>Ga0070732_10000993_pt1 | contig 15936 bp, 18 predicted proteins | sample Coa_R1_5_FD_66449 | JGI IMG/M metagenome (GOLD analysis project Ga0070732, IMG submission 66449) | Surface soil microbial communities from Centralia Pennsylvania, which are recovering from an underground coalmine fire - Coalmine... | ecosystem: Environmental > Terrestrial > Soil > Unclassified ...
GACTGGGAGGGGTCGTCTGTATATGCTATCTATCGCATGATTCTCATTGACGCGAAGTCACGCATACCGCTGGCATCTTCCTGGGTGAACGAGCAGGGGCCCTGGCAGGAAGTACTGGGGATCTTCAGGCCGAGATATCCCATTGAAACCGTTGATCCAAGGCTCTGGCCGGCAGACATGTGCTGTATTAGCGAAATGAAACGTGTCACGATCCAACCGATACTCGAGCGCCGAGTGCGTGATTCGGTGCCACGGGCAATTAAGCGATTGGGTTTACTTCAGACGTCTTAAACAGAGTAAGACTCACTACAGGTTTGCTACGGTTCCCTCAACCGGTGTTCAAATCCAAGGAACCATTAAGCGATGACGCATAGCAATTACTGACGCCCTAAGCTATTAGAGCTTCGGTGATGGGCTTCTAACTCCGCAATTCCTCTGGAATACTCAGCCGCCTCAGACTCATCTGGTAGAGATTTGTGTCGAGTCGTGCTGGAAATTTGATGGGTGGAGGCGTTCAGTGAGTGAAGGACGTGTTGATGAAGTTGTTGAGGCTGTCAGCCAGCACGGCTTCCAGTTTCTAACGTTCGCGTCGAGCGGGCGCGCCGCTTTTCGCACGTCCATTCTCGAACGCGCTGTTAGGCGTCATTGCTCAACCTGACCTTGCCAATACGTCGGCGCTTGAATGGAATTCCTACGCCAAGGGCAATCACGGCGCCCAAGATAACTGCGTCAATAAGAACAAACGCGTTGGGGACCACGCCTCGGTATAACGGGTAACCCCAAAATGTGACTAGCCCTACAGTAAGTGAAGAGCCGGCCACAGCCCACCCGTATGACTTCACGATCAAATGCCACACTGTGGCGGTCGCCAATGAGATGGCGATCACTGTGCCAAGAATGATGACGCTGAGATCCATGGCGCCTGACGTTCTAGATCCACCCGCGAAGTGGGGAATTTTAGGACATTTCTGGCAAGCAGGTGAACGGGGAGAAACTACGCGCTCTACTTCCAGCGCGCGGTACCTAACGTCTACTTGGCCAGTTGGTCTGCTGGTTTGATGCCCTGGCAGTCGGAACCAAGATACTTCATTTGGGATTCGCTAACGGTGTGGTGGCTACCCCGAGCGTCGGTCGTGGTCAGATCCATGTGGTTGGTCACGATGTCCCCGACAACGGTATTTTCGCCTTTGCCAACCGTGGTAATTCCATGATTGGTGCAGTTGATCTCAAATCGGGTCTTGTTGCCGCTACGGCTAATCTTGGTCGGCTCGCAGTGGCCTTCGGAATTCAACACAGGTTTGTCCCTGGCCGCCATGGCCGGGCTGATGCAGATGCGCATGCCGCCGCCTCCGACAGACGCACCTTGGCGGTTCATCATGGCTTGCATCTGTTCGCGCTGAGCGGGGGACATATTAGCCATCGCCTGCTGCATTTTGGCCCGGGCCGCGGCCGTCTGGGCCGTCACGTCACGACCGTCCACGACATGACTGATCTGCTTTATCTCCCACAGGCCCGGCTTCATATTGGAACTCTGCGCGAAGACGGTACCGCTCAGGGCGATGAGAATTGCCAAGGTAAAGCTTTTCATGTTTACCTCACGGGGCGATACGGTCTTGCGTCTCTATCGTGGGCAACTGTCGTTCTATTATTGAACTACACCCGCGAAGGGGAGGAATTTTAGGACATTTCCGCGGTGTCGGTGGGTGAATGCGTAATGACGACACCACACTCGGACAGGAGGTTACCTGAGGGGTACATTCATCAAAATCCACTCGCCCTGAGCTATGGGGGCTTACTCATTTGTTCTCTTTCACTACAGGTCATCGGTACGGAACACAGCAAACGCCGCCGATCGGGCGAGCACACGGGCCATGCGGTATTCAGTTCGTCCCGTGAATAATCCTTTGGACAATGAGGTCGACTTCCGCTTGCTCGTCCTCGGCGTCGAAAAAATCCTCACTGGCACCAGATGCGTCTGCCGCATGGATCTGTAACGCAGCGTATTTGACCTCACGCCACGCAATCGGAAGTTCAGGTGATTTCCGGTGGGGAAGCGCAGCGCGTTTCATGGTTGGCTCTCCTAGGATGGTTTGCCAGCATCGGCGCAGCATATGCTCGAATCTGACTGTCATATGTTCGCAAGCACACATTGCGGCGGTATTTCCCGGGGATTGCGTCGCGGCTGCAATACGGTGCTGTTGTTAAATCAATCGCTTGCAATGCTGGAAATGCGAGGGTGGTCATCGCTTACGTCTTATGTCTGATATCGAACAGAACGATCTGCAGCAAGGGAAGACGATGCTCCCATCCGAGAATGGAATGGCGAGACGCTCAAGCCAAGGGTAACCAGACGGGCCATCCACGTCCGTTGCCAGCCTTCGAGGCTTTTTTTCACTGCCGGCAATCATAGGCACATGAAGACCATTTCAAACGAGGAATTGCCAAAGGGCACCGAGCCAGCCCAACTTCTGACCGAAGTGCTGGTGCAAAGCGAGCACATCAGGGAGTTGATGGAGGAATTTGCCAAGGAACTGTCGTCGGTCAATAAAGCTCTGACGCAGGAGATCGCGAATCGAAACCCACTGCCTGGGGTTAAGAGCGCCCTCAAAAAAAACGAGGCTATTGCAGAAAAGGGGAAAGAAATCACCCAAAATCTGACGGATGTGATTCGGACCTTGGAGGGAGAGGTCAGGAATCGGACCATGTTGGACCATCAAATTGCCGCAATAACAGAACAAGAAGAGGCCGCTCGTTATGCCTCCATTCACGATTTTCTAACTGGGTTGCCGAACCGAGTGTTGTTCTACGATCGGCTGGAACATGGATTGGAGCAGGCCAAACGGCACGGCTGGAACATGTCGGTGATGTTTATAGATCTGGATAATTTCAAAGACATTAACGATTCGTACGGACACGATGTAGGCGACGACATCTTGCAGACGATTGCACAGCGGCTCAAGGAAAATACTCGCGGCGAAGACACGGTCAGCCGCCATGGCGGCGACGAATTTTTGTACCTGCTAATGGAGATCCGGGACGAAAAACATATTACCTCGGTCGCGGAAAAGATCATCAAGGCGATTCAAGAGCCATGTACCGTCAGAGCCCTCTGCCTAAGTATCACGGTAAGCATCGGAATCTCGGTTTTCCCGAAAAACGGCACCACTTCGGAAATATTGATCGAGAGTGCCGACAGCGCAATGTACCGGGCCAAGCAGAATAAGTCCGGGTATTCCATCGCGCCGTAGGTATCGCGCGCAATATGTTCGGTGTCGCACAGCCACCCGGGTAGCGATGGATTACCGTACGACGATGCTCCATGAATTTCTAACCTCGAATCGCAATGAATTGATCACGCGATGTAGGGCGAAGGTGGCAAAAAGGTTCGAGCCCACCGAGACGCCCTCGGTTGTTGATCACGGCGTCCCATTATTTCTGGAGCAGCTCGTTAATACGCTTCGGCTCGAGCAATTGACACCCGTCCGTGGCTCTGGCGAGCCGGAGCCGGCGCCGGCTTTCTCGGAGATCGGCCGAGCCGCGGCCTCACACGGTGCGGAATTACTGCGCCTGGGATACAGCATCGACCAGGTTGTCCACGAATATGGGGATGTCTGCCAAAGCGTCACCGATATGGCCGTCGAGCAGAACGCACTCATTTACACCGACGAGTTTCGAACACTTAATCGGTGCCTCGACAACGCCATTGCCGACGCCGTCACGGCCTTTGGAAATACCCGCCAAACTGCGATCATCGGCGAGGTCGAAACCTTGCAGACGCAAATGCGTGCTTTTGCGGATGAGCACAGGCGGTTGGCAGATATCGCCATTCAGTCATATTCCGCCATAAAAACCGGCAATATTGGATTGACCGGAGCGACCGGCAAATTGCTCATTCATGCCTTGAATGAACTGCGCTCCCTCCCTGAGCGAACCCTTTCCGGCGGTCGCCCGGCACGCACACCGACCATACTTACGTCCCAATAGCGAACTCGTACGTGCGTTACGTCATGGCGACGAAAACCTGCGCTTAGGACGTAGATTGGACTGAAATTGAAAGCACCATCGCGGGCTTAGGATCTCAGTCAAGCCCCTGCCGAATTCCGGCACCAGCCACTCAAAATTGTCCGCCTTATGTGGGACCGCGAACAGACTGCTTCGGGCGCAAGAATTACAAATGCATTGTCGATGGTTCGCCTCACGGCCGGTTGATCCAGCTTTAGCTTGGGAGATACCTGCATGACACTTCGCCATCGTCTTGAGGGAAGAATCCCAACGCCGGGACCCGGTGCAGCGCATCGGGATAAACGCCGGCCAGGGATTGTTTCCTGTCCCCGATAAAACCGACAAAAGGAAACGCACAATGAATGCTCTTCAGAAGTCCCTCTCCACGTGTTTGCTTGCGACGGGCGCGCTGCTTGTCGGCGCCTCCCCGGCTTGGGCCCAGGTGTCACTAGGCGCGGCCTCGGGATTCGCGGTCCTGGGCGGCACGAACGTAACCTGTACCTCAGGCTCTGTGGTCACCGAAGACGTAGGCGTCTCCCCCGGCAGCGCTGTTCCGTTCACAGATACCGGCTGCACGTTTGCGGGCGCGATCCCCCCCGCGACCAACGCAGCCGCAGACCAGGCGCGCACCGCGTTCCTCAGCGCCTACGCGGCGCTCCAGCTCAAGTCCAAGTCTTGCACGCAGGTACCGGGCAATCTTTCTGGCCTGAATCTCGTGCCTGGTGTCTACTGCACCGACGCTGTAGCCAAGGCCGGCACGTTGACGCTCACAGGACCCGCGAACGGAGTCTGGATCTTTCTCGTCAACGGCGCACTCACAGGCACCAACTTCTCGGTGGTCATGGCCGGCGGCGGACAGCCGTGCAACGTGTTCTGGGCCCCGAGTGCCGCCACGACCATGACGACTTCGGCGTTCAAAGGAAACATCCTCGCGGGTGATGCCATCAACGGGTCCATCACCTTGACCGGTGGAACCCTGGCCGGTCGAGCCTTGGCGAGCGTTGCCGTGACGATGACTGGCACCAGCGTCGTCGGCTGCGGCGCACTGTCGGGCTCTCCGTCCGGCAAGTGCAAGGATCGCGATCGGGATGATGACAAAGACCACGGACATGGCAATCCGTTCGGGTCGAACGATGGGCACGATGGCAAGTCGGACGGCAAGAACTACAACTAAGTCTCTAATCGAGATGAACGGAAAAGGACCCTCGCGGGTCCTTTTTCTTTTGAACTACACCCGCGAAGAGGGAATTTCATGGCATTTTCGCGGTGTCGGTGATTGACCCGAAGGCAGGCACAGTCTCTACGCGATTCAACTTCTTCCCCGCCATTGCTCGACTCCTCTCCTGCTTAGGTTGAAAACCACTACACTTCACCCGGTAAAAGCAGGCCGGTCGCGTCACCTGGCGCAATATTTTCCCCGCGACGCGGAGACTTGGCCCTCGACATCAGCCCTATGACCGCGCCCACTCCTCCCAATCCCGAAACCGTCTACGAGATCAGTGAGAGCGGCCGGCAACAGTTGAAGGGCGGTTCGACCTCCCTTTTCGCCGACGCGCTGCGCATCCTGGTGCTCGCCGACGGCAAGCTGAGCTTCGGGCAGATCGCAAAGAACCTTCCGGACCTGCCCGAGGCAATACTCGGCCGGATGGTCTTCGATCTTCAGCAGAAGGGCTTCATGCAGCCGGTGAAGTCCGCCAAGTCCGCCGACAGCACCGATCTCAGTTTGCTCGATTTCTCTTCCTACATACCGCCCGATCCGGCAACCGTCCGGGGGCAGCGAGACGAGGAATTCGCCCTCAGGTTGCAGGAAGCCCAGAGCTACCTGGCTTTGATGAAAGAGCAGGGCTACGCAGTGCGCATTGCGCGCCAGGCGGCCTCGACCGCGAAACCCTCCTCCGGAAGCACCTATTCCGTGCTCGTCGTCGAAGACGAACCGGCACTGTCGGCCGCCATCCGGAAGTTCCTCGAACTGGAACGTTTCGCTCCGCGCGTCGCGGCCAGCCGCGACGAGGTGGCGGCGGAATTGCGCAAGCCCCCGTTGCCGGACCTGATTCTGCTCGACGTAATGCTGGCCGGCGCCAGCGGATTCGAAATTCTCCAGCGCGTGCGCGGCCACCCGGCGCTGAAACAGATTCCCGTAATCATGGTCACGGCGATGTCCGCCCGGGAAGATGTCATGCGTGCCCTTGTCGCCGACGCGAACGGCTACATAACCAAGCCGTTCAAATTCGATGTCCTGATGAAGAGCATGAGGGCCGTGCTCGGCATCCGCTAGCCGGCTCCAGATCGCCAATTTCGGGAAGTCAGGCGCGCCCGAGCAGTTCGAGCACGCGTTCCGGATCTCTTACCGAGAGGCGGAATATTGCTCCGCTCTTCGATCTGATCGCCAGGCGTCTTGAAAAGAGCTCCTGCTGTATCTCAGCCCGGGCAATGTCCTTGTAGGGAAGCACAACCACGCTGAAGAAACCGACCACCAAAAACGTGTCATACAACGAAAGCCGGATGGCCGGGTAGTTGGCGCCCATGAACAAGCCGACTCGGCCTGAGCACATTTGTTCATAAACGGGAACCAGACCCTGTTCAACGGGAGCCCGACGCCGCGAGGCGAAGAAGCTCCCGATGAGGAGAGCCGCAACAGCGGCGACGCCCGCAAGAGTGAGTAGCCACGGTGTCATGGGGCGCGCTTAAGAGAACTACACCCGCGAAGGAAGGAATATTAGGGCATTCCCGGCGGGTGGGCGAATGACCTTCCCGTCTCGTGGCGCACCCGAGTCCGGACCGCACCCGGAAACAAACCGAATTGATCTCCCGTCCGTCTGGGGTGTCTAATGGGCCTCTTCCCGCACAAGGAGCGCCCCCATGAAAAAGAATCTGGCTGCAGTCGCCGCGGCCATTGCGACCTTCGCGTTGCCCCTGCAGGCAAGCGCGGACGAGATCGGCGGCAACTTCAGCAAGGGGCGCGCCAACTTTGCCATCACCGGCGGCACCGGTTACGCCTTCGGTGAATCCTATCTGGTGCTCGGGCTAGGCGTGAACTACTACCTGTTCGACGGATTCGCCGTCGGCCTGTCCGTCGAATCGTGGTCCGGGTCGAATCCCGGACTGCAAAAGGTCACGCCTTCGGTGCAGTATGTCTTTCCGCAGATCGCACGCATGAACCCGTACGTCGGCGCGTTCTATCGCCGCACGTACGTAGACGGTCTTCCGGACATCGATTCCGTTGGAGGACGCGCCGGCGTCTATCTGCCTGTCGGGCGCACTGCCTACTTCGGCATCGGCGCAGTCTATGAGTCCTACACCGATTGCAACAAGGCCTTCTACCATTCGTGCAGCGAAACCTATCCCGAGGTGAGCTTCACGGTATCGTTTTAGCCCGCGCGCGGCGGGCCGGCCGCACAGGCTTCAGCGCTGCATGCCGGCGAGAATTCTCGAGGTGACATCCTTTTCGAGCACCCCGCGCGACACGCAGGTCAGGGAGATGTTGTAGAACTCCTCGCGATCCTTCGGCTTGAACTCGCCCTCGATCACCGCGCGCACGGCGAGCGTACTATCGCCCGCGACGACGTTGAAGCCGACGCGCGTCGTCGTCCGGTTGTCGGTCAGGTAGTCGATCCCCTGGGTCTTTCCGCAGTCAGCCTGCTCGGCGGTCAGGCGCTGCGCCCGGAGTACGGTCGACACCACCCCTGCGGAATCGTCCGCGCTCAGGATCTGGTACCCCTCGGCGGCAAGCACGCGTTTTGCCGCCCGCACGATTTCGGATCTCGGAGCCCACACGGAAACCGTATCGACCGAGGGCGAGGTCGTCGGGCGCACGTAAGTCAGAGTACTGCTGCAGGCGGCGACGAAAACCAGCGCGACTCCGGCAAGTCGTTTCATGGCGATCTCCTCGAGCCGAGGCAGTACTCTACTCCCGCCCGACGACGCGGGGAGACTTTTACAATTCCCTTTTACAATTCCCGCAAGCCGTTTCCCTATTCGGGGATCGCGCCAAATATGTAGACCGCTTCGATGAGTGCGGGCGGGCGGCCGAATGCGCCGAACCAGCGCCCGAAAATCTCTCCGACCTCGCCGCTGCCGTATATCTGCGCGAGCCCCGTGTTGACTGCGAGCCGCAGGGCCGGCTCCCCGCGCGGCAGCGTGATGCCGTAGGGTTCGAACGAAAGGTCGTCCGGGAGGATCATGAGCGATTTTGCGTCCCGGGCCTTACCCGACGTTCCCGCGAGCAGCAGTTTGTCGCTCGCGAACGCATCGACCTTGTCGTCCTCGAGCGCGGCGAGAGCTTCATCCGGGGCCTTGAACGGGACCACGGTGGCGCTCAACTGCCGGCGCTTTAGCTGCACGTTGATCGCGTTCTCGTTGGTGGTGCCGCTGATCACAGCGATTTTCTTGCCCGACATGTCAGACAGGGAACGCAGGCCCGAGGCGCCTTTGACCATCAGCCCGGTGGTCGCGACGAACGTGTAGCTCGAGAAGTCCACGCTCTTGAGGCGCGAGAGCGTCACCGTGCTCGAGCCGCATTCCATGTCGGCCTTGCCCGTGCTGACTGCAGCAAAGCGCGTCTGCACCGTCACCGGCAGCCATTTCACCTGCAGGCCGGTCACTTTGAGCTGGCGCTCGATCGAATTTACGACGCGCTTGCACAGGTCTATGGTGAAGCCCACGACCTGCTTGTTTTCGTCGACGAACGAAAACGGCGTTGCATCCGTCCGGTAGGCGATCGTAATGGTCTTTTTATCGGCGATTTTCTTCAGCCGGCCGTCCACACCCTGGGCTTGAGCGATGCTGACAGCGAACAGCGCGAAGACTGCGAGTACGACGATGCGGAACATGGATTTCCCCTCGGTGATTTTGTACGGCGAGTAAGGGTACTGGCTTTCATCCACCACGGCAAACCACCTGCCTGCTTTCGCTCCGCCAGTACCCCTAGTTCTGCCCGCCTCGATGTTCGCCTATGATGTCTACGCAAACCATGAAACCCGAACGGCACTCGATCCTGCAGGCGATGCGGATCGGCATGGAACATCATCAGGCGGGACGCTTGCAGGAAGCCGAGCGCGCCTATCAGCAGGTTCTGACCGCCGAACCGGACAATCCCGAGATCCTGCACCTGCTCGGAATCATCGCTCTTCAGTCGGGAAAGAACGCGACCGCCGTTCAAATGCTCGACAAGGCGATTTCGGCCCGGCCCGATTTCACCGAGGCGCTGAGCAACCGCGGCCTTGCCCTGCAGGCACTCGGGCGTCATGACGAAGCGCTCGCCAGCTACGACCGGGCACTGTCGATCAGGCGCGATTTCGCCGAAGCGCACTACAACCGCGGCAACGCCCTGCAGGAGCTCGAACGCTACGACGAAGCGCTCGCCAGCTACGACAAGGCGCTCGCCATCAGGCCCGACTACGTCGAAGCCCTGAGCAACCGCGCCCCTGTCCTGCGGCAGCTCAAGCGCCACGATGCGGCGCTCGCCAGCTGCGACAGGGCGCTCGCCATCCAGCCCGGCTTCGCCGGGGCCTGGGCCAACCGCGCCCTCGCCCTGGAGGAACTCGAGCGCCACGAAGAAGCGATCGCCAGCTACGACAAAGCGCTGGCCCTTCAGCCCGATTTCGCCGAAGCGTGGAGCAACCGCGCCCTTCCCCTGCAGCGGCTCAATCGCCTTGACGAGGCGCTCGCCAGTTGCGGCAAGGCGCTCGCCATCCAGCCCCAATTTGCCGAGGCGCACTACAACCGCGGCAATGCGCTGAAAGCGCAACGACGCTACGCCGAGGCGATCGCCAGCTACGACGCGGCACTGGCCGCCGCGCCCGGCCTCGCCGACGCGCGCTGGGGCAAGGGCCTGTGCCAACTCCTGACCGGCGATTTCGAGCGCGGCTGGGAAAATTACGAATGGAGGTGGAAATCGGGCGTTTTCCCCGACGCAAAACGCAATAATTTTTCGCAACCGCTGTGGTCAGGCAGGGAAGACATCGCGGGCAAGACCCTCCTCCTTCACGCCGAGCAGGGTTTCGGCGACACCATCCAGTTCGCCCGCTACGCGCAATCCGTCGCCGCAAAAGGCGCACGGATCATCCTGCAGGTGCAGCCGGCGCTCAAGACGACGCTATCGAACATTCCCGGCGCGCAGCAGGTCCTGGGCCGGGGCGAGCCGCTACCCGAGTTTGATTTCCATTGCCCGCTGCTCAGCCTGCCGCTGGCGATGGGCACGCGGCGGGAAACGATTCCCGCACAGATTCCCTGCCTGAGCGTCGCAGACAGCGCGGTGGAGAAATGGAAAGCGAAGCTCGGGCGGAGCGATGCCCCGAGGGTAGGCATGGCCTGGTCGGGGCATCCCAGCCACAGGAACGATCACAATCGCTCAATTGCCTTGAGCAGGTTGCTGCCGCTGCAACGCCCGGGCGTGAACTGGGTCAGCCTGCAGAAGGACGTCCGCGCCGACGACGCGAAAGTCCTCGCGGCCAACGGGCAGATTCTTCACTTCGCTTCGGACCTCGGGGATTTCTCCGACGCGGCCGCGCTGGTGTCGCTCATGGACCTCGTCATTTCAGTGGATACCTCGATCGCGCATCTTGCCGGCGCGCTCGGCAAGCCGGTGTGGATCCTGCTGCCCTTCGACCCGGACTGGCGCTGGCTCGCTGACGGCAAAGACAGTCCCTGGTATCCGACCGCCCGGCTCTACAGGCAGCTTCGGATAGGCGATTGGGACAGCGTCGTCGAACAGGTGGGACACGATCTCGACGATCGGTTCGGGACGACCCGGCTCTCGCGCTAAAAACTGAACTTGGCGAAAATGAACAGCACGTCGCCGTTACCCTTGTTGGCCGACAGCCGCGGCACGTAGGAGGCCATCAGGGACGCGCTCCCGTAACGCACGGAAGCCAGGGGCAGGATCGCGGGAACGGGGATGAGATAATTTCCGTAATCGCTGCGCAGCGTGACAAACACCGTGTAGCCGAGGCCCGCCTGCAGCGAATCGCGGCTGCCCCAGTAGGTCTGGTATCCCCAGCCGCCGAGGTACTCGGGCTTGTCGTGCGAATCCTGGAAAACCATGCCGTACAGGCTGTACCAGTCGCCATCGCCGTTGATCACCGAGCGGCCGTAGCCGAGGCCCCAGGTATGCGCATTGAGTTCGGAAAGCTTTTCCGGCGTGTAGGTGCTGCGGCCGTGAATCGAATAAAAGGGAACGTACAAGTCAGTGTCGCCGTGGTCGATCGAATCCTTCAACTGGTAACACGTGTACTCCAGCCATTTTCCCGCCCAGTCGCACGCGTGCACCGGCCCGCCCGCGGCGAGTGCCAGCGCGAAAGTCGCGATTCGGACACAGCTTGGAACGGATTTCCCGGGCAAGTTCTAGGCGAAATTTCTTGGAGTTATTTGGAGACGCTCTATCCTGCGGGTCCGTTCCCGGGCCTTTCCTACCATCGAGCCATACCCGCGTGATAAGATAATTTTACCCATTCGTCCGCGGGTTTCAAGGTGATTCAGCTATCTGTCAACGGCGAGGTCCGGCGCATCGAACCCGGCGTGAACCTCGAGCGCCTGCTCGAGGCGCTGGCGCTCGCGGGCAAGCGCGTGGCGGTGGAGAAAAACGGCGAGATCGTGCCGCGCAGCCGCTACGCCGACACGCGCCTCGCCGACGGCGACGCGCTCGAGATCGTGGTCGCGGTGGGAGGCGGGTGATGAACGCCCCGACCCGCTTGCCCGGGCAGGCCGCCGACCCGTTGCTCATCGCCGGGCGCGCCTACCACTCGCGCCTTTTGATCGGCACCGGGAAATACCGGGACTTCGACGAGACGCGACGCGCCGTGGAAGCAAGCGGCGCGGAGATCGTCACCGTCGCCATCCGCCGCACCAACATCGGGCAGAACGCGAACGAGCCCTCGCTGCTCGATGCCCTGCCGCCGTCGAAATTCACCATCCTTCCCAACACGGCCGGCTGCTACAGCGCCGAGGACGCAGTGCGCACGCTGCGACTCGCGCGCGAACTGCTCGACGGCCATGACCTGGTTAAACTCGAAGTGCTCGGCGACCCGGACACGCTCTACCCGAACATCGTCGAGACGCTCGCCGCCGCGCAGACGCTGGTGCACGACGGCTTCAAGGTGATGGTCTACACCAGCGACGACCCCATCGTCGCCAAGCGGCTGGAAGAGATCGGCTGCGTCGCGGTGATGCCGCTTGCGTCGCTCATCGGCTCGGGCATGGGCATCCTCAACCCCTGGAACCTGCAGCTCATCATCGACAATGCCAAGGTCCCGGTAGTGGTCGACGCCGGCGTGGGCACCGCTTCGGACGCCGCGATCGCGATGGAACTGGGCTGCGACGCGGTGCTGATGAACACGGCGGTCGCCAAGGCGCGGGATCCCGTGCTCATGGCGCAGGCGATGAAAAAAGCCGTCGAAGCCGGCCGCGAGGCCTTCCTCGCCGGGCGCATGCCGAAGAAGCTCTATTCCGCCGCCCCGAGCTCGCCGGTGTCGGGCCTGATCTCGCCGAAAGCCGCGTAGCCAAGGCATTCTTGCAGGAACAACGGCGCACCATACGAAGTTTCGTCCTGCGCCAGGGGCGCATGACCAACGCGCAGCGACGCGCCTGCGAAGAACTGCTCCCCGTATACGGCCTGCCGTTCGCGCCCGCGCTGCTCGATCTCGGCAAATCCTTCGGCCGCACCGCGCCCAGGATTCTCGAAATCGGCTTCGGCATGGGCGAAACCACCGCCACCATCGCGCAGCGACATCCCGAGAACGATTATCTCGGCATCGAGGTCCACGGCCCCGGCGTCGGCGGCCTGCTGCAGCGCGTGGCGGCACTCGGCCTGAAGAACGTCCGCGTCGTCCAGCACGACGCGGTGGAAGTGCTGCAGCAGATGATCGCGCCGGCGGCGCTCGACGGCGTGCACCTGTTCTTTCCCGATCCCTGGCCGAAGAAGCGCCACCACAAGCGGCGCCTGCTGCAGCCCGCCTTCGCCGCCCTGCTCGCCTCGAGAATGAAGCCCGGCGCTTACATCCACGCCGCGACCGACTGGGAGGACTATGCGACGCAGATGTTGGAAGTGCTCTCGGCCGAAACGTCGCTGAAAAACGCGGCGGCAGGATTCGCCGAGCGGCCGGCTGCGCGCCCCCAAACCAAGTTCGAGGGCCGCGGCCTCAAGCTCGGCCACCAAGTCTGGGACCTGGTGTTCAAGAAGATTTAGTCGGAAGAAAAAGCTGCAGCAGGTCGTTGAGGAAGCGGCGCCCCAGCTCCGTCGGGCGGATGCGCTCGTGGTCGCGGAGGATGAGGCCGCGCGCTTCGGCCTGCGCAAGCGGCCTCTCCGCCGCCGCGATCTGCAGCCCGGTGCGCTCCACGAACAGGCTCACCGGGAATCCTTCCGCGAGGCGCAGCGCGTTCATCATGAATTCGAACGCGAGGTCGGCGCGCGCGACCTCGCGGCGTTCCTGCACCGCCTCGCCGCGCGGCGCGCGCTCCAGATATCCCCTCGGATCCTTGTAGCGCGTGGTGCGCAGGATGCGATCGGGAAAGCTGATCTTGCCGTGGGCGCCGGCGCCGATGCCGAGGTAATCGCCGAAGCGCCAGTAATTGAGATTGTGCCGGCTCTCGCGGCCGGGCTTGGCCCAGGCCGAGGTCTCGTAATGCGCGTAGCCGCCTTTCGCCAGCGTCGCGGCGACAATGTCCTGGATCGCGGCGCCCGCGTCCTCGTCGGGGAGCGGCGGCGGATGGCGAAAAAAAAGCGTATTGGGCTCGAGGGTCAGGTGATAGAACGACAGGTGCGTCGTCCCAGCCGCGAGCGCCATCTCGGCGTCGGCGCGCGCTTCCCCCGCGGTCTGCTGAGGCAGCGCGTACATCAGGTCGAGGTTGATGTTGTCGAACGAGGCCTGCGCAATTTCGATGGCCTTGCGCGCCTCCTTGTCGTCGTGGATTCGGCCGAGCGCCTGCAGGTGCGCGGGGTTGAAGCTCTGGATGCCGATGGACAGGCGGTTGACCCCCGCCTCGCGGTAGCCGCGGAATTTTTCCGCCTCGAAGGTCCCGGGGTTCGCTTCCAGCGTGATTTCGCAGTCCGTGGCGATTCCCAGCCGCGCGCGGAAGGCCGACAGCAGCGTTTCGATCGAAGCGGCCGAGAACAGGCTGGGCGTTCCTCCTCCGAAGAATATGCTGTGCACGCGCCGCCCCCAGACATCCGGAAGCTGGCTCTCCAGGTCGCTCACCAGCGCGTCGACGTAGGCTTTTTCCGGGACTTCGCCCTTCGCCTGGTGCGAGTTGAAATCGCAGTACGGGCACTTCCTCACGCACCAGGGGATGTGCACGTAGAGCGAAAGCGGCGGCAGCGCGGCCAGGCGGATGCCCGCCGGCGACGGCGCGACGGCGACCGCCACGACTAGATGCCTTCCTTCAGCTTCGCCAGCAGCCGGCGCAGCGCCTTGCCGCGGTGGCTGACGAGGTTCTTCTGTTCGGAATCGAGCTCGGCGGCCGTCTTGCCGAAATCCGTCAGGAAAAAATGCGGGTCGTAGCCGAAGCCGTTTGCCCCTCGCGGCTGGGCGACGATTTCACCCGCCCAGCTGCCCTCGGCGATGAGCGGCTCGGGATCGTCCGCGTGGCGCAGGAGCACGATGACGCAGTAGTAGTGCGCGCGCCGGTCGGCTTTTTCCGCGAGGAGCTGCACCAGCTTTTCGTTGTTGCGCGCGTCCTGGGCTTCGCGCGCCTGCGCCGAGCCCGGCGCAGGCGCGCCGGCGAAGCGCGCCGAGTGCACGCCGGGTTGCCCGCCGAGCGCATGCGCGCAAATGCCGGAGTCGTCGGCGAGGGCCGGCAGCCGGGTGCGGCGGCTGGCATGGCGCGCCTTGGCGAGCGCGTTCTCGACGAAAGTCCCGTGCGGTTCCTCGGCGTCCGGCACGCCGAGCGAGGACTGCGGCACGATCTCCATGTCGAGCAGCGCAAGCAGCGCCTCGAATTCGCGCAGCTTGCCGGGATTGGACGAGGCGAGGACGAGTTTTTTCACCCGTCCATTTTAACTCGCTGCCAGCGCCGCCTTCTGCTTGACGATCAGCTCGCCTATGCCTTTTCGCGCCAGCGCCACGAGCGCGTCCATCTGCTCCGCGCTGAACGGCTGCGCCTCGGCCGTACCCTGGATCTCGACGAACCCACCCGAACCGGTCATCACCACGTTCATGTCGGTGTCGCAGCCCGAGTCCTCGCCGTAGTCGAGATCGAGCAGGGCTGTCCCGTCGAACAGGCCCACCGACACCGCGGCGACGAAATCGCGCATGGGCGTCGCCGCGATCAGCCCGCCCTCGAGCAGCTTCGCCACGGCATCGTGGAGCGCGACATAGGCACCGGTGATGCTGGCGCAGCGCGTGCCGCCGTCGGCCTGGATCACGTCGCAGTCGATCTTCACCGAACGCTCGCCGAGCTTCTCCAGGTCGACGACGGCGCGCAGGGAGCGCCCGATCAGCCGCTGGATCTCCTGGGTGCGGCCCGACTGCTTGCCGCGCGCCGCTTCGCGGTCGCTGCGCGTGTGCGTGGCGCGCGGCAGCATCCCGTATTCCGCCGTGACCCAGCCCTTTCCGCGGCCGCGCAGGAACCCCGGCACGCCCTCCTCGACGCTCGCGGTGCAGATGACGCGCGTGTCACCGACGGCGATCAGCACCGAGCCTTCGGCGTGGCGGGTGTAGTGGCGCTGGATGGAGACGGCGCGGAGTTCGTCGGGCCAGCGCCCGCTGGGACGGTTCATGGCTTTTGCGGGGAGTGCTTTTTCAGGGCGGTGCGGATTTCCTCGATGGCGCGCTCGATCTCCTCGTCCGAGAGGTCGCTGTGGTCCGTCTTGCCGAAATCCTCCATCTGGGTGCTCACGCCGTTCACCTCGAGCGTCTGCGTCGAAACTTCTCCCGCTGCGGAGACCGGGTTTTTTTCGGCCCAGGTCATAGCGACGACCGATAGATTGTCGCATTCCGCGCC
>Ga0070732_10000994_pt1 | contig 15933 bp, 11 predicted proteins | sample Coa_R1_5_FD_66449 | JGI IMG/M metagenome (GOLD analysis project Ga0070732, IMG submission 66449) | Surface soil microbial communities from Centralia Pennsylvania, which are recovering from an underground coalmine fire - Coalmine... | ecosystem: Environmental > Terrestrial > Soil > Unclassified ...
CGGTCGCATAGTACGTGAACGTCACCGTGCCGGTGAAACCGGCATCGGGGGTGTACGTGAACGAACCATCGGCATTCAGCGTGAGCGTGCCGGAACTCGGTTGCGACACCAGAATGGCCGTCAGCGGGGCATTCGTGGGGCTGGAATCATTCGCCAGCACGCCGTTGGCCGCCGACACCGAAAACTGCTGCCCGGCCAGCACCGAATAATAATCGTTATTCGCCACCGGCGGGGCTTGCACGCTAACGGAAACCGTGGCGATGTTGCTGGTGTAGGTGCTGTCAGTTGCAACGTAGGTGAACGTGTCGGTGCCGACGAAGCCCGCATTCGGCGTGTACGTGAACGACCCGTCCGAATTCAACGTCACGCCGCCATTGGACGGCTGCGAATTGATGACGGCCGTGAGCGGCGATCCGGTAGCGCTCACGTCGTTGGCCAGCACGCCCGCAGTAGCAGTCACCGTCAGCGCCTGGCCTTGGAGCGTCGAATACGAATCATCGTTGGCCTCTATGGCCGCAACGTTGATCGTCACCGTGGCTACGTTGCTGTTGCCCACGCCGTCGGTCGCGTGCCACGTGAAACTATCCGTGCCCACGAATCCGGCATTCGGCGTGTACACGAACGAGCCGTCGGAGTTCAGCGCGAGCGTGCCGTTGGCCGGCTGCGAGTTCAGCACCGCCGTCAGCGGCAGATCGGTGAAGCTCGTGACATCGATCAGCAGGCCCGGCGCATCAACCGTGAGCGGCTGGTTCATCAGCGTAGTGAACGAATCGTCCAAAGCCTGCGGCGTGCGGTACGCCACGTTGATGGTCACCGTGGCAATATTGCTGTTGCTCGTGCCGTCAGTGTTGTAATAGGTGAACGAATCGGTGCCATAGAAGTTGGCATTCGGCGTGTAGGTGAACGAACCATTGGAATTGAGCGTGAGGTTGCCGTTGGCCGGCCCGGAACTCAGGATCGCCGTCAGCGGATTGCTGCTGGGGCTGATGTCGTTGCCGAGCACGCCCGGCGCATTCACGACCAGCGGCGTGTTGATGTACGTGGTGTACGAATCGTTATAAGCGCCCGGCGTGTAGCCGTAAACGTACTCGTTTTCGGAGAATTCCGACGTATTGCCATACCGGTTGCTGCCAGGGCTGGTGAGATCGGTGGCGGTCGCGACGATTGCCGGCGACCCCTGCGTATCGATGCCGAACGAGAAATAGACCCGTCCGCCGCCCGACTGAAGCGGTTCCCAGCCGAGGAAATGCTCCCCCTCCGGCACCGCGTCCACCGAAGCGGTGAAGAACTCCAGCAAGTAGCTCCCCGCCGCGGCATCGAGATAACCGGTGACATTGGTCAAGCCGCTGCTGGGATCGTAAGAGGAGCCGGTGAGCACCGGATGATTCTGGAACAGGTTCGGGCCGGGAATGATCACCGGGCCGTGATTGGGCGACGGCCCGTCGTCGTTGAGATCGATGCCGATTTCGCTTGAGCCAGTGCCGTTGCCGTACATCGAGTTGCCGAGAATGCTCACGCCGTAGGTGCTATAATCGGTGACCGCCACGCCATCGCCGCCATTGTTGGCGATGACGTTGCCATCGCCGGGCGTTTCGTCGCCGATGGCGATGTTGGTGGAATCCGAGACGCGGACGCCATCGCCGGAATTTGCAATGCTCGAAGTCCCGTTCTCGTCAATGCCGATGGCAGATCCAATGATTGCGTCGTTGTTGCCGCTTACATCGACGCCGTCGCCCTCGTTTCCATAGACGAACGCGCGGTAAACGGTGTTGCGGTCCCCTTGGATATCGTACCCCGCACCACCATTGAAGCCGACAACGTCTTTAAAAAAGTTGCCGTTACCGGCCAATTTTACTCCTCCCTGCTTGTTCCCTGCTTCCTCCCCATCAATGTTTTCGCCAACCCTGTTATTGTTCTCTTTAACGCCGTCCGCGTTGCCCAGAATCCCGAAGCGTTTGTTGTAAGAGATGTAGTTCGCCTGGTCGCCATAGCCGCCAAGGCTGATCCTCTTTGGGTTCTGTGTCAGATGCACACCGTTAGCAGCGTTTCCCACGTCGGCGTAGCCGTTTGCGCCAAGCCCGATGTAATTCCCTTTAACCGCATCCGAGCTGGAATTCTCAACCTCAATACCGTCCCCGCCGTTTCCGCCGATCACGTTCCGCATTCCTCCATAATAACCGCCGATCTGAGTGTTGCCGTCGTCTCCACTGCCGGCTATTCGGATACCACCGGATGTATTGCCGAGTTTTTTGTTGCCCGAAACATCCGTACCAACATAGTTGCTGAACACCTTATTGCTGGTTCCTACACTGGTGTCATCCTCCAGCTTCGTGTGCAGGATCACAATTCCCCATGCGTTGTTGCCGGCTATAATGTTGCTCCAGTCGGCAGTGTCGAATTTGGAGCCGATGGTGTTTTCCGAGGCGTTGATAAGCAGAATGCCGTTCCAATTCGGGACCTTTTTAGTGCCCGATACATCGCTACCAATGAAATTGCCCTGAACGTCGTTCGAACTTGCCGCGTTCCCGAGTTGATCGGGCTCGACAAGCACACCGCCGTCATGCACGCCGTCACCGCCATTCCCGGATATGACATTGCCCTCCCACCCGTCCTCCGAATTCTCGCCGCCTATAGTGTTGTTGCTAGCACCGAGGACGTGCACACCGTCGTGCCCGTTCCCCAGCGGAGCCACCGCGGTACGGTCTGTGCCAATCCAGTTGCCTTGAATCTTGTTCAATTTCGGGGCAGGTGCCTCGAATGGCGAGACGTCGATGCGCACCCCATCATCCTTGTTGCCCGAGATGAGGTTTCCCATCCCCGAGTCACCGCCCCCCACATAATTGGAAGGGCTGCCCATAATCTCCACTCCGACGCCAGTTTGCATTCCCTGACCATTGGCGATCTTTTTCAAACCATCGACGTCCGTGCCAATGTAATTGCCATATATTCTGTTGCCACCCGCGTTAGCGTGGATCCAAATTCCATCGCTCAGGTTGCCGGAGATCAGATTGCGGTCAAAGGCATCGGTGCCGCCAACAGTGTTATTGGTTCCGCGGACCACAATGCCGACTTGGTTCGATTTCGTCTCGCGCCCATTCGAATCAGTCCCAATAAAGTCACCCGAAATTGTCGTGGCTTGTACGTCCTCATCAATGACGATGCCGTCCATAAAGTCGTTAACGACAAGGCCGCGCAGCGTGCATCCCGAAGCTTGAATGACGAGGCCATTGAGGGTCGGCGCAGCGCCGCCATCGCCCGATATTTCAACGCGCATCATGGCGTTGATCCCGTCTCCTAGCCCGCCGCTGTTCGGCCTCGCGTTTTCAGCATCATCCGCGAAGCCATCAATCGTTAATTTCTCGGTAATGTCAATTTCGTCTTTCAGCTGAATTGCCACGTGCGGGCCCATTTGTAGTCCGAAGACTATAGTGTCATTGATTCCGTATTGGCCTGCGGCTGTGACATCAGCATTTATGTTCCTACCTTCGTTAATCGACTCGACGGCCTCGCGCAGAGTGACCGCCCCTTGTATCGCGGTCAGGTCTGTATCATCATTGGTGCTTGTTACTGTAATCGTCGCAGGCGTACACCGATCCTCCAAGAACTCAACAGCAGGGCGCACAAAAACTATCCGCCCCTTGGAAATCGGGCGAACAGGACCAAACACCGCGCGCAAGATCTTCGACCACGCAGATGGCATGCGTGTTCCTCCAGTTAGACGTTAATGGGAATTGCAGTTATTTCGCGAGCCGGGAGAGTGCCCAGCGCGCGTCTTTGGTTAATGGGGCAGCCGAATCGCCATCGGCGATTCGCTTTAAAACGTTTTTCGCATCGTCATTTCCAATTTGTGTGAGAACCCAGATTCCACGCTTTTCGCGCAAGCGATCCTCATCTGGTGGAGCGGCGACGATCTCGGTCAGGAGGGCGCGCAGGGTCTTGAGCGCCTCTGCGTTTGTCGTCGACTCGAGTTCGGTTCGGATCGCGTCCTCGGCATACGAACCTAATGTGCGGAGCTGGCTGGCGGCGTCTCGCCGCACCTCAAACCGTGGGTCCGCGAGTCGGCCCATAAGTTTCGGAAAGTTCACGCCGTTACCCTGTGGCGAGGGCCGCAATTTGTCCGCAAGAAACGGCACAGCCCGTGCCGGTTGGGAAACGAGCTGCAGCGCACAGACGATGCCTTCAGAGCACTGGTTTTTCGTCTGGCCAACCGCGAATTCAAGAACCTCACCGCTTGTAAGGTGGGCCCAAAGATTTGCTAGATCACTACCTTGTGCTGGGACTTCCGGGTAAATTGATCTGTCGGAGTTTCCCCGCAAAGACCAAACGTTCACTGCTCCGGAAAGATGTCCGACGGCCAGCTTATCTCCCTGTGGGCTAAAGGTGCAACAAACTTCACTCCTGTCCGGGAGCCATCGTGAGCCCGAGCGTCGAACAACCTGCCGTCGCGCGCCGAATTCCCACAGCACGACGCCCCAGGGGACAGCAAGATCACTTGAAACAACATTACCCTCGCGTTCTGTGTAATGGGAGGGCTTGCCTGGAACGGTCGCGAAGAATGTCCCGTCTGGCGATATCACGGCATAACGCCCCGGCGACTCTCCCGCTGCCATCCAATGTGCACGCTCCTCCAGCGTGGAAAGGCGCACTCGCCGCGTCTTAGCATCGATCCATGTGATTCCTGTGTAACCGTTGATCATCATGGGTTGGGTGTTCGCTTGCGACTTGCCATTTCCGGGTGCCTTTTCCGTGACGACGTTCATTCCAATAGCCAGTATCCCTAGCCCATCTGGAGTGAATGCGACATTGCAAGCACGCACCGGCAATTCCACATCAATCGCGCCCTCGGGTACCCTCCATAACCGTACGTTATCAGCCGAAACATAATCACTCCCGCGGACCTGTACGAGCGTCGTACCACCTGAAGCCAGCTGTGTCCCTTTCGGCGAGAACGACAAGGACGTCACTCGGCCCAAGCCCTCGCCGATCTTTCGCTTCTCTGACCATGTAGCTGTGTCCCAAAGCCGAATAGAACCGTCGCACCCTCCTGAAGCCAATAGCCTCCCATCGGGCGAAAACGCAAGCGCAGCTACCGGAGCGGCATGGCCAGTCAGCACCTTCAGTTCTTTTCCGGTACCGATTTCCCAGACTTGGATTTCGGGGCAGGATCCGGCCGAAGCTAACAATTTCCCATCCGGCGAGACGGCGATCGCGTAAAGTTCCATCGATGTGGTCTTAATAATGCGCTCGCAACGGGTGCCGTCTGCGTCGTAAAGTTTTACCATCCCATCCAGCGATGTAGCGGCCAAGTGTTTGCCATCCGGGGTATACGCTAAGGCCGTGATAACTTTGCCTTGGCGGTGCTCGCGACGCCATTTGATTTTTTCAAGCGTTTTCGCATCTTCTTTGGGCACAGGCTCATCACCATGCGTATCGAGGGTCGTTAAAAAAAGGATAACCATTGCCTGTCCCAACAAAACGATAGCGCGATTCATTGGAAATCCAGACTTGTTGTTAAAGGCCTTTGTAGCCATGATCAACTCCCTCTATCTATAAATCGCACAACTCCGCAAAAGCGTACGCGCTTTTTTTTGGAATTATTCAAGATTGTTGCAACTATTTGCCACAAAGCAAGTTGCGCTGCAGGATATTTTCGCGCACCTTCCATCAATCCTCGCCCATCATTTCACGGCACCACTCGGGATGGTGAAACCAGAGCCGTGCCCGCAGCTTTTCGACAAGCCGGTTACAAATGGCGCGGGCGGCGCCGGCGCTCTTGTGCAACTCCGCCCCGATTTCACGCCATGATTCTCCTTGCTCGAAGTGCTTTTCCAGAATTTGGAACTGCTCGGCCGGCACTTCCTCTTGCAACTCCGCCAACGCTTCATTCAGCCATTGCCGAATGCATTGCTGCTGCCAATGCTCGGCCGGGTCGGGGCATGAACCGGCCAAGGCATCACTCGCTGCCACTTCAGGAAGGCTGCCGGTTGGGTGGCAATTTCTTGCGCGGGCCAGGTCGATGGCCTTGTGCCGCAGAACGCCCAGCACCCAGCCGTGCAAGCTCGTATCCCCGCCGTCGCGGCGGAAGTCAGCTGCGCGCTGGATCAATTGCAGCCAGACGGTTTGCACCAGGTCCGCAACTTCACTGTCAGGCACGCCGCGCTCCTTGGCAAAGCCGCTCAAGATCGCCGTATACCCGGCGAAATGGCCTGCCGACTGGAAGGCAAGCAGCGCATCAGGCGCGATGCGCTCCAGCTCGTCATGCACCTTTGTTTTCAAGCCGTCGAGGGCGTGTTCGCTTGCCGGCAACGTGGCCGGCAAGACGTGGTTGGGGTCGTGCATTGCGGGAACTCCAAGATGTGCCAAGAATCTCCCATACCTAATCGAAATCGGCGCGCGGAAGTGGACATGAAACCGGCCCATTTGATCAAAGATTCCCGCCGCCAGCTGGCGCAGCGGCTTGCAATGTGTTCATGCGTATAGTATACTCCTGGGGCTGCGAATCAGGTGTCCGCGGCGCGAGTGGCGCGGTGGGGCGGTCTAGGCCAGTAGTCCACGGTTTTGCGTGGCCATGTGAAGCAGCGACGGCGGGCAAACCAAGCATTCGGGGCCAGCACAGGTTTCGTAGCACTTCCTCCGTCGCTTCCTTGACCTTCCCAAACCGGATCGTACACTCGTGCGGCGGCCGAGTGCGCGCAGGCTGGAGGGGAGAAGTCGAGAGGTGCCACACAATGCAACAAAACTGCCACAGAATGCAACACCCGCAAAAAATTCTCGCCGTCGCAAGCCGGGCCGGCAGCGCCGGCGATGGGTTACACCGTGTTACAGAACTGCTACAGAATGTTACAGCCGCAAAAGATTTTTGCCTGCTGAGCATTCGCAGACATCCGAAGTTTCGCCGCAGTTCGTCCATCACTTCGTTTCACCCGTCCCATTTCGGATCGTACACTCGCGCGGCGTCGGAATGCGCGCTGCGGTGGCCGCGCGCCCAAAATACGAAGAAAAGGACCAGAACCACCATGCGTACCAACAAGAGCCCCAGCAACCGCTCCGCCCTAGGCGCCGCCCCGAGCACCGCTCAAGGTACCGCCCCGAGCACCGCTCAACGCTCAATTAGCTCAAGTTGTGCGGACGCGCGCCGCGCATTCTCGGAATGCCATTTCTGCAAACGACTTACGGCCACTCGAATGAGCGCGCGAGCGCGCACCTTGAGCGGATTTGAGCTATTGAGTTGGGAGTCCAAGCCGGGGGCGCCTTACCTAATTCGGCCGACAAACCCCGGCATTGCTGATTCATTTTTTCGTTTGACCTTCCGCAAGCGGATCGTACACTTCTGCGGGTTGGATTGCACGCTTCGAGGCGGCGCTAGGTTCGGCGGCCTGCCAGTAATCACTTTTCCTGTCACCAATTCAGAAACCATCATGATCACCAGTCACCCACCAACCGATGAACGAACCCACCAACCCGCCCATGAACCCATGAACCCACCAACCCACCAACCTAGCAACACTCAATTTGTATCATTGTGTGCGAAGGCGCCGTGTGCACGCCGCAAGCAGCGGCAGATCAAGACCTTGCGGCGACGGCCACAGTGGCGCGCTTTGTCACCTGGTGACAAAAAGAGACAAACTGCCGACGCGTGCCTGGCTGAAAAATCACGGTGCCGCCGGCAATTGGACTTGAGCGCGCCGTTGAAATGGAAGAACAGGTCGGCGTCGAAGCCATCGACTTTCGATTTCGTGGGTGAACTTGAGAGATGTGCGCCGCCGCCCGCTGTGGTCGCAGCGCTCTTACTTCACCGCTTTTGCTTCGTCAATATGAACCCAAAAGGTGGCCCGTTGCCGCACAGGGTACATTTTGCCTTCATGCTCGCGCCGGCCGCCGTCGCGCTCGGCCGTGATGCACCACCAGACAGGGTCGGGCAAGGTGCAGGTCAGTACGCCGTTGGGGTCGGTCTTCACCTGGCGCGTCATCTGCTCGTCGGCCGGCAACGACTTCGGCGGCACAGCATGATACGCCTCCACTTCCACCAGCGCACCCGGCAATGGCTTGCCGTCAGATATCGCCTGGGCCTGAAAGACCAGGCCCGGCTGCAAGCCGTAGGGCCGCGTGAGTGGCACCAGTTCGAAGCCCACGCCGGTGGGGTGGTCCCAGCCTTTCTGCGTTTGCACATGGTAGACGACTTTCACCGTGTCTTGAAAGAAGAATTGCTCTTCCCCCATCCAGATGGGCGGCGCTGTGACGACCAGCGTGTAGTCGCCGCGGCGCTCGGGCTGGAAGCTAATCTTCCACGCCGTGACGTTCTTGTCACCCTCGCCGGGAACTTCCGTTTTCTCCAGGGACTTGGAGAGGTCAATTCGCTTGCCGTCCGGGTCGAACACTGCCACGCTTTCCGGCTTCGGCGCGTCGAACAACTGATGCTCGAAGGGATGGCCCCATTGAAACACAACCGTCACCGGTTGCTGGCGCTGCCCGGATTCCGCTGCCGGCAAGAGCATCAAGAAGTGGGCATGGCCCACGGAGACGGCAACGATGCTTACAACTAGCGACAATAGCATCTTGAGCAATGATCGCATTGATAGACTCCCCAGGCTAGTGGAAAGTCGGCATGCCAACGCAAATGACACGCCACAGTCTTTTCGTGATCTTAGCTCATGTCCTACTGCGGAGGCCCCGTTTGCCAAGTCGCGACCTTATTCGCACAAGCAACGATGGCCGAAAGCTGCGTCTTTCCGTGTTGCGGGGTTTCGCTGCAGGCGATCTTGCCATTTTACTGGGAACCGAGACAGACATTGGCAGGCACTGGTCTCGACTCGCTTTTTCCGGCATCACAACTATGCTTTTTTCGCCTGCCCCCGCTTGATAAAGTACATACATGCACAAGGGTGTACCGATTTCCCCCGGTGTGGCAGTGGCCCGCGCCTACCGGTTGGACGAGATACCGTCTCAGGCAAACTCCGGCCCGCTGGACGATGCCGCTCTTTCGGCCGAGGTCTTTCGCTTCCAGCAGGCCTGCAAAGCCGCCTCCGATGAGCTGGAAAAAGTCATCGAGCGCGTGCAGCAGGAGATCGGCTCCGACGAGGCCGACATTTTTCGCGCCCACCGGCAACTGATCCGTGATTCCAACCGCGATCCGGTTTTGGTGGCCAAGGTCAAGACGACCATCCGGCAAAAGCGCACCGATGCGTCGTCGGCCTTGCGACTGGCCCTCGAGGAATACACAGCCCTCTTTGCCCACCTGGAAGACCCCTACCTGCGCGAGCGGCTGGCCGACATCAAAGACGTGGTAGGGCGCATTCAAGCCCATCTCTCGGCCGAGGCGCATCCGTGCGGCGAAGTCCGCAATGAACCGGTCGTCCTCGTGGCGCCGGAGATTCTGCCATCCCAGGCCGTGATGTTCGAATGCTTGCCGGTGGTGGGCATCGCGACGGAGGCCGGCGGCGCAACCGGCCACGCGGCCATTCTGGCGCGCTCGCTCGGCATTCCCGCCGTGTCGGGGCTGACTGGCATCTCCGCCGAGGTTCACACCGGTGATCTCGTCATTGTCGATGGGCGCGAAGGCGTGGTGCTGCTAAACCCTGGCCCGGAGGTGGAGGCGGCTTATCACAAATTGCGCCGCGAATACGTTGATTTGCGGGACCGCCTGATCGAGAATGCCGATCATCCGGCCCTATCGGCCGACGGTTTGAAGCTAGAACTATTCGCCAACGTGAACGGGCCAGCGGATGCCGTCACCGCTGCCAAGGCCGGCGCCGGCGGAGTGGGCTTATACCGCACGGAATACCTTTTTCTCACGCATCCGTCGGTGCCGAATGAAGAAGAGCAACTGGCCACGTACAAACAGGTAATTGAAACCTCGCCGAATCAGACCGTCACGATCCGCACGCTGGATCTGGGTGGCGACAAGCATGTTCCTTATCTGGGCACCGGCGCGGAGGCCAATCCATTCATGGGCTGGCGCAGCATCCGGTTGAGCGCGGCCTATCCGGAACTATTTCGGACGCAACTGCGCGCCATCCTGCGAGCCGGGCTGCATGGCAACGTGCATCTGCTGTTCCCCATGATCAGCACGCTGGAGGAAGTCCGGGAACTCAAGAATGTTGTCGCGGAAATCCGTCAAGAACTGGCAAGAGCCAACATCCCGCATGCCGCCAACACGCCCATCGGCATCATGATCGAAGTTCCCGCGGCCGCGCTATGCATCGATCAACTGCTCGACGAGGTGGACTTCGTCAGCATTGGCTCGAATGATCTTATTCAATATGTGATGGCCGCCGATCGCGATAATCCCAAGGTGGCTCATTTGTGCGAGCCATTTGCACCGGCCATCTACCGGCTGCTGCGGCACATTATCACGGCCTGTGTGGCGCGCAATAAGCCCGTAACGTTGTGCGGCGAGATGGCGGCCCGCCCCCGCTGCTTCCCGCCGCTCTTCGGCATGGGGCTGCGCTCGTTTAGCATGAGCCCGGCGCTGGTGCCGTCGATCAAGGCGCTCGCGAAATGCGTGGACAGCAAACATGCCCGCGAATCCGCCGAGGCCGTGTTGAAGATGCGCACCAGCAACGAGATCCGCGAATACCTCAGTGACCGCGTGCAGAAGCTCTGCCCGAATGTGGCATTCTTGGATACGACGCAGTAATTGCGGGCCAACCAAATGAGTGACGCTCGCGTAACGGCCAAACGGACTTGAATCCGGTCATCGCGGCGATCAGAATAAGGGCCAATTTCGCTGGTCACGTTTTTCGCCCGGTTGGTTGTTCTCCTTCAGAAAGGATGCTGACCATGTACGAAGCGGTTTTGGCCCTAAGCGTGGTCGTCTCGGACCGCCTCATCCCATTAGAGACAGGCGTCATCGAGATGCCCGCCCGAATAATGGCGATACCCATCCTGGTCAACAAAGATCGGTTGAATGAAATCGACACGTTGGGCTTTTATGTCTCCGCTGACCGTGGAAGGAAGTGGAAACTTCATCACGAGTACAAACCAACCGACATCGAAGCTTTTTTCGAGGCGCCGCGCGAGGGCGCGTATTGGTTCGCCTTATTGATCTTGTTCAAGGACGGTCACAAGGAACCGGCGGATGTCAGCAATCTACAGGCCGGACAGAAAGTTTATGTCAACACGCAAAAGCGGATCTGCCTGAGCCCGAATCCATCAAACGAAGATTTGGTCAAAGAGAACGCGCAGTTGAAGGCAGAAGTAAAGTTGCTTCAAAAGAGAATTGAAGAACTCGAGAAACAGAAGCCGAATTAGCGCGAACTTCAACTAGTCGTAACGGCCGCAGGCAGCCGCCGTTACGACTAGTTGAAATTCGCGCTAGCCGCCGGTGCCGAAATGAGGCTCCGTATGGTGGACCGCGAAGCGCGAAACCGCCTGGCTCACCTTCTTTTCCAGCTCGGAACCGAGGAGATTGACAAAGACCGCTGCTGGCGGCAGGCGCGCGCCCCCGGCCGAAATGCGTGCGATCAGGGCATCTTGGCCGTCTTATTGTTCCTGGAATCGATCGTGCTAGCAGAAGATGATTTAACGCTGCTGCCGCTTCGCCGCCGGCGGATCTTGCCACCTGAAACCTTACGGCGGCTGGCGGTCAGCGTGATTTTTCTCAGCTCCGATGCCGAATATGAGTGGCCCGCGTTTCCGCAGCTGCAAGGAGGCGGCGCCGATTGCCTGTTGCTCCTCGCCTGCGCGTATGTCTGCGTCTTCGCGACGTTCGCCGCCGGCAGCGCGGTAATGCTATTGCTGAATCACCATTATTTTTGGGGAACGCTTGCTGCCACACCGGCTCCGCTCTGCAGCTGGGGAGTCATAAAGTTAATGCGGCTCTCGTCTCGCTGGCGGGCCGAGAACGCCGCGCGCTGGGAGCGCGAAACCCGGCAATTGGGCGCATTTGATGTGTGGCCGTTCCGACGCTTGTCGGACTTCGAAAACGCTCTCCGCAACCCCGCCGTGCCGGAAACCATCACGAACTTTCTTTCTTCTTGTTCACCTCCGCCATGTACTGCTTGAACGCGCTCATTTGGTAGGAGATAAACAGCAGCGCATGCGTGACGGCCTGGTAGGTGTCATCCTCCGGGTCATCCTCGAATTCTTTGCGCAGCTGATTTAGGCGAGCTAGCACCTGTTCGGGTGTCATGTTCACTCCTCGGTGTCTTCTCTGAGCTCTCTGTGTCTCTGTGGTTACATCTCTTTCCTTCCTTTTTACGCCCCTTGACACCATTCGGCGATTCGTGTTAGAACCTAGCCTCCCATACTGCAAACTCCGGTCGGACTCCAGGGACGGAGCCATGATCAAACGCACCAGCCAACCGCTTCGCGCCTGGTTCACCTGCTGCGACTTACTGCTGGCTCTGCTGGCGTGGCTCGGGGCTTATTATCTTCGCTTCGAATCGGGCCTGGTGCCCGTATTCAAGGACACACCTGATTTTCGTCTTTGCGTACACGACTTGCCGTTGGTCGCGCTTTTCAGTCTCGTTGCGTTTCGCCTCGCCGGGCAATACGAAATCCACCGTCTACGTCGCTTCCGCGAAGAAATGCTGGCCGTGCTCAAGGGCGGCTCGCTGCTCGCGCTCATGGTGATGTCGATCACGTTCTTCCGCCACGATCCATACGAGTCGCGCTTGACCATGCTGCTTTTCTGGGCACTCACCTGTTGGAGCATCCTGGTCATGCGGCGGCTGACGTGGTCGGCAGTGCGCAAGCTCCGGCAGCGTGGCTTCAACAATAGCCACACGTTGGTCGTCGGCACCGGCCGGGTGGCACGCAAGACGGCCAGGGCACTGCGCTGCGCTAGCTGGATGGGTCTAAAGAACGTGGGCTTTGTGGAAGACCAGCCGAGCCGATTTGTGAGCGATTTGAAAATCCTCGGCACCATCGACGATTTGCCGGAGATCGTCGAAAAGAACAACGTGGAACACGTTTTCATCGCCTTGCCGATGCGCCGTTTTGCCGATGCTCGCCGCGTGTTCGACGTCCTGTCGCAAAGCCTGGTGGAAGTTCGCTACGTGGCCGATGTACCCGATCTCGCCGGCCTGTCGCTCACCACGTCGAATCTCGACGGTTTGCCGGTCATCGGCCTGCGCGAAAGCCCGCATTTCGGTTTGAATGTTATCGTGAAGCGGGTGATGGACTTCGTCCTTTCACTCTTGGCCTTAATCATGCTGTCTCCGGTCATGGCCGTGCTTGCGGTCATTGTGAAGCTGTCGTCGCCGGGGCCGATGTTTTACCGTCAGGAGCGCTGCGGCCTCAACGGCAAGCCGTTCTGGATGCTGAAGTTTCGAACGATGCCGGTCGATGCCGAAGCGGGTACTGGCCCGGTCTGGGCGTGCAAGGACGACCCCCGCCGCACAAAACTCGGCTCATTTTTGCGCAAGACCAGCCTTGATGAGCTGCCGCAGTTTATCAACGTGCTGAAAGGCGATATGAGCCTTGTCGGCCCCCGCCCGGAGCGGCCGGTGTTCATTCAGAAGTTTCGCAAAACCGTACCGAATTACATGGCCCGGCATTGTGTGAAAGCCGGCATCACCGGCTGGGCGCAGGTCCACGGCTGGCGCGGCAACACCTCGCTCCGCAAGCGCGTGCTGTTTGACCTGTACTACATCACGCACTGGAACCCATGGCTCGACATACGTATCCTGTGCATGACGCTGTGGACTGGCGTCTTTCATCGGAACGCGTATTGATTGGTTCGTAGTGACCGCCTTTAGGCGATCAATGAGACCCGCCAAAGCGGGTCACTACAAACTTTAGCAGCATCAATTCTTTTGGACGATTATTTGGGATTTGTTGCCATGGCTACGAAGAAGCCTGCCGCGAAGAAAACCGCCCCGAAGAAAAAACCAACCACGAAGAAGAAGCCAGCCGCCAAGTCGGACAAGGGCGAGTTTGACGCCGTCTTCGCCCGGCTCAAAGCGATGTTCCAAAAGTACCAACCGCCCCTGGTCGAAAAGAAATACCGGCCGGAGTTTTTCCTCCTGATGCCCAAGGAGCAAAAGGGTCAGCGGGAAATATGGTTCGGCGGCGTGCGCTTCGGCAAGGCGTACATCAGCTGTTACCTGCCCTGCCACGGCCGCCCCGATATTGAAAAAGTCATTTCACCCGCTCTGAAGAAGCGCCGTCAAGGCAAGGGCTGTTTCAATTTCACTTCCATCGACGATGAACTATTTGTCGAGCTGGAACAACTGACGAAGGCCTGCTTCGAGCGCTTTCGGCAGGACGGCTTCGTTTAGCATTGTTACATCTCGGCGCTGGATTGCGTTCTCCAAATCGATTACACTCAGATAGTTGGTTTGTAGTAACCCGCTTGAGCGGGTCTCTGCGCCCGGACCCGCTCAAGCGGGTCACTACAAACAGGAGGTCCAGCATGGCACGCCTTGCAATTTCGTTTTGCACTTTCTTCTCGATTGGATTCTTCGCATGTGGCTTGCTGCTCGCCGAGCCGCCCAGCAAGCCGCAACCGGCCACGGTGGAGGTTCGCTTTCACGATGGCAGCACGCTAAAGCTCACCGTGCGCGACGAAAAGATCGAGCTGCAAACAGCGTATGGCAAATTGCAAATCCCGGTGGCCGAAATCTCCCGCATCGACTTCGGCATGCGCTTGCAAAAGGAGACGATGGAAAAGATTCAACTATCCATCGACGCGCTCAACAGCGAGCAGCCGAAAGATCGCGAAAAGGCCGAAGCCGACCTATTGGCTCAGCGCGAAAAGGCGCTGCCGCAGCTAATGCAAGCATCGAAGCAGCCGAACAAGGAATTCGCTCGGCGGACAAAGGAGGTACTCGAAAAGCTGCGCGAAAAATTACCGGAAGGTCTGGGCAATGTGACCAGTCAAGACGTGGTGCATACCGAAGATTCAAAATTCACCGGGCATGTGCTGACGGCCGAGATCAAAGTGCTGACCACGCAGTTCGGTGAGCGGCAACTGAAAGTGGCGGATCTGCTGAGCCTGCGCTCGCTGGCGCTCGCGGAACCGGAAGCCGATTCCGCCAACGTGCTGCCCGATCCCGGCACGCTGATCCCCTTCCAAGGCCAGATCGGCAAAACGTTTTCCTTCCGCGTGACCGGCTCGGTCAACGGCTCCGTGTGGGGAACGGAAACTTACACGCTCGATTCGACCTTGGCCGCCGTCGCCGTGCACATGGGCATTGTGCAGCCGGGCAAGACCGGCATCATCAGGGTGACGTTGGTTCCAACCCTGCCGGCGTACCAGGGGTCCACGCGGAATGGTGTGAGCAGCGCCAATTACAATGTGTACCCGGCCGGGGCTTATCGCGTGCTGAAAGGGAATTGAGAAGAAGGTTCACATCTCGCTCTGTTTCTTTCGCTCTCGAATGCTCGTATCCGGGTCGTCCACGGGCACCGCTTCGGGTAGCCGACGCGGCGGCTGGTCGAAGGGAAAATCGAAGTCTCGCACGCGCTCGGCACGGCGGGCCGCTTGCGGTAGGCGCGCGGTGTAGACGGCGAAAAGGATCAGGCAAAGACCTACAGCCGAAATTGCGCACCGCACAATGCTCCAAAACATGTATCCGATCCGCGTATTCCAGGCTAGCGAATGCGCTTCATAATAGCTAACCCAACGTATCACCAACGTCACGATCAGTGCGTTGAAGATCAATGCGATTATTCCCAAGAATGCCAGTCGCGATGGCCTTGGGTGAGTACGCCAATTCACGGCAACCAGCACGATCCCCACAATATAGACAGTCAAAAGCGGGATTTGGACCGCCAAGTCCCAGAAATATAATTCAGCAAAGGAATAGTTACCGCTCATGGCGTAGATCCTCGAAGGTATTCTGCTCGCACAAGAGCTAGATATTGCAACCGATTGCGCAGCGCGCCGACTAGTGCCCCATCAAGGCTCGAAATTGGGGTTGTTGATTTTGTAGATTGTCGAGAAACTTCCGACTACACGGAGGTTTCCCATGAACAAGAAGTTCATTG
>Ga0070732_10000995_pt1 | contig 15930 bp, 14 predicted proteins | sample Coa_R1_5_FD_66449 | JGI IMG/M metagenome (GOLD analysis project Ga0070732, IMG submission 66449) | Surface soil microbial communities from Centralia Pennsylvania, which are recovering from an underground coalmine fire - Coalmine... | ecosystem: Environmental > Terrestrial > Soil > Unclassified ...
CCCTGACGATCCAATCACCAGCGAATTCCGTCACACACGACTATCGCAATACGAGATACATCGCCCAGCCCAGTACGACGGCGAATCCGATGAAAAGGCCGAAGGACTTCAGGCCGTACACCACGCGTTCGCGCGGCGTGTCCTTGCTGATCACTCCGAAGACGACGGAGGTCAGCAATGAGAACAGCAGCAGCGCCAGCAAGTGTCGAATAACCATTCGTTTGTAGCGGCGGCCTTTGGCCGCCGTACTCTTCGGCGCTCAGAGAGCGCCGCTACAACAGACAAGTTGAGGAGTGTTGCTCGTCACTCGTCGCTTGTCACTTGTCACTGCCCTTAGGGTTTGCGTCCTACCGCGATATCGTAGGTGTCGAAAACGCAGAGCGCGTTGAGCATCCCTGCCGACACCAGGAACGCGGTACCGAAGTCCGAGCTGACGAAAAGGGGATTGCCGCCGGGATAGCCGAAGAAGCGCGCCACCGGCATCGCCGCGCCCACGCACAGCTCACCGAAGTATCCCAGCGTTTCGAGATAAGACGCCGACTGGGTGCTGAAAAACTCGCCGTTCATGGCGAGTCCCAGCAGGAACATCGCCGCAATCGACCCGAACAGAATCAGCGCGCGCCAGCGTCGCCCGAGGAGGAAATGGCCGAGGCCAGGAATCAGCCACGCCGCCACACTCAGCTCGATCAAGCGAGGCAGTCCGGGCGTCGCCGGCGCCATCTTTTCAGACTTAGGCGCGGTCTTCAGCGCAGGCTTCGGCTGAACTTCCTGCTCCGCGGTTCGCTTGGACATGCTGAATTCTCGTTCGCTGGCCAGCGGATTCCGGGATTGCGGCTCCGCTTACTTTAGAGTTCAGGCTCCGTATCATGTCGGGCGGAGCGAGGAATCTCGCAGTGAGTTGAGCACCTGCGTCGAGGCCAGATTCTCAAAGTAACACACTCAGGGGGAAGCGGCAAGAATCGGCACGATCGCCTGCTGGACGTCGCCGGTGACGCGCGCGTCGTGCTCCTCGACGTAGACGTTCACCTCAGTGCGCACCCCAAATTCGGCAAGATAGATGCCCGGCTCGATCGAGAAGCAGGTGCGCGGGATGATGCGCCGGTCGTCGCGCGTCTCGAAATTGTCCATATTGGCGCCGTTGCCGTGGACGCTTTCTCCAATCGAATGGCCGGTACGATGCACGAAGTGGTCGCCATAGCCGTGGCCGGCAATGACGGCGCGAGCGGCGTCGTCCACCTCGTAACCGTGGAGCGGACGGCCCGCCTGCATCGCTTCCCTGACCAGCGCGACGGCCGTGTCGCGCGCCGACTTGACCACGTCGAAGATGGCGGCGTACTTGCCGGGCACTTCCTCGCCCACGAAGCCCGTCCAGGTGACGTCGAAATAGACGGCGCCCGGCGTCTTGCGCTTCGCCCACACGTCCAGCAACACGAAGTCGCCGGGAAGAATGGGCCGCGACGACGCCTGGGTCGGCGAGTAGTGGGGATTCGCGCTGTTCTCGTTCACCGAAACGTTGGATGGCTCGTCCGCAACCAGGTCCGCCGCCGCGAACGTCTTCGCGATGGCCTGCTGCACATCGTACTCGCCGATCGGCTTGTCGCTGTGGATGGCGTTGCGGATCAGCGTGAACGCTTCCCGGATCGCCGCATGGACGACGCGCCCGGCTTCGAGGTGCGAGGCCAGCGCTTCGGGCGACCAGCGCGCCTCAAACAACTGCACCAGGTCCGCCGATGACACCACTTCGACGCCCAGGCTTCGTACCAGTTCGATAGTGCCCGCGTCCACCAGCCCGACATAAGGAATATTGTTGAGCGGCGAGTACTGCATGGCGATCCTTTTCTTGCCCGCGAGAATCTGACCGAGCTTATCGCGCTGCTCGGTCCACGACGAGTACTCGTGTTCCACGCCGGGCAAGCCGGTCAGGCTCGTCTTCTCGATGCGATGCACAACTTTTGCAGGCTCGCCTTGCGCGGGTACCAGGCAATACCAGCGGCGGCTCACCATGACCGGCGCCACGCCGAAGACGCGATAGGCGATGGGGTCGCGATGGTGGTGATCGTAGAAGAGCCAGCCATCAAGGTTGGCTTCCTGTAGGGCAGTTTGAATCGCGTTGAGGTCCATGTCGTCTCCAAGGCCCACACGCCACTTTGGGCTAGTTCCCACGAAATGTCTCTCACGGGATCGTATGCTCTTCTAACTGAAGCCTGTTCGACCGGGAGTCAAATGAGACCTCAATTCTCTGTAGCGGCAGGTTAAATATGGCGCTACCTGCTTGAAGTGTTACGTAAAACGGATTACATCCTACAACGGCAACCTCGCCCGAACTAGTCGGACGGCTCTGTCCCTTTCCGACAAAAGCAAGAGCTATTCCTTTGCCCTTCCATTTGAGGATCTCATAAACCTTGCTGTCTCGCGAAGCCACAAGCTCAGTGAATTGTTCTTCCGAGGCTTCGACCGACTCTGAGCCTCTTCTAACGTACGACTTACCCGCGAAGTGCGGCCGCTGCTCGCTCCCGGGAATGATCACAGCCAAGATTTGCTTGGCGTCGACCACGAGCACCTTGCAAAAATAGAAGATCGGGGGGTAAGCGATACTGACCTTCTCGCTGAACGTCTTCTGAAGCGAGTCAAGGTTCACTGCTTTGTCTTCTGGAGTTCCATCATGCTTGACACCAATATAGAGCACTGCGGGGTAACCCACCGGAGTAGAATTGGCAAAGGCAACTGCGGTTTTCAACCAATCCTTGGAATCCGAAGAGACCTTGCGTTCAACGAAGGCGTCCTCGAAGTTACGCCGTCGCAAAAGCAAGTCCTCATCGCTTAGTTCAATCATCTCCCACCTTCCCTCAATTTCCTTGGCAGTTTAGTGCCAGGCCGAGCTGGGGTGATTCGACAATATCAATTCTCGCCCTCGCTCAAGCCTAATGTCCACGAATCCGCGCGATCAGCATCCGCAAGAACCCTTCGGCGTCGACCTCGACCGCCACGCGGACGTTGGGTTTGACCGGATCGATTCCCGCCACCCACAAGCGATCGTCGTGGGGGACATCGTGCTCGACGGAATTGTGACGATTCGAGACCGTTTCGCCACGCGTGAACTCGCCCCGCGTTTCCACGTCGACGCGCATATCCTCGGTCTTGACCAGCGTACGGTCGATGGCCACGCCCATCGCCAGCGGGTCGTACATCTGAGCCCCCTCGACGCCATACTTTTCCGAAAGGTCGATCAGAAACTTCAGCAGGCCCACCGCGAAGTCGTTCTCGGGGCCGTGCGTCTTCTCGAGTTCCGCCAGGTGCGGCCGGTCGAACAGCGTGCGGTCGCCGACGTCGAGTCCGACCATGGTCAGCGGCCATCCGGCGTTGAACACGATTTGCGCCGCCTCGGGATCGCCATAGATGTTGGCCTCGGCGGCCGCAGTCGCATTCCCACCCGAGATTGACCCGCCCATCACCACCACGTCCTTGATCAGGCCGGCAATCGATGGGTCTTTCGAAAGCGCGAGAGCGATGTTGGTCTCGGGCCCGATGGGCACCAGCGTGATTTCGTGAGGATACTTATGTGCCAGCTCGATGATAAGGTCGGGGCCGAAACGCGGATCGGCATGACACGCCGGCGCGGGCAGTTGGATGTTGGCGAGGCCGTTCGCGCCGTGCCAGAACTCGGCGGTGACGAGCTTCTGCGCCAGGGGATGCTGGGCGCCCGCGGCAACCGGGATGTCGCAGCGATGGGCGAGCGAGACGATGCGCAGGGCGTTGTCGAGTCCCTGTGCCGCGGTGACGTTGCCAGGGACCACGGTGATTGCTTCCACCTTGAGCTCCGGCGAATTGAGCGCCAGCAGGATAGCCAGCGCGTCGTCGGTGCCGGGATCGGTGTCGATGATGACGCGACGCGGCGCGGCGGGCGCCGCGAAGTTCAAGGTGCAGGAGGCGCTGCCCGCGAGCCACGCCATCGTCAGCAGGACAATTGCAAGTGGTTTATGCATAGGCAGAGCATACTGCGGTTTCCTGGTTTTGCATCCTGCGGCTTTGCCGAGCCGCTCGTTTCACCCGCAGTCCTGCTAGAATCCAGAGTTTGTTCTCATGGACAGGGAAAGGTCTGTCATCCCGGTCAGTGAAGTCGCGGCGGCGCGCGAGCCGCTGCACGTCCGCTACATCCGGCTGTTACGCGTCAACCCCAACTTCCAGCGATTGTGGCTCGCGCAACTGATCAGCGAAATCGGCGACTGGTTTTACAGCCTGGCAGTGTACGACCTGTTGCTCCAGTTCACGCACAGCGGCAAGGCGGTAAGCTACGCCATCATCATCCAGACGCTGCCCTGGTTCTGCATGACGCCGCTGGCGGGCTATCTGGTCGACCGCCTTTCGCGCCGCCGGCTGATGATCCTGGCGGACCTCGCGCGCGGCATCATCGTCCTCGGGCTGCTGCTCGTCCACAACCGGTCGGGAATCTGGCTGGTCTACGTCCTGCTGGCGGCGGAGGTGATCTTCGCCTCGATCTTCGAGCCGGCGCGCAATGCGCTGCTCCCCAACGTAGTGAGCGAGGAAGAGATTCTGCCCGCCAACGCGCTTTCGTCAGCCACCTGGTCGTTTGCGCTCGCCTCGGGAGCGGCGGTGGGCGGATTGGTGACAGCACTCCTGGGCCGGCGGGTGGCTTTCATCATCAACTCGCTCTCCTTCTTTGTCTCAGGTCTGCTGCTTTACAGCATCCACGTTCGCGAGGCGCATCTTGGAGCCAATGTTCGTGACGCCAGTGACCCGCGCGCGCAACCGCGACCCGGGCAGTCTCCGCGTCCTCGAGCGGGCACGAGCAGCTTGCGTGAGGGCGGACAATACCTGGCCGCGAACCCCAAGGTGATTGTCCTCGTACTGGCCAAGACCGGATTGGGCATTCTGGCAGGCACGCTGCTACTGCTGGCAATCTTCGGCGAACGCGTCTTCCCGATCGCCGGGCACGGCGCCCTGGCGATGGGACTGCTCTACTCGGCGCGCGGCGTCGGCGCAGGACTCGGGCCGCTGGTGGGCGACCGCCTGACGGGCGGGCTGCAAGCGCGAATGTGGAAGGCGATCAACGCCGGCTTCTTCGTCACCAGTCTCGCTTACCTGGCTTTCAGCCGCGCCCCGAATCTGTGGCTCGCGGCGCTGGCGGTGATGGTGGGACACGGCGGCGGGTCTAACGTCTGGGTGATGTCGACAACGCTCTTGCAATTGAACGTGCCCGACCGTTTTCGCGGCCGCGTCTTCGCGCTGGACGCGGGATTGCTCATGCTGATGGTGTCCGCGTCGAATTACTTGCTGGGCGTCGGACTCGACACCTGGCATCTCACGCCGCGCGAACTGGCCGTCGCACTGGGATGCGCGCTGCTCATCCCTGCGCTGGCCTGGCTGCCCGCAACGGCGAAGTGGGGAAAAGAGCAGTAGACAGGAGTCAGGAGTCAGGAGTTAGAGAAACCTCCTAACTCCTGGCCTCTGACCGCTCGCTTCTCAGCCGCGAATGGCCGCCCCATCCGAGATCCGCTTTGTTGCCGACCGCATGCTGGGACGCCTGGCGCGCATGCTCCGGCTGCTTGGCTATGACACGCTTTATTCCTCGACCGCCACGCCCGCCGAAGTCACCGCGATGGCTGCCGGCGGGATGATCATCCTGACGCGCGGGCACGCCGAGAAGCGCTTCCCCGGGCGCGCGAACCTGTTCAGCATCGCGAGTGATTACGCGCCCGAGCAATTGGCTGAAGTCGTGCGCCAGTACGAGCTCGAGACGCGGTCCGGACTCTGGACGCGGTGTACGCTCTGTAACGCGTCGATTGAGCCGGTCGAGAAATCTGCGGTCCGCGCGGAAGTCGAGTCCAAGGTTTACGAGCTTTACAGCGAGTTCTACCGGTGTTCGGGCTGCGCGCATGTCTACTGGCGAGGCTCGCACGTGGAGCGGATTCTGCGCAATCTCGACGCCCTTCTGGGCAGACCACCTGAGGTAAACTGATAACTCGCGGAGTGGAGGCACATGAAGATTCTGGTCACCGGCGGTGCAGGATACATCGGCAGTCACACGGCGAAGGCGCTCAAGCGTGCCGGATACGACCCGGTGGTCTTCGACGACTTGACGAGCGGCCATCCCTGGGCCGTCAAGTGGGGTCCGCTGGTCGAAGGCAGCCTGGCCGACGGTGACTTGATCCGCGCCACACTCACCGGCCACAAGATCGAGGCGGTCATCCATTTTGCGGCGAGCCTGCTGGTCGCGGAATCAATGACCAACCCACAGAAGTATTTCTGGAACAACGTGGTCAACACGCTGCGCCTGCTTGACGCCATGCTCGAGGCCAAGGTCAAACACATCGTCTTCTCCTCGTCCGCCGCCACTTACGGGATCCCGCAAACCGTTCCTATTCCCGAGGACCATCCCAAGAATCCGATCAACGCCTATGGCGAGACCAAGCTCTCGATGGAGCGCGCCATTCAGTGGTACGGGACGGCGTACGGCGTCCGCTGGATGGCCCTGCGCTATTTCAACGCGGCGGGTGCGGACCCGGACGGCGAGCTGGGCGAGTCACACGATCCCGAGACTCACGTCATTCCCCTGGTGATCGGCGCGGCGCTCAGCCAACGGCCGGCCGTCGAGGTCTACGGCACCGACTATCCGACGCCCGACGGCACCGCGATCCGCGATTACATCCACGTGACCGACCTCGGCGAGGCGCACGTACTCGCTCTCAAGCACATTCTCGCGGGCGGCGAGAGCTGCGCTTTGAACCTGGGCACGGGCCAGGGAAACTCGGTGCGAGAGGTGATTCGCGCCGTGGGCAAGATGTGTGGCGGGCGCGTCCCTTATCGCGATGCGCCGCGCCGCTCGGGCGACCCCCCTTCGCTGGTCGCCGACCCCAGGCGCGCCAACCGGATCCTCGCGTGGAAACCGCGCATCTCCAGCCTCGATTCCATCGTCGAGAGCGCCTGGAAGTGGCATGCGAAGAACAGGGTTTAGGAATTAGGGATTGGGGATTAGGGACCAGATGTCAGAGTGTGTGGCAGGTTGAGAGCCGGCGCCAGCACGTTTAACTTGAAGCACCGTGCGAGCTGCGCGCGTTGAGCCGCAGATTCTTGCAACCTTTTTTCCCGGCCGAACGTCTAAATTGGCAACTCACGATATATGACTACCTCGGGGAAGTGGGTAGCGCAGGGCAACCGAGTTACCTACTTCCTCCTTCCTAGGATGGTAGTTAAACACGGCGCCCAGCAAGCAGAAGTGCGTTGGCTTGCTTCCCGACTCCCTATTCCCTACCGGCTACTCCCGGTTTCGACTCCGTCAGTCGTAGCTTGACGGCATGCCCTTCGCCAAACTTGCGCGTCAACCAGCTTTCCATGTCAGATTGTAGGGAGGCAAGGTCGACGCCGGAACCCGCCTCGAGCCACCCGTCGGCGACGGGGAGCGTATCGTCGAATGCCGAGCGCCCAGTGAAGCTGCGCATGGCGAAGCTGTCAAGCCAACTAAGGGGGCAGTCGCGCGGGCCGTCACTCTTGCTTCCTGGCTCGGCAGGCTCCAGCACTTCGACGTGGATCTTGCGTGCAAACATACTTGGCTCGTGAGGAGCGGCTCCCGCCGGACGGCTCGCCGAACACGGCTAACGCCGGAAAAAATCAAGCCAACTGCGCTTCGGCTTCGTCTCGTGCATGTCGACCGGGGGTGGCTGAGGCGGCAGGGGCTGGCCCTGGATGACGGCTTGGGGATTCTTGACCAGGAGGCGGTCGGCGGTCGGCTTGCCCCATTCGAGCGCCACTCTCTCGTAGCAGCGCGAAAGGAGCGGCGGCCGGTACTTGTCATCGTGCGCGTCACTCGCGAAGAAGTGGACCAAGCCGTTTTCCAGCCACAGGCGCGCCAGGCGCTCGGCCGTCTGACCAAAGCCGCCGGTGTAGGATTGTGCCGTCACCTGCACCAGGCATCCCTGCATCACCCACTTCGACACCAGCGCCGGATGCCGCACGAAGACGGGATTGCGCTCGGGATGCGTGAGGATGGGTATAAATCCCGCCACCTGGATGTCGTAAAGCACGTTGTCAAACTGCTGAGGCACAAAGTGCTCGTCAAGCTCAATCAGCAGGTACTTGCTCCGGTTGATGGTGAAGGGGCCCTGACCGTCCAGGAGTTGGCGGATATTGTCGTAGGAGAGGTGGAAATCGCAGCCCATCAGCAACGTGGGAGACTCGCCGACCGCCGCCTGGAGTTCATCAATCTTGGCCTGATTGACGGCGACATCAAAGGGGTACTGGTAATTGCAGTGGGGCGTGGCAACGAGGTGGGTCGTACCGTCCTCCGCCGCCATCTTCGCCATGGCCACAGACATCTCGAACGCCTTGGGCCCGTCGTCCACTCCGGCGAGCGGGTGGCAGTGTATATCGACCACGGTGCGTCTTCACCTCGGATGAGAGGAGTCCGCCAGCATCAACCATTAAATCCTGCCGCATGTGCCAGCGTCAAGCGTGCGCTGGAGCGACGACGCGAGAATGGGTAGCAGAGACGAGCAACCCATCATCTGCAGCTTGCGCAAATCGTGCCAATTTGACCTGGCACGCAATCCTGGTCACGCCCTGCGACCGCCGTACTCTAGGATTCAGTATTCGCGGCTTCCAAATTCAAATAATCGTAGGACGACGGCGGGCACACGAGCGGTGTGACTGATGCTTCAGATGTGAGTAATCTTATGACACAAAGACACTTAGCTTGACGACGGCGGCCGTTGCCGGCGTGGAAAGATTTGGCACACCGCGTGCCTTAACACAAAACGAGCTAACACTGGCCCATCCGCAAGGATAAGGGAACATCCAGTGCGAAGCTCGGAGTCTAGACCCAACACCCGACGCTGGGAGGGGGAGGGCAACTTTCCCCTCCTTTTATTTTGCCCGCTTGACCTCGTATTGCCTCCGGTCGTCACCTGAAAAATCTGGCCTTCGCGCGCCGTTAACGGCCGACTGCCGGCTGTTGGAGCGTCAGGCAGTGCAGCGTTCCAAGCCCCCACACCAGATCCACGGCGTGGATCCCGACCACCGGGCGGTCGCGGACCAATTCGGCAAGCGTGCCGAGCGCCACGCGATCGCGAGGATCGTTGAACGTCGGCACCAGGACGACCGCGTTGGCGATGTAGAAGTTGGCGTAGCTCGCCGGCAGGCGCTGACCCTTGAAATAAACTGGTGCCGGCATCGGCAGGGGTACGACCTCCAGCTTCGATCCGTCCTCGAGACGCATTCCCTCCAGGCGCTCGCGATTTTCCTCGAGCGGCTGGTAATTGGCGTCGTGCGGATCATCCTCGCGGCACAGCACCACCGTCCGCGGCCCAACGAACCGGCAGAGGTCGTCGACGTGGCCGTGCGTGTCATCCCCGGCGATTCCCTGCCCCAGCCACAGCACGTTGCGGGCGCCCAGGTATTCAGCGAACACGCGCTCGAGCTCCTCGCGGCCCAGGCCCGGATTACGCGCTTGGACAGCCTGGTCCAGCAGACACTCTTCGGTGGTGATAAGCGTACCGTAGCCGTTGACGTCGATGCTGCCGCCTTCGAGGACGACCTCGCGCCCCTCGGCCACCGGCTCGAACACGCGCCGCCCCAGCGCTCCCGCAATGTGACCCGGGATCGCCGCGTCCTTCTGCCAGTCGGGATACTTCGCCCAGGCGTTGAAGCGGAAGTGCGCCAAGGCGACTTCGTTTGCCGGCTCACCTGGCAGCGGCCGTCGTAGGAAGAGCGGCCCGTAGTCGCGAGTCCAGCCGCGATTCGTGGGCCAGTTGAAGAACTCCACGCCTGCCGCATCGACCCCGGCGCTCGAAAGCACGCGGCGAGCCCGCGCCTCGACGGCGCGTGTTGCGAGGATGCGCACTCGCTCGCCCGGCGCGAGGTATCGTACGATCTCGGCGTACACCCAGGGGATGGGCGCGAACTTCCCCGGCCAGTCGCTCCGGTTATGCGGCCAGCCGATCCACGTCGCCTCGTGGGGTTCCCACTCGGCGGGCAGGCGAAACCCGAGAGACGCCGCCGTGTCACATGGGAGCTTGCTGGTCTCGACGGTCGCTACCCGCTTCGTGACGGTCATCGCCTGAGGATTGTACTATAGCCGTACACGCTCGCCGGCCCGAGCCGCGCCAAACAAAGCTCGAATCAATTGGAAAGCTTGTATTTCTCAGCCAGACGGTAGACGGTCTTGCGGTCGATGCCCATGATCGACGCGACCTGGGTCTTGTGGTCGCCGGTGAGTTTGAGCAGGTGGGCGAGGTAGCGCTTCTCAAGCTCCTCGAGCGAGGGCAGGTCAGCGAACAAGTCCTCGGGACGCTTGCCGCGATCCTCGATGATGCGCAGCTTGGGCGGCAAGTCTTCGAGCGTGATGACGCCAGTACGGTTGAGCGCGACAGCGGCATGGAGGGAGTTCTCGAGCTCCCGCACGTTGCCCGGCCAGCCGTAGGCCACGAGGCAGATCAGCGCGTCGTTCGACACCTGGTACTCGCGCCCGCGCTCCTGGCCATACTGCTTGAGGAAGTGGTCGACGAGCAGGGGGATGTCCTCGGAGCGCTCGCGCAGCGGCGGCAGGTCAAGCTCGATGACGCGCAACCGGTAGTAGAGGTCCTCGCGGAACTTGCTTTGCTTCACCAGTTCGCCCAGCTCGCGGTTCGAGGCGGCGATCAGGCGGATGTCGATTTTCACCCACTGGTTCGAGCCCAGGCGCCTGACCTTTCCTTCTTCGAGGGCGCGCAGCAAGGTGACCTGGAGCGCCGGACTCATCTCCGAAACTTCGTCGAGGAACACCGTGCCGCCCGTCGCCTCCTCGAAGATGCCACGCTTGTTCTCGAAGGCGCCGGTAAACGAGCCGCGCACGTGTCCGAAGAGTTCGCTCTCGAGCAGGGACTCGGTGAGTCCGCCGCAGTTAACGGCGAAGAACATCTCGCGGGCGCGCGAGCCGTTGTAATGGATAGCGCGCGCCACGAGCTCCTTGCCGGTGCCGCTTTCGCCCGTGATGAGCACCGTAGCGCGTGAGTCGGCGATCATGGCGATCTTCTTGTAGATTTCGACCATCGCGGGATGGCGGCCCACCAGGCTCGAAATCCCCGCTTGGCTTTCGAGTTGGCGCTTCAGGTGGCGGTTCTCGCGCACCAGACTCCGGTTGCCGAGCGCGCGTCCGACCTGGAGTACGACTTCCTCGATCTTGAAAGGTTTGGAAATGTAATCGAAGGCGCCGGCCTTGACCGCCTCGATGGCGCTCTCCATGGAGCCGAAGGCCGTGATGAGGATGACTTCCGACTCGGGCTGGATCGCCTTATAGGCGCGCAGCACGTCGAGCCCGTTAAGCTCGGGCCCGAGCTTCATATCGCTGATGATGACGTCGAAGAGTTCGTTGTTGCCGACGTCAAGCGCTTCTTCCGCGCTGCCTGAGGTGGTGACCTCATAGCCCTCTTCGCGCAACACCTCGCCCAGCAGGTTGCGCGTCTCGAGGTCGTCGTCGACCACCAGGATGTGAACTGCCTCTTCCGTGCCCATACTCTAAGACTCTTGGGGGGCCCCACCGTCGGTATCCACCCCCTCACCCGGCGCTGGCGCGCCACCCTCTCCCCCAAGGGGGCGAGGGCAAGGGTCATCGCCGTTGCGGTATCGCCGGGGTGGCGCACACATCGGTTCTTGAGTGTGCGAGCTTACCGGCTCCGGGGCCAACGGCGCGTTGCAATCGCAACCCGGCGGTCATCGACCGCCGCTACAGCGCTACGCCCGCGAACCGACCGCCGGCGCCGCTGTCATCTGCTCCACTTTTTGCCGGCAATCGAGCGGCAGCATGATGGTGAACAGCGTGCCGCGTTGGAGCTCACTCTGGACTTCGATCGAGCCGCCGTGCTGGCGGATGATCTGGTCGCAGATGGCGAGTCCCAGGCCGGCTCCGGTACCCATGCGCTTGGTGGTGAACATGGGCTCGAAGATGCGCTCCAGCGTCTCCGGATTGATGCCGTGGCCGGTGTCGGCAAACTCGACCACCACTTCCCCGCCCCCGCCATTCGGCCCGTTCGCCTCGCCGTTGGCCGGGTGACGCAGCCGCACGCTCAACTCGCCGCCCTCGGGCATCGCGTCCATGCTGTTGTTGATGAGATTCAGAAAGACCTGGTGCAGGTATCCGGCGTCGCCGTAGATGGGCGGGCAGTCGCGCGGCAAGTCCATCTGCACCTTGATGCGCCGCTGCTGCAAGGTGGGCGAGGTGACCAGAATCGATTCCTTCAGGACGCGACGCAGGTCGACGGGCGCGAGCTTGAGCTCGAACTTGCGCGTCCAGGAGAGCAGTTGTTTCACCGTGCGCACGATGCTCTCGATCTGCGTCTCGATGATCTGGAGCCGGCGCTGCGAGACCTCGTCGAGCGCCTTGCGCCGCGCCAGCAACTGCACGTGGCCGGAGATGGAATTGAGCGGCGTCCCGATTTCGTGGGCCAGGCTGGCCGCGAGCTGCCCGGCCACCGCCAGGCGCTCCGAGCGCGCCAGATTCTTCTGCGTGTCGAGCAGCTCCTCGTTGATGCTCTTCAGCTCTTCGTTGCGGCGCGCCAGTTCCGCGGTCGCTTCCTCCACCTTGCGCTCGAGCTCCGAACTGAAGTTCTCGATGCGCTCGAGCATCAGGTTCAGGTGCCGGGCAAGCTGGCCGATTTCGTCCCCGCTCTCAACCTGGGAACGCGGATGGAGCTGCCCCCCTTCCGTGGCTTCCATCACGCGAATCATCTCGCGCACCGGAGTCCGCACGCGGCGCAGGAAGAAAAGGTGAATCACCAGGCTGACCACGGCGAGCGACGCCAACATCACCAGCAAGTTGCGCACCACGAGGTCCCAAGTGATGGCGTTCAGGCGCGACTTCGAGACTTTGAGGTTGAGGCAGCCGATGGCCGCCCCGGAGAGGTCGCGGATGGTGGTCGAGATAATCCAGTAGTCGCCGTCTGGCGTCTCGATAGCAATCTGGTCGTCGTCCGGACGCTCGTACTCGTTGTAATTCTCGATGCCGGGAATGCGGTCGAGCTCGAGGTGCTCGCCCTTGGGGTTGGTCGAGGTCACGAGGTGCGGCAGAGGCGCGTGCAGGTAGAGGTCCGATTGCTTCACGCCCGGCAGGTCGCGCTCGAATTGCTTCAGCGCCTGCAGCAGAACGTCAGGATTCTCAAGCTCGCCCTTGTCGACCAACTGGTGGGCGGCAAACGTCGACTGCTGGAGCGCTTTGCCGTAGAGATCCTCTTCGACGGGCAGCCGCGTCAACCAGGTGGCGATGTAGGTCGACACACCTACCACGAACACCACCGTCACGACGATGATGATGATGATCTTTCCCTGCAGGCCAAAGCGGGTTGAAGGCATAACTTCCACTCGATTTTAGCACTGGGGTGACCAAAAGGGAAACGGACCCGCTGGCGGGTAGTGTCCGGTCGTCGCCATCTCCGCTTTCCGCCAGCCCACGTCCGGTCGTGGCATCCCGAGGAGCCGCAGGCGACGAGGGATCTCGCACTGGCCTTTGCCTTGGACCCTGAACAGAGCGAGATTCCTCACTGCGCTACGCTTCGTTCGGAATGACACGTTTCGGTGGCTGGCGCAAAGCTGCACTCTGCGCCAGCCCGGCGGGCCGTCAGCATGGAATTCGTGTCATTCCGAGCGAAGCGAGGAATCTCGCTCTGAAAAGAGAAGTCCCAGAATGATACGTCGCTTAGGGTTTCGGAGAATAGAACTGGTCTAAGTGGACGGCTTCGCGCTCGAGGTCGTCGTTCCAGGCGACGCCGACGTGCGCCATTTGCCGTCGTAAGAGCTCCGATGGCTTGACCTCGGCGTAATTCACGCCTTCGTCAAAGAGACGCGGATCGGGCTCACCCAGCTTCAGGCTGACGGCTGTGGTTTCTCCCTCGAGCAGGAACCCGTCCCCATGCTTGTAGCCTTCGCGCGACTGGACAGTCTCGCAGCCGAGGTCGCGGGCGCGCCACACCATATGCCCGAAGCTGGTCACCACGTCCACCGTGTGACCGAGAACGGTGTCTGTCCCACTGGGCTTTTCCCACCCAACCAAAACACAGCCCGGCGGCGGACTCAGCAGAAGTTGATTGCGCCGTGCCGCCTCTTCCTGCCGAACGAATTCCGTCTTGGCGGCGACGGGATCGACGAGTCTCACCACTCGGCCGTCCGGATACCGGATGTCCCTTAACATCCTTGGGTGCGGCTTGCGTGGCAAGAGCGTCGACACTACCACCGTCGTGCCGTCGGAACGGCGAGCCGTGAGATCCTTCGACATAAGGTCACCTTGCGCGCCGTTCGGAAAACTGAAGGTTTCGGTCTGAAGGGTGAACGGCACGGCAATCCGGTGGTTGGATTCCGCGCGCGCCCGGCGCGATCGACCAATCAACAGGAACGCGGTACCCAGAACAACCGAGAGGATAGCAAGCGTTGCGGCGCGAGAAGAGCTGGCCATGGTACGTCCCTCCTCGATAGTAACCTCAAGGTAGCGCTGCCATCGCGCGTGTGTCAATAGGGGATCGGAGCTTCAGCTCCGGCTTCAGCGAGGGCACTTTTCGTTCCGCTTTTCATTGCCATTCGCGTGCCAAATTCTGTAATCTATTTATCCGAAAGCGACGAGGTCCTCACCATGGAGAACCACGAAATCGCCGCCGTCTTCGAAGAGATTGCCGCCATCATGCGCATCACCCAGGACGACTCCAAGTGGTCGTTCAAAGCGTCCGCCTACGACCGCGCCAAGCGCTCGATTGAAGGACTCCCCGAGCGGCTCGAGGACATCGCGCGCGACCCCAACCGCAAGCTCACCGATATACCGGGAATCGGCACGGACCTCGCGGCCAAGATCAAAGAGCTCGTCGAGACGGGCCAGTTGAAATACCATCAAGAGTTCCTCAAGAAGATTCCGCGCAGCCTGCTCGAACTCATGCAAATCCCCGGCGTCGGGCCGCAGAAGGTGCGGCTCTTCAACCAGCAGCTCGGCATCCAGACGCTCGACGAGCTCGAAGCCGCCGCTAAGGCTCAGAAGCTGCGCGAACTGCCCGGCATGAGCGAAAAGTCCGAGCAGAATATTCTCAACGCGCTCGGCGCCCTGCACCGCTCGGCAGGCCGCTACCGGCTCGACCAGGCTTACGAGACGGCGGAGGAAATCCAGGCGTTCCTGGCGGAGATCAAAGGCGCGCAGGAAATCACGCCGGCGGGATCGTTGCGCCGCGGACGCGACACAGTGGGCGATCTCGACGTGCTCATCACGGGCGGCGACCGCGCCCGCATCAGCGAGCGGTTCCTCAAGTTTCCGCGCATCGCCCAAGTGCTGGTGGCCGGCGAGGACAAAATCAGCGTCAAGCTCAAGAACCAGATGCAGGTGGACGTGCGTCTGCTCGAGCCGGAGGAGTTCGGCTCGGCGCTGATGTACTTCACCGGGTCCAAGGAGCACAACGTCGCGCTGCGCGATCGCGCCAAGCGGCGTGGCTGGAAGCTGAGCGAGTACGGCCTGTTCGAGGGCGAGAAGCGTATCGCCGGGCGCACCGAGCAGGAGGTCTACCGGAAGCTCGACCTCGATTACATCCCGCCCGAGCTGCGCGAGAACACGGGCGAAATCGAGTTGGCACAAGAAGGCAAGCTGCCGAGGCTCGTAGAACTGAAAGACATCCGCGGCGACTTGCAGATGCACACCACCGCGTCCGACGGCCGCAATTCCATCGAAGAGATGGCCGCCGCCGCGAAGAAGCTCGGCTACGAGTACATCCTGATCACCGACCACTCGAAGGCGGTCACCATCGCCAACGGCTTGGACGACCAGCGCGCCATCGAGCACATCGCCGAGATCAAAGCGGCGCGCAAGAAGGTGAAAGGCATCGAAATCTGGGCCGGGACGGAGGTCGACATCCTGGGCGACGGCGAACTCGATTATCCGGACGAGATTCTGAAGCAGTTTGACATCGTGCTCGCCAGCAT
>Ga0070732_10000996_pt1 | contig 15924 bp, 13 predicted proteins | sample Coa_R1_5_FD_66449 | JGI IMG/M metagenome (GOLD analysis project Ga0070732, IMG submission 66449) | Surface soil microbial communities from Centralia Pennsylvania, which are recovering from an underground coalmine fire - Coalmine... | ecosystem: Environmental > Terrestrial > Soil > Unclassified ...
ACACGTTCCATCTGCTGCTCGCCGACATGATCGAGGTCCCGAGCTTCGCCCCCACCCTGCAGCAGATCGCGGAGCTCGGCGCGCTGCCCTCGTTCAGCCACCTCGAGCCGGACGAGCTCGCACAGCTGATCGACTACGGGGAATGGGTGCAGTTCGCCGCCAACGAGACGATCATCAAGCAGGGCGAGACTGCAGATGCCTTTTACGCGATCGGCTCGGGTCAGGTCGACGTTGTGATCGGTCGCAAACACGTGCAGACGCTCGGCCCGGGCTCCCACTTCGGGGAGGTCGCCCTGCTTCGGCGGAGCAAGCGCACGGCCACGTGCCGCGCGCGCACCGTGGTTCGGGCGTACCGTTTGACTCGCCCCGGATTCGACCGTCTGATGAAGGACGCATTCAAGAAAGGCACACTGAACCCGGCGGCGCCGGCGGACCACACACGACAGCACTGACGACGAGGAGAGCAGATGGATTGCTGGCACTGCAGACGAACCGCGATCGGATCGTGCCGTTTCTGCGGCCGGGGCGTCTGTGAAGATCATGTCGATACGCACCCATACATCCTCGAGACCTACCGCGCAGAAGGCGTCACGAAAGCGCTCATCGTCGAAGACGCGCTTTTCTGCGGAGCCTGCACTCCGCGCCCCGATCCGATCGATCTCCCCGAGCTCGATAAGTGACGGACGTCACATCCCGTCGGTGAGCAGCCTCACCCCCAGTTGCGTGACCATCGACACAGACCAAGTTCATCCCCCAGCAGCAGAATGTGCCCACGGGAAAAGGGGGTAAGCAATGAAGAAGAAGATCGCTCCGAAGGCTCCGGGCGCAAAGAAGAGCTCGGGCAAGGCGGCGGCAGGAGTTTCCAAGCTCTCGCGCCAGACCAAGCAAACCAAGCAAACGAAGCAGACCAAGCAAACGAAGCAGACCAAGCAAACGAAGCAGACCAAGTAGTTCGGTCTCGTTTCAACGCAGGCACCGGATGGCGGGAACCCGGGGGGGCCATCCGGTGTCGACGTTTCCGCCCAACGGTTCCGCCGGCCCTGGCTGCGCGCGTGAACGCAGGTTACGCTTGCATCGATGGCGACCAGCGCACTTTCGGCGTCCAGCATCGAGAAGGCCCTTGGAGCGACGCCGATCTGCGTCGAGGTGAGCGCGCGCGCCATCCGGGATCTCGTCGGCATGGGTTCCACGCGGCGCTACCAGCGCAGTACGTATCTCTTCCATCAAGACGACGAAGGCGAAGAGGTCTTCTTGCTCTGCGCCGGCCGCATCGAGATCAACTCGCTGTCGGTCACCGGCTTTCGGCAGCTCCACACGACGCTCGAGCCGCCTCAGCTCTTCGGCGAGCTGGCCGTGCTCGGCGAAGGGCGGCGCACGACATCGGCCCTCGCCGTCGAAGACTCGGACGTCTGGGTAGCGAAAGGCGACCTTTTCCTAGGATTCCTTGACGAGCAGCCCTCCGCTTCGCGCGCGCTGCTGCGCGCGCTCGCACGCCAGGTTCGCGCGCACGAGTCTCTCGTTGACGACCTCCTCTTCCTCGACCTGAAAGGTCGCGTCGCCAAACGGCTGCTCGGAATGGTTACCCCGAGCCTGGACGACCTTCCATCCGACGGAGCGCTCCTTCCCTCAGTCGTGACGCAGGCCGACCTCGCGAGCCTCGCCGGCGGCAGCCGCGAGAGCGTGACCAGGGTGCTGTCCGACTTCCAGAAGCGTGGGATCGTCGGGCGCTCGGGCAAGCGGTACGTGCTCAAGGACGTCAAAGCCCTTCGCCGACTCGCCGGCCTGTAAGGCGGGCGTTCGCTAGATCGCCGGGTAGGCTGCCCTCGTGAGAAGCTGTCCACGGTGCGGTGCGCCGGTTTCGGAAACCGACACCTTCTGCCGCAACTGCAGCCTTCGCCTCAACGGCAACGGCGCCAAGCCGATCCCTTATCGCGTCATCCTGACGGCGATCTGGCTGACGATCGCCAGCGTCGTGGCGGTCCTTCTGATCGTCCAGCTCAAGCACGTGATCTTCGACCTGATCATCGCCGGGTTCCTCGCGCTCGTCGTCAACCCGGCCGTGCTGCGTTTGCAGCGGTGGCACCTGAGCAGAGGCCAGGCGATCGCGATCGTCGTCGTGCTCGGTACGGTGGCAATCGTCGGGATCGGCACGCTGATAGCGGCGCCGCTTGCGACGCAAGCGACGAAGTTCGCGACATCCGCGCCGCAGCGTCTCCGAGACGCAGCCGCGGGCAAAGGCTCGCTGGGCCACCTCGTGGTCAAGCTGCACCTGCAGAAGCAGCTGCACAATGCATCTACGTCCCTCTCGAACACCGTCGGCAAGCTCTCGCGCGCGGTGCTCACGGTTGGTCGCCGTATCGCAGCGGCCGCGTTCCGGACGGCGATCGTGATCATCTTGTCGATCTTCATGCTCGTGGAAGGGCCGCGATTGGTGGACGGTGCCCTCCGATTAGTCCCAACCAAACAGACCGAGGCGGCACGCCGCATCGGTCAGACGGCGTCGCGCGTGATCTCCGGTTACACGACGGGCGTGCTCCTGATGGCGGTCTTGAACGGAGTTGTGGCCGGACTCGCCATGGAGCTCACCCATACGCCGTTCGTTCTTCCTTTGGCGACTTGGGCGGCGGTGATCGACATCCTGCCGATCATCGGAGGGCTGCTCGCCATCATCCCGGCGGCGCTGTTCGGCTTCACCCATTCGATCGCGGCCGGCATCACCGTCGCGGTCGCGATCTTCGCGTACCAACAGGTCAAGAACCACTTGCTGTATCCCGTCGTTGTTGGGCGTGCCGTATCACTCGGATCTCTGTTGGTTCTGGTGTCGGTGCTCGCCGGCGCCGAGCTCGAAGGGATAGGCGGTGCCGTGCTCGCGATCCCCGTGGCCGGCGTGCTCAACGCGGTCGTCGTCGAGATCGGGCGGTACCGAGCGGCGAAGCGTGCGGAAGAGATCGCGTCGGAAGTCACCGCCGACACGACGGTCCCTGCGGACGGCGGGGACGGCGCTGCGAAGCAGGCCGGGCGGTTCCGCGCGGCCGCGGACAAGTTCCGCCAGCTCCGCGACCGATAGAGACGCGCCGCCTTAGGGGACGGACGTTTCCGGTTCGGGCGAGCGGCCGCGCGCGACGCCCGCGGCAACCGCCCCGCCCAGGATGAGAACGCCGCCGGCGAGCGTGCCTGGCCGCAACGGATCCCCTAAGAAGATGACGGCCAGCGCGGCGGTCGACAGCGGCTCGAGCGCAGCGACGATCGCCGTTCGCACTGCGCCGAGGCGCCGGATCCCGGCGAACAGCGTGAAGAAAGCACCCGAGGTGAAGACGCCGGTTCCAACGACCGGCCACCATTGGCGCGCGCCGTGCGGCACTGCCGCGCTGCGCACGACGAACGCGTACACGGCGATCGCCGATGCGGCCGCCGCGCTCACCCACATCGAAGCGACGACCGACGACGTTCGCTTAAGCGTTCGCTCGATGCCCAACAGGTACAGCGTGTACATGCACGCGGAGCCGAGCGCGAACGCGATCCCGGCGCTGCTGATGTCCAAGCGGCCCGACGTCCCAACGACCAGCGCGACGCCGGCGACGGCTGCTCCCAAAGATCCGATGACGATCCGGCCCGGCATGCCCACGCCGGCGAGCGCGGACACGACGGTCACGATGACCGGATAGACGAAGAACAAAAGGGTCACGGCCGAGGCGGTCCCGCGCGCGAGCGCGAGGAAGAACAGCGTCGCCTCCACGCCGTAGCCGAAGGCACCCAGGACGAGCAGCTTGCCGCGCTCCCCGGGCGCAGCCGTCAGGGCTGCACGGCGCGCGATCAAGAAACAGGCGAGCACGAGAGCAGCGATCCCGAAACGGATCGCAAGGAGGGATTCGACGGGGACGCCGCGGTTGGAAGCGACTTTGCCCAAGACGACGACGAGCCCGAACTGGATCGATGCGAGGGCGACGAAGAGTCCGCCCATGGCCTCTTCCGGCATAGCGGAAGAGCCTAGCCGCGCTTAGGAAGCGCGGAGGTGGATCAGCTCGCCTTGGCGGTGCCCTGCCGCGACGCGCGCCACTGCTGCACTTCCCACGCCGTACGCTCGGCGAAGTCCATGTAGTGCGTGGCCGTGCCGCATGCGCAGAGCTTCTGACCCTCGTGGAGGGTCCGGTCGCACGACGGGCAGAGTTCCTTCACTCGTTTTCTACCGAACATCGCTCATCACCAACCGGTATATCGGGCGACTAGCCGTGAATCCTAAGACCACTTCTAACTAGTTAGAACGGCTAAAAACGTCAGATTGTTATGGGTCCTAAGTCCCGTTGATTCGGCAGAGGCGCATGTCAGCGCCATGGTGCAAGATTGAGCCGTGGCGGCCCAACTCTTCTCAGAAACGACCCGCGCGTGGTTCACGTCGGCGTTCGCTGCCCCGACGGAGGCGCAGACCGGCGCGTGGGATGCGATCGCATCGGGACAAAACGCCCTCGTGGTCGCTCCGACCGGCTCGGGCAAGACGCTGGCCGCTTTCCTGTGGTCGCTGGACCGTCTCGCGAACTCGCCGGTGCCGCCGAAGAAGGAGCGGCTGCGCGTCCTCTATATCTCGCCCCTGAAGGCCTTGGCGGTCGACGTCGAGCGCAACCTTCGATCACCGCTGACGGGGATCGAGGCGGCCGCAGCCCGGCTCGGGATCGGGCTGTCGCCGATCGTCGTCGGGGTCCGCACGGGAGACACGCCGCCCGAAGACCGCCGCCGGATGCTGACCGCTCCCCCGGACATCTTGATCAGCACGCCGGAGTCCCTGTTCTTATTGCTGACCTCGCAAGCGCGCGACGCGCTCCGCCACATCGATGCCGTGATCGTGGACGAAGTGCACGCCGTCGCCGGCACGAAGCGCGGGGCGCATCTCGCCTTGTCACTCGAGCGGCTGGACGAGCTGCTTCCGACGCCGGCTCAGCGCATCGGGTTGTCGGCGACGGTGAGGCCGCTCGACGAGATCGCTACGTTCTTGGGTGGCGGCCGCCCCGTCACCATCGTTGAGTCGCGCGCGCGCAAAGAGCTGGACATCAGCGTGGTCGTTCCCGTCGAAGACATGAGTCGTCTGGACGAGATCGCTCCGCCCGACGCCGAGCCCGAGGAGCGGACGTCGATCTGGCCGGCGGTCGAGCGCAAGATCGTCGATCTGATCCGCGCGCACCACAGCACCATCGTGTTCACGAATTCGCGACGACTGGCCGAACGGCTGTGCGCGCGCATCAACGACGTCGCCGGAGAGCAGATCGCGCGCGCGCATCACGGTTCCGTCGCGCGCGAGCAGCGCATGGTGATCGAAGAGGATCTGAAGCAGGGACGGCTGCCGTGCGTCGTTGCCACTTCGTCGCTGGAGCTGGGGATCGACATGGGCTTGGTCGATCTGGTGATCCAGGTCGAAGCACCGACGTCGGTCGCGTCGGGGTTGCAGCGCATCGGACGCGCGGGACATCACGTCGACGCGGTGAGCCGCGGCGTCGTGTTCCCGAAGTTCCGCGGCGACCTGCTGGAGTGCGCTGTTGTTGTCGAGCGGATGCGGGATCGCGCGATCGAGCATATGCGCTACCCGCGCAATCCTCTCGACGTCTTGGCGCAGCACGTCGTGTCGATGGTCGCGATGGACGACTGGAACGTGGACCACTTGGAGAAGGTCGTGCATCGCGCGGCGCCGTTCGCGGAGCTGCCGCGCAGCGGCCTCGAATCCGTCTTGGACATGCTGAGCGGGCGCTACCCGTCCGACGAGTTCGCGGAACTGCGGCCGCGGTTGAACTGGGATCGAATCGATGGGCGATTGAGCGCGCGGGGCGGCGCGCAGAGATTGGCCGTGACGTCGGGTGGCACGATCCCCGATCGCGGCCTCTACGGCGTGTTCCTCGCCGGCGACGGGAGCCGCGTCGGCGAGCTGGATGAGGAGATGGTGTACGAGTCGCGCGTCGGCGACGTGTTCACGCTGGGCGCGTCGTCGTGGCGCATCGAAGACATCACGCGCGACCGCGTGATCGTGACGCCTGCGCCGGGGATGCCGGGCCGGGTTCCGTTCTGGCACGGCGACGCCCTGGGCCGGCCGGTCGAATTGGGTCGCGCCCTGGGCGCGTTCCTGCGGGAAACAGCGGCGGCTACTGAAGAGGCGTCGATCGAGCGGCTGCGCGCGGCCGGCCTCGACGAGCTGGCGACGCGGAACCTGCTCGACTACGTCAGCGAGCAGAAGCAGGCGACCGGCGTGATCCCCGACGACCGAACGATCGTCCTCGAGCGCTTCCGTGACGAGCTCGGTGACTGGCGCGTGTGCATCCACTCCCCGTTCGGCGCACGCGTGCACACGCCGTGGGCACAAGCGATCGAGGCGCGCGTGCGCGAACGCATGGGGATCGACGTGCAGTGCCTGTACTCCGACGACGGGATCGTCGTGCGACTGCCGGAATCCGACGAGCCGCTGGGATCCGACGTGTTCGTCTTCGAGCCGGAGGAGATCGAAGACATCGTCGTCGGAACGGTCGGGAACTCTGCGCTATTCGCGAGCCGCTTCCGCGAGTGCGCGGTGCGCGCGCTGCTGATACCGAGGCGGCGTCCGGGGCAGCGAACACCGCTGTGGCAACAGCGGCAGCGATCGAGCGACCTGATGGGCGTGGCGTCCAAGTACGGGTCGTTCCCCGTCGTGCTCGAGACCTATCGCGAGTGCCTCCAAGACGTGTTCGACGTTCCGGGATTGGTCGACCTGATGGCCGCCATCCGGCGGCGTGAGATCTTGTTGGTCGAAGTGGAGACCGCGATCCCGTCGCCGTTCGCGAGCTCGCTGACGTTCGGCTACGTCGGTGCCTTCATCTACGAAGGCGACGCGCCGCTGGCGGAACGGCGCGCGCAAGCGCTGTCGCTGGACCGCCGGATCCTGGCAGAGCTGCTCGGGCAAGAGGAGCTGCGCGAGCTGGTGGATCCGGGTGCCTTGGCCGATCTCGAGGTGGATCTGCAGCGCCTTTCGGAGGATCGCAAAGCACGAGATGCGGACGAGCTACACGATGTGCTTCGGACGATCGGAGACCTGAGCGCGGCGGAGGTGGGCGCGCGGTGCGCCAGCGCGCGCGAAGCGCCGGAGCTGCTGGACGCCCTGGTTGCGTCTCGCCGATCGATCGCAGTGCGCATCGCCGGGGAGAAGCGTTGGATCGCCGTGGAAGATGCCGCTCGGTATCGCGACGCGCTCGGGACGGCGTTGCCGGCCGGGGTGCCGGAGGCGTTCCTCGAGCCGGTTGCCGATGCGATCGGAGACGTGATCGGCCGCTACGCGCGCACGCACGGACCCTTCGTCCCGCACGAACCGGCGCAACGCTTCGGCCTCGGCCCCGCCGTCGTCGAGCAAGTGCTTCGGAGGCTTCTGAGCGAAGGCCGCGTGGTTCAGGGCGCGTTCCGGCCCGGCGGCGCCGAACGAGAGTGGATCGACACAGACGTGCTGAGGGCATTGCGCCGGCGCTCTCTCGCCGCGTTCCGCAAGGAGATCGAGCCGGTTCCTGCGGAGGCGCTCGCGCGCTTCATCCCCGCGTGGCACGGCGTCGGGCGCGCGCAAGGCGGGATGGACGCACTGCTGCGCGCGATCGGCTCGCTCCAAGGAGCCCTGGTGCCCGCGTCATCGCTCGAGCGGCTTGTGCTCGGTGCGCGTGTGCCCAACACGGAGATTCCCACTTTGCTCGACCAGCTCACCGCCAGCGGCGAGGTCGTGTGGGCCGGCGCCGGCGCGCTCGGCTCGGACGACGGCTGGGTGACGCTCGTCCTCGCCGACGAGGCTGCATCGCTGCTGCCCGACGTCCAGCCCGGAGAGCTCTCGGAGACGGCCTGTGCGGTGCTGGACGCGCTGACGCAGCGCGGCGCGATGTTCTTCCGCCAGATCGTGGAGTCGATCGGCTCGCTCGACGACGGCGACGTGTTGCGCGCGCTCTGGGAGCTGGTCTGGGCAGGTCACGTGACGAACGACACGCTGGCGCCGCTGCGCGCGCTGACCGGCGCGGGCTCGAAACGAAGCACGAAGATGAGACGTCCACGGCCTTCGATGCCGGTACGCATGGGACCGCCGTCATCGGCTGGGCGATGGAGCGTCTTGCCGGCGCGCGAAGCCGAGCGCACGAAGCGCGCGTATGCGACGGCCGAGCAGCTCCTGAAGCGCAACGGGATCGTTACGCGTGGGAGCGTGGTCGCCGAGCGCGTTCCCGGCGGCTTCGCCGCCGTGTACGGGGTGCTCAAGGCCTTCGAGGACACCGGCCGCTGCCGCCGCGGCTATTTCGTCGAGGGCCTCGGCGGCGCGCAGTTCGCATTACCCGGCGCCGTCGACCGGCTCCGCGCGATCGCGAACGATCCGCAGTCTGGCAAAGGAGTCGTGCTCTCGGCCGCAGACCCGGCGAACCCGTACGGCGGCGTTCTCCCTTGGCCGGCGGATGACCGCACGTCACACCGACCCGGTCGCAAAGCCGGCGCTGCCGTAGTGCTGGTGGACGGGGTGCTCGCCGCCTACGTGGAGAAGGGCGGCCGCACGCTGCTGACCTACGGCGGCGATCCGGCGCCTGCGATCGAGGCGCTTTCGCGCGCGGTTCGCGACGGGCTGCTCGGCACGTTGTCCTTCGAACGGATCGACGGCGCGCCGATCCCCGTCGAGGGACCTCTGGCCGACGCGCTGCGGGAAAACGGCTTCGTGCCTACGTCGAAAGGGATGCGCTTCCGGGCTTCATAACCGTTCGAAGCGCGCGGTGAAGTGGCGAAGCCAGGGACCCTGCTCGACGATGCGATACCCGCGCAGGGACGAGGCGTTCGCGCCCGCAGCAGCTACGACTTCCGCGACATAGTCGATGTGCGACTGGGTGTAGACGCGGCGCGGGATCGCCAGGCGAACCAGCTCCATCGCGGCGGGCTCCTCCGTCCCATCACCGAGCGTTCGCCCGAACATCACCGAACCGATCTCGACACCGCGCACTCCGCCGGACAGATACAGCTCGACGCACAGCGACTGCGCGGGGAACTCGCCCGGCGGGATGTGCGACAGCAGAGCCTTCGCATCGAGGTACACCGCATGACCGCCCGGCGGGCTGACGCACGGGATCCCCGCCGCGGTGACCTTGTCCCACAGGTACTCGACCGACCGCACGCGATACCGCAGGTAATCCTCATCCAAGACCTCTCGTAACCCAACCGCGATCGCTTCGAGGTCGTACCCCGCGAGACCGCCGTACGTAGGGAACCCTTCGGTCAGGATGAGGTTCGCGCGGCAACGCGCGGCCAGCTCGTCGTCGTTCATCGCAAGGAAGCCCCCGATGTTCGACAGCCCGTCCTTCTTCGCGCTGAACGTCGCGCCGTCGGCCAGCGCGAACATCTCGCGCGCGATCTCGATCGCCGCCTTATGCCCGTACCCCGGCTCGCGCTGTTTGATGAACCACGCGTTCTCTGCGAACCGGCACGCGTCGAGGAACATCGGGATCCCGAGCCGGTCGCACACCGCGCGCACCGCGCGCAGGTTCTCCATCGAAACCGGTTGGCCGCCGGCGGAATTGTTGGTGACGGTGACCATGACGAGCGGAACATGCGCCGGCCCCGCCAGCGCCTGCTCTAAGACCTCGATGTCGACGTTGCCTTTGAACGGATGCATCGTCGCGGGCTCGCGGCCCTCCGGGATCACCACGTCGAGCGCCGTGGCGTGCTCGTGCTCGACGTTCGCGCGCGTCGTGTCGAAGTGGGTGTTGTTCGGGACCACGTCATCCGGCTTACATGCCTCGGAGAACAGGATGCGCTCGGCCGCGCGCCCTTGATGCGTCGGGATCACATGACGGAAACCGGTGAGCTCCTTGACGGCGGCTTCGAAACGGAAGAACGACGGCGAGCCCGCGTAGCTCTCGTCGCCGCGCATCATCCCCGACCACTGCGCTGCCGACATCGCGCCGGTGCCGGAGTCGGTGAGCAGATCGATCAGAACGTCTTGCGCGCGCAGCCCGAAGAGGTTGTATCCCGCGTCTTGCAGCGCCGTTCCGCGGTGCGCGCGCGTCGTGAATCGGATCGGCTCAACGCTCTTGATGCGGAACGGCTCGATGATCGTGCTGAACTCGGACGGCATCGCAACCTCCCTCGCCTGGAGGGATTCTCGTCCGAGCAGCCTTACAGCGCCAGGGCTAGACGAACTTCGTCGGGTACTGCTTCGCTATGGCGTCCGCGATCTCCGCAGCCATGTCGTCCATGTGCTGGATCGCGCGCAGGAGGGCATCGTCCGCGTTGTCGTCGCGGTTCCGCGCCAGCTGATCGATAACTTCTTTGATGCTCAGCACGTGCAGCTTCATGAAGTCCGATATCGAGGTATCCGGCGTCCCGGCCGACGGGCTCAGCTTTGTGATGGCCTTGCCAACGTTGTCGGCCGCGATCGCTAAGTCGTCGCGATACGTCGCTTCGGCGTTCGTGTTCTTTGCTGCGACCGCGCGCGCGTAGCTCTCGTACAGCGGGATCTGCTTCTGCCACGCGCTGAGGATGTCGCCCTGCGCCGAACCGCCGTACTGGTTCCCGAGGATCGTTGCGACATCGTTCGCATTCGCGTTCAGGGCATCGACGGCGGCAGCAGCGCGCGTGTTGTTCTTCGCGAGGATCGCCGCGCCGAGGTTGTACAAAAGCACTGAATGGCTCTGCAGCACCACGTCGAGCGATGAGCGCAAGTCGGCAGGCTTGCTCGACGGATCACCGGCCAGCTTCTCCGGGTGCTGCGTGCGGATCGCCGCCGCAAGGGCCTTCGCGATCATGTCCATGTGCGCGTACGCACCGACCACCGCAGCGTCCGCCTTCGCGTAGTCCTTCGCAACCTCTGCGTCCATCACATCGAGGATGCCCTTCGCGTGTGCCGCGAACAGCGACTGAACGGCATCCTTCGGCAGCGCCGAGTTCGCGCCGTTCAGGAACGCGGCGAACGAAGCCGCATACGACGTCAGCTGGTCCGAGGCTTTCTTCTTCCCGGCGGCGTCGTTCTTGGCCGCCGCCGCCGCGTAGCTCTGGAAGAACGTGATGTGCTTCTGCCAGAGCGCGAGGAACCCCGCCTGCTGGTCGGGGTAGATCGTCCCGAACGCCGTCGCCAGATCGGATGCGTTCTTTCCGAGCAGCGTGTCGGATGCGGCCGACACACCGGCTGCTCGTCCTTGGGCGGAGGCTGCGCCCAATTCGGCCAGCAGCGCGACGTGCTCCCCCAGGATCGTGTCGAGGGTTGAGCGAAGGATCGCCCCGGGGCTCTTCGCGGCGGCTGCATCGATCTTGGCTTGCGCAGCAGCCGCGTCGGCCGTCGACGAGCCCCCCTTGGAGCTACAAGCTGCTCCCACCAGGGTGAGGGCAACCAGCCCGGCGATCAGGGGCGCGGAACGTCGCACGACCGTCTCCTCCTCCCCGGCGTGAGCCGGGCCGAGATCCATCGAAGGGTTGCGCGCCATTTCTACGCAGGTCTCCCCCCAGCCGCAAACCGGGCGGGCCGAACCGATACCCCATGGACTCCGAATCAAGTTCAAGAGAGAATCACTTTGGGCCGGCAAGCGAGGGGGGTGGCCATGCGACGCTTCGAGCTAGATCGATATCTGCGCGCGTCGAAGAAGCTCGATCTGACCGGGATCGATTTCGACCGCGTTTCCGAATACCCGCTCTCAAGGGCTGAGATCCGATGCCTCACCTACATGATGGATATCGAGCGCCATACGGTGATCTACCTCCGCGACCTGCTGTCCACGAGCGCGTCGAGCGACCCGGATGTGACTGCTTTCCTCTCGTTGTGGGTCTACGAAGAGTTCTGGCATGGGGAAGCGTTAGGCGCCTTCCTTCGAGCAGCCGGCATCGACTACCCGACGAACCGGACCGCCGACATCCGCGCGTACGCAGACGCCGGCAAGGCCGTCATCAACGGCATGAAGATGCTCGCGGGGAAGGTGATCCCCGACTTCGTCGCCGTGCACATGACGTGGGGCGCGATGAACGAGATCTCGACATTGCATGGGTATCAGCAGGTGATAGCACGCACACAGCATCCGATCCTCGTCGAGCTCCTCGGGCGGATCATCAAAGACGAGCGGCGTCACTTCGCCTTCTACTACAACCAGGCGCGCACGCGGATGGAAAGCAACAGGCGCGCGCAACGTTTGGTGCGGTGGGCGCTCGGTTCGTTCTGGACGCCGGTCGGCACCGGGGTGCGGCCGCAGGAAGAGACTGACTACGTTGTGTGCTGCTTGTTCGGAGATGACGCCGGCCTCGAGGCGCTGCTCGAGATGGAACACGAGATGTCGAAGCTTCCCGGATTGAACGGCATGCGACTCATGCGCCGCGCGCGCAACCGTGCCCTCGCGCGCACGGGGACGACGACACGTCGAACCAAGCTTCCGATCGCTGCGTTTTCGGCCTGACGGCCTAGATGATGCTCAGCTTGTCGAGCGCGCGCTGCCTGCGGTCGTCGTTGCCCAGGTTCATCAGCGTGCGTCGTACGACGTCGGTCAGTGTCGACGGGTTGAACGGCTTCGGCAAGTAATCGGCTGCGCCCGATAGCCAGCCGCGGATCTCGTCCTCGCGCTGCACGCGCGCGGTAAGAAGAACGATCGGGATCTGCGCCGTCTTCTCGTCGGCTTTGATGACCTCCATGAATTGCCATCCGTCGAGGCCGGGCATCATCACATCGAGCAGCACTAGGTCGGGATGCTCGTTCTTGACCATCTCGAGCCCTGCCTCGCCGTCGGCGGCTTCGAGCACTTCGTAGCCTTCGAGCTGAAGGTTGACGCGGCACATGAGCCGGATGTCCGGTTGGTCATCGACCACCAGGATGCGCGGCACCGACGTGGAACCTTGCGAGGTCACGTGACAAGGATGCGCGCGTTCGCCTCGCTTTGCCACAGATACTGGTGGCTATTTCCTTATGGTCCCTTAGGACTAGCTACCCGGTCCGTCCAGCGATTTCCAGCGTAGCGCGCGCCGACCCCCGCACATCGGGCCAGCATGAGCAGCACGATCGCAGCCCAGAGCCACAGGACGCCGGCGCGCGCACGCAGGATGACCGCCGCGGCAGGCAGGAACACGAACAACGCCGCACCGGCCATCGCGGCCGCGAGATAGCCGACATCGGACGCGCCGATAAGCACGCCGTCGAGCACGAAGACCGCCGCGTTGAGGGGTTGCATCAAGGCCACGATCAGAAGCAGCTCTTCCGCAACGTGCACCACAGATGCGTCCGAAGTGAACAGAGGCGCGAGACCAAATCTTGCAACTCCGAGGAACACAGCCAGACCTAATCCAACGACCACCCCCCACCACAGCATCCTGCGAGAGGCTGCGCGCGCATCGTCCACACGCCCCGCCCCGAGCATGTGCGCGATCATCGCTTGGGCCGCGATCGCGATCGCATCCATCGTCAGCGCGAGGAAGCTCCACACTTGGAACGCGATCTGGTGCGCCGCGAGCGGGATGGTGCCGAAGCGCGCGGCCACTGCGGTCGCACCGGACAACGCCGCCAGCAGCGTCGCCGTCCGCATCACGAGCGGCCACCCGATGTCGAAGAGATGGCGCAAGCCTGTGCGCTCGAGCTCCAACGCAACGTGGTCCGCGCGGGCTGCTCGAACGATGATCCCCACGAACACAGCCGCGGCGCCGTACTGCGCGATGACGGTCGCCCACGCAGACCCTGCGATCCCCCACCCGAAGCCGTAGATCAGGACGAGCTCGAGGACGAGATTGAACACGTTCGCAGTTCCCGCGACGACGAAGCCGGTACGCGTGTCTTGCAAGCCGCGAACGAAGCCCATCCCCGCGAGGGCGGCCAGCACCGCAGGCGCGCCCAACGCGCTGATGCGGAGATAGGTTAGGGCGTAGCCGCGTACCGCTCCGCGCGCGCCCATGAGCGAGACCGCCGGCGAGGCGAGACCGATCCCGAGCGCGAGCAGCACAACCCCCAACGCAGCCGAGACCCACAGCGCCTGAACCGCGTGGCTCGTCGCCGCACGGCGGTCGCCGGCGCCAACCGCGCGCGCCACCGTCGCCGTGGTCCCGTACGCCAAGAAGTTGAACAGAAGGAAGGATGTGGTGAGGAGCGTTCCGGCAACGGCCAGGCCGCCCAGCTGCGCGCGCCCGAGGTGCCCCACCACGGCGGTATCGACCAGGACGTAGAGCGGCTCCGCGGCCAGCGAACCCAGTGCTGGGATGGCCAGCCGAAGGATGTCGCGGTCGTATTCGCTCGCTCGGAACATCGGCGCAATCGTAGGGGTTATCCTTCCGCACCGATGCCGAAAACCCGAACGACTGCGATCCCGATCGAACGCACCCGTCTGGACAACGGGCTGCGCGTCGTCTTCGCGCCCGATCGGTCGTCCCAAGCGATCTTCGTTGCCGTCTACTACGACGTCGGTTTCCGCTCAGAGCCGCAAGGCAAGACCGGCTTCGCACACCTCTTCGAGCACTTGATGTTCCAGGGCTCGGCGACGCTCGAGAAAGGCATGCACGACTCGCTCGTCACCGGCAACGGCGGGATCCTGAACGGCAGCACCCGCAACGACTTCACCAACTACTTCGAGATGATGCCGTCGAACGCGCTCGAGCTCGCGCTGTTCCTCGAAGCCGACCGCATGCGCGCCGTTCGACTCACGCCCGAGAACCTCCAGAACCAGGTCGACGTCGTGAAGGAAGAGATACTCGTCAACGTAAAGAACCAGCCGTACGGCGGTTTCCCCTGGCTCTATCTGCCGATGGCGCTCTTCACGACGTTCCCGAACGCGCACGACGCGTACGGCGACTTCGCCGACCTCGACGCCGCCACGCTGGAGGACGCCGCCGAGTTCTTCGACCGCTACTACGCGCCCGCCAACGCGGTGCTCGCGATCGCCGGCGACGTCGACCCCGACCAAACGGCGGCCGTGATCGAGCAGCATTTCGGATCGATCGAAGCGCGACCGGCGCCGCCGGCCGTCGACGCATCCGAAGCGGTCCCGTCTAAGGAGCGACGGGTCGTCCATCCGGATCCACATGCGCCGCAGCCGGCGCTCGCCGTCGCGTATCGCGTGCCGGACCCGATCGCTGAGTTCGACGACTACGCCGCGATGGTGCTGCTCTCGTCGATCTTGATCGAGGGGGAAGCGTCGCGTCTGTACCAGCGGCTCGTGAAGGACGACCGGATCGCGAGCCACGTCAGCGGCGACGTCGGCCTGGTCGCCGGCACCTTCGAAGTGCGTGGGCCGTCGATGTTGCATCTTGCGGCGTGGTATCCGGGCACACCGGACCCCGACCGCATCTTGAAGGCGATAGACGAGGAAGTCGCGAGCGTTGCGGACGGGATCGACGATGAAGAGCTCGATCGCTTCCGAAGCTCGTACACAGCTGAGTACCTCGGCTCGGTCGATGCGCTCTCCCAGCGCGGGATGCTCGTCGCGGCGTTCGAGCAGCAGCGCGCGCATGCGGAGCTGATCAACGAGATCCCGTCGGCGCTCGCGCGTGTGACGGCGGAAGACGTCTCCCGCGTTGCTCGTGGATGGATACAGCCCGACCGACGCGCCGTCCTCGATGTGCATCCGGGAGGACACGCATGAGCACCGTGACGTCGATCCCATCGGTCGGCAAGGCGCGGCCGCTGAAGGTGCCGGCGGTCGACGACCGGACCATCCGTAGCGGCCTCCGCGTGATCGCAGTGAAACGGTCGAGCGTCCCGCGCGCAGAGCTTCGTCTTCGCATCCCCGCCGGGATGGTCCACGATTCGGGCGACGGCGTGCGCGCGCGCCTGCTGCCCGACGCGATGCTCGCCGGCACGAAGGACCGCTCAAGCGTTGAGATCGCGCGCGAGCTGCAGCGCCTGGGCGCCTCGCTCGCCGCGCACTCCGACGACGACGATCTGATCGTTCATGCAGGGGTGCTCGCGCAGAACCTGAAACCGTTGCTGGCGCTGATCACCGAAACGCTCACCGAGCC
>Ga0070732_10000998_pt1 | contig 15913 bp, 11 predicted proteins | sample Coa_R1_5_FD_66449 | JGI IMG/M metagenome (GOLD analysis project Ga0070732, IMG submission 66449) | Surface soil microbial communities from Centralia Pennsylvania, which are recovering from an underground coalmine fire - Coalmine... | ecosystem: Environmental > Terrestrial > Soil > Unclassified ...
TGGGTCGCGACGACGATGTTGCCGATGTCCCGGAGGGTCCGGACCTGGCCGAGGCCCCGCACGTAGTAGAACTGCCCGCCCTGCGAGTAGAACCCGCCGCCGGTGTTGGCGTTGTTCGCGCCGAGCTGCTGGACGACCTGGGGGACCGTGACCCCGAAGGAGAAAAGCTTCCGGGGATCGATCTGGACCTCGTACTGCATCGTGGTCCCGCCGAGGCCGGAGTCGTCGGCCACGCCGGGGATCGATCGGTACTTCCGCTGGATCACCCAGGCCTCGAGAATCTTCAACTGCTCGGCGGTACGATCGGGGCTTTCGAGGACGTAGCGGTAGATCAGGCCGCTCGGACTCGAGAGCGGCGACATGCCGGGAGTCACGCCACTGGGGACGGAGGCGTTCGGAATCCGTTCGAAGGTCTGAGCCCGAGCGAAGTACGGGTCAGTGTTGAAGTCGAAGTTCATGGTGATCGACGACAGCCCGTAGATCGAGAGCGACCGCAGCGTATCCAGCTTCGGGATGCCGGTCAGCTCGACCTCGAGGGGAATCGTGATCTGCCGTTCGACCTCCTCGGCGGCGTGTCCCGGCCACTGCGACACGACCTGCACCTGCGGCGGCGACAGGTCGGGGTACGCGTCAATCGGCAGGTTGTTGAAGGAGACCGCGCCGTAGACGCTGATGGCCAGCATCACGACGATGACCAGGAACCGCCTGGAGAGTGCGAACGAGACGATGCGGTCGATCATGAGATTCTCGGCCCCCGCTACTTGCCGATGCTGTTGGCGAATTGCAGGAAGAGGCTGCCCTGGCTGACGACTCGATCGCCGGCCTGGAGTCCGGTCGTCCCGCCCGCCGTTCGCACGTTGACCTCGGTGTCAGAGCCATCCTGTTTGCCGATGGTGATGGTGCGCTGCTCGAACCGGCCCTGGCCGGTGTCCACGTACACGAACGGTAGGTTCTGCTCGTCATAGAGCACCGCGGTCGTCGGGACGACGAGCACGTTGTGCCGGGTCGGACCCGCGATCGCGACGTCCACGAACAGGTCCTTCCGGAGGATTCCGCTCGGGTTGGCCGTCACGATGCGGACGAGGGTCGTGCGCGTGGCCGGATCGAGCAGACTGCCGACTGACGTCACGCGTCCGTGAAACACCTCCGGAAAGGCCGTGTTGCGAATCTCAGCCGCCGCGCCGACCGCGACCGAGGAGAGGTCCCGGTCGTAGATGTGCGCCTGCACCCAGACGGTCGAGTTGTCGCTGATCGTGAAGGCCTGCGTGGTGCCCGCCTGAATGTACTGCCCCGGAAACACCAGCTTCTGCACGACGACGCCATCGATCGGCGAGCGCATCGGCAGTTCGGCGCGCACCGCCCCGCTCTGCGCCTCGGCCGCCTTGATGTCCACGTCGGTGACGCCGAGGATCTTCAGCGACTGCAGCGCTGTCTGGAGGTCCGTCGCCGCGTCGTTGTAATCGGCTTGCGAGTCGTCGAAATCTCGCTGCGCGATGGCCTTGTGCGCCAGCAGATCCCTGTTCCGGTCGAGCGTGCGCTGCGCGTGTGCGAGCCGGTTCGTCGCCTTGCGGTACGTCGAGATCGCCGACGCGATGTCGGGACTCGCCACGTAAAGCAACGGGTCGCCGGCCTTCACCCGGGTGCCGAGGTCGACGACGATGCGCGTGATGGGACCGTTGACCTGGGTGATCGCTTGCGTCGTATGGTCCCCATCCCAATCGACCGTGCCGGTCGTGCGGATGGTCGTCTGGACGTCGGCGAGGTGGGCCGTCGCGAATTCGACGTGCGACCGTTGGGCCTCCGGCACCGTGAACGAGCCGTTCGCCGCCGTCGCCTGGGCGGCCGCGGTCGATCCGGAGGTCTCCGTGGCCGCGCCGCCGCAGGCGGCAGCCGAGAGGCCAATCGCAACGAGTATCAGAGCGCGAGTCATGGCACCACCTGCCGTCCGACGACGAAGTTGAGTTGAAAGACGCCGGTGACGTAGGCCGCCAGCGCCTGACGATACGAGAGTTCCGTCGAGCGGTACGTCCGCTCGGCGTTGAGAAGGTCCAGGAGGCTGCCGGCGCCGCGCTGGAAGACGTACGTCGCGATGTCGAGCGACTGCTTGGCCTGATCGAGATACCCGGACTCGAAGAGCGTGAGGACCTTGTCGTTCGTCTGGTACTGGGCGAAGGCGCTCGCGACGTCTGTGAGCACCGTGGCGCGCGTGGCCGCCTCGGTCTGCTTCGCCTGGTCAACCGCGATCCGCGCGTGGGCGATGTTGCCCTGGTTCTTGTCGTGCACCTTGAGGTCAAAGGCGGCCCCCACGCCGAGCACGCTGTCGGGGCCGATCGCGTTACGCGAATAGTTCACGTTGCCGTTGACGTCGGTCGCGCGGTTGGCGATGGCGAGGTCGACCTCGTCGTTGGCCATCTTGAGGCTCGCCTCCGCGGATTGCAGATCGGGACGCGAGGCAAGGGCGTCTTGCTTGAGCGCGTCGAGCGTCACCGTGATCTTGACGTGGCTGAGGTCGCCCGCCACGTCGAAGTCCTCCGCGACGTTGTCGTAGCCCAGCAATTGACGCAAGCTCGCCTTGGACTGGATGAGACTCAACTCCGCGGCTGAGACGTCCGTCTCGAATACCAGCTTCTGCAGCGACATCTGCAGAAAGTCCCCGACGGCCAGGTCGCCGGCGTTGACCTTCGCCTGGCCTATCTCGACGGTGTTTGAGAAGCTCGCCAGGTCCTGCCGCGCCAGGTCGAGCGTCGACTTGGCGAGCTGGACGTTGATGAAGGCTTGAATCGTCTGGAACCGGAGTTGCCGCTCCGCGTCGGCGACAGACTTCGCGGTGACGTCGGTGCTGTCCTTCGCGGAAAGGACGCGTTCATTGCGCTTGCCGCCTCGTTCGAAGGTGTAGCTCAGGGCCGCCGTGTACTGCGCGACGTCCTTGAAGAACGTGGCGTTGAACTGGCTGGGGGCCACGGGGACGCCGTCGAACCCGAGCGCCAAACTTGGATTCGGCTTCAAGCCGACGGTAATCTCATCGGCTTTGGAAATGTCGATGCCGAGCCGCTGGGCGCGAATCGCCTGGTTGTTCGCCAGGGCCAGCCGCACCGCCTCGTCGAGGGGCAGCGGCGGCCCAGCCGCCTGCGGCGGCGTCGCCTGGCCCTGCGCCGAGACCACGGGTGCCAGCATCGCCAGGAATGCCAGCGCGAACGGAACGGATCGTCGTACGAACATGAGGTGGTACTCCAAGAAACAAGACCGCAAACGGTGCCCCCGCGGCCGCTCACTGCGAGCGGAGGGGGTGAAGGGGCTGACCCCGATCGGTGGAATCAGGCTGACCCTCGACGACGCACCAACCTGGGCCTGACTCTGGAACGTCCAGAGGCCTGGCCTCGATCGGTGGGCTCAGCCTGACCGCCAGGGCACAAAGGGCCTGGCCCTCATGGGCGAGGATTTGGCTTGACGCCCTGGACAGTCAGTCGAAAGCTGACGCCCTCGATGAACTAGGAGTAGGAAAGAGGCGGCCCGCGGAAGAGCGCAGGCTGTACGCCGTCGCTGACGAATTCGGCAACCGCGGCCGGCGAGTAGACCGCGATCGTGGTGCGAACGAGATCAGGCGACCACGTGCGCGCCGTCGTCTGTGGCAGATTACGCTGCCAATTGCACGTCGGGCATTCGTAGCCGGCCGAGGCCCGCAGTGGGTTCGGCTGTTCCGTGATGTGGTGACGGCAGAGGGAGCCGTGTTCGGGAGCAAAGGGATGGAAGTGCAGAGCGTCGAAGATCAGCGTGGCCGCGACCCACGGCGCAAACGCCGCCATGAGCACCCGCAGACCTCGCCGGCGCCTGAACACACCACGCACAGCTAGTATCGTAGACGCGCGGCCGCGACGGACGCAAATCAGTCTCAATGAACGACTTCCAACCTCGGTTGACCGGTACGCCTTTGATACGGTCGGAGGCGTGCGGTCGTTTCCCGGTAATCCGGTTATCGGCTCGCAGGCGTTTTCAGTGGAGTCCACGACCCGCCTCCTGTCGGGGCTTGACGGGGGTCGGGTGGTACTGCTACACATTGTAGCGTTACGATGACTCGCAGATTGGCGCCTCGCCTCCGCGAACTCGGCCGGGTCGAGCAGACCGTCATGGATCACGTGTGGGCTCGCGGCCCCATCTCGGCTGAGGCCTGCCGCGAGGGCCTCCGGACGGCCTCGCCCATGAAGGAGTCGACGATGCGGACTGTGCTCCGACGGCTGGAAGAGAAGGGCTATGTCAGCCACACCGTCGTCGGTCGCACCTACATCTACCGGGCAGCCGAGGCGCCGGCCGCCGTGGCGGCACGCGCGGTCAAGCACATCATCGACCAGTTCTGTGGCGGATCGGCCGAGGCCCTGGTGGTCGGCATGGTCGCGCACGACGTGTTGAGCCCGAAACAGCTCGAGCGTCTGACGCTGAAGATCGCGCAACAGAAGGAAAAGGAATGAAGCCATGACCGGACTGGGTATCGATCGAATCGCCGCGGTTGTCTTCGCCGTGGTCGCGGATGCCTCGGTGCGAACGGTCTTCGTCGCGGGCGTGGCCGGATTGACCCTGCTCATGTGGCGCCGGCCGGCGCCCAGAACGCGGTCGCGGGTGTGGACGCTCGTGCTGTGTGCCGCGCTCGCCATGCCGATCCTCGCGCGCGTCACGCCAGCCCTTCGATTCGAGGTCCCCGCGACGTCGGCCGTGACGACCCTGGGCAAAGTCAGCGCGTCGTCAGTCGCCCTTCGGGCCGAGGCCAACGCATGGCTCGTGAGAACCTCGGTCTTCGAGGCGACCTCGGCCGGCTCGAGCGGACCCGTGGGTCCGCGCGTTGGCTGGAGGGCGCTGGCGCTCGCCGTCTATGTCGCAGGTATCGCATGGCTCCTGACGCGCATGGTCGTTGGATGGGTCGTCGCGCGCCGGCTCGACGAGAGTGGCAAGCCGATCGCCAATCCGATGGTGCTCGAGAGAGTCGCCGCGCACGCCCGTCGTCTTGGACTCACCGCGCTGCCGCGGCTGATCGAACACGGCCGCCTCTTCGTGCCGATTGCGATGGGGGTTCGGCGGCCGGTGATCGGCCTACCGACCGACTGGCGCGAGTGGACGGACGACACGCTCGACGCCGTGCTCCTGCACGAAATCTCTCATGTCGCGCGCAGGGACACGTTGACGCTCTGGCTGTCTCAGGTGTATCGGGCGTGTGCGTGGATGAACCCGCTGTCGTGGTGGCTCCACGCGCGACTGTCGGAGCTCGCCGAAGAGGCCAGCGACGAAGCGGCGCTCGAGTCCGGCATCACTCGGGCGGCCTATGCGGAAACGTTGTTGACCTTCGTGAAGCGGGTGCCCGGCACGGCTGAGCGCGCGGTCTGGCACGTCGCGATGGCGCGGCCCGATGGCCGGCGCGCCGAGCGGCGCATTGAGCGTGTGCTGACGTGGGACCGGCAGGTGTCGAGGGCACACGGCCGTCAAGCCCAGACGATGGTGGTGCTCACGGTGGCCGTGGTCGTCGCTGTCGCCGCATCGGCGCGCCTGTCCGCAGACGATTACTCGTCCTCGCCTCGAATCCTCCCGCTGCTCGTGAACCCGGTGTCGTCGCCTTCACGCGGTCCGAGCCCGGTCACCCTGACCGCGCCGGCGAGGCTGCTCCTCCAGCCGGCGCCGCACGCGACAACGACCTTGGCCGTGTCTCCGACGGCGGTCACGCCTCCAGGCATCACGGTCGCCCCGGCGAACCCTGCGCCGCAGGTACAGGCACCAGAGCCAGTCGCTTCCGCTTTCGGTGCTGGCGCCTATCGGCCGGGTGGCGGTATCACCAACCCGGTGCTGCGGCATCAGGTCGACCCGCGGTACTCACGCGCAGCTTTGGTCCGGAGGCTCGAGGGCGACGTGGAACTTGAAGTCGTCGTGTTAGCCGACGGCACCGTCGGCGATCTTCGCGTCTCCAGATCCCTTGACAAACTCTATGGGCTCGATGACGAAGCCATCGGCGCCGCGCGGCAGTGGGTGTTCTTGCCCGCGCTTTTGGCAGGGCGGCCCGTGCCAATCCTGGTCACGCTCCAGTTGCAGTTCCGGCTCAAGAACACCAACGAATCGCCCGACGCGGCCACCGTACCGTACGTGCCGGAGCCGCTCGCCGACGCTTTTGCCAAGGGCGCCTACTGGCCCGGCGACGTCGGCGTGGTGGCGCCCCAGGTCCTCAAAGCCGTGGATCCGAAATACACGGCGCAGGCGATGCGAGACAGGCTGCAAGGGGTCGTGGAAGTCGAAGTCGTCGTTCAGCCCGATGGATCAGTCGGCAACGTGCGCGTGCTGCGCTCGATCGATCCGGTCGACGGGCTCGATGACAACGCGATCGCAGCCGCCAGACAGACCACGTTCACGCCAGGGACGCTGAACGGCCAACCCGTGTCGGTGCTGACGACGCTCGAGCTGACCTTCCGCCTCCACTAAAGCACTTCTCAGGCGTGTCGAGGGGCAACCTGGTCGTGTCCGACTGGGAGCGGCCCGATAACGTGAGCGTGACATCGTGCCGGAAGGAGCGCGCCGTTCGAGCGCCACCGCCCTCGGATTTCTACGAGCGTGACGCGATGACCGCCAGTGTGAACGGCGCGCGGACGAAGGCGCGATGTCGAGGACCGGCTCCCCGGAGGACACGAGCGGGTTGCCCCTCCACACGCCGCCCTCATCCTCCCCAATACCCCTTCCGCGCGACGACCTGCAGGTGGCCCGGCCGCTTCACGCGAACGGTCAGGTCGTGCCAGCCCTCCCGCGGGACGCCGGTCGGCGTGTACTGCAGTACATAGCTGGTGCGGTACTCGTTGAGGATCCGCTTGAACGCATCCCCCACCGAGTCCTGGTAGTCGACGATGAAGAGTCGCCCGCCCGTGCGGGCCGTGAGCTCCGTGAAGATGTCCTCGTTCGGAAAGAGCTGGCCCGAGCCGGCCGGCAGGGCCGCGGCCGTCGCGGCTCGGGCCGTCGCCTGGTCGATTAGGCTGTCCAGCTTGTTCACAGGGACAGTCGACCCGGTTGCGGCCTCCACCTTCGCCCGCGCGTTCTCGATCGGCACGACGACGTGCACCTCGGCGTCCGACAGGCGGCCGACGTCGAGCATCGCCCCCGCATTGGTGATACTCGACGCGTCGTCGCCGTCGGTGTAGACGACGAGCATTTGCCGCCGGCCGGGCGAACGGGGACGCATCAACCCGGCGATGACGGCGTCGAAGAGGGCGGTCCCCCCGCCGGCCTGCAGCGCATCAATGGCCGTCGGCTTGCTCGCCGGTTGCATCGGCACGACTTCGTGCAGCACGTGCGCGACCGAAATCACACGCCAGCGGTCGTCGGCGCGGAGCCACTGCGCCGTGTCCCGCACACCGGTCTTGATGCGATCGAGGCGCCGTCCTTCCACGCTGCCGCTCGTGTCGAGGACGAGAGTGAGATCGATCGGCATGTTCTTCAGCGAGCCCGCCTCGATGGCTTGGGGCACGCTCTGGTCGAGCAGCTCGAAGTCCGGCGTGGCGAGGCCGGTGACGGCCCGGCCGCCGTCGAGGACCTCGACATCGACGAGGACGGCGTCAACGGCCGCGCGGAACACAGGCGTTTGCGCCAGGACCGTGGCGCTCACCGCAAAGGCCCCGAGCGACGCCCAGACCGGCAGAGAGGAGGCCGGACTCATTTCACGAAGTCCCTCACGGGGCCGATGAGCGCGCCCCAGAGATGGAAGTCGCCCGCCCAGTACGCCCACCAGACGTCCTTCGACTGGTCGTCACTCTCGAGCAGCGAAGCGACGAGCTCGTCGGCCTCCGCGCGCTGTCCGGTCCGAAAAAGCGACGTCGCGAGCGCCATCGTAGCGGCATGCGCGTGTGGGCCGGTCTCGAGCGCCGCGCGATACGCGGTTTGCGCGTCGCTGGAACGGCCGAGCCCTTCGAGCGCGATCCCTCGGAACAGCTGGCTGAGGTAGCGGACGTAGCCGTCGCGCACCGACACGTCGACGTCGTCCAGTGAAACGAGCGCCCGGTCGAAGCGGCCCTGCTCGATTTGGACGTGCGCGAGCCGCAGGCCCGCCTCAGGACGAAGCGCGTCGACTTTGAGGAGCGCTTCGAAGCTCGCGGCCGCGCGGTCCAGTAGAACGGCCGTCGCCGCGCCGCTGGGATTCCTGGCGCGGGCGAACGCTGCGGCATTCGCGTTGCTCACCAGGCCGAGCTCGACGGGAGCCGTGACTTGCTCGTCGGCGATCGCCCGAGCCATGGCCGCTCGAGGCTCGCCGGGGAACTGCGATTCAAAATGACCCGTGTGATCGCGCAGGCTTTCGGGATCGATCTCCCCCTCGATGAGCGCGAGCGCGGCGAGCTGCCAGCGATGGTCGAAGTCGTTGGGAGGCAGGTGGCGGCGCACGTTGTAGCAGGCCCACTCGACCAGGCGCCGCGCGCTGAGGCCGTGCCGCACGACGTTGGCGCCAGCCAAGTCGAGCGCGAAGGTCACGAGGTCGCGCCGGCGCTGTTCGAGCAGGGGCACGACGGGCGCCGCAGAAGCGTCTGGCGGGGCGCCGGCGCTCGCCGCCGCCCTGGGGGGCGGCGCGGACAGAAACTTTGGCGCGAGGTGATCCAGGTCCGATCGGGCCGCGTCGAGGTCTTCGACCGTGGCGAGTTCCGCGAGCACGCGGCTCGGCGCCTGGATGTACCGCTGGAACAGATCGGCTATCGATGGCGCCGCGCCCAAGTGTCCCGACCCCAGTATAGCCAGGCTGACGGCGGCGAGAGCCAGTGACCTCTTGCGCACCGACCCTATTCCTTCTCCCGGCAGCCGTCCTTGCGCGCGACCCAGCTGATCCGCCCGTTGGCGACCCGGATCGCGTCGATCGGTGCACCCACGTCGCTGAAAGGACCCTGAATCTGCGTCTGGACGAACGAGACCGCCTGCGGCACGAGTTCGTGCCGCCAGTAGTCGGGGTGCCCCACCTCGAAGCGCGCTTCGGCAGCCGAATCTGGCGAGACGAGGATGGCGCCGACGCCGCCATGACAATCGCCCGGGCACAGCTGGGAGTGAGGAGTGACAGTGACGCTTCCCGAGGCATCCGACGTCATCAGAAAGCGAACGTACCCCAATCGTGGCGCGCCACGCTCGAAGCGCGCGAGCACGACGCCGGCGGGATTTGTTTTCAGGCCCGGCGCCTGGAGCATGAGGGGGTCTTCGCTGAGGACCCGCGTCAGGGCCCGAGTGAGCGGCCCTGTCGCCCGCGCCGCGATGCTCCGGACGGCCGCGCCGAGATCCGCGCGGTGAGCGAGGCTTTCGACGGCGATGGCGAACAGATCGAACTCCGCGGCCTCGTCCGTCGCGAGCCCGTGCACGGCGACCACCGTGTCGTCGACGACCCGCAGCTTGCACGCGTCGGGCACGCGCATGCCGAGTCGATCGAGCACGCGACTGTCGGCCGCGATCGCGACCTCGTCGTTGTCTCGGAGGGCGGCGAGCGCCGTCCCGTGCCGGCTCGTGTCTGCCGGCCATGCGCAGCACAGCGCGAGAACGAGCACTCGGATCATTGGCGCTATTCGATGATAGTCCAGAGCCGCTCCTCCCCCCCTGATCGAATCCGTAATATGCTGGCGCGCAGTGCGTGCGTCCGCCGGGCTCCGTCCCGCCTTCCGTGTTTCTCTCATCGCGTTCGCGTTCCTGGCGCTGACACCCACCGCGGCCCGCGCCGCCGAGTCGGGCGGCATCGTGCGGGTGCACGTGCTGCCGCCTGATCCCGGCGACCTGTCGACCGCCGTCGTCGTGACGATCGCGTCGCCGTCGGTACCGGGCCGCACGTGGTCGGCGCGGGTCGATCCCGGGAGCGTCGGCACGTTCCGCAACCTGCCGTCCTCGACCTATCACGTGACGGTTGCGCCCGAGAACGCCGCCGGGACGTCCATCGATGTTCGCGTCGAGGCCGCGGAGATCACCGATCTCGAGACGCGCTTTTCGTCTCGAGAATCGAAACTCCAACTCGTGACCGTCAGCCGGGACGGCCACGGGCTGACCTTTGTCGACCGGACGCTGCGCGATCTCCCGGCATCCCAGAATCTCTGGGGCCTGCTCGACGCGGCCGAGCCCTATCTGATCATCGACCGGATGGACAGCGGCGGCCTGATGACAGCGGCGTCCGGACTCGTGGGCAGCCGCGGCGCGTCCTGGACGACGATGACGCTGTCGTTCGGGGACGTCGTCGTCACCGGTCCGAATGAGACGGGTCGCGTCGGGCTGGTGCCGGATCTGGCCGCCGTCGACGCCGTCACGGTCACGACGGGCATGACGCCGATCGACCTCGGCGCGCCGGGTGCGGCGATCGCCCTCGTCCCTCGACGGCCAGGATCGGAGCCGCACGGCGAGGTCGACGGGGCCGTGACAGACGGTCGGATGGCCGGGCGCAACGACCGCGCGGGTGCGCCCTCGATCGACCGGCTGACCTCGTGGTCGGACGAGGGCGCCCAGTTCGGCGGGCCAATCACGAAGCGCGTCGGCCTGTTCGTGGCAGCCGATGCCACGCGAAGCCGCCAGGAGACCAGATCCGAAGGCTTCCTGCTGCCGGGCAATGTGACGTCCCTGTTCGCGAACGTCGTGGCCCATCCGGATTCGCGCGACGAGGTACGGGCCTCCGCCTCGCTCCAGGGCGTGTCGACCGCCTATGACGGTCGGGACCAGTTCGCCAATCGCGACGTCACCGAGAGCGATTCGTTCGCGCTCGCCCAGGCCGCCTGGGAGCACATCGGCGACAGCGGACGCCGGTTGCTGTCCCTGGGCCTCAATCGCAGCGCGCTCACGCCGGACGTGACCGCCGGCACGGCCGGCGGCACGGTCGACCGGGTGTTCGACGGCGTGATGCCTGGTCCCCCGTCCGACGTGAGGTCCCTCCAGACAACCGCGACGTTCGAATTCGATCCCCATGACGCCCGGCGGGGCGGCGTCGATCATGCGGCTCGCTTCGGGGTGACCTTGCTGCACGGCTCGCAATCCTCGTCGTTCCTTGACCTGCCGGCCGTGGCCGAGATCGTCGCCGGGATCCCGGCGCGGCTCTGGGTGACCCAGACACCCGCGGCGCCGGCCTCGGCGCGCCACGTCACGGATGTCACCGCCTACGCCTCGGACCTCGTGCAGATCGCGTCGCGGTTGACGTTCGAGGCCGGCCTGCGGGCGGATCTGACGACTGGATCGGCGGCCGGCGCGTCGGGCGGGGTGTCCTGGAAGACGCTGGCGCCCCGCGTGTCGATTCGCTGGGCGCCGGATCTGGTCACGCTTTATGCGGCCTACGGCCGCTACTACGCACCCTTGTCTCTCGATTGGCTCGCCTTCGGCGATCCCGGATCGCCGACGGCCGACGTGTACCGCTGGACCGACGCGAACGGCGACGGTCGGTTCGAGCCAGGCGAGCGGGGGCCGCTCGTGGCGGTGGCCGGATGGGGACAAGGGACCGGGTCCATCGACCCGGCGCTGCGGGCGCCCGAGGCCGACGAGGTCACGGTCGGCGCCGAGCATTGGCTCGGCACCACGCTCCGCGTGCACGCGGCGGCGACCGTCCGACACGAGCGCAATCTGGCCGGCGCGGTCGACGTGGGTGTGCCCGCAGCGAGCTACACCGCGAGCTTCATTCCCGACCAGGGCGCCGACTACTTTGGCAGCCTGGTCGATCGCCTGGCCATCTACAACCGGCTGCCGTCGAGCTTCGGGCAGGATCGGTTCGTGCTCACGAATCCCGCCGGCGACACGGCCCGCTACGAGGGCTTCGAGCTGACAGGGGAAGTCCGCGGCACGCACATCGACTCCATCGTCGGCGCGATGGCATATCTCACGCGCGGGGGCGCGGCTAGTCCCGGCTTCACCGCGCTCGAGAATGACCAGGGCGTGATCGGCGAGCGCTTCGTCGATCCGAACGCTGCGCCGTTCGAACTTGGCAGCAATTTCTTCGATCGGTCATATGTCCTGAAGTGGTCGACGGTCTACGAAGGTGGTCACGGCTTTCACGCCGGCGTGAGCGCCCGCTACCAGGATGGCCAGCCCTTCACGCGGCTGGTTGTCGTGCCGGGCCTCAACCAGGGGCCCGAGATCGTCCAGGCGTACCGCGTCGGCGCCACGCGGTTCCTCTTTACCGTGACGATTGATGCCGAGATCGCGCAGGCGTTCCGGTTCGGCCACAATCGCGAAGTCCAATTCACGGTCGACGTCTTCAATCTCACGAATCAGGCGAATGAGGTCGAGGAGAATCCGATCGGGGGACCAGCCTTTCGGCAGACGACCGCGGTCCAGCCGCCGCGAACCGTACGCGTCGGTTTCAAGGTGAGGTTTTAGAGTTCCTCGAGCCTCCCAGCCTTCGCGCCTTCGAGCCCCCCTGGACACGTCAGGTGGCAGGCTCGGCACCCGAGTCGAGGCTCATCTACAATTTGAGGAGTTGAAGCCCGCCGCACCAAAGGATGTCCCTCCCGGCGAGGGTTCGACGCCTATGGCCGACCAGTCGGACACGCCTTTGACGGCCCGATCCGCGCCGTGGGCGCAGGGAATCCTCAGCGTCATTCGGCCGCACTGGAAGCAACTGACACTGGCACTCGTCGCGGTTCTGGGCGAGACCATCACCGACGTGGCCGAGCCGTGGCCCATCAAGATCATCGTCGACAACGTCCTCCAAGGGAAGGCGATCCCTGGGTTCTTGGGTCGGGCCGTGATCCGGATCTTCGGCCAGAACCCACATGCCGTGTTGAACTTCGCCGTGGCGGGTGTGGCGGGCATCGCGATTGTCGGTGCCGTGAGCGGGTACTACGACAAGTACCTCACGACCAGTGTGAGTCAGTGGGTCGGACACGACTTGCGCCGGACGCTCTACCACCACATTCAGCGGCTCGGGCTCGCCGAGCACGACAGCGTGCGGACCGGAGACATGATCTCGCGCGTGACGAGCGACATCGAGGCCATCCAGGACTTCCTCGCCTCCGCGCTGCTCGGCATGCTTGTCAGCGCTTTGACGCTGGTCGGCATGATCGTCGTCATGCTCTATCTCAACTGGCGGTTCACGCTTATCGCGTTGGCGGTGATGCCCGTGATGTTTGTGATCGTGTACCGCTACACGCGGCGCATCAAGAAGGCATCGCGCGCGGTGCGCAAGCAGGAAAGCGAACTGGTGTCGGTGGCGCAGGAGGCGCTCACGTCGATCCGCGTGGTCAAGGCGTTTGCGCGCGAGGATTACGAAGAGGAGCGCTTCGGTTTCGAGAGCCTGGCGAACGTAGAGGCGGGGTTGCAGGCACGAAGCGTCAAAGCCAAGCTGGCCCCCGTGGTTCAAGTGATCGTCGCCGCCGGCACGTGCCTGGTCTTGGGGTACGGCGCGCGCCTGGTCCTCGCCCGACAGCTCACCGTCGGCCAGCTCATCATGTTCCTGATGTACTTGGGCAACATGTACAAGCCCATGCGCGATCTCTCGAAGATGAGCGACACCGTGTCCAAAGCGATTGTGGGCTATGAGCGCGTGCGCGAGGTGCTCCACATTGAAAGCGTCGTCCGCGACCTGCCAGGCGCCCGCCGCGCGCCGAAGTTCCGGGGCGGGATCGAGTTCCACTCGGTCAGCTTCAGTTATGGCGCCGACAAGCCCGTCCTGAAGGACGTCAGCTTCAAGATCGAAGCAGGGCAGGTCGCGGGCATTGTCGGTCCGTCAGGCACGGGGAAGACCACGATCGTGAGCCTGATCCCGCGGTTCTACGATCCGACCTCCGGGCAGGTCGTCATTGAGGGCGCCGACATTCGGCGCTACACGTTGAAATCGCTGCGCGACCAGATGAGCTTCGTCCTGCAGGACACGCTGCTGTTTCGCGCGACGATCTGGGAGAACATCGCATACGGCAAGCCGGGCGCTCCGTTCAAGGAAATCAAGCGGGTGGCGGAATTGGCGAACGCGAGCGAATTCATCGACGCCATGCCCGATGGCTATAACACGATGGTCGGCGAACGCGGGGTCACGCTGTCGGGTGGTCAGCGCCAGCGTATTGCCGTGGCCCGCGCCGTCATCCGCGACACGCCCATCCTGATTCTCGACGAGCCAACCTCCGGCTTGGACGCTGCCTCTGAGCAGGCGGTCCTCGAGGCCCTCGATCGGCTGATGAAGGCGCGCACGTGCGTCATCGTGGCCCACCACCTGGCCACGATCCGCAAGGCGGACGTGATCTTCGTCATCAAAGACAGCGAATTGGCCGAACAAGGCACCCACGACGCGCTGTTGGCCCAAAACGGCGCGTACGCGGATTTGTACCGTCTGCAAAACCCCGATCCCGATCTCCCGGACACGACCCCACCCGGCCACTAGGGCTCGTCGGGGACGAAAGCGATTTCCAGTTCGGCGCCACCGAGCTGGAAATCGCTCTCGCTCTAGGGTGAGGCCTCGTCGTGGGAGTCTCCAACCTTGGCTTCTGCGGCCTTCGCGGCCTTCGCCCCCAGGTCGGTGAGTGCCCAGTCCGCCTCGAACACGGTGCGGAATTCCTTGATGACCGACGGGTCACTCACGATGACGCCCGCCTCCCGTCGCTGATCCAACTCGAGGGGCCGCAAGCTCTGGCTTCCCACGAATAGCCGGCTGTTGTCTCTCAGGATCGCGCGAACGTGCAAGCGGAGTTTGGGCAGTTTGGCCACCTCGAGTCCGGCGGCCTTGTTGGTGACCTTGCCGATGACACGGACGTCGACACCGGCCTTGGCGCGCTCCTGCAGAATGCGAATCATCGCGCTGTCCGAAATCTTGGGATCGTAGATCAGCACCTGTCGTTTGGACTTCTTGAGAAAGGCCGCGAGGACGTTCCGGGCGTTTTCTGGGCTCACCACAAAGGCGTCGTCGCCCGCCGTGTACGGCTGGCGGGTCGCGTCCGCCTCGAACAGCTTGAGCGCCTCCTCAACCAGGTGCCGCTTCCGAATGACGATCCCGAAGCTCCGGCTCTTGAAGACGTCGAGGTGGGTGTAGTTGAAGCCCAGCGTAAAGAGGATGCGACGGTCGATGACGATGAGTTTGCCGTGATGCCGCACGAGATCGTTGCCGGTGCGCGAGACCGTGACGCCAGCCACTAGAAGCGCCTGCTCGAGTTCACGGAGGTGCTTTTCGCCGCCGCGGTTGGTGTCGGCGATGAGGGCATGCACCTGCACGCCGTGCGCCACCGCGGCTTCCAGGGCCTGCCGCAACTCTTTGAGGTCGGCCCGAAAAATCGCGATATGGACGTGCGTCTTCGCCTTTCTGATCGCTTTGACCAGTGGCGCTATCCCGGTATCCGGCTGTACAAGTAGCTTCATGGTCGTATGGGTGGTGAGTGCAATTTGTACGCCAGGTCAGTGTGTGCGCCCTGTCGCAGGGCGGTGCGCGTCAACGGGCGAATCGCCCCACATGGAGGAGCCGCGCGGCGAGAAGGGCCACGACCGCGCCCACGGCCGTGAGCAGCGCGCCGACTTTCAGTTCCTGAAGCAAGGGTCCGATCGCCATGGTCGCCGACGCGAAGAACAGCGCCATCATTAGACCGATGGATGAGAGGCAGCCAATCACGGCGATGTCCGGCCAACGCAGATGTTTCGGCAGATGGAGTCCCGCGCCGACGGCAAGCGCCGAGGCGACCAAAACGCCGAGGGGTCGTCCGACGAGCACCGCCACCGGTAGCGCCCACCAGCCCTCCTCGAAGCCGCCGAGCGGCACGCCCGCGTTGACCAGCCCGAACAAGAGCAGGATGCCCTCCACCGGACGTTCCCACCAGCGCTCGAACATCGTGAGCGTGTCGTGGGTCTGGGGCGCGGCGTCGACGAACATCCCGACGTCCCGTTGTGCGTGGGGCATGAAGGGAATGATCGGCATGAGCGCGAGTGCCGGATGAACGCCGCTGAGATAGAGGGCCCACCACGACAGCACGCCCGGTCCCAGGAGGTACCACCAGAA
>Ga0070732_10000999_pt1 | contig 15908 bp, 15 predicted proteins | sample Coa_R1_5_FD_66449 | JGI IMG/M metagenome (GOLD analysis project Ga0070732, IMG submission 66449) | Surface soil microbial communities from Centralia Pennsylvania, which are recovering from an underground coalmine fire - Coalmine... | ecosystem: Environmental > Terrestrial > Soil > Unclassified ...
AACCTTCAGTTTGCCTCCAGGCGCGTGCGCAGCTCCCGGGCCAGGTCATCAATGGAGCGAATTTTTTCAGCGGCATTGACGGGGACGCCGGGCACCGCCATAGCTAGTTCGCACGAAAGTAGCAAGGCCGTGAGCGTATCGCGCATTTCGTTGCGCATCTGCTCACTAACTACGCGACGCGCCGTCGTTTCCTCGCGTTTGCGACGGTGCAAGGCGGAGCGCACTTCGCGCACCAGGCGCTCCAGGTTGGTCACCGCAAAGTTGATATAGACGGGGAAGGCCGTGCCTAGATGCTCGATTGTCCTGCCGCTCTCTTCCGGCTCGGTTTCGAGCAAGAACTGATCAATCACCACAGCCGAAAAAGCTTGTTCGCGCAAGCGACTGGAGGCCTCTTGCAGGTTTTGCGCCCAAAGCGTTTCGACGCCGGTGGCGTTCTTCAGAGCATCGACGCACTGTTGGCCGCGTGCCGACGGCGTTATGAGTAGGATCATGCTCTTGGAATTAGCACGTCTGCAACCACACCCCAGGGATTGAAAACGCACGAGATTGCACGGTCTGCGAACCTTCGCCTTCCCGTTGCGGAACATCCCACGGGACAATTGATTTCATCCGTGAACGATTGCGGCCACTCCAAATTTTCCCGTCAAACCCAGGCTGGCACATTTGTCCGCTTTCATCCTTGCAGAGCGTAGTCCTTCAACTTGCGGTAGAGGGTTGTCTTGCCGATGCCCAATAGTCGCGCGGCTTGCAGCTTGTCGCCATTAAGCTCCTCGATCGCGCTGAGGATGGTCCGCCTCTCCAGTTCAGCCATGGGGATGATTTTCCGGTGTCCGTTGCCGTTGTTGCCTGCATCAAGGCTGTCGCAGGTGGGCAAGTTTGCGACCTCTTGAGGCAAATCCGTGGTGTGGATGAGCGGGCCGCTGGTGAAGGCGTAGATGCGCTCCAGGCAGTTTTCCAACTCGCGTACGTTGCCGGGCCAGTCGTAGGCCAGCATCGACTTGAGAGCCTCGTCGCTGAGGAGCTTTTCTTGTCCGGCTTCGCGGGCCATGCGTTCGAGGAAATAGGAGATGAGGAGGGGAATGTCCTGGCGGCGGTCGCGCAACGGCGGAATCTTCAAGTTCAGCACGTTGAGGCGGAAATAGAGATCGCGGCGAAACGCACCTTGAGTCACGGCTTGCTCCAGGTCGCAATTGGTGGCGGCCAGGATGCGGATATTGATAGGCACACGGCGGGTGCTTCCTACTGGACGAATTTCTTTTTCCTGAATGGCGCGCAGCATCTTGGCCTGGAGATCGATGGGAAGCTCGCCGACTTCGTCGAGAAAGATGGTTCCGCCTTCGGCGATAGCCATGAGGCCGTCCTTCGCCTGGTTGGCGCCGGTGAACGCTCCCTTCACGTAGCCGAACAATTCACTTTCGATCAAGGTGGGAACCAGCGATCCGCAATCGACGGGGATGAATGGCTTGTCGCGGAAGGGGCCGGAATAGTGAATGGAGCGGGCGACCATTTCCTTGCCCGTGCCGCTTTCCCCCAAAATCAATACCGGGTGGGCACTATTGGCGGCTTTGGCAATGATGCGATAGAGCTTTTCCATCTCCGGAGCACGGCCGATGATGCCGCCAAACCCTTGTTTGGATTTGACTTTCTCACGCAGCAGGCGGTTTTCGGATTTCAATTTCAAATGGCTGGCGACGCGTTCCAGCAGGAGCTTCAGTTCGTCCACGCTGAAGGGTTTGGTGACGTAGTCGTAAGCTCCGTTCTTCATGGCCTGCACAGCCGACTGGACCGTGCCATAGCCGGTCATCACGATAATGACGATCTCTGGGCGACGCTGCTTCAGGCGGCGCATGACTTCCAGGCCTCCAGCCCCAGGCAGTTTCAGATCGAGCAGAACGGCGTCGACGGTCTGGGACTCGAGAAGGCGCAACGCATGCTCGGCGGAGTCCGCCACCAGCGAGGTAAAGCCCAGGGACTGTGCGACTTCACGGCAGGCTTCGCGGATCGACCTTTCGTCATCGACAACCAATAGGTTCAAGAAGTTGGAAGCTTCCAGCTGGGCGACGGTGGCGGCGGGAGCATAGGCAGCAGACGTCATGGCGTTAATTCCTTCTCTGGATTGGATAAAGACATTTCTTTCTTCTGTGGTTGGGAATCGCTGGTGTGCAGGCAGTACAATGCGGCCTCCGGAACCTGCGGCAGGAGGATGCTTACGCGCGTGCCGCATCCTGATTCGCTGTCAATATGAATGAGGCCTCCATTGCCGGTAACGATGTCGTGCACGGTGGCCAGACCAATGCCGTTGCCTTTTCCGGGGGGCTTGGTGGTAAAGAAAACCTCGAACAGGTGCTTGCGGGTTTCGGCATCCATTCCTATCCCGCTGTCGCTGATTGCGAGAAGCACACACGGTAGCAACGCCGGACTGTTTCCGGGGACCCCGCTCGCGGTGAGCACCTGCACCTCGCAGTTGCGGGTCTCGACCGTGATCCGGCCGCCATTCGGCATGGCATCTCGAGCGTTCAAAACCAGGTTCAGCAGTATCTGCTGCGCCTGCGTGGGGTCCAGTTTGACCAGTCCAAGCTCAGGGTCGAGGTGGTAATCGAGATCAATGTTTGTGCCGAGCAGATGCAGGAGCAGCTGCCGCATCGCCTGCGTGATCTGGTTCAGCGATAGCGGCCGCGAGCCTGTATTGCGCGGCCGGGCCACGCTCAGCAATTGCTTGACTACTCCGGCGGCTTGCAAGCCGGCGCCTCGGATTTCTTCCGCGTACTTTCGCAAGCGATCTCCAGGTTCCAGTCCGGCCAGCAACAGGTCGCAATAGAGGATCAATCCGGTCAGCAAATTATTGAAATCATGGGCGACTCCGCTGGCCAACCTGCCCACAGCCTGCAATCGCTCCGCGTGAACCATGCGCTGCTCGATGCGCTGGGTTTCAGTTGTGTCCTCCGCCATGAGAACTGCGAAATCAGATGCTTCATCGCCGCCCCCCACCCGCCACATGGTCCATCGGATCCATGCTGCTGTTCCCTCCGCTCCGGGCGCCCGTTTCTCGAGCTGAAAGTTGGTTCGCGCACCGGTGATCAGGCTCTGAAATAGCCTTTGGCCCTCTTCGCGGTCCTCACGTTGCAACAGGTCGAGCAGACGGAGCGGCTGGGAGGAACACAACCTGTTTCCAACCATGCGCTCCATGGGGGGATTAACGGCCGTAACCATCCCCAGACGGGTGCAGCGTGCAAGGCCCATTGGGGCGTGTTCAAAGAAGTTGCGCACTCCGCCCTCGCGGATTTCAAGCGGCCACTCGAGCGGAGATGCAGTAGCGCTCATTGATCCGTCCGAACGAGATCATCCAGAAGATCTGGATGCGCGCCCTTCCTTCCAATTTCGGGAAAATCTGGGACCCAAGTTGGCGGCCCAAAATTGAACCCAGAGTCGATGTCGATACCCACTATAGGAAAGTGTTCCGAAAAGGCGTAGGACACTCGTCACCAATGTGCAAGATTACCTGTGGAAAAGTCGGGAAAGAAGGTTACGCATAAGAAGAGCGAACAATGGGCTAGGACTTGTGCTCCTTGGCAGCTATTTGCTTGCAGGTGAGGGAGTTGTACCCTCATCAATGTCGCTGGCGGCGGCCAAAACAACATTGGAGGTCAAGCGGAAAGTGAGGCGCCGCCCTTTGTTGAGACTTATGATCCGGATAGAAGAGGCCTGCGGCCGGGAGAAGCTTTGGCGTTCATTGCCCCGGGCAAACAGGTTGGATGTCTGCAAAGGTATGCTTGTACCTCTCAATCGTAGGGAGTCCAGGATTAGGCTCAGATACCCTCCAGCGCGGGCATCCGAAGCCCGCGCAGAGTCAATGTGGCCTAACACCTCTGTACCCCGCGGGATTACGGTCTTGCCATCAACCACGACAGGTTCATCGATGACTGCGGTAAAAACTTGAGGAACAATGGATCTGCTGCCGGAAATTGAGGTTTCCAGAGTCACGGTGAACAACGTCCCCGCAGGCAAATCCTGGGCGGAAGTGGCGAAGGGCAACCTGCTTGAAAAAACTTTCTGATTTCCCTGGTCGCCGGATTCTACTGCTGGTTCAGCTTGGTTCCCTCCGTCCTCTCGGGCGTCTTGATGAAACGGAAGGTTCTTAGTATCCGATTGAGCGGGGCTGTTGGTAAGTCCGGGTCGCGAACAGCTTGTCCCCAAAAGGATAAGGGCGAAAACGGTGAAAACCCACGCCCGCCCGGCCCGTGAGGACTGACGCATCGATACTATGGTGTTCCGCATACTTCCAAGAAGAAAGTGGCAAGTCGAGTACCACAGCTAATCTCACCGAATCAACAACTTGAGGAAACGGTTTTTGAAGCGTTATGTAGATTTTCTTCGATCCGGTAACCTCGACCAGCCTTCCGTCTACTGTGATGCAGGACAACCGGACAACGCCAATGCCCAAATAGCTTTACCCGGCGATCTCCGTTCGGAGGGGCCTTCTCGAACTTGCTCCGCGGGAAGGTTGCCGCGTATCGTGGATGTTCGGTGCGTCGCAGATTTCGCACGTCGCGGAAGGCTTTCCCTACGAATACGCAATGAGCCAAGAAAAAGTACTGATTGTTGAAGACGAGGAAAACGAACGCTCCGGCTTGGCTGAACTAGTCACGTCTTGGGGCTACCGGGTAGAAACCGCGCACGATGGGACCGACGGACTCGAAAAGGCAGTGCAATGGAGTCCGTCAATTGTGGTCACCGATCTAAAGATGCCGCGCATGGATGGCATCCAACTGCTGGGCCGTCTTGCCGAGCAGACGCAAACCATGGCAGTGGTGCTGGTCACGGCACAAGGAACCATTGACAGTGCGGTCCAGGCCATGCGCATGGGCGCTTACGACTACATCACCAAGCCCATCGATACAAATCGGCTGCGCACGATTCTTTCCAACGCTTCCGCCCTGCTGTCAGCCAGGGTCGAACTTGAGGCCACGCGGCGCAGACTGCGCGACTCCGGCTCTTTGGGGCGGCTGACCGGTTCCTCACGCAAGATGCAAGAGATTTTCCGTCTGATTGAAATGGTGGCTCCCAGCACGGCCTCCGTCCTCATCACGGGCGCTAGCGGGACGGGCAAGGAACTGGTTGCGCGTACGATTCACGAACTCAGCCCGCGAAAGGATCGGCCCTTCGTGGCCATTAACTGCGCTGCCATCCCCGAAACCCTGATCGAAAGCGAAATCTTTGGCCACGAGAAAGGGGCGTTTACCGGCGCCTTGGAGCGGCGAACCGGATGCTTCGAGCTGGCGGAACAGGGCACGCTGCTGCTGGACGAGATTGGGGAAATGCCCGTGGCGACGCAGGCCAAACTGCTGCGCGTGCTCGAAGATCGGAAACTGCGGCGCCTCGGAAGCAAAGTGGAAACTCCGGTGGACGTTCGCGTCCTTACCGCCACCAATAAGGTTCCGGAGGAAGCTGTGGCGCGCGGAGAGCTGCGCAGCGACCTCTACTACAGGCTCAATGTGTTCAATATTCACATGCCTCCGCTGCGTGAGCACAAGGAAGACATTCCCGACCTGGTGCAGCTGCTATTGAATGAAATGAGCAGCAAGCACGGGCGGAAAGTGTCTGCGGTGAGCGAAGCCGTGCTCAACCTATTCAATAACTATTCGTGGCCAGGAAACATCCGCGAACTGCGCAATACCATCGAGAGAGCGATTATCGTTTGTGATAGCGGAATGATTGAGACCAAGCATTTGCCTCCGGGGTTTGGCCAAGCTCCACTGCGCGCCGCAGCCAGCGACCCGGATGCGGTGCGGCTGGGGGTGGGGACCACGGTGGAAGAAGCCGAGAAAATGCTCATTCTCAAGACCCTGGAGGCCACCAGCAACAATAAGACGCGGGCAGCGGAAATCCTCGGCATAAGCCTGAAAACCCTGCATAATAAGCTGAAGGAGTACGGCAGTGCCGCCTCCGATGCTGCTGCAAGCAAGGAGGAATCTCCGCTTAGCAGCTAGCGGGTGATTCGGGATCCTCAGATAGGGTGGGATGACTTTTGCCATTCCCGCCCATTCCTGGCCCGGCTGTTGGCAATTTCTCATGTTGCGCAAAACGATCATCGTACTGGCGATCACCCTGATGGTCACGGTCATGGTGGCCGCGTTCTCGATCCTCTATATCTCCCAGACCTTGAGGCTGCGCATTAACAACGCCTACGAGAACGCCACGGTGTTGACCCAGCAGATCGCTTACTTGACGGAGAACGAGTTACCGGATTTCAGCAGCACCCGCGTAGACACGAATGATCCTGTGGCGGTCCGGGGCGCGCTTACGGATTATCTGCCGACCGACGTGAATTTGAACAACGTGCTGCAGTCGGATTTGAGCAGTTGGCCCTTTATTTCCGATGTGGCGATCGTGGGCAGCGACGGCAAGGCACTGCTGCACACGAACTCGACGTTGGTCGGAAAGATTGCCAGCCCGCGCCAGGATTTTCGCCAGGTCGTGAATGCGCGCTTCCGGGATCAGCTTCGGCTGGTATACAGCCCCGCTGTCTACAACGTGAGTTTCCCTCTCATGCTGGTCGTGAATCGGCAACCTGTCAGCGGCGAACCGTTTGGAACCATCCGCATCGGAGTCTCGACCGCGTTTCTGAAGAGCGAGATCACGCCCAAACTGATGCACGCGCTCTACCTCTCGATAGTGTCGGTTTTCGCGTCGCTGATCCTTGCGGCGGGGATATCCAATATTGCCCTCGGCCCATTGAAAGAACTGAGCCGTAATCTCGACAGCGTAAGCGCGGGCGATGCCGGATCCTTTGAGGAAGATGAGCCCAGCCACGACGAGTACGGCTTGGTTACTCTCAAGATCGCCAACCTGGGACGCCAGATTCGCGACACGAAGGAGATTTTTTCCGCGCTTAAGGACAACGTCGATCAGCTGATGTCGAAGCTGCAGGACGGATTGATGTTGTTCGCCCGCGACTCGCGCGTGGTGCTGGTCAGTGCTCCGGTGGAGCGATTCCTGGGGCGGCCGCGATCGGAACTGCTGGGCCATACCGTCAAGGATGTCTTTGACCGGAATAGTTCCCTGGGATCCGTCGTGCTGGGCGCGTTTGAAAGCCGGCGACCGCTGATCCAGCGCGAAATCGAAACCATGGGAGGACGCCGGATCCAGGTCTCTTTGGATTTTGTTCAGGAAAAGAGTACACAAATTGGCGCGCTGCTGATCATGCGGGACACAGAATCGGTGCGCCGCATCGGCGATGAAATCGAAATGTCGCGCCGGCTTTCCGCCAGCGGAAGGATTACGCGCGGCGTGGCGCATGAAGTGAAAAATCCCATCAACGCAATCGTGCTTCACTTGCAGCTTCTGCAAAACAAGCTCTCCCAGGCGGAACCCGACACGGTGCGGCACATGGACATCATTCACAGTGAGATTCACCGCCTGGATCGCGTGGTGCAAACTCTGGTGGACTTCACGCGCCCGCGCGACTTGCACCTTGAGGAAGTGGACTTACGCCAGCTGCTGGAAGATGTGAGTGGACTGGCAGGCCCCGATGCGGAGCAGCACGGAGTCACCGTGCAACGGTCGTTTCCGGACGAGCCCTTGCCGATCAAGGCCGATGTCGACCTGATGAAGCAGGCCCTGCTGAACGTTGTGCTCAATGGGGTGCAGTCCATGCCCCAAGGTGGTCTGCTCACGATTTCGGCGGGGCGCATCGAGGACGTGGTCATCGCCGAAATTTGCGATCACGGCGTGGGAATTCCGCGAGACGTCCAGGATAAGATCTTCGAACTCTACTTCACGACGAAGAAAGACGGAAGCGGCATCGGGCTGGCACAAACGTACCAGATTCTGCAGTGGCACTACGGCTCGGTCGAATTTGAATCGACGGAAGGGGAAGGCACGACGTTCCGATTTCGTATTCCCGCCATGCCCGCCGGGCGCGACTCCAGGGATCTGGAAGCAGCATCAACCCCAGTACTATCGAAACCAGGGAATTGATCCAGCCCCGGTTTCTTGGGCCAGTTTCCTCCAACGCTCCGAAGCGCAGGGGCGTAGAATTGTCTGATCTGGTGGTTTGCTTTGGAATCCAGGGTATGGTTCTGGCCGCAATTCTTTTCGTCTTTTTTGCCTCCTTGACCCCGATGGCCTCGTGGGGAGAGGCCAGTCGCCTGCCGCAAGACTCGGCACAACCGAGCTCGGGAGCACAGGCGCCTGACTCATCCACAACGCAGCCGAGTGAGACGAAAGCTTCCAGTTCGCAGACCCAGACTGCGCCATCGGCCCCGCAGAACCCGCCGCCTCAACCGCCTGCCTCCGGATCAACCACCCATTCGCATAGCCGTAAACACAAGAAGAACGTCAAGACAGAAAAAGATAATGCCGACTGTCCCGCCCCAGTGGAGACGGCCAAGCCAACGGGAGGAGGCGACCAGGCTGCGGCCGCTGGTTCCGAGCACGGCGACACCGCCAAGAACCCTGGTGCCGCTCCCCCCGCAAACTGCCCGCCGTCCAAGAAAGTGGTCTCGAATGGAGGAACGGCGGAGCCGACCATTCGGCTGGTTGGAGGCGCGAAGATCGCGCAAGCTTCCGATGATCACTCCACGACGGAGCAATTACTGGGGGCGACGGAGGAAAATCTGAAAAAGATTGCCGGACGCCAGCTTGATTCCACGCAACAAGAAACGGTGAACCAGATTAACCAATTCGTGGAACAGTCAAAGGCGGCCGTAGCCGCGGGCGATGCCGACCGCGGACACAACCTGGCGCTCAAAGCGCGCTTGCTTTCGGATGAGTTGGGGAAACCTTGATCTCGATTTCTACTTCCCTTTAGCGCGCGCGGCGTTCACTTTGGTCAGCAAATCCTGCGACATCGACTGCAGCGGACCCTCGATCTTCACCGCTTCCGTGAGCACCTCCCGTGCCTCGCTGGTGCGGTTCAACTTGGCATAGGCAAAACCCAGGCGATAGAGAACAACCGCGTATTGCTGTTGGTCCTGTCCCTTGAGAAATCCCGCAGCCGACTTGAGCTCGGGTATTGCGGCCGTGGTTTTGTCCTGCTTCATATAATCGTAGCCGAGCGTGGAATGCGCTACGCCCGCGGACAACTTCCGCGACTTGTCCGCATCTGGCGCATCGGCTTTGGCCACGTCGAGCGCCTTCTGAGCGTTTGTGATCGACTTGGCTAAGCTGCCCGGCTTCGGATCGTCGGAGTAAAAACTCGCCAGCAGCAAGAGCGCTGGAAGGGAGTTCGGATTGGCGGCGAGCGTCTTCTCGCCAAATGAGACCAGCCGCACGGGATCGTTCAATTGCCCCGGTCCCAGCGTGTACATGGCGTAGCTGGAAACCTGGTCCTGGAATTTTGAATTGGGAAACGCGGCGGTGAATTTTTCGATATCGGCCATGCGGTTCTTGGCGTCGGTCTCGCTGGTGATGGCATTGAAGCCCGAGCTCTCCACGAAGTCGCAGCTGTTTTGAATTGCGTTCTTTTGTTCACTGACTTGCCGCGCGAAATCCTCGTCGCTTATTCCCTCGGGCTTTGCCTGCTTGCCAACGGAGGAACATACGTCGCCGGCTTTCGCGGAGTAGTCCATCAACTTGGAATTGTTTTTAGCCTGCTGCGCCAGGCTTGCCTGGGCCACGAGAATATCGAGATTATGCGGCGAGCCTGCCAAGGCCTTATCGCCAAAATCCAAGGCTTTATCGAGGTCGCCGGTCGCCTGATAAGCCTGCGAGATCTGCCAATTGCCGTAGGCCACTGCGGCGGGATTCGACGAGTACTTCTGTGCGAAATCCTGATACATGGCTAGCTTTTTCTGCGTATCCTGCTCGTTGGAAATCGCCTGCAGGTCGTGATCCTCGGGTGTTCCCGCCGCAATCACGATGTGGTCGACCTGGCTGGTCGCGGGAAGAGGCAGAAAAATTGATGCAAGAAGGACAATGATCAGCAATGCAGCCTGGCGCCCCATGGCTCACCTCCGGTCGGGCTCAAGATGGGATATCGCTTGGGTTAGCACGCGAATCGTAGCGCTGAATGGACCTTCGCGCAAGCGCGAGGATCACACCGGCCTGTTCCGATTGGCGTCGTCCTGACAGTAGCCGTTTTCGGGGCAGCGGAGGGCCTGCCATGAGATTGCCACTCGCGAGCATTGCGGAAGCCCCCCAGGCCAGATCCTCTTTGACTGGGCTCAAGGCGGGCTCTCGTCCGCTGGTAAAAGCGCGAGAGCTTCGGCATGACGCCCCAAAGAGGAGTGATGACCAAACTCCGCACTACCGACGCCTGCATGTGATTGCTGGGGTCGCGCCGCGTCGGCTAAAGTAAACGGATGCGCTCGATCCTTACCCAGCGGCCGCTGCGTTTTGTTTTCGCCGCCAACGTGATTTCCATGTTGGGGAGCGGGATGAACTCCGCCGCTGTGGCCTGGTACATCCTGGAGGCTACACATTCGGAGATGGCGCTGGGAACGTTTGCCGTCCTGCAAACCCTGCCCGCCATGCTGATGCTTCCCTTCACCGGCGTGATCATTGATCGCGAGGACCGCCGCCGGCTGGTGATGTGGCTCGACGCCATCCGCGCTGTGATCATCGTGACGGTCGCGGTTCTCGCCTTCCAGCACAAGGTGCGGATTTGGCAGCTCTATCTGATGAACACGCTGGTGGCCGCGGGATTCTGGATGTTCTGGCCAACGATCACGGCCCTGGTTCAGGAGCTCACGCCGGAAGGCGAGTTCATGCAATCGAACACTTTCCTGCTGGCGGGAGTGCAGGGCGGCTGGCTGATTGCCGGCTCCATCGTTGGATTCATCTACAACCATGTCGGCCTCGGCGGCGTGCTGCTGATCGACGTCTCGACCTACGTGGTCTCGTTTCTCTGCTACTTCGCGGTGCGCAAGGGAAGGCATGTTGTGCTTCGTCCCAAGGAGCTGCGCGCGGATATAGTTGCTGCCGAAAGCCAATTCGAGCGATTCTGGCGCGAGATGCGCGAAGGACTGCACTTTCTCCGCGATCGCCGCGCAGTCGTGCTGCTTGGAATCAGCTGGGCGCTGTTCCTTGGCGCCATGACTATCGGGGTGGTGGTCACTCCGTCGTTGAGCGAACGCATGTTCCATGCCGGCGCCGTGGGCTATGGCTGGCTGAACGCCGGATGGGGCACCGGAGCGTTCTTGAGCGCGCTGTACGCTCCGGCTGTAATCGGCCGCCTGGGTGGGCGGCGTTCGGTCGCGTTCTCGATGGCGGTGCTGTCGGTGTGCGTGGCTTGCGCTCCGATCTCGCCGTGGCTCTATCTGGCAATGGCAGTGTATTTCGTGATGGGCTCAGCCCGCGGCATAGGCGGAGTGGCCATGAATACCAGCTTGATGGAGATGGTCCCGAAGCATCTTATGGGACGCGTCCAGAACACGTTCAACTTCGGCGGCACACTCCTACAGTTGGTGCTGGCGCTGGTCGTGGGCGCCGTCGCGCACAACATCAGTCTGGTCGCTGCGTTCGCGATTCTGGCGTGCGTCTATGGATTGGCGTTCGTCGCTGCCAGCTGGCCTGTGTCAGCAACCGCTCCGGTTCAAGAGACCGCACCGGTAGGATGAGGGACTACGAGTTTGCTCGAAAATTCCAGGAGAAATGAATGCCTTCAACCCTGCAAGGCCGTACCGGAGTCGTTTTCGGAGTCGCCAACAAACGCTCGATCGCTTGGTCGATTGCCCAAGGACTGCACGCGGAGGGCATGAAGCTCGCCATCACTTATCAGAACGAACGACTCGAGCAGGAAGCCAAGGATCTGATTCTCTCGCTGCCCGGCGCCGAAGCTTACATGTGCGACGTGTCCAAAGACGAGGACATCGACCGGCTGTTTGCAACGCTGAAAGAGCGCCATGGAAAATTGCATGCCGTAGTACATTCTGTGGCCTATGCTCCGGCAGAAGAGCTCAAAGGCGATTTCGTCAACACCACGCGGGAAGGCTTCCGCGTCGCGCACGACGTGAGCGTCTATTCGCTGATCGCGGTTTCACGCGCCGCGGCTCCGCTCATGGAAGATGGCGGATCGATCCTCACCATGACCTACTACGGAGCAGAAAAGGTGGTGCCTCACTACAACGTCATGGCTGTGGCCAAGGCAGCACTGGAATGCACCGTGCGTTATCTGGCTCACGATCTTGGCAAGAAAAAGATTCGCGTCAATGCCATTTCCGCGGGTCCGATCAAAACGCTGGCTGCGCGCGGAATTTCCGGCCTTGGAGACATGCTCAAGTCGCACGCCGAACGCGCTCCGCTCGGACGCAACGTCGAAGTAGCCGAAGTGGGATCGACTGGAGTCTTTCTCGCTTCGGATGCCAGCTCCGGAATCACCGGCGAAGTAATCTACGTGGATTGCGGCTACAACATCATGGGATTTTGAGGGGGCATTGGTGAGCCCTCAGGACTTGTCGATCAACGCTGCGGTGCGCCCGCTAATGGCGCGAGATCCCCGGGTAGGCTGAGGTTATTAACACCATGGAACGCAAGCGCTTGGCCTTCGCCCTCTTCGGTTCCGCCATGCTCCTCGCCATTGTGCACGAGTGGAGCATGCCAGGTGTTTGCGCACGCAAGTCATTCCACCGCGCCCCGATTATTGAGCGGATCCAATCTCCTGATCTCCCTATCGCATCAGGAACGAGAATCCTTCAAACACATATTCACGCTTCCCATCCCGGGGAACCGATTTCACTTCTCCTCGACGAACCTGCTGCATTGCAATGACGACTTTAGGCAGATAGTCGGGGTCGGCGATTGGCGTGTTGTGGGATGGTAGCAACAACTTAAGATGCGGCGCCATCGCCGCCAGTTTTTGCATGGAAGCAACGTAGGCATCCAGATCCGTTTCCGGACGATAGAGATAAATCGGACCAAGATAGAAACTGTCTCCCGTGAAAAGGAGCCCGTTCTTTTCGTCCAACAGCGCGATGGAATCGGGCGTGTGGCCGGGAGTTGCGACGACCTTCAGAGTTCGTCCACCTAAATCGATTAGATCACCATCGTGCAGCCAACGTGTGATGTGGAAGGGCTTGGTCTGGTATGACTTCTGGTCGAAGCCGGCAGGCAAATCACCGCAGATCTGGCCCGGAGCGAGTTCAGCCTGGGCATCCTCCTTCGATCCGCGAGCGTTGGCGCGGGTAAAGTCCGTATCCATTCCATAGACGTCGCTGAAGCGCCAGTTGTCGCCGACGTGATCATTGTGCGTGTGTGAGTTAGCAACGCTGACAGGAAGCTTGGTTAGTGCCGTCACCACAGCCTGGATATTGCTAATGCCCATCCCGGTGTCGAACAGCAACCCCTTCTTTGCGCCCAGGACGAGGTATGAAATTACTTCTTCCTGCTGATGCGGCTCGTATATCGCAAATACACCAGGCCTGATCCGGTACACCTCAAACCACGGATCGGCGATCTGCACTCTCTCCAGCTTGCTGTATGCGTGACGAGGCAGGGCACGGCACCATTGCGGTTTCTGGGCGAGCGTGGAACTTGACAGCCCGAACGCAAGCAGCACAACAGCAATGAGTCTCATGCTTTGTTCCTTGGCTAGTTCCTGAAAGGATTTTGCAAATGAGGGAGTGTATTGCATCTGACAACGGAATCCGAGAGCGTTCACTCGGGCCAACCTTGGCTGGTGATGCTGATCCGTCGCCCGGATTCCCCTTCCCGCTCCAGCACGATCTCCACATCCCGCTCCCGCTGCAGCCGTGGGAACTTCTCTCCCCACTCGATCAGCAGAACGCTTTCTTCGGAGCGCAAATCATCGAGGCCAAGCGTTTCCAGTTCGCGAAGCGTGTCGACGCGATACAGATCAATGTGATAGAGGACAGCCTTGGGTCCGCGATACTCGTGCACCAGCGTGAAAGTGGGACTGGTGACGTCATCTTCCGCAGCCGCCTCGAAGCTGGCTGCGATTCCCTTGACCAGCGTGGTTTTCCCCGCGCCCAATTCCCCGCGCAGGAGCACGAGCTTGGGCGGGGCCAGCAGATCGATGAGGGTCCGGCCAAGAGCGATGGTCTCCTCGGCCGAGTTGGTAGTAAACTCTCGCGTCACTTGCGCGGCTGTGGACACAGGCACACCACAGCCAGTATAGCGGGAGCGCCCAGCCTTCGCGGCAGGAGGAACGCGGCGCGGCCTACACCGATCGCGGCGAAGAAAACGCGCTCGACTTCAGGCCCAGCAAACCCCGGTCTACGGCATGGTCGAGCGATGTGCGCAGGCGGTAATGGTCGTCATCCTCAATAGCCACGAAGCGGAACGGTTGCAGCACGCCGTCGCCGTTCTTCCGCACTGGAGTGAGAATCTCGGCCATACCATGCACAGGTCCCGATTGCGTATGGAATGCGACTTCGATGAAGTCGCCTTCGCCTAACGAATGGGCCACGTGCAGCAAGCCGCCGGTTGCCGAAATGATCTGGAGTTTTGCTTTTGTACGCCGGCCATCTTCCAGTCGAATCACAGCCAGAACGGAATCGCCCAGCTGGACCCGGGCCGCGCGTCGCGAAGGGTGCGGTTGGGGGAAATGGGTCATAAGCTACATTCACCATGGCACGGCACGGACCCGAGTAACAGGTTACGGAAGCAGCGCCTGCAAGGCCCGCCCCAGGCGGCATCGGGAGGCTCTCAAGCGATTGTGCCGTGAGGAGATATCATGGGTTACTGCTGAGATAATGTCCTGACGGACACAGTGGTTTTGGATCGCCTTAAAATCCACAGCGTTCCGGGAGGAACGTGGTGCGTTGCTCTTCGCTTTGATCACGACTTCACTGACATTCATTTTCGCAATTATGTCCTCTGCCCAAGAACACGGATCCCGTCTGAAAGCGGGCATTGTCGGCCTGGTCCACGGCCACGTTCGCGGATTTTTCCAGCGCTCGCTGCAAAGTCCTGACATTCAAATCGTCGGAATTGCCGAGCCCAACCAACAACTGGCTTCGCAGATGGCGAGCCGGTACGGACTGGATTCTGCATTGCTGTTCGCCGATTTGGAGGAGATGCTCACGAAAGCGCATCCCGAAGCGGTGCTCGTCTACACCAACATCTACGATCACCGGCATGTGGTCGAGGTCTGCGCCCGGCACGGCGTTCATGTGATGGTGGAAAAGCCGCTCGCGGTGAGTCTCGAAGATGCCCTTGCCATCGAAAAGGCGGCGCGAACTGGCAAGATTCATGTCCTGGTGAACTACGAGACGAGCTGGTATCCGAGCAATCATGCGGCTTACGGCCTGGTACACGACAAAGCAATCGGCGAGATCAGGAAGGTGGTGGTGCATGACGGCCACAGCGGGCCCAAGGAAGTCGGAGTGGAGCCCGAATTTCTAAGCTGGCTCATTAACCCCAAACTGAACGGCGCCGGGGCACTGTTCGACTTCGGCTGCTACGGCGCCGACCTCATGACCTGGCTTATGGATGGGCAGCGGCCACAAACGGTGACGGCGGTTACGCAGCAAGTCAAGCCGGATATTTATCCCCGGGTCGACGATGAGGCAACAATCATGCTGACCTATCCGAAGGCGCAGGCGATCGTGCAAGCTTCTTGGAATTGGCCCTTCAGCCGCAAAGATATGGAGGTGTACGGCCAAACCGGATACGTGATCACGATTCAGCGGGATGATATTCGCGTCCGGCGTGGCGGCGGATCAAGAGGAGGCGAGAGCCAGGAGGAGCAAATCAAAGCCAGCCCGATTTCGCCTCCATATGATGATTCGTTGCCGTATCTGAGGGCGGTGGTTCGCGGTTCCGCAAAGCCGGACGTGCTTTCTTCTCTGGAGACGAATCTCACCGTGATGGAAATTCTCGATGCAGCGCGCCGTTCCGCTGCCTCGGGGAGAACGATTCACCTGCCCGCGTCGAGATGAATCGTGATTTCTGGTAAGCGGTGTCCGCTCAGCCTTCCCATTGCACAAATTTATCCCCAGCACTTTTCC
>Ga0070732_10001000_pt1 | contig 15903 bp, 19 predicted proteins | sample Coa_R1_5_FD_66449 | JGI IMG/M metagenome (GOLD analysis project Ga0070732, IMG submission 66449) | Surface soil microbial communities from Centralia Pennsylvania, which are recovering from an underground coalmine fire - Coalmine... | ecosystem: Environmental > Terrestrial > Soil > Unclassified ...
ACATCTTTGATGTTGAGCTATCGTTCAGATATTGCTCAGACACGAGAACGAAACTGTTGATCCATGAGCCTGTTAACGCCCTTCAGTTGAAGGGTATTAGTAGTCTCGTGATTTAGGCGTAGAGTGGTTTGCAGGTCTCATAGATAGCGTTGGCTATCCACAAATCAGAAAACGACCCTTACGTTGCAATAGGGGTCTTTTTTGGCTAAGTTAAAAAGTAAGACACGTAGTGATTCAGTGCAAGATACTGGATTGTGGCACATTACATACAAGTTTCCTTTCTCTCTATCAACGGACCCGATTAAGTTTGATGACCCAGATTTTGATAGGAATCTGGTTAGAACAGAGCTTTTCGGACGTGTGGATGATGTCGTTAACAAGATTGATGCGCAGCAAGGTAAGTTTTGGATAGTTAGTCCAGAGTCTGGATACGGCAAGTCAACCGTTCTCTTTTACTGCGCACGTGTGTTGCTTTCAAAACTCGACCACACCCGAGCCTTGCCATTTCTTGTGAGGCTGACGCCGGCAGAAGACCAAAAGGATATCATGCGAATAATGCAAAGAGAGATCATTCTATGGTTTCTCTCCATTAACAAATTGTTGAAGGAATTTGCCCCGTTATGGCAAGACCGAGCGTCTTTTGATCAGTTCAGCTCAGCCCTGAATCGTTACAGTGAAACGGTGAACAAACTGAGAACTCAAGCGTTTATGGCTTCAGACAGGGAGACCGAACTCGCTTTCGTCAACGTCATGCAGATACTTGACAATCTCAGAAGTATTGGAACTTTCTCAAAGTATGTGCTACTCATCGACGAACTGGACAAGTTAGATGATATCGAACTAGAGTTCTTTTTTGGCAAAGGTCAAGCAGTCTTTGAAAGGCTACACCAGCATTCATTCGTTTGTATCTTCAGCGGACACAAATCATGGGTTGACAAATTGCATTCTGGATCTGAGTACACATATTACCACGGCGAAATTCTGGAGGCAAAGCCTCTCTCGGACCCTGCAGAAGTATCAGAGCTCGTTGAATCTCGACTGGAGAGTCGTCCTCTCTATATGAAACACCAGGACATTCCTTGGTCTGCGGAAGGTTATGATCAGCTTCGCAAAGTTTCTAGAGGTATTCCTAGGAGAGTGATCAAGCAAACCACCGAAGTTATGAATTACGCAGCTGATCAGCGGGTGGCGGAGATCAATTCCAGAATCGTTAAAGATGCAATGTCAAAGGGGCAGTTTCCGAAGATCTCAGAATATTTGAGCACCAGGCAAGAACTCTATTCTCAGTTGCAGAAGGCTTCTAGCGAAGGCTCTTTTGAGCTACTCCCTGTTTTCTACAAGGCGTACTCTCTTCGGATAGAGAAAGACCTTGATCTAGATCTCCTAAAACGTACGCGAATCATGGGGACCGAAACAGACAATGAGGCGTGGGCAAAAAAGATTGGCCATTTGACACGTCTAGGCCTAATAGACGCCGATGTCAATTTCAGAGTTCTGGGCAAAGAAGTTGCAGAGTTTTTCAAATTTCTCGATATGCTTGAGGTGAATTATGCCCTGGTCCCCGAGATACTCAGGGATCTGAAGGTCAGCCCCGCTCCTCCAAAGGAGGGCGAGCCCGACTTTCTTGCTGCACTAAAGAGGTGCTTCGAGACAAGCTCAGGTTGGGTATCGGAGGATGAAATCTTCAATCGTTTTCTTGACAGCACGTCAATAAACAATTACTTTGTTCAGCGGTATCCGAACACGTTTTCGGAGGAGGCAAGGATCAAGTTTGAACAGCTCTTGCCGAGCTATCTTTTCAGAGAACCTAACCTTCTTGTGATTGGGAGGGATTTTAGGAGGATCGAAGCGAACGACCAGCGTGACACTCTGCAATGGCTACTTGAACTCTCGAGAGACAAGCTACTCGTGGGCACACTGATCGAGGTTCTGGAGCACAGGACTCTTCCCAACTCGGATAGAGTGCTAGGCTACCTGTCACTACTTATGGGGTTTCTAGCTCAGAACAAGAATCAGAATTTTACGGATGCCTTGATGAGAGATCCTTTGCAGAGAATGAAATTCATGGATTCAGTTCGGATGCCCAGACAAGTGGGTGAGAGGATAGAATTTTTCATGAAAGAAGTAGGCGAACCTTCGAGTCCAAGCTTGGTCAAAGAATTGCTCGCTACTATTACGAGGAATGTTTGCGATCTCGCATCAGAGATTCAGCAGATTCCCATCTTCAGTGAAAGGCCATTCGCCAATTATCTTGCTGTTCGAAAACTCTTCGCTTCTCTGACTGGACACGTTTCAATTCTCGACAGGGACATTGATGAAAAAGGATTTCAGTTCTTGTATGGCATAGACCGATCGAGGGTAAAGACAGTCAGAATTCTCGCAGGGGGTGCCCGGGAAGGCAAGGATTTCAATACTGGCGGGAGGGCCTTCATCTCGGAGCTGAAAAGATCTGGGCTAGACGTAGAAATCAGAATTAGCGAAAAAGAATTATCGACCGAAACCCATGGAAGACTCATAGTTGATGACAGAAACGCATGGTGGTCGCCTCCTCTGAACATAATCTACAAGAAATTTGACGAGATAAAGGAGACACAAAGAGAAAGAGCACTAACAACTTTCGATCGCCTTTGGAAAACGTCTAGAGTGTTTGAGTAGCCAGAACGACTTCTAGTCTGGCAATGGATAGGAAATGGTAATCGAAGTGGACGAACTTGCCCAGTCACTGTTTTGGATGTGAATTGTAGCTTCAGTTTAAGGTTCGTGATGGGATGAGCTTGTAGAGTTGTTGGATGGCGCTCTAGTCTTGGTTGCCTGTTCGGCCTAGTTCGTACTTGTCCATGAGACCCTTCGCTTTCACTGCGAGTTCGTTCCAGTTCCATCTTGTGACGCTCATTCGGCAGAGGTCGACTTTCCAGTTTCCTTGTCTGTTTTGCCAGCGGTAGAGTCTGAGGTCTTTTCTGTTGTTGGCTTCTACGGCGACTAGGGCGACGATGAGGTTGTTGCTGCGGTAGATGTCGTATCCGTCTAGGACCTTGAAATGCTCGGAGACAGGATATTTCGAGTCGGTTTGTTTCGGTGCGGTCTGTTCTTGGGCTGTCTGTCCGCTCAACGTCGTTCAGACGCCAAATTGATGATGGGTTCGTATAAGTTTTCAGGACCGCGAGTAACGGTTACGTGTCTAGATAGCAACGGGGCGAAAACACCTATTTCTACTACAGAGCCGAGAACGGTTTGCTATGGCAAGACCTAGCTGGGATGATTATTTCATCGAGCTTGCGAGGGCCGCTGCGTCTCGTTCTACCTGCGACCGTGGCAGAAGCGGTTGCGTCATCGTCAAGGACAAGCGGATCCTGAGCACCGGATACGTAGGGTCCCCGCCTGGTATGCCCCATTGCGACGAGGCTGGTCATCTGCTGAGAAAGGTGACGGATGAAGACGGTACGGTCAGGGAGCATTGTATGCGAACCATTCATGCCGAACAGAATGCCATAATCCAAGCCGCAAAATTTGGCACAGCGCTCGAGGGAGGAGTCGTCTATTGTAAAATGGAGCCGTGTAGGACTTGTGCGATGAGCATAGTGGCATCTGGACTCAAACGGGTTGTCTGTGAGAAACGTTACCATGCCGGTCAGGATTCTAGAGAGATCTTCGAAAAGTGCGGAGTTGAATTGAGGGTTATCAGAGACGAAGTTGAGAAGTACGACGACAGCTGACTCGTCAATCGTTAACGCTTAAGGGCGAGCAGGCCCGATTGTAGAAGACGGGGGTCTAGGTTTTGGCCGTGACTTGTAGTTTCAGATTCGAGACGAGGACTGAGGATCAAGTCGTCGAGTTGATGGATGAGCATCGTCATACTGCGATGGTCTGTAGGGACTGTCTAGTTCTATTGACTGTTCATCGTCGTGTTCATCATATGAAAGTAGAGAATGTGATAGCCGAGATGGCTGAGCCCAAGCTCCTCGTGGCTGAAGTGTGAAGCATCGGGAAAGTTTCTAGACGACCAATTTTTCCTTTAGCGTCGATTGCGCGATCAGGTTCCTTGATCAAAAGATCATTGAAATGACGGAAAAACAGGGTGGGACCAGTGTTAGAAGATGGATCTCGCTGGAAAGCTTGAGAAGACGTTCAACATACCAAGACTCGCATTAGCGTTCCTTGCAATAGTATTCGGAATCATAGTCCTCGTCGTCCCATACATGCTCAACATAATCGTGGCGCTCTTCCTCATTGTCTGGGGAGTTATGGAGGCGTTGAGGGCGACGGGCAAAACCAGTAAAGTGTGAGTTTAGCTTTTGTGGACGACCTCGATGTCGTGGCCGTCAGGATCATACACCCAGGTCGCATAGTAGCCCGGATAATATTCGAGCCGAGCTTGAGGCGCGCTTTTGCTCTTGCCCCCGGCGTCCAAGGCTGCTTTGTAGAATGCGTCTACCTCGGCATGGTTCTTCGCTACGAATCCGACATGTACTGCTTTGGGATCGGGTCTTCCTTCTTTGATCCAGAAGAACGCTTTCTCGCCGTCGCCAAACCCCTTCAGGTCAGGATGTCCCTCCTGGCCCTCGTAGTCTGTAAAGTTCGTGATCCCTAGCGGCTTCAGGGCCTTCCGGTAGAATGCAACTGAGCGTTTGAAATCGCTGACAGTGAGAATAACGTGATCTATCATGAATTGTCCTCTTTTCCAGGTCGAGTTGTTGTGTATATTTGAGAGTGCTTAAAATTGATAACTGAGATGATTAGCTGGCCAGCGAACCACGTCTCCACGTGGATGTCAGTAAGAGCTGAGTAGGGATGGCAAGAGAAACATGGGTACACACTTGTCCCATTCACGGCGAAGAAATATGCTTGGCGGAAAGGATATCGGCGGAACAGGTTCACATGTGCCGCTTAGGGCCCGCAGAGACGCACTTCTGGAAAGGCACCTCAAGAAAAGTCGAAGAGCAGGATCAACATAGTTCTCTAAGAGCGGGACAGAGAAAATAGTATTCTCGGTTAGACAGTAGTTAGTTGTTAGTGCGATAGGTCGGGGACTGTTCTGAAGTAGCCATGGTTTCCCGATTCGCGACGGCCCGGACAGTGCTCTGTGTGCTCGGAGTAGTGGGTGTCGCAGAGATTCGCTTTGCACGTTTTACAGACGCCAGCAATGGGGCGCGGCTCTTTACAATCCATGCAGTACTTCATCAAGACATGCCGAGATGCGAGTCTCTACTGGGTTTCCAACATAATAGCGTCGTGGATACACGTGAACACAGATGAATCCTGTACGACTATCCCTACGACTGTTCTGCATCGTGCATGATCCGTGATTTGATGCAAAGTTTGAAATCGACTTTGTCAAGGGTCCGCTTCCAACATGCAAGTAATGACTGTGGTCGAGGGAAAAGTTCCGAAAGTGAAGACTCGTGAGTTCTTGACAATGTATGAGTCAGTGAGGGATCAGGCTAAGCCACCGGGCTGGAAAAGGTCGATGCTCCTCCGTGATACAAGCGAGGAGGGCTTGTACCGGATATCCACTCTCTGGGATAGTAGAGAAGCACTCGAACAGATGAGAAGGAATACTTCAGTCCCGTTCGCGGTCCAGATCTTTCGAACCCACGGTGCTGAGCCCAACGTGCGAGTCTTCGAAGTACCTTTCGCATTCGAAGCCTGATCTAGAAAAGGGCGTTAGCGAAACAGATTGTGCCTGTCGGACGGAATCAGTCTCAGCTCGATACGGGCCACTGGCCGGCTCCCTGCTCCCAGTTTCACCACTCCCGCGAAAGGCGTCGCCCATCTTCAAACTGTAGATTCCGTGGACGCGACCATCCTCGTCGACAATACTATCGATATCCTTCTCTCCTCCACGCCTAACGTGACTCGTGCACCTTTGACTTGGGACTGGTCAAAGAGGCCACAGTTGATAGCGGAACACGGCTACTCTCTCCTCCTCAGCGTCCAGAAGAAAGGCAATGTCAAGACCATTCTCTACGATGCGGGGCTCAGCCCGGACACCATCACACACAACCTATCCGTCCTAGGCATCCAACTAACCGAGCTAGACGCTATCGTCTTGTCTCATGGCCACGCGGACCATCACGGAGGCCTACTCGGCCTAGTCCACAGCCTCGGCAAGAAGAACCTCCCATTGGTCCTGCATCCTGACGCGTGGAAGAATCGGAAAATCAGGTTCCCGTCCGGGGCTGAGATGCACATGCCTCCCCCCGACCGGCGAGCACTCGAAAAGAACGATGTCAAGATCATCGACAGTCGAGCCCCCAGCCTACTCCTCTCCGACCAGGCCTTGGTAACCGGGCAGGTGGAACGGGTCACAGACTATGAGAAAGGATTCCCTCTCCAGTATGAGGAGAAGAACGAGGAGTGGGAGCCTGATCCATGGATCTGGGACGATCAGGGCATCGTCTTCAACGTCAACGGGAAAGGACTGGTCGTCGCCTCAAGCTGCAGCCATTCAGGCGTTGTCAACGTCCTCCAGAACGCCAAGCGACTAACAGGCGTCAACAAGGTCCACGCTTTCATCGGCGGAATGCACCTGACCGGTGGAATCTTCGAAAAGATCATCCCGCAAACAATCCAGGACATCGCAAAGATCAATCCTCAAATCATCATTCCCGGACACTGCACCGGCTGGAGAGCCACTCATCTCATCAGTCGTGAAATGCCCGAGGCTTACGTTCAAGGAAGCACAGGGACACGAATTCACTTCTGACACGACTCTTCTCCAACAAAGGTGCTGGGCAGAGTGTCGAAATGATAAAGGTCAAAGACAACATGGTGACTAACTTCAGAGTCGAGAATTCATAGACGGTGCGAACATGCTTCTCGAAATGACCGACGAGAAGGCGCGACATCTGCTCGTACAGTCCCGCCATCTACACTGGGATTTCCCGACCTCTCAAGGCATTCCGATCATCAAACGCGATCCTGCCAGCCAGTTGGTTGAGAAAGCTGCTCAAGAGAGGGAATCCTATGCGAACGCAGCACGTGTCCTGTTAGAGAAGGGAGACAAAGAGGCTGCTGTCGAGTTGGCCGCTAATGCGTGGCGGCTCTGGATGGTGGCCCGGGACCTCAAGGGCGGACGCGAGTTCCTAGCGTCGGTCCTGGAAAAGGCCGGGAAGAAGCATTCCCGATCACTATCACTCTCATTATACGGTGACTCTCTCTTCGCTCATCTTCAGGGGAAAGTCGAGGAATCTCGTGAGAGAAGCCAGGCAGCGCTTGACGCGGCGCTTGTGGTGAATGATCCTGAGGCGTTGACTCTCGCTTACTTGGGACTGGCCCGGGTGGCTGTCGAGAAAGGCAGCAATGCGGAGGCTGTTCGCTTAGCGCTCAAAGCTCGAGAGTCTGCCCGCGGTTTGGATCCCGCCTTGGGCCAGGCGCCTTTGTACCTCCATGCGCAGTCGACTCGACTCCTTGGCGATTACAACAAGGCTGGGGAACTGTTTGAGAAGAGCCTCAACCTCAACCGAAAGATCAACGATCGGGGGATGGTGGCGGCGGAGCTGCAGAACCTGGGCTTTGTCGAGCTGCACCGGGGAAACTTGGAACATGCGAAGCAGTGTTTCACAGAATTTGAGACGAAGGGATTCTCGGACGATCCTTACTTCAGCGGGATGAACCTGTTCGCTCAGACCTATCTCGTATACTCTGAGAGCGGTGAAAAGGATCGGTCCCACACTTTGTTTCAGCGTGCCTTGGATATTTTCAAGGAGGCCAAGATCACACCGGGTCCCGATGATCAGTTCGAGATCAACTGGATTCAAGGGAAGTTGAAGGGGAACGTTCAGGTGCAAAGGCCAAGAAGAGTTCTTTCGGTATAGACCGCGGGATAGGTCCCTTTACGCCGGATGATGAGATGGCTGATCACGACTAGGGCTTTTTCGGCTCAGGCGTGAGAAGTGTTCTTTAGCTCTCTGATGAGTCCGTTTGCTCTGAGTATCCTCGTTCGTCCCACCTGCTGCATATCAAGTAGGTCTGGATCGCCTGTGACCAGATAGTCTGCTCTTCCCGTGTGTGCGCAGTCAAGGAATTTCTGGTCATTCTTGTCTCGGCATTTGATCTCTGCGTCGTTGATTTTGAGCATGACCTTGGATTTTCCCAGTATGACCTGGAATATTGTGAGGCTCTGCGTGGGCGAGAGGTGGAACTTTGGTCGTGTGAGAGTCTCTCGGAGTTCCTCTAGTGTCTCTAGACTCGCGAGCAGGCCTACCCGGTCTTCTAAGATCAGCTTGAGGACTTGAGCCTCGTTTCCTCTATCGAAGAATATTCCTGAAAGGAGGACGTTTGTATCAACCACTATCTGTGGTTTCAACGAGCGCGTCTAGCTCGTTCTTTCCTGACCGCTCGAATCTCGCGAACGACATCCTCACGGGTAAGACGTAGCTCTCGGATCTTCTTCCTGACCGCGGTCAGGGTCTCCTCGGTTTCCTGGGATGCAAGTCCAACCTTCTTCAAGATGATCGTGTCGCCTTCTCCAAAGACCAGGAGTCTGCTTCCGCCGGTGAGTCCAAGCCGTTCTCGAATGAGCCCAGGAATAACGACTTGGCCCTTACTCGAGACTCTTGTCATCTCTAAGTCCATTTCGATTCGACTAGAATAAGACCCATCTTACTTTTAAGCTATCAGTGACGCATGATACGTTGACCAGTCGTGGCTAGCGTGAAGAGTAAAGTCCGGTTCGGATCTCGGATCTTTCTCGCAGCCAAAGAACCCTTCCAGAGCATCGTCAAGCGCGCACAGTTCTGCGAGAAACATGGGTTCGACAGTGTCCTCTTGGACGACCATCTGCTCTATGGGACAGACGCCGCTAGTGCCCCCGAACCCTTCACCACCCTCGCCGCAATAGCTAGCGGGACTCGCAAGATCCGGGTCGGCATTGCAGTCACGGACCTGGTCAGACGCCACCCAGCCATCATTGCACAGACTCTCGCGACTCTCAGCAGTCAATATCCAAAACGGATCTTCCTTGGGCTTGGCGCCGGGGACCCGATGAACCAGGCACCGTTCGGCTTACCAACCGTTCACCGCTACAGCCGGCTGAGAGAAGGACTCCAAATGATCCGAATGCTCTGGAACAGTAGCATCGACAAGCCCCAGAACTACAAAGGCCAATTCTTCACACTCAACAACGCATACCTGCAGGCGGGCCAAGAAAGACATCCCGTCCCACCGGTCTATCTGGCAGCATTCGGACCCAAGATGCTTAAACTTACAGGCGAAGAGGCGGATGGCTGGCTACCACACTGCCACACACCAGCCACCTACAGGACAGATCTAGATGTAATCAGAGAGTCAGCGCGTCACACGAATCGTGATCTCGGCAAGTTCAGCCCAGCATACTACACGCTCAGTAGCATCTCCAAGAATCGTGCGGAAGCGGACCGGAATGTTCTTGGTCCTGCTCGATACTTCCTCGCATTGATTCCTGAGGCGTTGAAGAAGATTGATCCCGATGCGAATCATCCTGGCCGGATCTGGGAGAAGATGTCGTATCCGAAGGATCAGAGAGAGACGATCCGGAAGATTGCCGCGGATATTCCTGAATCGGACGCTTACAATACTGTTATCCATGGGACCCCGGACGATTGCACCGAACAGGTCGAAGACTATCAGAAGGCTGGCTGCAAGGAGTTCATGCTGACCTTCGTTCCTAAAGGAGGACTATGGTCAACAACTGGATTGCCGGAGCAGATACGACTGTTCTCAGAGAAGGTCATGAGTAACTGGTGAAGATTTGACAAAAACAAACGAGTGCGTTTTTTGTAAGATTGTGAAGATGGAACTTCCCGCACACCTCGTGTTCGAGGACAAAACCGTCATCGCATTTTTGGACATCAAGCCACTAAACCCCGGACATACACTAGTCATACCAAAGAAGCACTATCGCTGGGTCTGGGATATCCCTGAGGTTGGAGAATACTTCGAGTCTGTAAGACACGTCGCAATAGCGCTGCAGAAAGCGATGAAGACGGAAATGATAGTCTCAGGTATTTCCGGCGTTGGCGAAAGCAAATGGATGCACGCTCACACTCATCTGGTCCCCAGATTCCAAGGCGACGGTCACGGCGACTTCGTAAATTCTCGAGATGCCAAGGATATCCCAAACGAAGAGATGAGAGACATAGCAGAGAAGATCCGAGAAAAATGTAGCACTCGTCCTAATGGTGCGACCAGTTAACGGCCTAATGATGACTTTCGAGCCGAAAGGAGGCCTCTGGTCCCCGACAGACTTGCGGTCGCAGATACGACTCTTCTCAAACAAGGTGTTGAGCCGTCGAAAGTTCTTCGGCTAGGTGTCGGTTCTTGGGGAGCTGATTTTCGAGATGAGTGAGACGAACCTGGGATCTTTTCGGAGGCTGTCGATTGATGGGAAGACTGTCAGCCAGCCCATGCTAGCTTCCCCGTTGTGGTAGGCTGTTTCGAGACATTTCATTGCCTCGTCTCTTTCGCCGAGTGAGACGTGCACGCTCGCAATTGCAGCCATCGTCGCGTGTCGCTGTTCAAGCTCTTTCAGAATTTTTCTCGCCTCCTCGTAATTTCCTAGTCCTGCTTCAGCCATTCCCAACGCCATCACTGCTCTCTCTGGACGGGCCTTTGAGAGCGTCACTGCCTTCTTCGCCGAATCACGGCCCTTCGCATAATCTCCTTTGAAGAGGTAGGCTAGCGTGAGAACGAATTGAGGACCGTAAAGGTCCGGGTTGTCTTCAGCGGTTCTGGTCAGCAGGTTGATCGCTTCGTCATATCGGCGAGCGTAGGCTAGGGCTTGTCCTACGGCAATTATTGTCGATGGGGAGAACGGGTCGAGTTCTTCAGCCTTCTTTGCGTGGGCGATCGCCTCGTCGTGATTCTGAAGCCACGTTAGCAGGATGCTGTACCAGAAATGTGCGGTAGAGTAGCTCGGGGTGAGGTTGATGGATTTCTTGTACTCGGTCTCAGCCTCTTTCCAACTTCCTGTGTCCATGTAAATGTAGCCTAGAGTAGTGTGAGCTTCTCCAATCGTCTTATCGATCTCAAGAGCCCGCCCTGCCAGGTACTTGGCCTTTCGATGAGCCTCGTTTGATGTCATGAGGTTTTGGAATGCCATCAGCAGGTAAGTGTCCGCCAGCCCGGCATACGCCTGGGCGTAGCTAGGGTCGGCCTCGATCGCTTTCTCGAAACATTCTCGAGCCTTGCCAAATCCATTTTCGGTTCTCTCGTTCCAGTAATATCGTCCCTTCAAGTAGAGAGTGAAGGCTGATGATTTTTCAGTGCTCTTCTTCTCAAGCCTCTGCTTCTCTTGAGGTTGTAGCTTGACTCGCAGTTCTTCCGCAACCCTAGTTGCAATTTCCTTCTGGACCTCGAAAACATCCTCCATCCGGCGATCATAGTCCTCGGCCCAAAGATGCTCCTCGGTCCCGGAATCTATTAGCTGGACAGTGACGCGCAGCTTATCCCCCATCTTTCGCACACTGCCCTCCAATAGTGTGCCGACGCCTAGTTCTCGTCCGATCTCCCTGATTCCCTTCTCCGATCCTCGATAGCGCAGGACAGACGTTCTAGCTATGACTCGCAGTCCGCTAATCTTAGAGAGGGTAGAGATCGTTTCCTCTGTAAGTCCGTCCGAAATGTATGCATCCGCTAGATTGGGGCTGATGTTCTCGAACGGCAGCACTGCGATTCTCTGCATATCAGCAACATGAGACGCCTCCACGTCCTTCGCTCGGGTCCAAGGCAACTCCATCTTGAACACCTCCAATGGATCAGCCACGTTCTTCAGCGACTTGACTCCGAGGCTGGTAAGCGGCAGCTCGAACTTGTTCCGGACATGATCAAAGACCTGCCGGCTGAGACAAACGCCACCATCTTCTGCCAATGGTTCGATCCTCGACGCTACATTCACCGCATCACCAGAAACGTCACCCTCGGACTCGACAACGTCTCCAAGATGGACCCCGACACGGATATGGAATCTTCGCGGCTCAGGTAGACTGATGTTGAACTCTCTAGTGGCCCTCTGAATATCGTAGGCGCACCTCACCGCGTCTAGAGCGCTTGGGAACTCGATGAAGAACGCGTCACCAATCGTCTTCACTTCTCTCCCATTGTGCTTCACGAGAATCGGTCTCACCAGCTTCCGCTGTTCTTCCAAGATGGCAAGAGAAAGCGATTCGTTTCTTTGGCCCAGGGCCGTATAGCCCACCATGTCGGTGAACATTATCGCTGCGAGTCTGCGGGTGCCTTCTGGCAAGAAGCCCTCGCAAGGTCTGGGTAATGCTCATGATAAAAACCGTTGATGCTGTCCTAGGACGGGGAGGCTCTCTTTCTAGAGTCACCATAGGCCTAGGTGATTAGCTAAGACAGTTCGTGCTGACCTTCGTTCCTCCGAAGGGAGGACTATGGTCAATTAGAAATCTTCTCGAACAGATACGGCTCTTCGTCGGGAGTAATGAAGAGCTAGAATGGATACACACTTGCTTCGGTTTTCTCCTTCATGACGGTGTGGAGTCTATCATTATGATGAAGGTTCAATCTGGGGATACCGGTATTGTTTTATTCTGAGTTGAAGGCGTTTGGCTTTGAAAATATGTTAGAAAAACTACGTAATCCAAAGCTCATTGCAATCCTACCGGTACTATTTGTGGCCCTTGCGGCTCCAATGTTTGCTCCCGCAGCCCACGCGTATGGACAGCCGAACTGGCAGACAGCCTTCTCAGGTACATTCATAACGCCCGGCGGCGGTAACAGCGGATTCTGGGGATGGTGCGCCTTCGCAGGTGGCACGGGCTCCCCCGCAATATCCGGAAACAGCGCGGACTGTGAAATGGACAACTACGCCCCCGGACACCAGTTCCAACTCCACCAATCCATCTCAGGCACAGCCTGGTCCCTCGGACCATGCACCGTCCCGCCCTGCATCAACCCAACTGACTTCTACATAACAGCGGGGACCATGACGTTATCGGGTCCAAGCGCAGCGGGAATAATATCCATTGGCGGCCCACTACTCCTTCAGGCCGGCTGCACAATCAAGGGAGACACGGTCAACTGCCCACTCTCCGTATGGGAAGTCGTTCCGCCCGGATGCGTTCCTGGACAACCGGGACAATGCCTCTACACACCTGACACCGGCATACCTGCCCAAGCGGGTCACTACAATCTCAACTCTCTGATCAACCATCCAGGCGAACTCCAAGTCCAAGTAGTACAACTAGGCTAGAAAAAGTGGGGCACATTAGTGTCCCGCCACCTCTTTTTTCCAGAACGATCACAGCCGAGTACCTATCGACAAAAAACCGCAACCGGCGGGCGAGAAGACCAGGTTCAACAAGCTATTGCTTGTGCCGACCTAAATTGTTGAAGTAAACCAGTCGCAACTCCTCTATCCCAGATACTACTCTTCTCCGACAAGAGTGCTGCGCAGGTGGAATTGGCTATGCTCGGTATTCCCTGTTCAGAATCCTTCAACATTCTGCGGTGAAACGGTTTCAGGCAAGTGTACCACGACTCATAATAATATTTGAAACCCCTCTTTTTTCTGGAAAATGGTAGATTTGCTTGTTCTGCAAGACCGCTCGGTCACTCTAAGGAACAGGATCTGGCTGGACTAGATTGCCAAAGAAGACTCGGAGAGAGGTTTCTTGGGAGAGAGCCCAGCGCGCTATGCAGGCTAGAGTCGCGAAGCTGGGAAAAGCTCGACAGTCGTTCACTCGACTACAATTCATCTCTGGAATATGCCTGCTACTATCCTCCTTCTTCGGAGTCTATCTTCTCGCCACCGACAAGTCGCTATGGATACTGGCAGTCTCACATGCATACGGGTTGCTCGCCATCGTCGGCATCAGCCTCGAGTTCGGTATCCTGAACGTCCTCGGCGTACGACGCGGCTATCTTCTCAGCGTTGCAGGCGCCCTGCTAGGAGTACTGCTGCAGATTGGTGACATTCTCACCGCGCCCCAGTACGGAATGACAATCGCATACTTCGCATCGTACCTGTTCAGTCTCTGGCCATTCGACGCACTGCTAGCTTCTCAGCTGCTTGTCGTCCTCCTAGGACTGTTGAGCCGGGTCCACATCAGGACATTGAAAACTGACTGGAGATACAGTCCAGCGTTCAGCGCGTCCAGGAAAGAATTCTTGAAGGGCATGATGGCCTTCGCAATAGTAGTCGCCCTCGCGTCCACCGTCAGCATTTTCGGCGAGACCAAACAGACACTCCCACCAAATAGTGGGACAGGGACCAACAGTACCGGAACCGGTGGTGGGGGTGGAGGATCAGGCACAGGCGGAGGTGGAGGATCCGGGAGCGGTGGACCCCCACAAGGATCTATAGCGAATCAGAGCCAAGTCCAGCCGGGATCCCCGGTCTATTTCGAATATCCCATCGGCAGCGGTAATCCAAACATTCTGATGCGGAAGACTGACGGCACTCTAATAGCACTGAGCCTATTGTGCACACACGTCTGTTGCCAGCTAACCTACGACTCTACCAATACGCAACTTGACTGTCCCTGCCACTACTCAGTCTTCGACCAGAATGGAAACGTTGTGCAAGGGCCAGCGAATGTACCGTTACCGACGGTACAGATTAGAACCGACAGCAACGGATACATCTTTCCAGTACAGGTGGTCGGGTCCAGCCCGTGCATCAGCTAGTCAGCGATAGTCTGTCCGACGATCTCCACGTGTTACTGTTGGCGCATTCCTTCATGAAACCATTTGACCAGCGTGACCTGGTTCGTGTTTCCATGTTTCTCCGCGGTGACGATGCCCCGCTCGGATAATGCTGCGACTACTCTGTGCGTCTTTAGTCGTGATAGGCCTGCTTCTTTCGTGATGTGTTTTTGGAGGTAGGTGCCTCCGTGAGCGTCCAACACTCTTACCACGCTTATCTCTTCTGGCTTGAGAGTTCTCAGCACCATCGACGCGTTTTCTTTGCCATTGCTGCCTGTCGTGTAGTAGTTCTTCATCTCTGGCAGTACTAGGAAGTAGATGACTCCGACCATGCTTGCGAGAACCGTGCTGAGAAACAAGAGAGAGGAGAATAGCACCAGGAATGGAAAGGTGGCTGGGAAACCATTCGACAGAAGCTGACCGAGCACTACCAATGGCGACTCGGTGGGAGCGAGGATTAGGGCAAGGACGTAGATGGAGACTCCGAGTCCCCCCGCAGCCGATACGAGCATTATCAGAAGGATCTTGAGCTTGTCCAACCTGACGCCTCACCCTCCACCTATTGTTCCTCGCGTTTGCACCGGACGTTCTAGACTGGATCTATTGTTGTGGCTGTGGTGCTGGTTTCCATCTGAGGATCATTATGGATCCGACTATTCCGAGGACGGAGCCGACAATGAAGCCTCCGAAGCCGAAGAAGCTCAGGATGGAAAAGACCAGTATCAGTATTCCCCATGTCTGTCGCTGAGACGGCTTGAAACGGAGCATTATGGCCGATAGCAGAACGATAGTGCCGCAGACTAGGCCAAACACTGAGAGCGCGCCGACGAATCCAGCCGCCAGATTACCCGGGCTACCAGTGTAGCCATGGGGTGGCATGAAATTCGTGTAGTTGAGATGTGGCAGGATCACTATGGAGATGGTCAAGAGGAATACATCGGCCAGTACGATCAGAGCGCCGCCGACTAGAGCCATTATTGAGGGAACGTTCGGATATTCAGTCACTGTTTTTTGTGCCATTTTTCATTTTACCTCCAGCCATACCATGTGTAGCTTGTGGGGAAATACGTTCCATGAAACGATCTTGATACAGGTATCCGATTGGCTGAAACGGTTCTGACACAGTCAGAATAAGATGAGGAAGAAGCCGAGCATGGCGTCACACTAGGGCTTTTTCATTCCGCGTGTAATCCACCAGGTCAATCCTATTGCGGCGGGGATTCCGACAATGATCACGACTAATACCAGAATTGTGACAAC
>Ga0070732_10001001_pt1 | contig 15902 bp, 19 predicted proteins | sample Coa_R1_5_FD_66449 | JGI IMG/M metagenome (GOLD analysis project Ga0070732, IMG submission 66449) | Surface soil microbial communities from Centralia Pennsylvania, which are recovering from an underground coalmine fire - Coalmine... | ecosystem: Environmental > Terrestrial > Soil > Unclassified ...
GCCGGTTCCCAAATCACCATCGACGATTTCGCCAAAGTCGATCTGCGGGTGGGCCAGGTGATTTCCGCCGAACGCGTGAAAGGCGCTGACAAACTGCTGCACCTGAAAGTCGACCTGGCCGAAACGGAGCCGCGCTCGATCGTCGCCGGCATCGCCGAAGCCTACGCGCCCGAGGCGCTGATTGGCCGCAAAGTCGTCATCGTGGCGAATCTTGCGCCGCGTAAACTGCGCGGCCTCACTTCGAACGGCATGATCGTGGCAGCGTCGATCGAAGGCGGCAAGCCCGTGCTCGCGGGTTTTCTCGAAGATATCCCTGTTGGTGCGCGACTGAAGTGAAGCTGGTCGATTCGCACTGTCACCTGGATGATGAGCAGTTCGCTGCCGATCGCGACGCCGCCATCGAACGGGCTCGCGCCGCAGGCATCGAGCGCATCCTGGCGATCGGGACGGGCAGCGGCCCGCCGGACCTCGAGGCCGGTATCCGGCTCGCCGAACAACACACGTTCGTCTTCGCCACAGTCGGCGTGCATCCCCACGACGCGGCCAAAGGCACTCCCGAGACGTTCGACCGCATGGCCGAAATTGCGCGCCATCCCAAGGTCCTGGCGATAGGCGAAATCGGACTTGATTACCATTACGATTTTTCCCCGCGCGACGCGCAGCGGGCCGTGTTCGCCGCACAGCTCGTCCTGGCTGCTCAGGCACAAAAGCCCATCGTCATCCACACCCGCGAAGCCTGGGACGATACCCTCGCCCTCTTGCGGGAGCATGGCCTGCCACACGGCGGTATCATGCACTGTTTTACCGGAGGCCCTGGCCAGGCAGAACAAGCGCTGGAACTGGGCTTTCACCTCAGTTTCGGCGGCATCCTGACATTCCCAAAAGCGGACGATGTCCGAAAATCGGCGACACTCACTCCGGAGAATCGGTTGCTGGTTGAAACCGATGCGCCCTATCTCGCGCCCGTTCCTCACCGCGGAAAACGGAACGAACCTGCGTTCATCGTCGAGACGGTCCGCCGGCTTGCCGAATTGCGCGGCTGGTCACCAGAACACGCGGCCGACGTCACCACCCGGAATTTTGCCAAGCTCTGCGAGATCTCAGTTAACTCGTAAATCCTTACAATTTCTGTTGCATTTATCGCGCGCTTAGTGCAATCTATTAGGTTTTCTACCGTCGGCCAACTCATGCGCCTCCGCATCCTCTATCACGATCACTGCTTCGATGGCGCGGCGTCAGCGGCCTATTTCAGCCGCTTCATGGAAGGTGTTTTTCACCCCAACGCCGAATTTGCGTATACGGGCATGATGCATAAGGCGTCACAAATGTTCGAGCCCGAGCTTTTTGATGGCGATGAGAACGCCATTGTGGACTTTAAATATTCCAGCGATCCCCGCCTGACGTGGTGGTTCGATCATCACCAGAGCGCGTTCCTGACGCCTGAAGATGCCGAGCATTTTCGGCAGGACACCACGGGCAGAAAAATGTACGATCCGTCTTTCAAATCGTGCACGCTGTTTATCAGCACAGTAGCTCGCAACAAATACGGTTTCGCAGCTCCCGATCTCGACCAGCTTGTGTACTGGGCCAACATCATCGATGGCGCTCAATATCCCGACGCCAAGACGGCAGTCGAACTGGGCGCTCCAGCCATGAAGCTGACGCTGGTGATCGAAGGATCGAAGGGGTCGGGTATGGTACAAAAAATCATCGGCTGGATGCGGCACCGCACGCTCGAAGAGATCGAGGCCGAGCCCGAAGTGCAAAAACTATTCGACGTGTTGTACCAGCGGCACCTGGCATCGGTGGAATTGATTCGGAGCCGCGCGCACCAGGATAACGGCGTGGTGTATTTCGACCTGGCGGGCTGCGATGTCGAAGGCTATAACAAATTCATTCCGTACTATCTTTTTCCCGACTCCACGTACACGGTTTCCGTAAGTCCCTCCAGCTTTCGCACGAAAATTTCGGTGGGTTCGAATCCGTGGGCGAGCGAGGAGCCAAAGCACAATCTGGCTTCCATCTGCGAGCGCTACGGCGGCGGCGGCCATCCGCGGGTAGGCGCCATCAGCTTTCCGCCAGGCGCCCTCGAACAGGCGCGCGCGGTGGCAGCGGAGATTGTCGCCGAACTGAAGAGCTAGAATATAGAAATGCGCTCCCGAACGCTGGTTTCGGTGGACGAATACCTGCACACCAACTACGATCCCGACTGCGATTACATAGATGGCGCGATCGTGGAGAGGAACGTGGGAGAACTGGATCACAGCGATTTACAAGGCGAGATTGTTGCATACTTCCGTGCACGAATGCGTAATCGTGGCGTGCATGCCTTTCCAGAACTGCGCGTACAGGTTGCGCCAAAACGCTTCCGCATTCCCGACGTCTGCGTCGTCTCCGGAGTCAAGCCATCGGAGCAGGTCCTCACCATCCCCCCATTCATCGCCATCGAAATTCTCTCGAAAGACGATCGAATGTCGGTCATGCAGGAAAGAATCGACGATTACCTCAAGTTCGGCGTCTCTTACGTTTGGGTGATCGACCCGCGCGCGCACCGCGCCTGGGCATACACAAAAGACGGCAGCCACGAAGCACGGGACGGCATCCTGCGCACGGAAAATCCTGAGATCCTGTTACCGCTTCCCGAAATATTCCAGGCTCTGCAGTAGTTTTTCCACGTGTTTGGCGAGCACATCGCATTCCAAATTCACGCGGTCTCCGGGCTTGTGCGTGCCCAGCGAAGTCATCTGATACGTATGCGGAATGATGGTCACGCCAAGCACGCCGTTTTCGAGTGAGGCGATGGTGAGACTGATGCCGTCGATGGCGATCGATCCTTTGAAAACAAGGTAGCGGTCCAAATCCGGGGGAACGCGCAGCTTCAGCCACCAATTTTCGTCGCCCACCTGTTCGAGCGAGAGAAACTCGCCCGTCCCGTCTACGTGGCCTTGCACGATGTGACCGCTCAAGCGATCTGTAGGCGAGAGGGGCCGCTCCAGATTCACCCGCGAGCCAGCCGTCAGGTCGCCGAGATTGCTTCGTCGCAGCGTTTCCGGCGCGAGGTCCGCACAAAAAGAATCACGGCCCAGTTCGACCGCAGTGAGGCATACGCCATTCACTGCAATGCTGGATCCCTGCTTCAGATCCCCGGTCACTCGCGCGCATTGCACTCGCAAACGCGCACCGGCGGTTTGCTTTACCAACGATTCGACAGTTCCGAGTTCCTCAATGATTCCGGTGAACACCTAGAACACCTTCCTCACGTGACCCTCCACCGCGAATTCATCCTCGGCAATGGGGTGCACATGGATGCCATGGAGCACGATCGCGTCCATGCGGCGCCGCCGGCCTGTTCCGCCGGCCATGGGTAACGACTCCATGCCGCCCAGAATCTTTGGCGCATAGTAAAAGAAAACTTTGTCGACGATCCCGCTGTCGAGAGCCGACCAGTTCAGCATGCTTCCCGCCTCGATGAGCAGCGACAGGTACTTCTCTTCACCCAGCCACTCGACGAGGCGCCGCAAGTCAGCTCTACCGCCGGGACCGTCGAACGTCAGCACTCTTACACCACGGCTCTCCAGCGCCTTGCGCCGTTCCGCGGAGGCCGCTGAAGTGGTTACGATCGCCAGATCGTTCTTCGCACCTGTCACGATTTTGGAATCCAACGGAATGCGGAGACGTGAATCCGCCACCAGCCGAAGCAGCGGCCGGCTGCGCGGCAGGCCTGTTCGATCGGTGAGCCGGCAGTCGTCCGCCAGCACCGTCCCCACACCCGTCAGGATGGCGTCGGAATTGTGACGTAGCTGCTGGACATGGGCGCGCGCTACATCGCTGGTGATCCAGCCGCGATTGTCGTCGGGAGCCGCAATCTTTCCGTCGAGGGTAAGCGCAGTCTTCAGTGTCACCAGCGGCCGCGCCGTCCGCATGAAGTGCACGAATTCCTCGTTCAACTTTTCCGCTTCACCGGTGAACTCCGCTGCCAGTTCAACCCCGATGCCCGCCGAACGCAGTTTGCGAAATCCTTCGCCGGCCACGCGTGGATCGGGATCTTGCATGGCGGCAATGACACGGCTCACGCCCGCCGCGATCAGCGCATCCGCGCAGGGACCCGTTCGCCCGACGTGCGAGCAAGGCTCCAGATTGATGTACAGGGTGGCGCCGCGCGCGCGCGCACCGGCGTCCTCGAGCGCCCGGATTTCGGCGTGTTTGACGCCGCTGTAGGTGTGGAAACCCCGGCCGACAACCTCGCCGTCGCACTCCAGAACCGCACCCACCGCAGGATTGGGACTGGTTTGCCCCTTTCCCTGGCGCGCCAAATCCAACGCCTCGCGCAAAAACGTGAAACTCATTTTTCGAACAATGACGCGATGAATTTCTCCGGATCGAAGGGCAGGAGATCATCGGCCTTCTCACCGATGCCCACGTATCGGATCGGCAGGTTGAGTTCGCGCGCGATGGCAACCACCACGCCACCCTTGGCGGTGCCGTCGAGCTTGGCCAGAATGATACCCGTCACGCCGGAGGTTTCCGTGAACCGCCTTGCCTGCTCCAGGCCGTTTTGTCCCGTAGTGGCGTCGAGCACGAGCAGCACTTCATGCGGCGCTCCGGGAATGACGCGGCCCGCCGTACGCCGCATCTTCTCCAACTCGGCCATCAAGTTTGCCTTGGTTTGCAGTCGTCCAGCGGTGTCTACGATCACGTAATCTGTCTTGCGCGCGCGCGCTGCCTGCAGGGCATCGAACAGCACTGCGCTCGGATCGGCGCCTGGTTGTTGCCGGATAACCTCGGTGGAAGTGCGCTCGCCCCAGATTTCAAGCTGCTCGATGGCCGCGGCGCGAAAGGTGTCGGCGGCGCAAAGCAGCACGGCGCGGCCTTCAGCTTTGTATCGGTTCGCCAGCTTGCCGATGCTGGTGGTCTTCCCCGCCCCGTTCACGCCGACGACCATAACTACGGCCGGCGGCTCGTCCACGTGGGCGACCGGGCGCTCTGTCGACTGCAAAATTTCGAGCAGGTGCTGGCGAATCAGACCGCGCAATTCCGCCGCGTCACCCACCAGCCTGCGGTCCACCTGCTGCCGGATGCGCTCTAGAATCTCGTTGGTGGTGGGAACTCCGATGTCCGCGCTAATGAGCGTGTACTCCAGCTCGTCCAGCAGGTCGGCGTCAATCTCTTTCTTGCCCGCCAGCGCGTCTTCGAGGCGCGAAACCAGTCCGGCGCGCGTTTTTTCCACACCGCTCTTCAACCGCTCCAGTAGGGAGGGCTCTTGTTCGACCGAGCCGAATAGCGTTTGAATCATTTTGATTCATTGTAACAACCGGCTGAAATCGGATTCGCGTTATACTCGTGGGGCTCTTTAAGAATGGCAGACTCAGAATATCGACCGGCGCCCGTGAAGGAATATCCCGGTTGGATGGCCATCGCGCTGATTGCCGCTTTCGTTCTGGCTGGTGTGGCGATGTATCTTGTCGGCGTGCACCTGCTAAGGCGCTAGCGCAGTACCATTATTGCGCGATGACGACTTCGACACGCCGGTTGCGAGCGCGGCCGTCGGGCGTATCGTTCGGGCCGGCGGGACGGTAGGTACCGTAACTGGCAATCGATAAGCGCGACTCCGGCACACCGTACCTCCGGCTCATCAGCTCCAGCATCTTCAAGCTGCGTGCGGTAGCCAGGTCCCAATTATTCAAGAAATGACGGTTATGAATGGGTACCGTGTCTGCGTGACCAATTAGGGTGACTTCATTGGGAACATCACGCAGAACTTCTGCGATGCCGGCGATGACCGGCAGGCCCTGAGGGCTGATCCGGTCTTCCCCGGAAGAAAACAAGATTGCCTGTGGCAGGCTGATCACCAGGCCGCGAGGTTCCATTTGCATGTCCAGGCCGTGCTGTTCCAGCTTCTTGCGGATTTCAACTAGTGTCTGGCGTGCATCGACAGGAGGAGCGGCTGCAACCACGAGTGGAACTACGGGTACCGGCGCCGCGGCAGGCTTCTGAACCGGAGCCGGATGTAATCGCACCTGGGCCGCGATAGCCACAAAAAAAATCAGCAGAATGGTCAGCACGTCCATGTAACTGACCATCCAGCGGTCGCGGAGACCAGTGTCGCGACGAAGGCAGCTAGGAGTCATGCGCCCCGCCGGTTTCGCGCAGGAAGCAGTTCAACCGCTGCCGGATGACCGCGGGATGCGTGCCATCGAAAACACACAGCACACCCTCCATCATGAGTTCGTGAGCCTCGAACGCCTCGGTAACTCTCGCGCGGATGCGTTGCGCCGCGGGCAGCAGCACCACATTGGCTAAAACCAGCCCATAGATGGTCGAAACAAAAGCCGTGCCGACGCCGTTCACTACCGAGCTCAGAGCCGAAAATTGGCGGAACACATCGATCAACCCGACCACGGTTCCTACAACACCAATCGTAGGCGCGAAACCCCCTGCAACCTCGAGAATTCTGGCATCCAATTCACCTTGCCGCTCTCGCAGCCGCACCTTGTCTGCGAGCGCCGACTGCAACTCCGATCGCATCCTGACGTCTATCGCCAGCAGCAGAGAGTCGGCGAGGAACTTATTGCTCGCGTTTTCGATCAAAGGTTCGACGGCGAACAATCCCTTGGTTCGTGCAACCCGGGCATAAGAAACAATCTCGTCAATCAGTTCTTCGCGGTTCAATACCGAGGTCCGGAAGAGTTCCCGCACGCGGCGTGAAGCCGACAGCAGGCCGGCGTGCGGCGTAGTAATGATGGTTACGCCGAGGGTGCCCCCCAGTACGATGAGCGCGCCGGTTGGCTGAAGAAAGTATCTCAGGCTGATTCCGGTGGAAGCGATGCCGGCCACGGTGGCAATCACCGCGATGGCGATGCCCACCAACATCCCTAAGTCGAGTGGCCGCGGGCGCTCGACCTGGGCGGATGCCGCCTGCAGGGTCTCTGGTACCTCGCGGATTAATGCCGGTGATGTGGACAAATGCGATCTCCCCTTGGAGGCGCCGCGCAGGCTCCGCCGCTAGAGAATGTGCAACTGGCGGACCAATTCGCTAGAAGCACAACCGGGGATTTAACCTCCGCCGCGGACGACGGCGCACTCGTTTACAAGGAGTTATCGTTAGCCTGTGAAGCCCGGCAACGCCACATGCCGACAGATTCTTGACGGCGCGCTCGAACTGTCAAAATTTTGACACCCTACTGGTGACGTTCTTTCCAGGCCTCCACATACCTCTCGGTCTGCGAAACAGCTTCGTCCCAGCGGGGCGGGTGTGGGTTGTCGGCCAGCATGATCAAGCCCAGCGCCACCATCCGGTCAATTTTGGCCATATTGTCGTAGTCGATCTTCTGCCACTTATCGCCGGTTTGGTGGTAGTCTGCGAACTCGAAGGCCACGGCCAGAGTGTGCGCGGGAATGCCTTTCTCCGCGAATGGAAGATTATCGCTGCGCGCGAAAAAGGAGCCGCCGTTCTGCTTATCGCTTAATACTCGTACGCCGGTTCTAGCACCTGCCTTTCGAAATACGCCCGGGAGATCGGAGTAATCGCCTCCTGTAAACGTGCCCTGCGCGAGCTTCTGGCCGTCGATCGCATCTGTCCGGCCCACCTGCTCGAGGTTTACGTCGGCCACCGTTTTTTCGATAGGAAAGACAGGATGGTCGACATAATAGCGCGAGCCCAGAGTGCCTTCCTCCTCGCCAAACAAGGTCATGAACACGATGCTGCGCCTGGGCCTCGGCTTGAGCGTTGCGAGCGCGGATGCCAGCTCGATCACTGAAACCGTCCCGCTTCCATCATCGTTGGCGCCGTTGAAGATCCGGTCGCCGGGTCCCTCCGGCCTCATTCCCAAATGATCGTAATGCGCTGTCAGGAGGACGTACGTATCTTTTAGAGCCGGATCAGACCCGCGCAACAGCCCGATCACGTTGCGCAACTGAACACGCGTTTCTTTGGGTTCGGGGAGGCGCAGCTGGAGCACAGCTCGCGTCGAGCCGGGATGGAGAGATTCGTACCACTGGATCGCTTCAGAATTGCGCACCATCATCCTCAACTGCGTTGCCGATTTGCTTTCTTCGGCCATGACAAGCCGTGTGTTCAGCTCGGCGATGCCATCCCGGCTCAGCATCAGCGTGAGCCGAGGCTTGGTTCGCTCGATAGCGGCCAGAAGCGTGCTGAACGCATGGATCGCGTTGCTGGCGATGGCGCCGCTGAAATCCGGCAGCTCCGTCACCAAGACCCTCCCCGCTACGTCCTGCGGTCTGAGATCCCTCATGGCCGGTTCGTCACGCCCGTCCAGTTTGTAAATGCCGGCGCCTGATATTTCGAGCGGCGTGTGAAATCGCGGAGTGACTTCATCACTCTTCACCGAAATCACGCGCTCTCCGTCGGCGATGGTCATCTCGAATCCGTTCTTCGGCGGCTCGACCTCGATCATCTCCGCCGTCTGGTAATATCCGCCATCACTTATAGGCTCGAGACCAGCGCCGCGAAACTGCGCCGCGATGTATTCCGCAGCCAGATCGAGGCCGCGCGAAGGCGTGCCGCGGCCTTCGAGCAGATCCGAGGCGATAAATGAGAGATGCCCGCGCAGCGAATCGGCGGAGACATGGTCCAGCGCTGCCTGGATCTGCGGCGCGAGCGGCGCCTGCCCCGCCGTCAAAACGCAAGCGATCAGGAAAAAGACCGGCAGTCTTGCCTGCCCTTTGCTCCAGGATGTTCTAATGCGGTAGATCCCCGTGGGGCTTCTTCTGGCTGATTTCCTCGTAGGTGTCCTTCACGTGCAGGGCAAGAAAGGGCCCCACCCAGTTCTTCACGTTGTCCGGCAATGTGATAGACGTGGAAGCGGGCACGACGTTTCCGTAGACCACTTTAGTCTGCCCCGCCGGGACGATATCCTCCAGTTTTTTGCCTGCTGCCACAGCCGCCGCAACGGCTTTGTGAAGCTCCGTCATGTACTGGATCTGCCCTTCCAGGACTTCCTTGCCTCCAGGTCCGCCATGGCCAGGAAGAACGTGGTCCACGCTGAGCTTCTGTGCTGACCGAATGACATTCGGCCAATTGCCGATGTTGCCATCCGGCGTGAAGTTGTAGGGGCCGTTGACCACCGCGTCACCCGTGCACAGGATTTTTTCCTTGGGCAAATAGACGAACCCGTCGCCGCGCGTATGCGCCCATCCGAAGAAATAAAAGCGTACCTCGCGCGTGCTGTCCTTCAGGATGAACGGGCTCTTGTCAAAAGTCTGTTTCGGCGGCTCGGGCGCGTCCAGATGCATCTCGGCAACGTCCGGGCGCCCTTTAGCGGTAGCCTGCCAGCGGGCCGGCTCGTAGCGCTTCATCTCTTCGGCCACGCCTTTGTACGCCAGCGTGGTCGCGCCCGCCTGGGTCCAGAGAGGATTCCCGTAGGCATGGTCGCCGTGATGGTGCGTGTCGAAAACATACTTCACGGGTTTGCTCGAAACTTTCTTGGCCGCTTCCATCGCCAGGCGTGCGCCGCTGGGAAAGTTGGCATCAACAACGATCAGATAGTCCTTCATCTCGATAATTGTATTGTTGCAGTGCCCCATGCCTTCCAGATCGCCCTCGCGAAACCAGACACCGGGTGCGATCTGCTTCACGGTCCCCGGCTGCGCTTCCGTGCCCGCTACAAAAAGAGCCAGCGAGGCAAGCACGGCAAACGCGCCAAGAATCCAGATGCGTCTCTTCATGATTCACTCTCCGCGTAAAATCTGACGATGTGGATGCCCATGCTATCGCCATTCGAATGCTAAAATCAATAGTTTCAGGAGGTTTTGATGGCTGTAAAATGCCGCCGCGCGACGGCCGTCGTGGACGTTTCGGGAGTCAAGGTTGGGGGCGATCATCCGATCGTCGTGCAGTCGATGACGAATACCGACACCGCCGACAGCGCCTCTACCATCAATCAGGCAATGGCGCTGGCGCGGGCCGGCTCCGAGTTGGTGCGCGTAACAGTGAACACCGAACAAGCCGCCGCCGCAGTACCCAAAATCGTCGACTGCCTGGATAAATTCGGCGTCCCGGTTCCCATCATCGGCGACTTTCATTACAACGGCCACATCCTGCTCCGGAAATATCCGGAATGCGCGCGGGCGCTCGCCAAATATCGGATCAATCCCGGAAACGTCAACATCGGCAAAAAGCACGATGACAATTTCCGCACCATGATTGAAGTGGCTATCGAATACGGCAAGCCCGTCCGCATTGGCGTCAACTGGGGCTCGCTCGATCAAGTATTGCTGACGCGCCTCATGGACGAGAACTCGAAGCTCGCCGAGCCGAAAGACGCACGCGACGTAACGCTCGAAGCCATCGTGGTAAGCGCCATCGAATCCGCCAAAGCGGCGGAACACTACGGCCTGGCGCACGACAAGATCATCCTGAGCGCCAAAGTCAGCGGAGTGCAGGATTTGATCGACGTGTACCGCTCCCTCGCCGCGCGCTGCGATTATCCGCTCCATCTCGGGCTCACCGAAGCCGGCATGGGTGCAAAAGGCATCGTCGCTACCACTTCGGCGCTTTCCGTCCTGCTGCAGGAGGGCATTGGCGATACCATCCGGACCTCGCTGACGCCCTTGCCCAACGGCGATCGCACCGAGGAGGTGATCGTCTCGCAGCAGATCCTCCAGTCCCTTGGCATCCGCAGCTTCACGCCGCAAGTCACCGCCTGCCCGGGCTGCGGCCGCACCACCAGCACATTCTTCCAGGAGATGGCCGACCAGATCCAGACGTATTTGCGGGACAAAATGCCCGTGTGGAAGGAGCATCACCGTGGCGTGGAGGAGATGCGCGTAGCGGTGATGGGCTGCGTGGTCAACGGACCCGGGGAATCCAAACACGCAAACCTCGGCATCTCATTGCCGGGGACATTCGAAGAGCCTAAAGCACCCGTCTTTGTGGACGGCCGGCTGCTCAAAACTCTCAAGGGCGACCACATCGTCCCAGAGTTTATTGCGATCGTCGACGACTACGTCGCCACGCACTACTGAACCTTCACAGCTTGCAATGTCTGCCGCAAAACTCTCGGCCAAGCGCTTCTTCGTCCGTGGCCGCGTTCAGGGTGTGGGGTTCCGTTATTTCGCCCAGCGCGCGGCGGCGGAGCTCGGCGTGAGCGGCTACACGCGCAATCTGGACGACGGCCGCGTCGAGGTCTACGCCGTGGGAACTCCCGAGCAGCTGGCAGATCTCGCCGGCCGCCTGTGGACCGGCCCACGCTTTGCCGACGTCCGAGGCGTTGAAGAACAAGAGGCTGCCGTGCAACAATACGATTCCTTCCACATTGAGGCCTGATGCCCGACTACGACCACCTGAAAAAGCTGATCCGTGAAGTTCCCGATTTTCCAAAACCCGGCATTCTGTTTTACGACATCACCACGCTGCTCAAAGACGGAGCGGGATTTCGGGCCGTCATCGATGCTCTTAAGGAGCACTACCGGGGCACGGAGGTTGACACGGTGATCGGCATCGAAGCGCGCGGGTTTATCTTCGCGCCTGCTCTGGCGTATGCCCTGGGCGCCGGGTTCGTGCCCGTGCGCAAGCCTAAGAAGCTGCCTTCGGACCGTGTCAGCGTCACCTATCAGCTGGAGTACGGCACCGACAGCCTCGAGATTCACAAAGACGCCATCGCGAACGGTCACAGCGTCCTGATCGTGGATGATCTGCTGGCCACCGGCGGAACCGCGGCCGCGGTGACGAAACTGGTCGAAAAGGTCGGAGGCAAAGTGGCCGGCGCCGGATTCGTGATCGAACTTTCTTTTCTCAACGGGCGCCAGAAGCTCAACGGCTACGACGTGTTTTCACTCCTCAAGTACGACAAATGACCCGCGTGCGCCGCGCGCGCCTTCTCGCTTTCGCCAAGATCAATCTCGATCTGCGCGTGCTCTGCCGGCGCCCAGACAACTATCACGAGCTGCGCACGATTTTTCAGACCATTTCGCTGGCGGACAGTCTCGGCGTGGCGTTCACTCCCTCGCGCAAAACCAGCATTCAAGTGACGGGCCCGCAGATTCCGGACAACCTGATCGTTCGCGCCGCCCGGTCTTGTCTTGACGCCATGCGCCTGACCGGACAGATCGAGTTCGACCTCGTAAAGCAGATTCCGATGGGCGCCGGCCTTGGCGGCGGATCTTCCGACGCTGCTGCAGTGCTCGTGGCGCTTCCGGTTCTCGCCGGCCGCAGCATCGACGAGCCCACGTTGCTGAAATTGGCAGAGGAACTCGGCAGTGACGTCCCGTTTTTTCTCCTGGGTGGCACGGCAGTGGCGCTGGGCCGGGGCACGGAACTCTATCCGCTCCCCGACCGCCGTCCGCAGGCCGGAGTTGTCGTCGCTCCCGAGTTACACGTCTCAACCGCCGAGGCTTACCGCCGGCTGACTGCACACTTGACATCGGAACCACAACAAAATAAGATAGTTAGTTTCCAGTCAAATGTGTGGGGCGGGAGCGCGGGCGAACCAGGTAAAGGGGAAACGCCGTCAGGGGAAAATGATTTCGAAAGTGTCGTTTTTGACCAGTACCCCGCGCTAAAATCGATCAAGCTCCGCCTGCTGAAATTGGGTGCGCGGCCAGCGTTAATGAGCGGTAGCGGTTCTGCCGTTTTTGGGCTGTTCCCCGATCGCGAACAGGTCCGTCGCGCGATTCAATCGTTCGGAAAGGAACGGGTTTTCCCGATCACGCTGGTGAGCCGCGCCAAGTTTCGAGCCGAGTGGTGGAAACGACTGCGATCGCATACGAGAGAGAAATCATGGCCGCCCCAAAGCCGGTACGCGCGATGAATCGGGAACGAGTCAAGATCTTCAGCGGCAACGCCAATCCGGCTCTGGCCGAGGAAATATGCCGGAATCTGGGTCTGGACTTGGGAATGGCGCAGGTCAAAGCCTTCGCCGACGGCGAGAGCAATATTCAAATTCAGGAGAACGTCAGGGGCGCGGATGTGTTCGTGGTACAGCCGACTTGCACACCGGTGGATCACCATATCATGGAGCTTCTGTTCATGATCCACGCCCTCAAGCTGTCGTCAGCGGAGCGCATCACCGCGGTGTTACCCTATTATGGATACGCCCGGCAGGACCGCAAGGACAAACCCCGCGTTCCCATCTCCGCGAAGTTAGTGGCCAGCCTGATTGAAGCTTCAGGTGCGGACCGTGTGTTGACACTGGATCTACACGCAGCACAGATTCAGGGATTTTTTGACATCCCGGTGGATCACCTGTTTGGAACTCCGGTGATGATCGATTATTTCAGGCCGCTGGAGATCCCGCGCCTTACAGTGGTGTCGCCCGACGCGGGCGGCGTGGAGCGCGCGCGCGCGTTTGCTAAACGGTTGAATGCGCCGCTAGCCATCATCGACAAGCGGCGCGAAGAGGCCAACGTGGCCGAAGTAATGAATGTGATCGGAAAGGTGAAAGATAGGAACTGCCTGGTGGTAGACGACCTGATCGATACCGCGGGAACGCTGGTGAAGGGCGCCAAGGCGCTGCTTGATCATGGAGCAGCCAGCGTTTCCGCTTACGCCACGCATGCCGTGCTGTCGGGCCCGGCCGTTGAACGCATCGAGAGGTCGCATCTGACGGAAGTCATTGTGACCAATTCCATCCCCCTCTCGAAGAAGGCCAGGCAGTGTAGCAAGATCCGGGTGCTGTCGATTGCGCCCTTGCTAGCCAGAGCGGTGGAATCGATCCACGAGGAGACTTCAGTCAGTATTCTGTTTGTTTGATATTTCCGGGCTGGCAACCCACGTCAAGAGCTTTCGTACGCTTTTCGGACTTGCCCAGCTCGTTTTGAGGAGAGGAAATGAAAACGGATATTACAGTGGCCGCGGAGACTCGATCCAGCCGCGGAAAAAATGAGGCCCGGCGCACGCGGCGCGCGGGAATGATCCCTGCGGTGGTCTACGGCGCATACAAGGATCCCGTCCCGGTTGCCGTCAATCCCCAGCACATCGCGCAGATCCTGCACAGCAAGACCGGGCACAACACGATTTTCAATCTCAGCATCAAGGGCGGCGAAAACACCGCCGTGATGGTGGTGGACGGCCAGCATGATCCCATCAAAGGCAATCTGCTGCACGTGGACTTAAAGCGGATCGATCTCACCAAGCGCATTCAGGTCTCCGTCCCCATCAGCGTTCATGGCGAGCCGAAGGGTGTGAAGCAGCAGGGCGGCTTGCTCGAGTCCATCACCCGCGAAGTGGAAATCGAGTGCCTGCCCAACGAGATTCCCGAGAACTTCAGTATCGACGTAGGCGAGTTGATGATCGGCCAAAGCAAGCGCGCCAGCGATCTGGCGTTGAGCGGTTCCATGAAGCTGATTAGCTCGCCGGATGCGGTGCTGGCGCACGTTATCACCATTAAGGTTGTCGCGGAGCCCACGCCCGCCGAGGCCGCGGCTGTGCCCGTCGCAGAGGCTGCTCCCGCCGAACCTGAAGTCATCAAAAAGGGCAAGAAGGAAGAGGAAGGCGCCGAGGCTAAACCGGAAGCCAAGGGCGAAGCCAAACCCAAGAAGAAGTAGCCGGGAATGTATCTGGTGGTGGGCCTTGGGAATCCGGGAGAGGAGTACGAGAAAACCCCACACAATCTGGGCTTCCGGGTGGTGGATTTGCTGGGCGAGAGACATTCGATCCGGCTCAGTCGGAAGGATTCGAAGGCGATTACCGGCGTCGGCGAAATTGCCGGCAAGCCGGCCATGCTGGCCAAGCCGCAGACGTATATGAATCTCAGCGGAGCGTCGGTAGCCGGGTTGATGGCCAAGCACTCGCTCATGCCGGCGGATTTGATTCTGGTCTACGACGAGTTGGATCTTCCGTGGAGTGAGATGCGGATCAAGCCGCGCGGATCGGCGGCCGGCCATCACGGCCCGGAATCCGTGATCGATCATGTGGGAACGAAGGAATTTGTCCGTGTACGGCTCGGAATCAACCCGGGTTACAAGCTCCGCGACGGTGCGGAGTATCTGCTGGCGCCCATCAAGCGCACGCAGTGGAAGGAATCGGAAGAACTGGTCAGCCGCGGGGCTGACGCAGTGGCTTCCATAATTGCCGACGGCGTCGAAAAGTCCATGACGATATTCAATCGTCGCGCCCAAGGTTCAACTACTGAGGAAGAATGAGGATCTACGAAGAGCTGTTTATCGTGAAGCCGGATGCTCCGGACGAGGAGGTCGACCAATTCATCGAACAGATGAAATCGGTGGTCTCCGGTTCCGGCGGGTCCGTAGACAAAGTGGATAAGTGGGGCAAGCGCAGGCTGGCGTACCGCGTCGACAAGTACCGCGAAGGCGCATATGTGCTGTTCCAGTTCAGTGCGGCGCCCGAGACGGTGAAAGAATTCGAGCGGCGCCTGAGGGTTTCCGACCTGGTGATCAAGTTCCTGACAGTGCGCATAGACCAGACCTTGAAACGTTTGGAAAAGCGCAAACGCGATCGCGACAAGCGGGCCCACCGCAAAGCCACCACGGCTCCCCCCGTGCCCGCGCAGCCGTCCGTTGCGCAGCAGATGATGGGCGAATCGGCGGCAGCGGAGTAGCGAGGAGATCGATATGACAGAATCCAAGGGAAGACCAGGCAGCGCCGGCCAACGGCCCACCGGCGGCGACAAGGCCGTGGCCACGCAGAAAAAGCAGTATTTCCGCCGCAAGAAAGTTTGCCGCTTCTGTGTCGAGCGGATCGACGACATCAATTACAAGGACGTCCGGCTGCTCTCGAGCTTCATCGCGGAGCGCGGTAAGATCGTGCCCCGCCGCATCTCGGGAGTGTGCGCGCCGCACCAGCGCCGCCTGGGTGACGCCATCAAGAAGGCGCGCAACATTGCGCTGCTGCCGTTCGCGGCAGCGATCTAGGAATCGGGAGATCTTTCATGGAAATCATTTTGAGGGAAGACGTTGAAAAGCTCGGCGCGCGCGGCCAGGTGGTA
>Ga0070732_10001002_pt1 | contig 15889 bp, 16 predicted proteins | sample Coa_R1_5_FD_66449 | JGI IMG/M metagenome (GOLD analysis project Ga0070732, IMG submission 66449) | Surface soil microbial communities from Centralia Pennsylvania, which are recovering from an underground coalmine fire - Coalmine... | ecosystem: Environmental > Terrestrial > Soil > Unclassified ...
TGAGACTGCGAAGCCGGGCGTGACCGCGCAACAAATCATGGCTGTCATACCGGCAGAGATTCGGGCAACTGTGAAGCTCTACCTCGACGGGAAGATCCAACAGTGGTATTCGCGCGGCGATGGCAAAGGGGTGATCTTCCTGGTCAACGCAAACACCGAGGACGAGGCACGAGCCATCATGGAAACCCTGCCGCTCGCAAAGGAAGAGTTGCTCCATCACGAGTACATTCCCGTCGGACCCTTGATGCCCTTGAGGGCCTTAATGGGTTCAGGAACGCAACAGTAACTCTCTTCGCGAGAGCACATTGGAGGCGGTCATTCGTGAGGAAAGCCGCCAGAAAGGATTGATCATGCCATCTGCAGTTTTGTTTGGAATCAGTGTAGCGTTCGGCTTGGCTGTTTGGGGGATAGTGGCGCGGCAATACATTTGGCCAGCGCTAAGTGAACGCCCCAGCCGCGAGAATCTGAAGCCCATCCTACTGCTGCACGCGTTCAGGTTCCTCGGATTGGCATTTGTGGTGCCCGGTGTTGTGTCTCCAGAATTACCTGCCACATTTGCTCAACCAGTGGCTTACGGTGATTTCACAACCGCGGTTCTGGCTTTGCTCGCCATGGCCACGCTGGGAACCCGCACGGGGGGTGTGGTGACTTGGCTTTTCAACACCTTTGGAACAGCGGACCTGCTCTTCGCTTTTTATCTGGGAAGCCGCATATCACTCCCAAATAACCCAGGCTTGTTAGGCGCCGGCTATTTTATCCTGGCTGCCTACGTGCCTCTTCTTCTCGTAACCCATGGCTTGGCGTTTCGAATACTGCTGCGAACGAAGGTTGTGGCGCCGTCACGAAGCAAACTGAGTGCCGCATGATGTCACGTTGGACCGTCAGGTCAAGGCCCCGGCAGACCCCCTCAGCCACCCGTGCCGCGGGGAATCAGGCACGGCGTTCCCCGAGGCCTTCCTGAATTGTTCGCAAAAGAGATTGGGATTTGTATCAACTTGCCTGGAAGATCAAGTCGGGGGATAGTCCTATGTAAGCTATTGATTATTATAGTAGTTTATTCATGGCCATGATTTATTTCATGGCCTTGACTATCTTGGCCATGACAACTATCATGGCCATGACAATATGCCGAAGGTATCCAAACCCGAACGAGCCTATGAGAACCAGCTGGTGGATCTTTTCCGAAACTCCGGTTGGGAAGTTCGCCGAGAGCCTCAAGTCCCCGGCGAAGCGGACCTCGTCGTCAAGAAAGGCAATCTGGAATACGTGATCGAGCTTAAACGAGCTCCTGAGTCCCGCCGAGATCGAGTCGTTCCGCTCCTTGCTGAAGCCATCCTGCAGGCGCAAGCCTACGCTCAAAAGATCCCTCAAGCTCGTGGATTAGCCATCATTGCATCACCGCATCTATCCTCCGCAGTTGTCGACCAGGCCCTCGAATTTCACCACAACTATGCTCCAGATGTTGCCGTCGGGTTCTTCGACGATCGCGGATTCCGAGTGTTCCGGGCGCCAGGTCTCGAATCGCTGAATTCACCAGCTCCGCAAATCGACCAACGAAGGCGCGCTGTTCCGGAATCGCAGTCCTACGCGCTTTTCTCGGATCTCGGACAGTGGATGCTCAAGGTGATCCTGGCTCAACACATCGAGCCCAGGTTCCTGAGCGCTCCGAGGCGAAAGATTCGCAATGCATCCGAGTTGGCGCTCGCAGCCGGCGTCTCCCAGGTCAGTGCGTCACGCCTGGTGCGTCAACTAGAAGCCGAAGGCTTCCTGGACCGGTATGCAGACCAGCTCGAACTGGTAAGGATCGAGGATTTGCTGGAAGAGTGGCAGGCCGCCGAACGCAGAGCTTTCAAGGAGATTCCCTGCCGCTGGGTGATTCCCGGCCACGGAAGAAAACAGCTTGAATCGGCGCTACAAGAGTACTCAGCCCGACAAATTCATCAGCAGCCAGCTGAAAACTATGGAGAGAGAAGTTCGCCCCGCGTCTGTTTAGGACTTTTCGCTGCCGCGGAAGCTCTTGGCGTAGGTTTCGTTCAAGGAGTTCCGCCAGTCCTTTACGTCGAGCGCATGCAGGCGGAACTAATTCAGCAGCTTGGCATTTCTCAAGAGAGGGCCATCCAGGCCGACGTTTATTTGCGAGTCCCATCACACAAGGAATCCATCTTTCGCGCGGCGGTTGAGCACAAAGGGGTCCTTGTGTCGGACGCCCTGCAAGTCTGGCTTGACGTATCGAACCATCCCTCACGGGGGAAGGAACAGGCCGATCGCATTCGTGACCAGGTCTTCAGTCCTCTGCTCAGCCGTTGACGGCACTATAATGTCAACCCATCGCTAACGAAACCCATAATCCTGATCTTGATCGCCTATCGAAGCTGATTAGGGCGCTTGATCCTTGGCTCTCTCAAGTGGTCATCGTAGGCGGCTGGGCACACCGCCTTCTCCGATACCATCCGCTCGCACAAGTTGTTCCCCACGATCCGCTACTCACACTCGACACCGACATCGCTATTCCCGTAAAGCTCGACACCGACATCGCCATCCCTGCGACCCTCGAAGCCAGCGAACAAGATCTCCGCGGTCGCTTGAAGGCTTCCGGTTTTGAAGAGAAATTCCTTGGAGAAAATCAACCTCCTGCCGCTCACTATGAGCTCGCAGATGAGCATGGGGAGTTTTACGCCGAATTCTTGAGCCCACTTATCGGAAGTGAATATGATCGCGATGGCAATCGCCGCGCAACGGCGCGGATTGCAGGGGTAACGTCTCAAAATCTTCGCTACGTCGATATCCTGCTGAACTCCCCGTGGACGGTCCAGTTATCCCGAGAGAATGGTTTTCCGTTAGAAACGCCCAAGCAAGTACGCATTGCCCACCCCACCCGTTTCGTGGCGCAGAAACTGTTGATTCACGAGAAACGCGACCGGCGCTCTCGTGCCAAGGACATTTTGTATCTGCACGACACAATCGAACTACTTGGCGGATCGCTTAGCGTACTCAGAGAAGAGTGGAACCGGCTGAGGCAGGAGCTTTCTCACGGTGCAATTCGCGTCGTGGAAAGAGCCGTCGATACGATGTTCTCGAAGATGACGGACGATATTCGGGGTGCCGCGCAAGCAGCTGCAGGCCGCGCACTGACCCCTCAAGCAGTTCAGGAGCTGTGCCGGGCCGGTCTGAAAATTGTGTTGGCGGCCGAATCAACAGATATTCGGAAGTAGAATCGCCCGCTGTTGCAATCTTGATTCACCTTACGGTTCGACAATATTCGAACCGGGCGGGGGTGCGGCACCGGTCTTCGAATGCAAGGGCGCGATCAGGTGAGCGAAGCCTACGACACGCCCCACGATATCGGCGTCCTGCGGATATCGAAGATGCCGGATGGGCACCGGAGATTTTGGAGAAGGGACCAGAAGCAAATAGTTCCCCTCGAGTTCGCACCAACAGACCGCATAACGGTTGTCGCGTAATTCCACAAAATAGACTGGGCGTTCGTGTTCGCTCGGCCACATACCTCGAATTACTTTGTTTTGCTCCGGATCGATCTGCACGAAGGCACCTGGGCGAATGATGGGATCAAGCGTGTAATCATCCGTCCCAACATACCCATAGAGGACCTCTTGCGGGCCGGCTTGCTGGAGCAGGAAAAAGGGCATCTCGCCCAGGCCCTGCAAAATCCATGCTCATCACAGAAAAGCTGCCGCAGGGCCACATCTACCCCCAGATCACACAGGCCCCGATCAACTACTTCGACTTCCTGAATTTCTTCCGTGGCGGTCACACCATCGACGACAATCTGGGGGCCATGAGCATCGAGGCGACGCTGCAAGCCAACTTGCTCAAGGCCGCGATCAAGAGCGGCCATCTCAGGAAAACGAAGAACATGGCGATGCCTAATGAGTCCCTCGCCGACATTTTTCTGACGGACCTAGGGGCGGAACAGCTTGCGACGCCGCAGAACGGGCAACACCTTATGCAAGGCAAGAAATCCGAGTGGGAGCGAGTAAGAAAGGAGCCATTGGGCGAGGGCGGACAAAGCAAGGTGTATCTCGTCCGCGCTCCCGAGAGAACGAAACAACGCAAGGCCAGTCTCGAAATCATCAATTCGCACGCTCCTATGCTGACGGGCACAAGAGAGTCCATCTCTAGCCACAATTTGGAATACGTTGAGGCGATTCGAGACTACACACGTCCCGACCTTCCCGAAGAGCTTGGCGCGATGAAAGAGTTCAAGATTCGAGACGATGAGAAACAAAGCCTCGACCGCTTGAAACAGGAAATCGAAGTTCTACAGCAGAATCGACCGGGTCTGCCGAAGCTCTTGGGCTTTGACATAGAAGAACGGTGGATGGTCACCGAATTCTTCCCAAACGGTACGCTGGAAGATCATCTTGAGGAATACACAGGCAACGCGGCCCTCGCGTTGAAAGCCTTCCGATCAGTCGTCGCCACGATCGCCCTTCTTCACAACGAAAGCATAGTTCATCGCGACATCAAACCGGCGAACATCTTCATCGGCAAGGAGCACGTCTTCGTTCTCGGCGACTTCGGCTTGGTCTACGTTCCCCACCGTGAGCCGCGTATCACCCGTCTACACGGGGAGACAGTGGGAGCTGGTGACTTCATCCCTCCGGCAACGTGGCGAGGAATGGGCGCCAGACTTGAGACCGTCAAGACTGACTTCGACGTGTATATGCTAGGCAAAGTGCTTTGGTGCATGGTCGCCGGTAAGCCCAAGCTCGACCGGGAATTTTGGGATGAGCCAGAGAACGACGTAACGAAACTGTTCCCAAGTGACCCGCACATGCACATGATTAACCTGATTTTGGGCCGCTCCGTCGTTACCAGGGAAGAGAAATGCTGCGGGAGCGCCAACGACCTGCTGCTCCAAGTGGATACCAATCTTGAGCAGATCAGGCAGGGCGGTCAGCTGTCGCACGATGGGATCAGGAGGATTTGCCACGTTTGCGGGGCGGGTCAGTATTCGCGGCAGGTCTTAAAGGACACCCCGAGCTATAACATGCGACTTTGGAATTCAGGAGCTGCACTCCACGCGGCCGACCTGGGGATTGAGGTTTGGGAGTGCGACACCTGCCATCACATCCAGTTTTTCCGCACTGGCCTGCTTCCCTGAAAGATCCATCCCTCAAGGCGATCTTCACGGTGACCGCTGAACCACGAAAAGGTGCTTGGTGAGAGTCGCCACCTTCAACATTAACAACATCAATAAGCGGCTCGACAACCTCCTGGCTTGGTTAGCGAAAGCTGAACCGGACGTGGTGAGTCTCCAAGAGCTCAAGGCAGAGCAGGAAGCCTTTCCCGTGAATGCCCTTCGGACTCTCGGTTACGAAGCAGTGTGGCAAGGGGAGCACTCCTGGAATGGTGTGGCCATTCTCGCGCGAAACCATCTTCCCGTACTGACTTGCACAATCTTGCCGGGAAATCCTGAAGATCATCAAGCCCGCTACATCGAAGCGGCTGTTCGGGGAGTCCTGTTCACTTCCATCTACCTCCCCAATGGGAATCCGCAGCCTGGACCGAAATTCAATTACAAGTTGGCCTGGTTTGAGCGCCTGATTGCCCACGCCGCCGAACTCATGGCGAGCGGCGCACCCGTCGTGCTGGCCGGTGACTACAATGTCGTGCCGACACCGCACGACATCTATCCAACTCGATCGTTGGATAACAACGCGTTAATCCAACCCGAGAGCCGACAGGCCTTCGCGCGTTTGCTGGCTCAAGGCTGGACTGACGCCATGCGGAAGCTACATCCGGACGGGCCGCTCTGGACGTTCTGGGACTACAAATTTGAACGGTGGCAGAAGGACAAAGGCATGCGACTCGATCACTTTCTGCTCTCGCCGAAGTTGTCGGACCGGCTGGTGGACGGCGGTGTAGACCGATGGGCGCGTGGGCAGGAAAACGCGAGCGACCATGCGCCAGCATGGATAGTGCTAGATCTTTAGATCGGAATCGAAATTGAACCAGGCTCGACGAAGTGAGAACTCGTTCCCGCCATCCTTCGAGAACTCCGAAGACAAGACCCCTTTGCGCTCTACTCCAGCCCAAGTTGCTTCAATTTGTCGTAGAGAAGTCGTCTATGCATGCCCAGGCGCCGGGCGGCTTCGGTCCTGTTTCCGTCAGATTGTTTGAGAGCATTCTGGATCAGGCATTTTTCCCATTCTGCAATCGAGTCGTGAAAGGGCAATCCCAAGAGACTCGACAAGTCACCATTACTATCCCTGGCGTGTTGTGTCGTGGGCTGCAAGTCATCGCCGGTGACAACCCGTCCACGCGCATTGACGACGGCAGCTTCGACCAGGTGTTCGAGCTCGCGTACATTCCCCGGAAAAGGGTATTGCTGTAATCGAAGAATCGCATCCTCGGAGAAACCGCTGATCGGGACGCTGTTTTTGGCGCTGAACATTTCCAGGAAGTGCTCAGCCAACGGGACGATGTCGGAACGTCGAGAGCGCAATGGCGGAAGGGCGATCGTGAACACGGTCACGCGAAAATAGAGATCCTGGCGGAAGTTTCCTTCTTCAATTTCAGCTGTAAGATCGCGATTGGTAGCTGCGATCAGCCGGAAGTCCGAATGGATGGCCTCGTTGCCGCCCAGGCGTTCAAACGCGTGTTCTTGCAACACTCGCAGAAGTTTCGGTTGAAGTGCAATGGGGAGCTCCCCGATTTCGTCAAGAAAAACGCTCCCACCCGAGGCGGTTTCGAACTTCCCGAGTTTTCTGGCCATCGCGCCAGTGAACGCGCCTTTTTCATGGCCAAAGAGTTCCGACTCCAGAAGTTCGCCGGGAAGCGTTGCGCAATTGATGGCAACAAACGGTCGTTTATTTCGCGGGCTGTTTTCGTGAATGGCCCGCGCGACCAACTCCTTGCCGGTGCCAGATTCCCCGAGAATCAGGACGGTTGTATCAGTCTGCGCCACGCGCCCGACGGCCTTGAAGACTTCCAGCATCGCGCGCGAGGAGCCGATCATTTGATTGGTCTTCGGCGAAGCGCCGGCGTTCAACTTGTCGCGCAACTCCCCGACTTCCTGCTGCAGGTGCGCATGGTCGAGAGCGCGTCTGGCTGTCGCACAGATTTCATCGAGATCAAAAGGCTTGGTCACGAAGTCGTAGGCGCCGAGTTGCATGGCTTGAATCGCGTTCTGGCTGGTCCCGTGCGCGGTGATGATTACGACAGGCATTGCCCGCAGCAGGTCGCGATCACGGAGCTCAATGAGGAGTTTGTCACCATCACTGCCGGGCATCTTCCAATCGCAAAACACGATGTCCGGCCGACCATCGGCGATAGACTGTAACGCTTCCCCTACGCTCCCGCAGTCGGCAATTTCGTATCCCTCAGCCGAAAGGATTTCGGCGAGTGTACGTCGAAGCTTGACCTCATCATCCACAATGAGCACTCGCGGATTCATAACGGGTTGCTCCTCGCGTTCAACTGGACGGCCTCTGGCGCAGAATGGGCTGCCGGAAGCAGTACGACGGCAGTCGTGCCTTCCCCAACTTCGCTCTCAATTCGGATATCTCCGCCGTGAGCTTTGACGATCTCATAGCAGATGGACAGCCCAAGCCCTGTACCCGAGGTTTTGGTGGTGAAAAACGGATCGAAGATGTGCGGCAAGTCGTCATTTCTGATTCCTGTGCCTGTGTCTCGCACTTCGAGACAAACTCGGCCATCGGGTGAACGTTGCGCCGAAACGATAACCTTTCCTCCCGGTTGTCCGACCGAATCGATTGCGTTACTGATCAGATTATCGAGCAATTGCCGCAATGCAGAGGGATCCGCGCTCGCCCTTATCGAGGAATCACACTCACCCAATTCGACCCGAATATTCCTGTCATCCGCTGCGTGCGAGCCTGCTTCAATACTTGCCTGCAGAACTTCACAGATATCCACTGTTTGCAGATCTATCTTCAGAGGTCTCGCGAAAAACAACAGGCGCTCGACCATGCGGTCAAGACGCGCGATTTCTTCCAGGACGACCGCGCCGTTTCTCTGGACGTTTTCATCCCGCGGATTGCGGACGCTCATCTGCGTGCGCAAACGAATTGTGGCAAGGGGATTCCGCAGTTCATGCGCAACCCCGGCTGCGACCCTCCCCAGGGCTGCCAGCCGTTCACTATGTCTGAGCTTCTCTTCCAGATCGTGTTCTTTGGCGCTCTTCACTTGCAAAGCGCTGGCCAGGCGGTCCACGCCGCCGAGGACTCGACGAATCTCTGTCAGCTTGACGCGTGACCTGCGAGGTGCGCCCAGATCTGCTTCCACTTCCTGCAGCCGGCTTTCCACTTCTGAAATTCCAGACCGGAGGTTTCTTGCAATCAAGAACGCAAGCAGTACACAGAAACCAGCCGCCAGGCCTAGCGCGCTAAGGGCGGCGTAGGTCTTGATGTCTCGTTCTGCGTGCAGTCCCGGCAAACGCTTCATCAGCCAAACGCTACCCACAGCATCGCCGTTCAAGACGATCGGTGTGGCTTCGAAAGCCACATCGTCACGCTGACCGCGGAACACAAGCGATTGTGCTTCTTTCGTTGCCGTTGCTTTTCGCGCTAGATCCAGAATCGTGGACAACTCCTTCTCGGGCATGTCCTTCTTGATGCCGGGCCCCTCATGAGTGGGGAATGCATACCCGAGCGGCATATCACCAGACCTGGAATAGAAGCCTCCCTCCGTGCCAACCTCTCTCTGCAGTGCGACGGTTGTCATGAGAGAAAGCACATCGTCGGCCGAAGAAGCATGTGGATTGTCTAGCGGAAGGGGCTCTTGTTGTGAGCTCTCGAATTGGACACGGCTGATGTAGTCCTGAGAGAGTGTTGAGGCGATCGCCCTCAAGCGGCTGGCGGTTTGAGACAGTGTTTCATTCTCCGTATGCCGCAGCAGGAGAACAAAAGCAATCGATGATCCAACGAGAAACAGGAGCACAAGGAAGCCCAAGGCGTGCAATCTCCACCTCAGGCTGTGGAACCATTCTGCGGTCTCGCTGTCCCCTGAGTCTCGATAATGGTTGGATGTTTGCATTTGATGTCCTGCAACGACGCACGCACGGGCCCTGCTGTTAACAGCACAATTCTAACTGCGTGGTCCCTCGCCGGGATCGGGCGGAGGACGTACACGTCGTTCCCGCCCTGGCGGCGGACCTACAGGCGTAGGAACGATGCCAGCAGCGACCAGATAACGGTTCAGTATGTGCTCGGCGGCATGCGTCAACGCATCTCCCGCCCTCGCTGTGTGCCCAGCGCGTACTTCTTGGCCATGCAACAATAAATCCTGCGCCTTCTGGAGCAACTGGTCGCCTCCATTTACAAGCGAGCGGAGCAGCGCTGCGGTTGCCGCTGGAAGCGCGGTTCCTTCTGCCAGCCGGCGTTTCATCCCTCTCAGCCGATAACTTAGATTTTCGAGGTCGCGAGCGGAACGATCGCGCTCGCCCGCCGGTGCCGGCGGAACCGGCAGGCTGGTACCTCCATCAGAGGCCTCTTCGCTCATCACAAATTCTTCAAGCGATCGCGCAAGATCGGCCGAGGCCAAGGCCTGCTCACGCGCTCCCACATAGTCGCTCGCCTGGTAACAGGAGAGCGCCTCCTGGTAAGCCGTTTTGCTTTCCGACTCTATCTCATCCACGTTTACAATGCGCCGTACTCCATTACTGTTTCCCAAGAGAGCGGTGCGGGAGATGGCGTCGTAAGCGTGTTGGATCGCTGCCGAGGCTTCGTCAAGTGCTGCCGTGCGAGGATCATGTGGGGGGCCCGGATGCTTGCCTGGCCCCTTGGGTCCGGGCTGCGCTTGTGCGGCGGCTAGACATAGCACAACGGTTGTGGCCAGCAACAGGCGCCTTAGAAACTCTTTCCGGCGCGTTATCGTAGAGATAAGAGCCGCCTTTGGCTGGAGCGTCATTCTGTTTGTCATAGACTTCCCGAATCCGTACCTTGCTCGGTCAGTCATCACTTGTTCTTAAAGGTCTTCGATCATCTCCAAGTACTGCTTGCGGTCGATCTCGCCGCGCGCATAGCGTTGTCGCAGAATCTCTTCCGGACTGGGTGGCTGGCTTGGTTCCGTTTGTTCATGCACATAGTCTCGCACGCTTCTTCTGGCTGCTGAAATCTGCTTGCCAATGGCGTGCGCACTTGGCGAATTGGCCTCAGATTTCACGACGCAGTAGCCCCCGGCGATCAATGCGACGACGAGCAACAGTGACATCAGTGGATCGAGCGCCGGGCCCAGACCAAGGGCTGGGCCCGGACCACAACCGGTCAGAACGCTCAGAAGCAACAATCCGACAGAAGCGAAATATGTTTGGGTATCCATTGCTTCGACTCCATGTTGATTGCCCACATCACCTCGGGCGGCGCTGCGGGCCAGGCGGAGCATAGGCGATGGTCTGACCGTTGATCGACTGCGCATCGACCACAGTGCGGCCATTCATGGTCTGATGCGAGTAGCCACTGATCGAGACCTGACTGCCCACTGCGACAGTTGATGCGAGACTTGCTGTCGCCGGCGGCGGTGTCTTCGCAAACACTCCGTTGTCCAGGAGGAACCCATCCACATCGCCTTCGCGGTTGTAGTTGAGTTGGATCACTTTGCCGGACCCTGTATAGCTTGTGAACTGCCCAGGCTGCGGAACGGAGAGTGTTTTGCCGCCAGCATTAAGCGTGACTAACTCGATTCGTTGCATTCCACTCGCAGTCGAGCTTGCATAGCCGGTGACTTCTACGCTTTCGTCCGGACTCAGGGTGGAGCTGAGCGCAGCACCGACGTGGGGAGGAAATGTAACCAGCGTGTTCCCATTGACAAGGAAACTGGTTACCTCCATTTCTGGGCCGTAGTTGAGTTGAGAAATTGCCCCAGAGACGGAACTGGAGCTGCCAAAGTTCGCAGGAGGCGGAGCAGGTGGTCCTACTTGGGCGGAAAGCAACGAGGCTACGAGTAAGACAAAAGCTGCGAGTGTGGATACCTGGGGAACGACTTTCAAGGTCATGACTTATTCCTTTCCGCGCGGCGAACCGCGCGCAGGAACAAATGCAAACTGGATGCCAGCCGCGTCCAGCGCTCTTCCGTCGCAGATTCAGTGGGTTAGCAGAGCAAGAACTAGACAATGCGAGCTGTTATCACACGACAGGCGTGCGTTATGCGGACGAGCCTCGGCAGCTGTTGGTCTGCGGTCACTTCCAATCTGACAAGCAAATCAACAACCCCGTACCACTGCCATATCGTTGCACGCGAGCGCTTTCAGCACATCCTGCGAGCGGAAAGAACGCGAGTCACTTCCCGAATGAATCAGCAGGAATGGCGGAAACCCCATAAATACACGCGCGCAGCCTGAAGCCCCGAGTGGCGGATCAATTGCCTTGTTCATCGCGATGGTCCGCGTACAGGACTCACGACTGGAGCTTGTCCCCAATGCAAAATCAACACCCAGAGAACCGCCGCACTCTTCGCGCCTTGGAGTGGCTCAATTTTTTCCTCGTTCAGACTGGAGTTGGCCCCTTCCTCGCCGCTTATCTTGCGGCCGGCGGTTGGAATCCCGCCAGCGTTGGTTATGCGCTGATGTTTGGCGGTTTGATCACCGTTGCCATGCAGGTACCGGCAGGAGCCGCGGTGGACGCCATTCATCGTAAACGGATGCTCCTGGCGATCAGTCTGGGTGTGCTCGCAACTGCGGCCATTTTGCTCATGCACACTTCGAGCACCTCCTCGGTTTACTTGGCCGAGGTACTCATGTGTGGGGCAGCGCCGTTTCTAGGTCCCACCGTTGCAGCCATCACATTGGGCATTGTCGGTGCCGATCGATTCGACAAACAATTCGGGCGGAATAAAGCATTCGATTCCGCAGGCAACGTCGTCTTGTGCACTCTGATCGCTGTTCTGAGCTACAAGTTCGGCAACAAAGCCATCTTTGTCACAACCCTTTTGATGGTGGTTCCGACCCTGCTCTCCATCCTCTCAATCGACGGCAGCGAGATCGATTACGCGCGAGCTCGCGGCGGCAGAAACGGCAAAAGCAGGCACGGCCTCACCAGCCTGCTCAAAGATCGCGTGTTGATCGCGTTCTTGTGTGCCGTCTTTCTGTTTCACATGGCGAATGCGGCCATGCTGCCCGAGCTGGGAGAGATGCTGTCGAAGGACAATCTCAAGTCGGCAGCGCCATTTATGTCGGCGTGCATTATCGTGACTCAGGTTGTCGTTGCGATTTCCGCTTCATGGGTTGGCCGGCGGGCTGGTCAATGGGGGCGCAAACCGCTTCTGCTGATTGGCTTCGGGGTTCTTCCCGTGCGGGGAGTGCTGTATACCCTTACACACTCATCCATCGCTTTGATCGGCATTCAAGTCCTGGATGGACTGGCAGCCTGTATTTTCGGAGTGGTAGCAATGTTGGTCGTTGCTGACCGCGCCCGCGGCACTGGGCACTTCAACCTGGCGGCCGGCGTTCTGGGGACAATGGTAGGCATCGGAGCTTCCGTGAGCAACGCCATCGGCGGAGCGTTGATTCAGCACGCTGGCTATGCAGCGTCATTCCGCGGTTTGGCTGGAATCGCGGTAGTTGCATTTGTGATTCTCTGGCTGGCTGTTCCCGAGACGCTAGTCGGGCATCAAGAAGAGCCGTTGCCGTGCATACCTGAACACGGATATGTCGCAAGCAACAGCCCTCAATCCATTTGAGGAACGCTCAACAGTGTGAACCTCAAACTAAGAGTCAACTTCCGATCTACTCGTGATCCAGGAGTTCCCGAAATCGATTACACAAGCCGACTTCCCAATACCGATCCCGGCTCGGTGAGCGCGTTGGCGATTTGGCGCAAAACGAGAACTCTCCCGGCGATATGCGCATTAGCAGGAAATGCCGTGTTCCGCGCTGGGTCAGATCCGGCAAGCCAGATATTGGTCTTGAGGTGGGTGTTTGGGAATGGACTTCAGGAGGCTTCTGTAGGCCCGTACGGACTTTCCTTCGCCCAAAGTCTCGACCTCCACCGGCCTGTCGTGCCACCAGGGGGTCTACGGATTAGGAAAGACGGTTCACACCTGGCACTCCACGGGCATACCTCCAACACCTCGAGAGTAGGCAGAAGCTGTTATCGCTTTGAGGCATTGGAGCGGCCGGATCGCTTAGTGATTGCGCTCTTCGGCAATCGCGGAACAGCCTGGACGCCCGCCCAAAGCGTAGCGATCGTTTGCTCGACCACGAGAGTCTGGTCAGGCAAGTCAGGCACAACCCCTTGGATGACCATGAGCGCGGCGAGGCCGAAGATCGCGTACCACCAGGTGTGGGCTACTACTGTGTCATCCCTACTTGGCAATCCTTCATCCTTGGCAACATCAAAAAAGAGCTGTACGAAACGTTGGAACAAAGGCGTCCCAATGTCGTTGATATATTGTCCAGCGCGGATGCCGTTGCGGTTCTCCGGCCCGAAGAAGACGTTGCGGAATTGCTGTGGATGGGCAGTGCAGAACTGAATCAAGCCACGTGAAGTCGCAAAAAGACGCTCTTTCGGTGCAGCATGTTTAGCGGCAATCGCGTCGAAGTTCTGAATCATCAGCCCGATCGTCTCGCTGCTCAACTCGGCAAGAATATGCCATTTGTCAGGAAAATGCTGGTAGATCACGGCGTGCGTATAGCCGATCTCTTTAGCGATCCCGCGAAGCGTCACGGCTTCGTAGCCGCGATCGGCAAACATCTTGCTGGCAGCCGCAAGTATTTCGCCCCGCAGCCTTTCCTTGCGCTCTACCCGGCGACTTGGTGATGTGGATGTCACTTCAACAGCGTAGTCCCTTTTGAAGATTTGTGCGACCACTTGTTTATTTATAACCATTGGTAATTAACCACTGATTAATTTGCAACCAATGGTTTTCCAAGGCCTCTAATAGTCAGGTCGCTCATTTGGATGGGCGGCCAAATACGAGGCAAAAGGAGAAAACGAGCATGTTTTTAGTCATGGGCATTACTGGAAAAGTTGGGGGCGCCACCGCGCGGCATCTGCTGAAGCAAGGCAAACAGGTGCGAGCACTTGTGCGCAATCCCGAGAAAGCGGCGACGTGGGCAGACCAAGGCGTGGAGTTGGTGGATGGCGACTGGAACGATGCGACAGCCATAGCGGCGGCGCTCAAAGGTGTTGAGGGCGCGTTTGTTATGTTGCCGGCTGTATGGGCACCCTCGCCTGATTACAGAGAAGCAAAGGGCGTGATTGCGAACTATGTCGAGGCACTGACCAAGGTAGTGCCCCCGCGGGTGGTAGCGCTCTCGTCGATGGGCGCGAATAGAACAAGCGGGGTGGGGATGATCACGGCCTTATCACTCTTGGAGCAAGGTTTTCGCAGCCTGCCATCTCCGGTCGCATTTGTGCGCGCAGGCGGCTTTTTCGAAAACTTTCTTTTCGGCTTACAGGCCGCCCAAGGCGGAACACTACCGGTCTTCTACAACCCTACAAACCGGAAATCGACAATGGTCGCGTCAGACGACATCGGCGCAGAGGTGGCAACGCTTCTGACCGGGCCGGCGTGGTCAGGGCATCGCGTCATCGAGCTGGGTTCGATGGTGAGCGCGGATGAAGTGGCCGGACAATTGGGTGAAGTCCTGACACTCGACGTAAAAGCCTTTGCAGTCCCGCGTGCAGGGTGGGCGGAAGCGTTCGAGCAGTTCGGCATCCCAAAGGGCCACACCGGACCTGCCGAAGAAATGTTTGAGAGCGTTAACGCGGGATGGATGGACCTCGGAATCACGGGTACGGAGCACGTAGCGGGTACCACGTCCGCACACGATGTCTTTGCGGCAGCACAGAACGCCGTCAACGCGTAAGTCCGGGGCAAGGTGAATCAGCCCGGTTCCTTGGGAACTGCGGCGCTCACATCAAGAAAGATCGGGGAAAGTTCTTTTTGGGTGCAACGCGGAACCGGACGGCTGATCGTCCGGTTCCGTCGTGGCCATGGTTCGCTCGAAGGCGAGCGCCGATCTGCCGCGAGTAGGCATGATCGAGGGCGATGCTCGTGACGAGGGCACTCTCACCTAGCCCTCGATTAATGCACGACCCAGAGGCCGTCCCGCTCATGCAGCGCGTTGAATTCAGTCGCGTACAAGAGCCGACTTATTGCAGAACGATTCAAACCATTTGAACCGCAAGAAGAGGATCGCTTTAAATATGAAAACTGAACACACAATAGATAAACCCGCGCGGGCAGGTCGAGCAACTCAAATAGCCGCGATGGTAATAACCGGCCTTGTTGCCTTCATCTGGGTGTACTTCGGAAGGTTATATCTAATTCATGATCCCGACGAATGGAGGATCGCCAACCAGCAGCTCGGCTACCCGCTCTATATCATTCCTCTGATTGGCGCGACCCACATCCTTGGTGGCGTGGGCCTTCTGATTCCCAATGTGCCTCGATTGACTGAGTGGGTTTATGCTGGTCTCGTGATCAATCTTTCACTCGCGTTCTATTCACAACTGAATGGCGGTGGCAGTACTTGGGATAAAGTTGATCCGATTCTGGTCATGTCGTTCGTCTTTGCTTCGTATGTATTAAGACGCTGCATGCGCGCAAACCGGTGGTCGATATGAAGAACACTCTCGGCGGGCAGTTTTTACAGGCACGTCGCGGAGGCCCAACGAGGGTCCGGCCCGTCACTCATCCGAAGCCCTAAACGCACAAGTCGTCCCTTAACTTCTGGGCAGCGAAAGCTCAAATGGCGAGAACAGGTCAAATCACTCATCCAGAGTTGGTTATGTGCAACTTCCTTGATAGGTACCGATAGACGTCCCTGTCGCCATCAACTCCCGAATCGTCGGTAATTACCGGCCAACCCTTCGGGTTACATTCTAAAAACTCTAGCCGGAAAGCTTTATTCTCTTGGGATTTGGGTTTTTCAGGAGAAGGAGCTCTGCTTCCGGTTCAGATC
>Ga0070732_10001003_pt1 | contig 15880 bp, 15 predicted proteins | sample Coa_R1_5_FD_66449 | JGI IMG/M metagenome (GOLD analysis project Ga0070732, IMG submission 66449) | Surface soil microbial communities from Centralia Pennsylvania, which are recovering from an underground coalmine fire - Coalmine... | ecosystem: Environmental > Terrestrial > Soil > Unclassified ...
TTGAAATTCTTACCCTGGCCCAGACGCAGAAACTGGCCAAGAAGATCATCGTAATTGTGTATGGCAGAGAATATTGGAACCGGGTGTTGAACCTGGAAGCCCTGGCCGATGCAGGGACTATCGCTCCGGATGATCAGAAACTTTTTACCTTCTGTGATACGCCCGAAGAGGCGTTCGAGTGTTTGAAAGAAGGTTTGACGCGATATCATCTGGATCCGCGCACACCCAAAACCGGTGCGGAGGAAGGGCCGGAAATCGCGAAGACGCTTCCTTAGCAGGAGTGTTTTCATCAACCGGAATTTTCATCCGCTGTGGATGATTGTTATCAGATCACCTTACGCCGCCAGCTTCTCCTGTTGTTTCTCTTCCACCTTCTGCTCAACATGTTTGATCTCGATCCGCTCTTTGTGTATGTCAAGACGCAGGTGACCGTATAAGCTCATATATTGATTGGCTATCCAGACCAGGGCGAATCCGCCGATCAGGTAGCCACGCCAATCATCGAACAGGAGCTTGTAGCGGGTGAGCCAGAGAAAGAACGCGGTTACATAGTGGCTAAAACAATACTCGCAGGTGAAAATGAAGAAGAATTTGCGCCTGAGCAGGCGGGAACTGGATTCGCTCTGTTTTAAGCAGTAGTCCCGTGGCTCGCGAAAGACTTCCTCGTGGGTCATGGTCCAGGACAAAGCAGCAACAGGAAGCGCCAGTACGAAAAGCCAGATGATTTGAATTCCAAGCAACACCATTGAAGAGAGGGAATTATTCTCGATGAAGTTGCCTTACAGCGGCTATCTAAAAAGACCCCATGGTCCAATGCTGCTGTGTTATATCACCAGCAGGCGGCAGTTTCCGGGGAATCCCGGCGATCAGGTTCGGCAACTACTGGACAAAATTGAAGAATCGGTTGCTGCCGGTGTTGATTACATCCAACTGCGCGAAAAAGATTTGAGCGCGCGGGCCCTGGAGGGGCTGGCCGAGGCAGCCATCCGGCTGTTTTCCGCTGATGGACCGGCCAGATTGCTGATCAATTCCCGCCCCGACGTTGCATTGGCCTGCGGGGCCCATGGAGTGCACTTGCCTGCCAATGACTTGCTCCCGAGTGAGGCCCGGGCCCTTCTGGCTCGCGGCGGCTGTGCTCATCCGGTGATTGCCGTTTCTGTTCATTCCGTGGAAGAACTTTCTCATGCAGAGTCGCACGGAGCCGACTTCGCTGTTTTTGCGCCGGTCTTTGAAAAAAATGGCCGCAAGGTCAGCGATGGCCTCCTGAAACTGGAGCAGGCCTGCCAAAGACCCAATCGCGATATGCCGGTGCTGGCATTGGGAGGAATTACCCTGGAGAATGCCCGGCAATCCATGGATGCCGGCGCGGACGGAATTGCGGCCATTCGGCTGTTTCAAGAAAATGATGTGGCCGGAATCGCGGCCCGGTTGCGTGCGGTTTAAGTATTCTGAATCCCCAGAGCTGTCTCGCAATCTATAAGGCTTAAAAAATCGCCTTAAGGAGCTTACAGATGCAAGAAACGCCGCAGCAATACACCCAGCGTATTCTGGGCAATATTGAAGGCAAAGATCCCCTGCGCGTGCAGCGCGATACCCCTAAGAAGCTGGCCGCCCTGGTTCGCGGGCTGAACAAGAAGCGGCTCACCGGAAAGCCCGCTCCTGGCAAATGGTCCATTGCCGAGATACTGGCCCACCTGGCCGATGCTGAGATCGTGGGCGCCTGGCGGCTGCGCCACATCCTCTGCAATAACGGCGTTGCCATCCAGGCTTATGATCAGAACGCCTGGGCCTCAACCTTCAATTACGCGCGGCGTGATCCCAAACAGTCTCTGGAATTCTTCCGGGTGCTGAGGGAAAACAATTTGGCCATGCTCAAAGGCCTGCCCAAAGAGTTGTGGGAGAACTATGGCGCCCATGAGGAGCGCGGCAAAGAATCAGTGGCCCACATTGTGCGCATGTTTGCCGGGCATGACTTGAACCATCTGGGGCAGGTGGAGAGAATTGTTAGAGACGGCCGCCGCAAGAAATAATTCAGCTACAGGTCTTCCTTTAGTAATCGCGGCGCCGGCGCTTGTCGCCGACCAGCCAGTGCAGCAGAGCGGTGACCAGGCTTAGAAGGATGGCCCCGATGATGGCAGCAGTCCAATTACGGACCCTGAACTCCGGGAACAAGAGCCACGCTGCCACTTTCAGCATCGCGGCATTGATAATGATCAGAAAAATTCCGAAGGTGAGGATGGTCAGCGGGAAAGTAACTACCTTCAGGAAAATTCCCAAAGTGGCATTCACCAGGCCGATGACCAGCGCGGCAATCAAAGCGTATTTAAAGTTGGGAACACTGATTCCGATATTCAGGTTAGCCACAATCCACAGGGAAACCGCGTTAATCAGCCACCGTATGAGCAGCTTCACTTGTTTTCGCCTTTCATGAAAATCGCTTTAGGCATCATTACATGGACGCCTTTGTTGTTGTCCACCAGTTCACTTATGTCTACGTCGCCGGCCACGCTGGTCAGCATGTAAGCATCGTCGCGGCTGAGGCGCTTTTCCTTGACCAGGAAGTCAATCATCTGCCGCACCGCGATGCGGGTGGCTTCGCTGAGATCGTCGTCAAATCCCATGCTGATGTAATGCGTAGGAGTTTCCGCGCGCGGGTAATTGATCTTTAAGTCCTTGCGAACAATGAACTGAATGGTGCCGATCAAGGATGTTTCCATGGCGGTGATATCCACTTCGCCATTGCCCTGGCCGGCGTGGCCGTCGCCAATTTCAAAAAGCGCTCCGGGCACGTGGACCGGAAGATACAACGTGCTGCCGGCCACCAGTTCTTTGTTATCCATGTTCCCCGCATGAATCCACGGGGGAGCGCTGTTGATGCGACCATAGGCTTCCGGTGGCGCCTCGCCAATGCTGCCGAAGAATGGATGCAGGGGAATCTCAATTCCCGGCGCGAAGTTGGCCACCATGCGTTGACGATCCAGAGGAATAATCTTGACGCGCGAATAAGGAAAATCATTGGTGAGAAACCCTGCGCCCGCCCGAAAGCCGTTGTAAGCATACGGGATCGCCAGGTCGATTTTCTGGATGCGGACCTCCAGCGTGTCGCCGGGATCGGCTCCCTCAATGAAAACCGGGCCGGTCAGGATGTGGCCGCCGGGGCCCTTGTTGGTGACCTCTTTGTAGATGTCGCGCAGGCTCTGCTGCACCTGGTCTGGCGGCACTCCGGCCTTCTCCAGCCCTGTAGGGCTGTTGGTGATCATGGTTTCAAAGACCACGGTGTCGCCGGAATGAATTCGCAGCACCGGCGTGGCAGCGGCATCGTAATAGCCCCAAGCCACCGTTTTGGGCGTTGCCTTCAGTGTGTAAGTCTGCGGCCCGGCGGCAGGCTGGGTTTGCGCGCAAACCACAGACGAGAGAAGCAGGAGCAAAATGAGCCTTCGCATGAGACACAAATGCTGCCACAAGGGGCGAAGGGGGCGCAAGGATATTAACGGCGGGCTTTGCCGCTGAGGAGTTGTGTTTGCAGTTTTTTGGGCAGTTTTTCAAACACGAGCCGGTAGGAATTTCTGATCAATTCACTGATTTCACTTCTGCGCAATGCGTTGAGGTCCACGAATGCGACCCAATAATTCCGCGCCATATAGGGAGCTGGAATGATGCCCTCAATCTCCACCAGCTCGGCAAATTTTTCCGGAGTGCACTTGAGGGTCAGCTTGACTTTGGCCTGCGGCTCCAGCGGGACACCGCAATAGATTTTTTTGGCTATGCGAAATAGCAGGTCATTGCCCCATTGAATGTCTTCTGTCGTGTGCGGCAGTGAGAGGCAAAATTCGCGGACCCATTCGACGTGGGATGGCATGAACGCAAACTATACAGCGGCCGGCTGCCTGGGGGCTATTCACGGAGTTGAATAGATCCGGGGGCAACCGGCCGCTCTTGTCGATGGCACAGGTGGAAAATGAATAGCGAATCGCTTATGGTTGCGGCGTGCAGTCGTTCGCCGGGGGCGCTGCTGTGGTTACCGGCGTGTTCAGTGATGGTGGATGATCAAAGTCGAACAGATCCTCCAGCGTGTTCGCATGCTGGTCCCGCAGAGTCAGGTGCTGACGGGCGTCATGGCTGTCGCTGTCTCCATCGCCGTCTTCATCCACCGTCAGGAAGCGCTTCTCAATCAGCGCCAGCAGAGACGTGTGGTCGCCTACTGTGTGCGAGACGTAGTGCTGTTTGGAGAATGCTGAAACAGCAATAAATGGCACACGGAAGCCAAGCTGATCAAAGCTTGCGCACTGATCGGGAAACGGGCCGGTCGGATTCGCCGCAAAGGCTGCGCAGAACGCCTTTTCGGTGTTGAAGCTGATCGTGCACTCCGCTCCCCCGCCGGGCTGCTCGCTGGCCGGCGGGTTGGAAGCATCGGCGCAGCGACCGGGCACAATGCCATCCGGCGTCCGCTGTCCACCTTGCCGCGCGCGTGGCGGAGCCACGTGGTCATAGGAACCGCCATGCTCATCATAAGTAATAAAGATGATCGAGTCCTGCCAGAAAGGCCCGTTGCGCACTGCATTCACAACCTGGGCAACAAAGGCCTGGCCGCGCTGAATGTCCGTCGGCGGATGCTCATCGTTCTCAAACTTGATTCCGAACACTCCGAAGTTGGGGTCAATAAAAGAAACCGATGGCAGACTGCCCACTCCGGGTGTTCCAGCAGCCTGCGCCAGGAAGAGCTTCAGGGGCAAGAAGTGGGGATCACCGGGAAATGGACGGAAGCTGCCTCCCTGCGGCACATCCTGAAAATAATCCGCCCAGGATACGTTGTTCTTGTCCAGAAGATCGAAAATCGTGCCGGTAATCGGCTTATATCCTCCCGCAGGCGGGAAAATTTCTGACGTCGTCAGGTGGCCAAACGCGGTCGCTGCCATAAGGAAAGAGCGGTTAGGCCACGTGGGACCAAGAACGGGGCAGAAATAGCGATCGTCAATCGCGAACTTCTGCGCCAGATCGTAATAAAACGGAATCTCGTTCTGATTGTAGAAGTTCATGGTCTGGTCTTCGGTTGCGTTTTCAACACCATTGTCCTTTTGCTCAGTGGCGTCGTTCTGCCGCACGAAACCGTCACTCAGCGTCTGGAACAAAGTGTCGTTCGGGTGGCTGAAGTTGGCTTCGTTATGCGTGCCGATCCAGCCATGATCAAGGTCTGGGGCTACGCACCGGCGGGTGTCATGAAACGCCAGAACGGTGTGGCCATCGTCATCAATGTTGGAATTGAAGCAGGTCAGGTTGCCTGAGTGATCTTTCATACAAGACAGGCCGTCAACGCAACCATGGTCATCTTTGCGGCAGCCGCGAGCATCACGATCCCGGTCGCCATCCCGGTCAGGAGTGTGATACGGGCTCCCCGGGGCATACGCGAGCGCCCCAAAATAGTTATCGAACGAATGGTTCTCCTGCATGATCACGATGATATGTTTGACCTTATTCAGGTCACCTTCAGCCCACATTGACTTGGCAGCAAACAGGGCCACAACGACCGGAAGGGCAAGCGCCAACCGGCGAATCGCATGAGATCGCATCAGCATTCTCCTCCTGCGCATGTGGTTTCAATTTGACAAGTCACACGCGCAATCAATTCTTTGACGGACTGCATTAAAACAGACTCAGTGCGAAGATAAGGTGAAGGATTTGTTAAAAATCAGTGATTCGCAACAAGCGGCAACAGCAATTGGCAATCAGCCATTGGTAATTCGCCAAACCGGGCTTTTTTGAATATCCCACGCATCCCTGCCCCGATCCCTTGGATTTTTTATGGTCTGTTAACGCGGCATTCACCCGCCCCTAACTCGCAACCCCTATAGTTTCTGCGCCCTATATCAACCCACGAAGAAGGAGACCGTAATATCCCATGCGTACAAAGATCTTGTTTTTGTTTGTAATAGCAACAGTATTCCTGGCCACGCCGGTTCGGATTCATGCTGCCCCAGGGGATGATCGTGACGATGACCGCAAAGTAAGACACATCCTTTTGATCAGCGTTGACGGCATGCACGCGCTCGACCTTACGAATTATGTCGCCGCTCATCCGAACTCAACTCTCGCGCAACTTAGCAGGCACGGCAAGACCTATACCAACACGACCTCATCTCTCCCTTCAGACTCCTTTCCCGGACTGGCCGCGCTGGTTACCGGTGGTTCGCCCATCACGACCGGTTTCTGGTACGACGTGAGTTACAACCGCAAGCTTTCCCCACCGAAAGCAACCAACCCGATACTCGGGATCAACGCAGGGCCGTGCCCCGGTCAGATCGGTACCGGAGTAGAACTCGACGAAGCGCTCGATAAGGACCTCACACTGCTCGACGGTGGCGGCAGCATCAATCCTGATTTCCTTGAGCGTGATCCGGACAACGGCTGCAAACCTGTGTTCCCCCATGAATACCTGCGCGTCAATACGATCTTCGAAGTAGTGAAGGCCCACGGCGGCCGCACTGCGTGGACAGACAAGCATCCATCCTACGAATGGACGAACGGTCCCAGCGGTCACGGAGTTGATGACTTCTTTGGCCCCGAGATCAACTCCATTCCCGTAGCTTTGCCACAGTTTTCCGGTTGCTCTCCAGTCAACACTCCGGTGCCCACTCCCGATGACGGCTGGACCACCGACCTGAACAATATCAAGTGCTACGACTCGCTCCACGTTCAAGCTGTCCTCAATCAGATTGACGGATTCAATCACGACCGCACCAGGAAGACCGGTGTTCCCACCGTTTTTGGAACCAATTTCCAGGCGGTAAGCGTTGGCCAGAAGTTGAAGGTCGCGGGGTATCAGGATGTTCTTGGAACTCCAACGCCCGGACTTCAGGGCGAACTGGATTTTGTGGATCAATCGCTAGGCAGGATGGTCAGCGAACTCAGGAAAGAGGGGCTGTTTGAGTCAACGCTTATCATCATCGCCGCCAAGCACGGTCAATCTCCCATTGACGTACAGAAGAGAGTCGGAATCGGCGGCGGCGAGCCGGCAACGACCATCGGAGCGCCCGAAGCTTTCGACATCTCTGACGATGGCTCCCTGATCTGGCTGACCGATTCTTCCCTGACTGCCGGCGTGGTTGCCGGCCTGAGTGTTCCCGCGGTCCAGAATCATCTCGGGATTCAGGAAATCTTCGCATTGAACTCTTTGGAACAGAAATTCAACAGCCCGCTGCACGATGAGCGCACTCCGGACATCATCCTCAAGACCAACACCGGTGTGATCTTTACCGGCGGCTCCAAAATCGCCGAGCATGGCGGGCTGAATGAAGATGATATTCACACTGCTTTGCTGCTCTCCATGCCGGGAATTCATCCTGCGAGTATCAAGGTTCCGGTTTTCAACCAGCAGGTAGCGCCAACCATTCTGAAAGCCCTTGGCCTGGATCCGGACGAACTGGATGCCGTCCGCGCAGAACACGTTCACGTCTTGCCGTTCTTCTTTGGCGGTGACGGCGACCACGAATAATTGCGGAGATTGGCGGCCTGCCATTTTTTTGCAAGCCGCCTTTTCTCGCGCTCTGTGCGCTTTACCGCTGTAAAAGAGGCCCACTTCGATCCCCGGCCTTGATCTTTTGCAGCAATTGACGCTTTAGCGTCGGCAATTCGGAACTCACTTTTGATCTTGGCTATTTTGGTTCATAAAGCTAATTAACCTGTTTAGAATCAGCATCCTCAGCGAGCGATCCGGGTAAATGCCAACCGCTGATTGCCAATTACTGCTTTACAATGGAATTTAATCGGGCTTTCACATTCTCCTGATAGCATTCCGCAGGTTCCGGGTATATGGTTCGCGCGCTGGACGATCCATCGCTTTATATCAATCGTGAGGCTTCCTGGCTCGCTTTCAACACTCGTGTGCTTGAGGAGGCTGAAGACGAGCGCAACCCTCTTCTTGAGCGAGTCAAGTTTCTGGCCATCACTGCCAGTAATCTGGATGAATTTTTTGAAGTTCGCGTAGCCGGCCTGTTGCAACGCATTGAAGACGGGTTCATTGACGCGGGGCCTGACGCGCTTTCCGCCCAGGAAGAGCGCGAGCTGATGGCGCGCGAAACGCATGAGTTCGTCCACCAGCAGTATGAATGCTGGAACAAGAAGCTGCTGCCGGCGCTGGCCCGCAATGGCATTCGCGTACTTGAACTCAAAGACCTCACGCCCGAGCAGGAAAGATTCATCGATACCTATTGCGAAAAGGAAGTGGATCCGCTCCTGACGCCGGTCACCGTTGATCCTGCGCATCCCTTTCCACGGGTATTGAACAAGGCGCTTTGCATCGGCCTGCTGCTGCGGCGCAAACGGCGCGCAACCGGCTCTTATATGGGCGTCATCACCGTTCCCCGCGTGCTGCCTCGCGTGGTGCGCCTGCCTTCCACAAGCGGCATTGATTATATTTTTCTTGCCGACCTGCTCACCTATCATGCGGCCCGGATGTATCGTGGCTACGATATCGTTTCCGTGGCCTCCTTCCGTGTTACCCGTAACAGCAACCTCTACCTGGAAGAAGAAGAGTCCCGCAACCTGCTGGAATCGGTAAGGACGGAGCTTCACAAGCGCCGCAAGGGCGATGCCGTCCGCCTTGAAATTGAGGCGGGAGCCCACGCGGACATCGCTGCCCGTCTGCAACAGAACTTTGAACTGGATGACTGGCAGGTTTTTTACACCGATGGGCCGGTCAACCTGTCGCGGCTGTTCAACTTTTATGAGCTTACCCAGCGTCCGGACCTGAAATACAAGGCGTTTGCCGGACGCGAGCTCCGATTGGCCGCAAAGAGCGCTTCCATCTTCGACGAGTTGCGCGAGCGCGATATCCTGCTCCATCATCCCTACGATTCCTTCGATGCCGTAGTGGACTTTATCGAGAGCGCAGCCAAGGACCCCAACGTAGTTTCCTTCAAGCAGACCATTTATCGCACCAATGAAAACTCGCCGATTGTGCAGGCTTTGATCTCCGCCGCGGTGGAGAAAGAGGTCATTGCCGTTCTGGAACTCACTGCCCGCTTCGATGAGGCATCCAACATTCGCTGGGCGCGCAGCATGGAAGATGAAGGCGTCCAGGTTTATCATGGGGTGGTGGGCCTGAAGACGCACTGCAAACTGGCCCTGCTGGTGCGCCACGACCCTGACGGCGTCACCCGCCGCTACGTTCACATTGGTACCGGCAACTACAACCCCACTACCTCGCGTTTCTACACTGATTTGAGCCTGCTTACGACCGCGCCCCAGATTACCTCCGCAGTGCATTCCGTGTTCAACTACCTCACCGCGTATTCGGAAGCTTCCAGCTATTCTCCGCTCTATGTCTCTCCCATCAATCTTGCTTCGGCTACGTTGGAACACATTCAGCGTGAAGCCGACCATGCGGGTGCCGGACGCCCGGCAAGAATTATCGCCAAGATGAATGCGCTGCTGGACAAGAATGTGATTGAGGCCCTGTACCACGCGTCGCAGGCCGGAGTAAAGATTGACCTGATTGTTCGCGGGATGTGTTCCTTGCGTCCCGGCCTGCCCGGAATCAGCGACAACATTACCGTTCGCAGCGTGGTGGGCCGCTTCCTGGAACACAGCCGGATCTTCTATTACCTCAATGGCGGCGATGAGGAGATCCACATTTCCAGCGCGGATTGGATGCCGCGTAACCTCTACGAGCGCGTAGAAGTACTTTGCCCGGTGCTGGACATCCATTTAAGGTTTCGCCTTAAAGATGAGATTCTGGCCGCTTACATGGCGGACAATGTGAAGGCTCGTTTTCTTGATCGTAACGGACGTTACTTCCGTCTGCCCCGGCGAAAGGACCAGCCTGCTTTCAGCTCCCAGGATTTCCTGATCGCCGTTGCTGAAGGAACGGCAACTGCCGCTGATATTCCCGAGCCGGTCGAGCTGCCCGCGCGCTCACCGGTAAAAAGAAAGAGGAGGCAGAAAGCCGTACTCAGCAGCTAGGGAATCAGAGCGTGTTTTAACAAGCTAAATATTAAGTACTAACTACTGATGACTATATATTTTTTCCGTCACGCCTCTGCCGGCAAAAGCCTGGAGGATCCTAAGAGGGATGCGCGCCGTCCCCTGGACGAAGAAGGCATTCTGCAGGCCCGTTACATGGGACGCATGCTGGCCAACCTGGACCTGCAGGTAGACCAGATTGTCAGCAGCCCGCTGAGACGTGCCTTGCAGACTGCATCCCTGGCCGCCAACGAACTGGCTTATGAAGCTCCTATTCGCATAGACGAAGCCCTGCTGCCAGACAGCGGGTTCGAACAGTTTCGTGCCATGATTGCGCGCTTGAAGAAATACGACACCATCATCATCGTTGGGCATAATCCTGGCTTTACAGAGTTCCTGAGCAAGACCATTTCCGATTCGTCCGGCGCCGCCCAGATTGATTTCAAGAAGGGAGCGGTCGCTAAAGTGGAAATGGAGGGACGCACAGGAACACTGGAGTGGCTGGTGACTCCCAAGATCGCTCGCGTGCTTCAGACCAGCTTGAAGGCCAGTTCGCGGCCAAAGACCTCGCGGAAATAGGCTACTTCTTTTTCTCCTGCCCATAACTCCAGATCGGCTCCGCCCCTGCCGGCCTTGATGCCCACTGTGATTTGCCCATCCCGGGTGGTCGCTCGCAGCCGCCGCACGGACGCGCGCCGGCCCTGGTTCAGCGCCCGCGCTACGCGCAGAATGGCGGTGGACTTGATAACGTCTGCGCGCACTCGGGCCGGCAGCAGCTTGATCAACCGGTCGCGCATTTGCGGCTTGGAATTACCTTGAAAGCGCGCAACGGTGGCAATGATCCGCCGCTGTAAGGGCGTAAATCCAAAAAGTTCAGAATGGGAGATTACGTAATAAGAGTGACGATGCCGTCCCGCAGGATTTACGTAGCTTCCCACCTCGTACAGTATGGCCGCAGCTCCAATCCACTCGCGAAATTCCTTGTCCAGTTGGTGCACCGGGCGGGTCTGATCGAACAGAGCCAGCGCCAGGTTGCGCACGTGCTCCGCATTGGCCAGATCAACGCCATAGCGGCGGCTGGTGGTCATCAATACATCCTCGCGATCAGATTCCAACTGCTGGTGCGACCGCGTATGCCGGTCGTACTCCGCCGCCATTTGCGCCAGAAGACCGTCGCGCAATCCCAGCGGCGAGTAGCGGAAGGATCGCAGTCCGCAACCGCGCAATATCTCAGCATAGACTGCGGCGCCGGGAATGATGATCTCCGCTCTTTTCTGGTTGATGCCCTTGATTGCTGCGCGCTGCCGGATGCTCAGCTTGGAAAGCCGGCGCGCCAGTTTATGAGCAGCGGCAACCGTAACCGCGCCTGGGGATAGCTTGAGCGCGTGGGCCGCGCCGGAGAGAGCTGCTGCCGTTCCTGAGGTTGCAATGGCCAGCTTGATCTGTGCCCGCGCCAACTGCCGGGGAATCCGTGCCACCTCCTCGGCAATGAATTCCTGAAGGCGCTTCATCTCCTGTTTTGTGGGAGGATCGTGTTGGATGAACTCCTGCGTCAGCCGTACCGCGCCCAGCGGGAGCGTGACAATCTCCCGGATATGGCCGCCGGCGGAAAGCGTAAGTTCGCAACTACCGCCGCCCAGGTCAATCAACAATAGCCGGGAAGGACGCCGCCGCAGATTGGCCACCACGCCCAGGTGAATCAGCCGCCCTTCATCCAGCCCGGAGATGACTTCAATGTTCCAGCCGGTGGCAGACCTGACCCATTCGGCAAAAACGTGGCCATTGTTGCTGTCGCGCATGGCGCTCGTGGCCACCACCCTAGTCCGGTCCACTGCGTAGCTCTGCACCGTGCGATGAAATCTTCGCAGGACCTTGAGGGAATGCGCCATGGCTTGCGGGTTCAGGCTGCCGTTGCGAAAAACCGACTCCCCCAGCCGCGTGACCTCGCGGTCTTGATGCAGCGCCATCAGCCGTCCTTTGCGCAGCTCGGCAATGCTCAACCGGACCGAGTTCGACCCAATGTCAACCGCAGCAAAAACCGGCATCGTGCATTTATATTACGGTTTTTGCGCTTTGCGGAAGGGCCTTGCCTTTGTGGAAAAGCAGCTTCTTGATTTTTTAGTGTTCCTTCGTGTCCGTTGTGGTTAAATCGGGCCGGAGCCAGATAAACCATGAAACTGCGCATCGTATTCTTCCTTCTCATTGCCGTGCTCCTGGCAGCCCAGGACTCCGCGCCCGACACGCAGGCAGGAAATTTTCTTTACAAGATGCCCACCGGCTGGATCCCGGAGGAAAAGGGCGATACCACAATTCTGCATGCGCCCGCGCCGCCTCGCGGTACAACCACCTTTATCGCCATGGCTGCGGACAACATGGAGAGCGATCTGCAAAACTCTTTCAACGTGCTGTGGGCAGGCTTCAAGAATTCCTATCGCGTATTGCAGGGCGGCCAGCCTGCCGCGCTGCACAGCAAAAATGGCTACGACGCCTTTTACACCACCGCCCTCGCCTCCGACCAGAATGGAGTCCGCTGGACGGTCTATGTCCTGGGCGCGCAGTACAAGCAGCGTATTCAGACGGTGATGTTCATGAGCAATGTTCCACCTGGCTCCATGCTCTCTGCTTACGAGCAGGTACTCGCCCAATTCGTAGCCAACCTGAAGTTTGGCGAGGCGCTCCCCGGCTCGCAGGTTCCATCGGGACGTTCTGAGCCGGTTGAGGAAACGCCACACAAACTGGCGCCCGGAGCACTGGAGGGAATCTACGTAGGGTTCGGTTTAGGCGCAGGTGGCCATATGGGCCTGAACCGCCTGAATTTCAATCCGGATGGCTGGGTGGTAAAGGATGTTCCCCAGGAAGGCATGATTGGATTCGATTTCACGGCCTATCGCAACAATCCTGATACCAACCGCAGCTGGGTCGGTCGCTACCGCGTGCAAGGCAACAAGATCAGTATTCTCTGGCAGGATTATGCGGATGACCGTCAGGTCATCACTCTCAATGAAGGGTCCTTCAGTCCCGGAATCGATACCTATGTTCCCATGTGCCGCTGCACAGGGAAAAAGTTTTCCGGGAAATACAATTACGGACTGGCCGGATCAGGACAGTACATCCAGTTCTTTCCCGATGGCACGTTCATCGATCGTCAGGTGCTGGACCAGATGCTTGTTCCGAATCCTTACTTCTCCAACCCGCGAACCCAGCACGGCACTTATTCCATTCAAAGTCAGACCGTCATCTTCACCTTTGCTGATGGCCGTCGCGGCATGCGTACTTTCTATGCTCCTAAAGCGCAGGAGAAAGGCCGGACATTCGACTGGATCGGCCTGGGCTGGCATGTACTCTATGAAGAACATCACATCTCAGAGCCGTAGCCGGAGATTGTACGATGGCATTGTCTTAATCTCTTGCGCCTTCTCCATGATGATTGTTAGTCAGCGGTAACATTGCCTTTGCTTTTTGGTGTTGCCAATTGCCAATTGCCAATTGCTAGAATTATTCCATGAGCGCTGCCGAAAACAAAAAACTCTTACAACAGATTTTTGCGGAGATGGCCAAAGGCAATTCCAGGCCTTTGGTGGAAAGCATGGCCGACGATTTCTCCTGGACTGTCAGCGGCACCACCAAATGGTCCAGGACTTATGCCGGCAAGCATACGGTATTGAACGAACTCTTCCCTCCGTTGCGCGCGCACATGGCGGACCGCATCAAGACAATTGCCCACCGCATGATTGCTGAAGATGACTTTGTCGTAGTCGAGGCGCGGGGCAGCAATACCACTACCTCCGGCCAGCCCTATAACAATAACTATTGTTTTGTCTTTCGCGTGGCCGGCGGCAAATTGAAGGAAGTCACGGAATACATGGATACCTTCCTTGTGACGCGAGTGTTAGGCGAATCAGAAGAGCTGGTAAGCGGGTAACTTCAGTGCCGGTTGCTGCGCAAATCACCTACGCGCTTTGCGCTACGGACCGAGTCGAAGACGCCGATACCGGTCTCTTCTTGCCCGGAGGAACACAGGCGATTAACAGGTTGAGGGTGGCTGTGGTCGCGGCGGAAAATCTGGCGGCCAGCAAAGAGCGAATCTCGATCAGCAATGCGCAGTTGATGCGATCTGCAAATTGCTCTTCGGCGCTCGCGGCCAGCATCTCCCAGTCGTGCCATTCGCCTATCGAGTCCTGCACGCCTTTGACTTTCTTGATGAACTCTTTCTGCTCCTCGGACTCAGCGGCCAATTCAGCGCGATAGCGCAGCAGCTTGAGCTTGATGCGCAGTTCGTGCAACCGCGCCGGCTTGAGCACCTGGCGCGACGAATACTCTTCCGCCATTTCCGCCAGTTCATTTTGCGCGGCTTGTAGCGGTTCGCCCGAATTATCCGGGGCGCCACTGACCGCTTTCTCCGTGACCCGCTCCAGTCGCTTGAGGAACTTTGAGGTTTCCACCTTCTTGAGCGCCGCTGTCAGCCGGTCCGCCTGTCGTGCGCGCTTCTTCTTGAGAGCATCCTGCAGCGCACGCCGGTCGGCAGAGGCGGAGCGGTTCCCGATGGAGCCCAGCAGTCCAATCTGGATATCCAGGTCGCGGACCTTGCCTGCGCGCTTGCGCAGGACTTGCAATTCATCCATCGCTTTCTGCTGCTTTTTTCCCAGGTCAGGACGCGCAAAACTCACCAGGCCCTGCACGCGGCGGATCGTAGTACGCAGGCGGTGGACGCCTTTTTCAGTCACACCATCCGGGAGTTTCGAGACGAACTTGGAAAGGTCGTCAGAAAATTCTTTGCTCCGCTGTTGTAAATGGGTCATTAAAGGAATGTGAACAGAATATTAAAGATATACGAGGGGCGGATGCCCTGACAAGGGGGCACAGGAAGTGCACTAAACATAGGGCAATCAAAGACTTAAAGCATTTTTATAATTAGCGTAGACCATATCCGCATCCTTCAAAACAGCCAGCCGTGTTCTCAGCTGTAATGGCCTTCAGTGCCTCTGCTATTGCTTGCTCCAAGGCTTCTACAGTTCGTGCCTTGGCCGAACGCAAACATTGCTTCACCTTGGCCCAAATCTGTTCGATGGGATTGAAATCGGGTGAGTACGGAGGCAGGTACACCAGTCGCGCTCCGCGGGCTTCAATCTTCTCCCGTACTCCCTCCACCTTGTGGGCCCGCAGATTGTCCATGATGACCAGTTGTCCGGCTTCGAGTTTGGGGCACAGGACCTGTTCCAAATAGGCCAGGAACACATCCCCATCGGTGGCATCTTCGATGGTCATGCTGGCCAGAACACCCTGGAGGGTGATGGCGCTCAGCACCGTCAGCGTGCGCCAATGACTCTGCGGCGTGGCTTCCCCCACACGTTCTCCACCAGGAGCGCGGCCATAATGGCGGGTCATTTGCGTCGTCACCCCGCTTTCATCCACAAACACCAAGCGGGATGGGTCTAGCGATTGGATTTCTTCCTTCCACCCTTGCCGCCGCTGCTGCGCTTCGGCCGTCTCCCGTTCGCGGGCGTGGAGTGACTTTTTTTAAGCCGTAAGCCTAGATCCTTCAACGCCCACCACAGCCGAGCCACACTAAGTTGGACCTTCTGCTCCGCCGCTAATCTCTGCTGTAATTCCGCCAAGGTCAGATCGGCTTGCTCCCGCACCCGGGCCCGCAACCACTGCTGCACCTCCTCGGTCACTCGACTCTTGCGCCCGCGATGGTAAGGCACGAAATCGACTTGTCCCGTTTGATTGCGCCTGGCAGAAATCTTCTTGGCCCAACCTAGACTGACTGCGTACTGCTCGGCCAACTCTCTTAGACTTGCTTTCCCTCGATCATAGGACTGCAGAAACTTCCGCCGTAGATCATTGGAATAGGGTTTAGCCATCTCTCTGCGCTGAAGAATTGCCTGAGCAGAATAGTCTACACTAGACATAAAAATGCTTT
>Ga0070732_10001005_pt1 | contig 15871 bp, 17 predicted proteins | sample Coa_R1_5_FD_66449 | JGI IMG/M metagenome (GOLD analysis project Ga0070732, IMG submission 66449) | Surface soil microbial communities from Centralia Pennsylvania, which are recovering from an underground coalmine fire - Coalmine... | ecosystem: Environmental > Terrestrial > Soil > Unclassified ...
TGAATTGTTCGGAATTTGTAACAAAATGAGCCTTAAATCCGCTCTACAGGACATCAAGGAAACTACCCTTTCGGCCGTCTCCGGATGGCTTGGAAAACTAACCTACCTGGCATCTCTGCGCGGCGGTCAGGGACGGTACCAACATTGGGGGATGGAATGTGTGCACGGCGTGGAGTCATCAGCGCGTGCGCTGCGCCAGGCCCACATGGAAGTCGTGACCAAGGTTCTGCGGACGCCCCTGCCTTCCCTTCTGGAAGATCTCAAGGAATCCAGCGAGAGTAGCGGCGTCCCGGCCTCTGAGTATGTGGAGGGAATGCGAGTGCGGTTTGACGACCTGTTGCCGGAGGGCCGTCAGAACACTCCGGTGTCAACACACCTTAATTCAATACTGGTGGCACTTTCGAGTTTGGAGAGGAATCGAGGGCGTGCCACTCGGTCAACTTCATAGCCACTCCGACCACCTGGCCGAGCACCTCGGCTTCCTGAGGATGGCGGAGAATACGAACCGGGACGGGAGAAAGCGGGTGAGGCTGCAGAATGATTTCTTCGCGGCGCATGCTGCACCAAGAACACGTATGGCCGTCGCGAGTTTCCACAAAATAAATGGGCCGCTCGTATTCGGAACGCCACGCCCCTTCGACGACGCGATTGCGCGATTCATCCACTTGGATAAAACTTCCCGGCGGCAGGATCGGATACATGGTGAAATCCTGCGTACCGACGTAGCCGTAAGTGAATTCGCTATTGGCGAATTGGGCAAGATACGCCACCGGAACGAGTCCCCATTTTTCAACCATGCGGCCAAGATTGGTGGTGCGGCGCTCGTCGAAACCGGGATCCATCCGCACCGGAACTTGCACCGAGGCGAGTCCGGCTAATGCGTCGGAAACATGCGATTTTGGCGGGGAAACTAGTCCCAGGTCCGCCGGGATGTTGTTCAGGTCAACACCGTACCACGCCATGAGTTCGCGAACGTCGCGCCGGTAAATGATCGCCAGCGTGTAGAGGCGATAGATGCTGGGGAGTATGCCCTTGGTCTCGATATCCGATAACCGGCTGGGCGGAATCGAAAATTCCTCATTGCGATATTTTTCCGCAATGCGCGCACTCGAGTGCTCGACGTCACGCATAGTGAGTCCGAGTTTTTCACGAAGAGTGCGAAGGCTCTTGCCAGCGGGTAGCATTCGAAGCGCCTCAAACAATTGACGGGAATCATATCAAAGGGCAGAACGGTTGTGTCTTACTTTGGGGAAAAAATTATGCACGTAGCGCGTGTTACGAAATCCGAACAGACTGAAAGGCCTGTCTCGTAAGGTGACCCGGCTCCATCCGTGCGCCTTCCTTAGATAAGGGGCGTAGCTCCGCCCACTGTGGATGGTTTGCTGTTGTTCGGAATTCGTAACACGCCACCGCAGCTTTTGTAATCCCATCCCTCCAGGGTTGTCGCTCGAACGCCATCCGATCGCCGTTTTTTTCTCATCCTGCACGTATGGTCATGCCAACCAGCCTCGAAATTTCGACACCTTCTCCGGATGACATTTGTCACGCCGGTTGCGTGATGGTTGGCACTGGCATGTCGATCCATCCTGGGCGACGATACCGGTAAGGGATTCAAAGGGTCTTGAAATCGGCGTCTCGTACCGCGAGAGGTGAAACAAATGATCGCAACTCTGGAGGAAGCCGGCATCACCAATTCCACTGGCGCGGTTCAGGTGGTGGCCAGCCTTGAGGGCGTCAACAAAAACTATGGAGAGGTTCAGGCCCTCAAAGGCGTGAATTTTCGTGTACGCGCCGGCGAAGTCGTGGCGCTCCTCGGCCCCAATGGCGCCGGCAAGACGACGGCGGTAAAACTCCTGTTAGGGCTGCTGCAACCGAACACCGGCAAAGTGCGCATTTTGGGTGGAGACCCGACGAATCCTGAAAACCGGATGCGCACGGGCGCAATGTTACAGGTGGGCCGTGTTCCGGAGACTTTGCGAGTACGCGAGCACATCGACCTATTCTCCTCGTACTACCAGAATCCCTTGCCCACCGCAGCCGTTCTAGCCGCCGCCGGATTGGAGAATCTCAGCGATCGCAAATTCGGCGACCTCTCCGGAGGCCAGCGCCAACGAGTGCTGTTTGCCCTCGCGATCTGCGGGAATCCCGATCTTCTTTTTCTGGACGAGCCGACTGTCGGTCTCGATGTGGAAGCGCGCCGCATGTTGTGGGAACAGATCCGGCAATTGGTCGGACGCGGAAAAACAGTGCTGTTGACCACGCACTATCTGCAGGAAGCCGATGCCCTGGCGGATCGCGTTGCCGTCATCAACAAGGGCGAAATCATCGCGGAAGGAACTCCGTCGGAGATCAAGGCGCAGACCGCCGGCAAGCGGATTCGCTGCATCACCAGCCTCACAATCGGCACGTTGCGGCTGATCCCGGGCGTCACCGAAGTGATAGAAGATCGCGAGGCATTCGAAATTCACACCCCTGAAGCCGAACCGGTCCTGCGCGAGTTGCTGGCACGCGATGCAAATCTCTCGGGATTGGAAGTTAGCGCAGCGGGCTTGGAAGAAGCGTTCCTGGCATTGACGCAGGACAATTCGAAAAACGGAAATCATTAGAGCCTGTCTCATGAATAGCTTTGAAAAGATCGCTTTGAAAAGGCAGACTGTTTTGAAAGCGTGATTGTTTTTGACCAGAAAGGCACTGGGCTGTAGCCCCTGAGGGCACAACGTTCTAACGGAGGCACGATGAGCACCGCAACCATGGCACTGAGCAGCACACAGATTCAACGCTCACCAGCCCATACGGCGACGATCTATCTCAAGGAAGCGAAGTATGAATTCCTGAAGTATCTACGCCTGCGGATGTACACCGTCTCGGTGCTGAGCTTCCCAATTATGTTCTACGTCCTGTTCGGGCTGGTATTGAACTCCAACCAGACCATCGGATCAACGCGGGTTGCGGCGTATCTGATTCCCAGCTACGGCACGTTCGGCGTGATCGCCGCTTCGCTGTTTGGAACAGCGGCCGGCTTGGCCTCCGACCGCGGACTCGGATGGCTGGAGGTGAAACGCGCCAGTCCCATGCCTCCATTCGCGTACTTCGCCGCGAAGATCGCGACCAGCCTGGTGTTCAGCACAATTATCGTTCTGGCTCTCTTCACTCTCGGGATTGCATTTGGCGGAGTGCGGATGCCCGTCGGGTCTTTCGCGCGGTTGCTCGGTATCTTGGTCGCAGGTTCGCTTCCCTTCTCGGCGATGGGCTTGGCCCTGGGATATTTCACCGGTCCGAATTCGGCGCCCCCGACCATCAACCTTATTTATTTGCCTATGTCGTTCTGCAGCGGCCTGTGGATCCCCATCATGTTTCTTCCGAAAGTGGTGCAGAAGATTGCGCTGGTGCTGCCGCCGTATCACCTGTCGCAGTTGGCGCTGGGAGTCGTGGGCGCCGGATCGCGCGAGTCTGCGGTTGTGCATTGGGAAGCCCTTACGGCATTCACCATGATCTGCCTGGGCGTCGCCCGCATCGGCTTCCAGCGTGATCAGGAAAAAATGTACGGATAGGCAAGCTTTCAAAGTTCCAGAGTTTCAAGGTGAGCCGACCAGAGGCTCCTATGTATTGCGGCTCCGAAACTTTGAAACCTTGAAACTTTGAAACTGGGTTTTGCGTATGAGTGCAAACGCGAAAAAATCGATGACTGCGACTCTTGCCCTTATCCTGTTTGGCGCGCTGGCTCTATTCGCGGGAGAGAAGTGGCTATGGGCGCTGATTCCCGCTGCCGTGCTGGTGTGGTACGGAGCCGCGCCAAGATTGAGGAGTGGCCGGAATTGACGGCGCGGGTGACAATAGAGAGTAGGTTGATAACACTCTGGCGTTGAAGCATAGTCAATCGCCGGGAGCCCACGCATGGACTTAGCGCTGAAGCCGTTCAAGAGCGTACTCAAAAATCGGGATCACGGATGGGGCCCTCTCGTTTGGTTCGTCTATTCTGGGTTCTTCTTTGTCCAGCCGGTATTAGCCCACGTCAGCCTCGGAGTCTGGCTGCTGGATATTGCGGGATACCTGGTGTTCTGTTGCCTTTACTTCGGCCTCTTCTGGCTCGAACGGCCGAATGCGATCGTGCACATCGGCGGGTTGCTTTTGCTGGGTGCGTTATTCCTCCCCTACAACGGCGGAGCAGCAGGTTTCTTCATCTTCGCCGCGGCTTTCGTGCCTTTTTCGACGAATACCAAAAGAACTGCGCTTCTGGGAATTTTCACCATCACGGCGATTGCCGCCGCAGAGAGCGTGATCCTGCACCTGGATATTTGGACAAGGTTCTGGGCTTGTGTGTTCCCGCTGACCGTCGGCGCAAGCAATGTATTTTTCGCGGAGCGCAACCGCATGAACTGCAAGCTGCGCAAGGCGAACGAAGAACTCGAGCACCTGGCAAAGGTAGCGGAGCGGGAACGTATCGCGCGCGATTTGCACGATGTGCTAGGGCACACGCTATCGGTGATCACGCTGAAATCGGAATTGGCAGGCAAGCTGATCGATCGCGATCCCGAGCGCGCGGGCAAAGAGATTCGCGAGGTAGAGAACATTTCGCGACAGGCGTTATCGGATGTGCGCGATGCGATCCGGGGATACCGCTCCAAGGGACTGGTTGCCGAGCTGGCACAAGCAAAGTCGACGCTCGAGACGGCAGGCCTCGCGGTGCAGTGTGATGCCGCTACAAGCATGCAATTGCCGCCTATGCAGGAGAGCGTCCTGTCGTTGGCAGTCCGCGAGGGTGTGACCAATGTGGTGCGGCATGCGAAAGCCCGTAACTGCCGGCTGCGGATCGAGCAGCAGAACGATATGTGCCGCCTGGAGATTGCCGACGACGGACAGGGTTTCGCGACCATGGAAGGCAATGGCCTACGCGGAATGCGCGAGCGCGTCGAGATGCTCGGCGGCACGCTCGACCGCCGCAACAAATCCGGGACGTCTCTGACGATCACCCTGCCTCTCAAAGAAGTGGCGATAAAAGACATGGCTGAGAAAGAAACCATCCCTGGACAAGAGAAGGCGCACGAATTTGAATCCTCCCGTTAAAGAAACGAGCCGCAAGACGATTCGCGTAGTGCTGGCCGAGGATCAGGGGATGGTTCTGGGCGCGCTCGCGGCTTTGCTCGAAATCGAAGGTGACATTTCGGTGGTGGCGCAAGCGCGCAACGGCAAAGAAGCGCTGGAGGCGGTGCTAGCGCATAAGCCCGACGTGTTCATCACCGACATCGAAATGCCGCACATGAGCGGTCTCGATGTTGCCGCCGAACTAAAGCGCCAGCGTACGGGAACGCGCGTCGTCATCGTGACCACGTTCGCGCGCACGGGATATTTGCGCCGAGCGCTCGAGTCGGGCGCCTCCGGATATCTGCTCAAAGACATGCGCGCGGAAGAATTGGCCGATGCCGTTCGCCGCGTGCATCAGGGTCTGCGCGTGATTCATCCCGAACTGGCAACGGAAGCCTGGGGCGAAATGGATCCGCTGACGGACCGCGAGCGCCAAGTCCTGCGCTTGGCTGGAGACGGCATGGCCAGCTGCGACATCGCCGGCGAACTGGGCCTGTCCGACGGCACCGTGCGAAACTATCTCTCGGAAGCCATCAGCAAGCTGGGCGCCAGCAACCGAGTGGAAGCCGCAAGAATCGCGAGAAACAAAGGCTGGCTATAGGAAATACCCGCGTAGAGACAGCCGCCTCGGCTGTCCGTCCCGAGCGCAGTCGAGGGAAAAGCGAGCCCGGGGCCAGACCGGGTCATATGGTCCTACGACGTAGTCGCCCGTTCGATCCCACTTTCCTGTTTCTTCACCGTCTTGTAAGCCCAAGCCATGCGTGGCGTGTTGTGCGAGATGCCAATGTGGCCGTCGCAGTTCAAAACGATAATCCCGCCGTGCCCGTTCACGCGCTGTTTCAGATAGTTCATCGCTTCCTGCGCGGACCACTCAGGAAGATTTCCGGCAGCGATGCGGTCAGCCGTCCACTTGGCCAGAACCAGCTTCATGATCGGCTCGCCCCATCCTGTGGTAGAAGCGGCAGCGCTCTCGTTGTCGGCGTAGCATCCGCAGCCGATCAGCGACGAGTCGCCCAGCCGTCCAGGAGCCTTGTTCAGCGTGCCTCCAGTGGAGGTCGCAGCCGCGATATTGCCGTTGTGGTCGAGCGCGACCGCGCCGACCGTGTCGTGTGAGATGGTCATGTCGTTGCTCGGCGCGAACAAATCGTTCCCATCTTGTTTCGACGCGGCGAGCGAGGCCTGATACCCTCGCAGCCGCTCGACCTCACGCGGAATAACGAGCTCTTCGTTTCTGCAGAGCGAAATGCCGTGCTCAGCCGCGAACTTCTCCGCGCCTTCCGCCACGAAATAAACGTGCGGGCTCTCGCTCAGGATTTTGCGCGCGGCGCGCACCGGGTTGCGCAGATGCTCTACGCATCCCACGCCGCCGGCGCGAAGCGTCGCCCCATCCATAATCAGCGCGTCCAGTTGCACCCGCCCGTCGCGATTGAGGAAGCTGCCGCGTCCAGCGTCGAAGGTCTCATCGTCTTCCAGGATGACGACGGCCTCCTCGACGGCATCGAGTGCCGGCCCGCCGCGCTCGAGCACGCGCCATCCCGCCGCCAGTGCGTTCGATACCCCGCGAATGTGCGCGTCGACCATGTCATCCGGCATGGCCCACGCGCCGCCATGAACGACAAGTACAGGATCAGTCGGCAACAGTTATCCCCAGAATTGGTGGTGCGACGGGATAGGATAGCAGGTCAGTGACGATCAAGGCGCCACGCTACCCCACCACTTGTCATCCTGAGCCGCAGCTTTTGGCGGCGAAGGACCCATGCACCATTACGCATCACCGATGCTGCGGACGAGTCCATAGGTCCTTCGGTCCGCAAACCCTCGGCCCTCAGGATGACAACGAAAAACAAATAGCTGTGATGTTGATCGATTTCTGTTTCGCGAGCCGACTACGCCGCTTGGCCTGGGGTTAATGCTACGGGCGGGTCTTGCGTCCGCGTCCAGGTGTACCGCATGCGATGGATCACGGTGATCGTGCTCAGGACGGCGATAATCCACAGCACGGGAGCCATGCGGTTGAAGAGCGCCCCCAGGATGACCAGCACCAGGCGTTCGGGCCGCTCCATGAATCCCACGCGGCATGAGCCAATCAGGCTCTCGGCGCGGGCGCGGGTGTAGCTCACCATAATCGCGCTGATCATGACAAAGGCACTCAGCACAACATAGGTGTAGCGTCCGCCGCGGGCGTAGAAGACTAATAATCCAAGAAACTGCGATGCGTCGGAGTAGCGGTCAACGACCGAATCAAAGAACGCACCGAAGCGCGTAACGCGATTTGTCGCGCGGGCAACTTGTCCGTCGACCAGATCGAAGAAGCCGGAGAAGATGATGACCAGCCCGGCGTAGATGAACATGCGCCTCTGGTTCGACGCGTTGGCCGAGCCGAAAAGGATCGCCGCCCAGGTGTTGACCAGCAATCCCATGAACGTAAGGACATTAGGGTTGATGCGCGAGAGCGCAAGCCAGCGGACGATGGTATCGAGTAACACTCCGCAGGCGCGTCCGAACGCGGAGGTCCAGGAAGCGGTCATTGGCAAGGCACCGGAACCGCCAATTTAAACACAAAGGACACAAAGGTACACGAAGGAAATCTATCAGGGTTTGCCCTGCGTGAACCGTAGTCTGCCCTGAGCATAGTCGAAGGGTGTCCTTTGTGGTTCATGATTTTTGCCGCGGATTACGCCTGCGCTTCTTCGGGGCCGTCGATTTCATCGTGGATAGTGCTCAGGCTCAGGATTTCCAACTCGCGCTTTCCGTTGGGGCTCACGACAACGGCCTCGTCCCCGACTTTCTTGTTTAACAGCGCGCGGCCGATGGGGCTGGTGGTCGAAATCTTCCCCGCCGCGACATCAGATTCTTCGCTGGTGACCAGCTTGTACTCAACTTCTTCCCCTTTGGTATTGTCGTAAACCTTGACAGTCGACCCGAGGCCTACTTTGTCCCGGGGAATATTGTTCATGTTGACCATGGACAGATCCGCGAGGCGCTTGCCTAGCTGCCGGACGCGAGCTTTCACGAACTCCTGCCGCTGCTTGGCCATGTGGTATTCAGCGTTTTCGCTGAGATCGCCGAGCGCAGCGGCCTTCTTGATTTCTTTGGGAAGTTCGTGGATCAACTCGTGTTCAAGCGCGTTGATCTCTTCCTGCAGTTTGCGTTTGATCGCGTCTGTCATCTTGAATTTGAAGCCAGATTACTAAGTGGCCGGGTCTACGACAAGGCTTTGGACATTATAACCCCGGCATAGGCCTTGCGCCGTCCGGCTTTCTGACTGAGAGGGGCAAGAATCGCGGCTTGCGAGTACACTCTCGGAGCGGAGTGTCTGTTGAGCCCGCATTGGTATCCGCTGACGCGTTACCGGCATTCCCTGCGCCTGAATTGGGCGCAAAAATCTGGGAAATGCAGCTCCCTGAGTAAACCTGTCGATTTCGCGCCGCCTCGTTCGATGTTGAATATAGAGCCTGAGAGTTGAAAATCCGGCTCAATCGAAAAACAGGAGTGAACAGCTATGCGAGTTATGGTCATCGTAAAAGCCACCAAAGATTCTGAGGCCGGCGCTCTTCCCAGCAAAGAATTGCTCACCGCAATGGGCAAGTACAACGAAGAGCTCGTAAAAGCGGGGATCATGCTTGCCGGGGACGGCTTGAAACCGTCGTCCAAAGGCAAGCGGGTCAGTTTCTCGGGAGACAAACGCTCGGTGATTGATGGACCATTTACGGAAACAAAGGAGCTGATCGCCGGCTATTGGATGTGGCAGGTCCGCTCGATGGAGGAGGCGGTCGAATGGCTGAAGCGCTGCCCGAATCCCCATTGTGAGGACTCCGAGGTAGAGATTCGGCCGGTGTTTGAGGCGTGCGATTTCGGAGAGAACTTCACCCCGGAACTCCAGGAGCAAGAGCGCCGGATTGCCGAGAAGATTGCAGGCAAGAAGTAAGCACAGCTATGCCAGCCCCTTTTGTCATTCCGAAGGGTCGCGCAGCGACAAGGAGGAATCTGCTGTCTGTCAGCACCACCAATACTGCCGGCGGCAGCAGATTCCCCGCGGCTTCGCCGCTTCGGAATGACAAATATTTAAAAAGCTCCGTCGATTTCGCAAACCCCGGTTCGACGTACTCATAGAGCGCGGAAAATCCGAGGCAAAAGCCATCGAGACCCGTCTCACAACTTCAATCCAAATAAGGAGAGAACCATGAAATTCCTGAGCATCTACAAGAACGTTGAGCGCAGCACCCCTCCCACCGAACAGGAAATGGCGGCCATGGGCAAGGTAATCGAACAGGGTTTCAAAGAGGGCTGGCTGCTCGCCACTGAAGGCTGCATGCCCACCAAATTCGGCGCGCGCGTGCGGAGATCCGGCACCAACATCAGCGTCACCGACGGTCCGTTCACCGAGTCGAAAGAAGTCGTCGGCGGATTCGCCATCCTGAAGGCGAATTCGAAGGAGGAAGCGATTCAAATGGCAAAGGACTTCCTCAAGTTTGCAGGCGAGGGCGAGTGCGAGCTGCGTCAGATTTACGAAATGGATTCCGCCGAGAACTCGGCTCCCTGTGCCGAGCACGGAGTTGCGCTGAAAGCCTAGAAAATGTTGTGATCGGTAGCAGTGGGTGCTACCGAGACACATCGCGCCATCGAAGCTGTCTGGAAGATCGAGTCGGCCCGGGTGATTGCCGGGCTGACTCGCATCGTCTGCGATGTGGGCGTCGCAGAAGAACTCGCGCAGGACGCGCTGGTCGCGGCTCTCGAAAAATGGCCCGAATCCGGGATACCCGAAAATCCTGGAGCCTGGCTGATGGGTACGGCGAAGCATCGAGCCATCGACTTCCTTCGCCGCGGCACGCTGATCGCCCGCAAGCACGAAGACCTCGGCCGTGAGATGGCCGAACGCGAGATGCAGGTGCCCGATCTCGCCGCTGCCATGGATGACAACATCGGTGACGATATGTTGCGGCTGGTTTTCATCGCCTGCCATCCAGTCCTTTCGACGGAAGCCAGAGTGGCCCTTACGTTGCGCCTCCTGGGTGGACTCACCACCGACGAGATTGCCCGCGCTTACCTGAGTTCCGAGCCGACCATCGCACAACGAATTGTTCGCGCCAAGCGGACGCTCACCGACGCGCAGGTTCCTTTCGAAGTTCCACGCTGCGCTGAGTTTTCAGGCCGGTTGTCCTCTGTCCTGCAAGTCATTTATCTAATCTTCAATGAGGGTTACTCGGCAACATCCGGGGACGACTGGATGCGGCCCGCACTCTGCGAAGAAGCGCTGCGGCTGGGCCGGATCGTGGCCGAGTTGGTGCCTAACGAGCCCGAGGTGCACGGACTGGTGGCGCTGATGGAGATTCAAGCATCGCGCTCAAAAGCCCGTGTCAACGCCCAGGGCGAGCCCGTGTTGCTGCTCGATCAGGATCGCGCCCGGTGGGATCGCCTCCTGATCGGGCGTGGACTGACGGCACTCGAGCGCTCCGAACGGCTGGTCGAAGTGCGCGGCCCTTATGCGATTCAGGCTGCGATTGCGGCCTGTCATGCGCGAGCTGTCACAGCTGGAGATACCGACTGGGCACGCATCGCGGCGTTGTATGACGAGTTGGGGCAGATCGACCCATCGCCGGTCGTAGAGTTGAATCGCGCCGTGGCCGTCGGCATGGCCTCTGGTCCAGCAGCGGGACTCGAGTTGGTCGATGCCCTGACCGATGATCCCGCGTTGAAGAACTACCATCTGCTGCCCAGCGTGCGCGGAGATCTGCTCAAAAAGTTGGGCCGGAAGCAAGAAGCGCGCGTGGAGTTCGAAAAAGCGGCGTCGATCACGCGCAACGTACGCGAACGGAACTTGTTGTTAGAGCGCGCGCGAAGTTGTGACAGTAGCTAAATGTGTTTGCGCACAGACTGATACCGCCACAGAACGCGAGGGTGCCCCATCGTAATATTCATTACGCGACTGACGACCTGCATCGGGCCATGATCAGCGTGATGTCATCGTACTGGTCGCCGTAGCTGAGTGCGCGCACCTCGTTCGTAATGGCTTCCACCGCCGCCTGGCACGGATGCTCGCGATAGTGCCGCAGTCGTTGAATCAGGTTCTCTTCTCCGAACTCCTCACCACGATCCGTCAGCGCCTCGGTGACGCCGTCGGTGTAGAGGGTGAGCAGGTCGCCGGGAGCCAGTTCAAATTCGGAAAATTTGCACTCCCAATTCTGAAATAGTCCCAGCAGGGTTCCGGTCGACTGAAGTCGGCAACAGGCATCGTCACCGCGCATGATGATGCCGGAGAGGTGTCCGCAATTGGCGTAGCGCAGCCGCCGCGACTCATCGTCGTATTCGGCGAAAAAGAGCGAGGCATAGGCGCTGTCCACCGTGTTCTCGTAGAAAAGCTTGTTGACCGACCGCAGGAACAGTTCAGGATGCGTCAGCGCCAGAGCGCACTGGCTGCGCAAGTTGGCTTGTAAGTTGGCCATGAGCAGCGCCGCAGCGATACCCTTGCCCGACACATCCCCGATCACCAGCCCCAGGCGCTGCTGCCCGAGGTCGAGGAAGTCGAAGTAGTCCCCGCCAACTTGCCGCGCCTGCAGGCACAGCCCGGCATATTCCAGCGTCTTCGCCTGCGGACGAACCTGCGGAAACAGTCGCGCCTGCACTTGCTTGGCGATTTCGATTTCCTGAGCGGCTCGCCGTTCGGCTTCATATTTCTGAACGAGCGCCCGGCGCTGGGCTTCCACGCCACGTGTGAGTTCGTCGAATCCCGCGATGCCGAAGGAGTTTCCGTCAGGATCTTCAAAGCGAGTGTGAATTCCGCCCCACGCGGGAACCTCCGGTGGATGGCGGAATTGGACGCCGCGTGCTTTCCATTCCTCGTATTTGCGGTTGACGTCTTCCGTGATGAACCATATTCGCGACTCGGGGCCGATGAGTTTCTCGGCGTCGTCACCGGGCTGAAGGAGCGCAAACCCTATGTGAGCATTGCCGTCGGCCGGGGCGACTTCGATCCAACGCTGGCCGTTATCGAATCGGTGATCCACTACCACCCGGAAGCCCAGCTTATCAACGTAGAAGCGCAGGCTGCGCTCCAGATCGCGAACCCAGATGATGACGAAGTGGAGACAGAGATAGGGGTCCGCGCTGTCGAGTCGCAGCAGGGATCGATTAATGCCGAAAGGTAACTCGTAGCTCCCCATCGTGCGAGATTATACGGGTTTGGGCGTAGCGGCCGCCGCCCTTGGGCATTCAAGGGAGTGAAAATAGAAACCCGACCTGTCGCATAAAACGCGACAACAAGGGCGCCCTCTGGATCAGTTGTTTATTAGGCTTGAAATTCTGAGGCTTCGGGAAAGCGCAAGTTGCACTTGGCGAGCGTGGTCGTCAAAAGTTCTTCCACCTTCGACTCCTCGCAGTTGCGAGCCATAGCCAGTTCGCTGACCAGCAGGTAACGGGCGCGTTCCAGCATCTTCTTCTCGCGGAAGGAGAGCGGCTTGGCCTGGTGAAGCGCGATCAGGTTCTTCAAGACCCCCGCCACTTCGAGAAGCGACCCGGTGCGCATGCGCTCGGAGTTTTCTTTGAACCGGTCTTTCCAGTCGCCGTTGGTGCCATTTCCGTTGATCGAAAGCAGGTCCAGCACCTTCTGGATTTCCCCGTTCTTCACGACCCGCCGCAGGCCGACACTGCCGGCGTTTTGGCAGGGTACCATCACCTTGAGGCTGCTGGCCTTAATGTTTAGGAGGTAGAACCGCTCGACCGTCGCACCCACACTCCGACTGCTGATCTGTTCGATGACACCGACGCCATGGTTGGGGTAGACGACTTTGTCACCTATATGGAAATTCGAATCAGTAAGACTCATAATCAGGCACCCAGTAGGCGGAGGGTTCGTGGGGAAAAGCGCTGTAACTACTATTCGTATGCTACTCCTGGCCCCAAGGGAAGGCAAGAGAGGAGGCAGGGAAGGCAAAGGACGCAGGTTGTCAAAACTGACCCACTGCCGAGGCGCGATCCCTCGCCGATACAATTTGTCATTCCGAAACGGCAATAGCCGTTGAGGAATCTGCTGTTGCTTGCGGCAGGTATGCTGTCGGCAAGAGCAGATTCCTCGCTTCGCTTCGGCATGACAAAAGGCGCGGGATCTGGCGTTTTACGTAGGGGTCTATTTTCCGCGGCTTTCCATCCATCCCTGCAAGATCAGGATGGCAGCCATCCGGTCAACCGCCTGGCCCCGTTTTTCGATCGAAAGGTCGGTCTCGCGCAGCAGGCGGTTGGCCTCGGCGGAAGTAAGACGCTCGTCCCAGAGATGGACCGGCAGTTTGAAGTGCTTTCGGAGATCGTCCGCAAACGCTTGAATCTTCTCGGCTTGGATGCCCTCCGCCCCTGACATCCGCAGCGGGAGACCAACCACGATTTCCGCGACTCCGTAGTCGCGAATAACCCGGTGGAGAAACGAGAAATCATATTTCTTGTTCTTGCGATGAAGCGTCTCAAGACCCTGAGCTGTAATACCGAGAGGGTCAGAAACCGCGATCCCAATGCGGCGCGCTCCGACATCAAGGCCAAGGACGCGGTGGGCCGAACCGATGGGATTCGCAGGCACAGCGGAATTATAAGCGGACGAACACAACTAACTTAACAGCCAAATCCAACCGGGTACCCCACCTTGGTCCCGCGCTGTTGGCGGGATCGGGTGGGTTTTTTGACTTTCGCTTGGGCCACCCAACTCATGTGGAGACAGCCGCTATCGGCTCTCCCGCGAAGGCGAAGTCAAGCGAGCCCGTTACAGAAGCCGGCCCATTTGCAGGAAACCCCAGACTCACGGGAGTGCACGGAGTCAGGCTATTGCCGTCCCGGCAATCATGCTCAGCTGTGCCAGGAGGGCTGCGGTTCCGCGACCTCGATAGTCTTTCCAGATCGCAAGATCCGTGGTATATCAATGGCTCCAATTAAGCCCAACCCCAATCGCCTGGTTCGATCAATATTTGATGGGAACCAGCCCTGCACCATCGAACTAAACGGCTCAAGTCGAAGTGCGAGCGGCCCTTTCGCCTCTGCTACACTTGCGCGTTCCTGATCGTTAGGAGGCGTCCATGTTTGCAGGCAACCCCAGACTCATAGAAGTACATGGAGTCAGACTGCTTTCTGTTGCGATCCTTGCAATCATGCTCGCCGGTTGTACTAAGAGGGCTGCGGTTCAGCCACCCCCACCGCCGCCGGACACGATTTTGGCTGAGACCGGTAATGAGCCTCTGCAACAGTCACTCTTTCGGGGCGATCAGGCGGTTCTAACCGACCAGGATATAGCGAGGATTCTCGGCACTCAACTCAATCTGACAGACCGTCACCGCATGGCGATTCTCAGCCTGACTCCGACCAGTCCGTGGTCTGAGGACCTTGCTGAAATCGAGACAAAGAATCTTGACCGGCTCCTGGACACCTTGAAGTCTTCGCCTCAGCTCACGGAGGTGCGCCTGTTGCCTTCATTGCTGGTTCCAGAGAAGCGCACGGTCCCATACTTGCGTGAGGCCGCGGCCCGCGTTCAGGCCGACCTGCTATTCGTTTATTCGGCGCGCATCTATTCGTTTCGTCGCGACCGCTTCCTCAAGTCCGACGAGGTTCACGCACAGTGCCTAGCCGAGTCTGTCCTCCTCGACGTTCGAACCGGCATCGTAGTTCACACGGGTCACGCCACCGAGAACATGGCCATGAAGAAAATGCCTGCCGATCTCAACTTCAACGAAACCGTCGCCCGCGCCCAGTCTGACGCGCGTGATAAAGCCCTGCTGTCCCTGGCGAGCTCGCTTAAGGAATACCTGGCATCGGGAACGAAATAGACGCCGCCATGCCGGCGTAGGCCCGAGACTCCATTCGAAGAAACGGAGGCAAGATCTCATCTCGCCTCTGCTACACTTGCGCCTTCATTACGCCAGGAGGCTCCCGTGTCCCAGAAAACTCCGCAGACCTATACCAACCACACACGTTTCGATCCCGCATTTCATTTCTTCCTAGGCCCGGTCTTCATTCTCGGGCTGGTCATGTCACTGGTCCACTTTTTCTACCATCTGCGCGAGAGCGACATGCGCGAAAACTTCCACTCGTTCCTGCTGATCGTGCTGGCGGTCGCGATGATCACCCTGGTCTTAAAAGTCCGCCTCTATGCGCTCAAGGTGCAGGACCGCATCATTCGTCTCGAAGAGCGACTGCGCCTGACGCAGCTTCTCAGTGAACCTTTGCGCTCGCGCATCCCCGAACTCACCGAAGACCAACTCATCGGCCTCCGTTTCGCGTCGGACGCGGAAGTCCCCAAACTGGTCGAGCGCGCGCTACACGAAAAGCTGAAGCGCAAGGACATCAAGAAATCAATCCAGAACTGGCGCCCCGACTACTGGCGCGTATAACCGATCTTTTGGATTGGCATGCGGGTGCAGGAGTTCTTATGGACGTTTACTGCGTTGTGACCGGGCAGGACAAGTCGGGTAAGTCCGTCATTGTGCGCAACACGGCGGTAAAGCCCGTGACCCTTGCTTTGCTGCCAGATTACGAGTTCCATCGCATTTGGGGAAACGACTCTGTCCCCGAACTGCCGTCGGACGGAACTCCACCCACGCAGCCGAGTTACTTTCCTCCAAAGGGTGGTTTCCGCTTTGCGTTTTTCACCATACCTCCGGACACGACGGCTCGTGTGGATCAGATCGACATCGCATCGGCTCTAGGTAAGCGTCCGCCTCTGACCGTCTGGACAAGCGTGTAATCGCAAGTCATGCTCGCGATGTGGACACCAACGATAATGTCCACGTGGAGCGATGATGGACACTTACACGCAACC
>Ga0070732_10001006_pt1 | contig 15869 bp, 8 predicted proteins | sample Coa_R1_5_FD_66449 | JGI IMG/M metagenome (GOLD analysis project Ga0070732, IMG submission 66449) | Surface soil microbial communities from Centralia Pennsylvania, which are recovering from an underground coalmine fire - Coalmine... | ecosystem: Environmental > Terrestrial > Soil > Unclassified ...
CTAAATCGCAGTGACTTTTTCAACACCCACGCCTGATTACAACAGTTGACCAAAAGCGCTCTTGAGCCGACCAGAGCACTACTTTGGCAGTGCGCCACCAGAGCAGCACGAAAGCGTCGATTTTGTGCACCGGGTCTTGGACGCTGGTGAACGAATCACCCGCGTTTTGCCGCTAATCGCCGGCCCAATCCAGCCCTGCGGGATCGGATCTCCACATCCGTGTTCTTGTGAGAATGCGGGTCTGCTTAACGGCTGCAGCCCGCCGCATCGCGGGACACCAGCGACTCCGCGACGAACGTCACATTCCCTTCGGGTTCTTTCGCGACAAGCCCAAGCCTACCTGCGACAAGTGCATGTGAACGCAGGCACGCCGGGACGCACGTGTGGGCACACACGCGGTAAACGAGAACCCTGTTTGGTGTACGCTGCGGCTTCGTTCGCTGCTGGCCCCTCGCGCCCCGAATTTATCCCCGCCCGTATCGTCGAGAACGTCGAGCAAGCGGAGCCGGAATCCTTGGCGGGAAACATGCTTACGGCGATAGGCGTATTGTGGTCGCTCGACACTCGCCATGTGCCGTTGTCTGCCGTTTGAGCGGCATGTAAACCTAGTCAGGGCCCCCATCTTCAGCTGGTTAAAGACGTGACCGCGAAATCACTGGACGTGAACTAACGACTCATCGACATCCGCACCGCGTCGGCCGACTGCACTTCGATCATGTCGGGCTGGACGGAAACCCAATCCAGCGGCATCACCAACAAACGCAGATGGACGATAGCCGGTCGCGAGCCGGTGCGCCAACGGCTTTCCTCGGCGTCAAAATAATGTGCCAGATCGATATCGTCCCAAGGGTAAAACCAAACTTCTGACGGCACATTTGGCTGCACGAGAAATGACTTCTGATCGTGCCTGGAATCCGCGCGCTCGATCTCGAGCACGAGGCGGGTCGGCTTGCGCAGCTTCCACCAGAGGCTGTAGTGCACGGTGATGCGCAGCCGCAGAAAATCGGTGTCTTCGCTGGGCAAAACAGGCGCGACCAGATCCAGTGACAATGTGCGTTTGCGGATTGGATAGCTTTGGAAAGCCACGCTGAGCGGCCGCGCGTGGAAAGCGATTTTGGCAGCTCGTGAATCGTCTCTTTGTAAGCCGAAGACACGTGGGACCAGTTCTTGCTCTCCCCGGTAGTGCCGGAATATCCAGAGCCATACCTCGGGACTGCGTGTGAAATTCGGCACGTCGTCGACAGCATCGCTCAGATCGCCATCGGGCAGGTAAAGTCCGGCCGGCGCTGGTACGCTTTCCAATCCCGCGATTTCAAGCCGCGATAGGTACGGGCCGCTGGCGGTGTAGGCCTGCATCAGTCCTCCGGCGACGCTGCGCCGGGAGGCGATGCCGAATAGGGTCTGGTAGGGGAAGACCACGATGTGCTCCTGCGGCCCGCTGTGCTGGCTGAGGTAGCCGGAGGCCGCCTGAAGCATCTCGGTAAATTCCGGATCGAAGCAGCCGCGATCGAATTCGCGGAAGCCAGCAGGACACTCGGTCAAGGGATGCCCCAGCTGCTGGACCAGGCGAATGATGGTGGACGGCGGGAAAGCCGGGTGGGAAAACAGCATGGAGCACGCAATCGCCAACAGGACGGCGAGCCAGGAGAGGCGCGATTCGAGCGAGAACAGGACGGTACCTGCGAGGAGCGCCATGGCAAACGCGGCGATGACCAAGTGCTCGTCATCGGAGCGCACCAGGGCGCTCTGCAGCATGGCTACGGCGACAACAAAACCGCCCAACAAGAAGCCGGTGCGTTTGGTGATTGCCGGATTGAGCGTGCTCCGGGCGCCGGCACGAAAGAGAAACACCGCAGCTCCCGCGAACAGCGTCCCGAGCAGCCGGGTCGTGCCCTCGTCCGTCATGGCTTTCGGCGTGGCCCAGCGATACACGCTCACCATTTGTGCGCTATCTTTCCAGAACCGGAAGTCAAGCGCCGACCCCATCACCGTATTGACGGCGAGAGCGAGAATGAAAACCCAGAACACAAACGTAAGCAGCGTAGGGAGGTACTTGCCTACGATGCGTTTGTCTTTGCGGGCTTCGAACAGGACCGCAGCGGTCGCAACCACCCATGCCGCTGTCGAGTACACCCCGGTGTCGGACGCTATCAGGAATGCGATGACGCAGAGCAACCCGGCAGCGATTCCGAAAGCGTAGGGTTTGGCGCGTCCCTCGGTGACCGCGTACCAGCCACGCAGGAAGATCGCGAAGAGAAGAACCGGGAACGCATTCCGCAACGACGGCTCCCAGAAGATGATGACTAAGAGCAGCAGCAGGGCCCGTTTCCAAGCCGGTTGTTCGGGAAGCAGCAATCGCAGGACAAGATACACGAAGACGAACGCGCACCAGGCCGGCACCGTGTCCCACGTGGCATAGATAGCTCCCATGGACAAGCCCATCGAGCGGCCAGCCACGCTGGAGAGCCACTGAAAAATTGGGCCGTGAGTAAACGCAACGTCGCGGCCAACCCAGATACCGCGTGAGAGCTTGAATACCTCGTCAAGATGCCAGTTGTCGTCGATCAGGTCGGTGTCGCGGACGACGACCAGCGTCCGGGGTGAAAGCCACGGCGCTGGTATTGACGCCAGCACGAGCAGTAATAGCGCCAGCAGGTCGCAGTGGTTGGCCAGCCACGAGCCCGGGCGTGTTGGGGCAGGCCGAGGTCCAGGCGAGCGTCGCTGGCTCACCAATTCGTCGAACTTCTCCATAGGCGAGTGCCATTCTAACGCAGGGCAAAATCGGCCTGAGGCCATCCATGCCGGTTAAGCGGCACAGAGCGGCAAATGGCGAGTGTCGAGTGAAAACTAGAAGCGGCACTCGCTGTGCCGTTCCCAGCAGTAAGGGGCGCCCGCTTGTGCTTGCTGCACTCGGACCCTAAAGGGGCAGCCGAAAGCGGTCGCGGGGGCGGCGCGGCGGTCAGTTTCCAGTTTCGCAAACATGATCAGTAAGCGTCTCCTAAGCCGTCGGCATGATCACTGTTGAAACATCCCCATTACACTCATCTTAGCCCAATCGAGCAGGGAGGTTGGCTCTGGCTTCGCTCATCTCCATGCGCTTCTCGCGCTGCCGCACTGCCTTTTTCAACCCCAGCTTTGCAGCTCTGTATGCCGCGTTGGAGTCGTAAAGTGCACGGTCAGGCAAACACATCTGGAAAACCCTCGTCCAAGAGTTTCCCTGAGAGCGGAGCTTTGTCGCCAGTGTCACCCTGGGGTGTCTGGGTCGGCCCGGGCCGGGGCGCTGAACGTAGGAGGTAAACAATCGCGCCAGTCTTCGTACTTCCCGGTGCAGTAAAGTGATTTCGGAAATCAGTTTGTTAACTGTCATGCACTTACAAAGCCCTAGATTGCCAACTGTGCTCGGTTAAGTTCTTTGTTTGCTGTTTAAGCGCGGGTTCGATTCCTTCCGCGCTCACCACTTCAAGGCAGCGACACCCGTTATTTACTCACCGCCCAGACCCAATGGGATGCCCTCGGTGAAGCTTATCGACGATCACAATCTGTTCCAACCGAAAGCCACCGGATCGGCATCGCAAGGAGGTATTTGACAGTGCACGAGATGACGGATTCACAGCTCAATCCAAGCAAACAAATCGAGTCCCTCTGGCGCCTGGGAGGACTGACGTGGACGGAGTTGGGTCGACGAGTCTGGCGGGGAATGAACCAGACGGACTTGTTCAACAGGGCCTACGAGCTCGCCTATAACTTCTTGCTTGCCGTCTTTCCCATGCTTTTCTTCCTGATCAGCCTGCTCGGAGTGTTCGCTCATGAAGGCAGCAGATTACGCGTTGACCTGTTCGCGTACGTGCAGGTTGCGCTGCCACCAACTGCCTACCAGTTGCTGCAAAAAACGCTCGACGAAATCACCAGAAACACACCCGGCGGGAAGCTGACATTTGGCTTGCTGTTCGCCCTCATTTCCGGATCAGCAGGAATGACGCAACTGATCACGGCTTTGAATTCTGTGTATGAAGTCCGAGAGGCCCGGTCATGGGTGAAGGTGCGCCTGATATCGCTCGGACTGACGGCTGCCATGTCGATCCTGATTATCGCCGCGCTCTTCCTGGTTCTCGCGGGCGGACAGGTGATCGCGTATTTAGGACAAGTATTTGGCATGAGTGCGGCAGCGTTTGTTGCATCGAAAGTGTTGCAGTGGTTATTCGCTTTGGGGTTCGTCGTCTTTGCTTTCGCCATGGTTTACTACTTTGCGCCGGACGTTGAGGAGCAACGCTGGTACTGGATTACGCCCGGTTCGATCATCGGGGTAGCCATTTGGGCCCTGGCATCAGGTGTGCTCCGCGCATATTTGCACTTCTTTAATACCTACAGCAAGACCTATGGCTCTTTGGGCGCCGTCATCATTCTTATGCTGTGGTTTTATGTCACCGGGCTGGCCATTCTGCTTGGGGGCCAGATCAATGCCACGATTGAGCACGCGGCGGCTGAGCACGGCCATATAGAAGCCAAGGCTCCGGGCCAGAAAGCTGCTTGATTCTATAGCGCAGTAGAGGAAGAAAAGCGAGGCGGAAGAACCAGCTCTTCGCGAATTGTTTTAGGCCTCCTTAGAACTTGGTGTGATATTTCCCGTCGACGGAAACACCGCCCAGTTGATCGCGTGTCGCGCCCACCGACCATCGCTTGTTGATCCGATACTCACCTTGGACGATTTCGCCGCCGGGCTGGGAAACATCCGTCGAAAATGAGAACAGTAGACTCTTGGTGACGCGCTGCTGAATTGCAATTCGAGCTGACGGGTTCTGGTTGTTTCCGCCGAGTGTGGGATCGATCTGCAAACTGGAAATCCCCGCGAGCTTCTGCACGCCGCTGCTGAGTTGTCCGGCAACTTGTGAGGCAATCATGGAATCCGTGCTCTGACTGCTGGCTGCCTGCTCCTCGGTTGTCTTCCCGCGCGCGATCAGATTGATAACGTCGGCCGTCGGCAATGGCGGATCCGAAACGTAGGCGGTAGTCAACTTGTCGAGTGGACCGCGCATCGTCAGAGTCAGATTGTATTGCTCGACTACAGTTGAAACGGAAACGTTCAACACCGGATGCGTTTCGTTGGGATCGTCAAACGTAATCACGCCTCTCTGCAACTGATAGCGCAAATTGCGGTAGAACAATTCGCCGGATGTCAGCGTCGTACGCCCGGTAATGACTGGATCGGCTGCCGTGCCACCAACCTGGAGCGAGGCCTGGCCCGCAATGCTGACCTGTGAGCTCACAGCATTTAAACTTTGCTGGGATTGCACGCTGATCGCTAGTTTTACCGTGTCAGCAAAACCGGGCTGGGAGGGCGTGCTACCCGTGCTGAACTGGTCGCCAAATTTCGATAGATCGAAGTCGGGAGTGAAGGACAGATTGTCGATCACCACGCGCCCGGTTAGCACTGAAGCGTCGGTGGTGCCACTGAACGCAAGGTTGGCATCCAGCAGGGATCTCAGGCCCTCGGGATAACGGAGGCGCATAGATTTTCCCTGCAGGGCAAGATTGAATTGAACGCTGGGCTTGTAGGCAATCGATCCGCCCATCGAAACCTGCCCACCGCCCACCTGTGCCGTCACGTTCGAGACCTGAACGTGATCGTTGCCGATATCCAGAGTGCCATTCAGTTTCTCGACGCCCACCGGAGCGTCGACAGTGTTCAACGCAAGATTCTGAAGTTGAAGCTGGCCCTCGATTGCTGAGCCGGAAGAGCGGACATTAAGAGCAATCGTGCCGGAACTCCGCGCGTCCGGCGAAACGATCTGGAGGATGCGAATGTCCACGGCACCTTGTGCGGTCAACGTCGGCGAACCGTCGCCGCTCCCGGTCGGTATGCGGCCTTGCGCAGTCAGAGAAGTGCCGGTGCCTTTGATTTCCACCGGCTGAAGGATAACGACTGACTTCTCATAGTCGACCTTGATCGGGCGCGCGATTCCGATTTCCAAACTTTGATATTTGGCTTGAAGGACAGGAACGGTAACGTGCGCCTCAACCCGTGACTTGTCTTTCAGAGGGCCTTTTACCGTTGCATGCAACTCAGTCTGACCCTGGAATTCCTGTGGCACGCTCGGGGCGTAGGTCGCTATCAAGGCGGCAAGCGGAATCGTCCCGGTGTCGATCGTCGCATCGGTGTCGTAGTCGCCGGTCAGGGCCACACCTCCGCGGGCGTGGATCGATGCTTCGGAGACTCTCGAATCCAGCGTGAGGTTCGCCCGATGTTGCGCAACTTGAACCTCTGCCTTGAATGCCGAGATCGTATTCTGGCGGACTTGCAACTGCGGGAACTGCACGGTCGCCACCAGTTGCGGGTCGTCCACAGTACCTTCGCCGCTCACAGTAGCTTTGATGGTGCCATTGATCCCAAGATTCTTCTCCTGCACGGTCCGCAGCTTTTGCAGAACGACCGAGGGCGCATTAAGGCGCAGTTTGTAGACTCTCGTTTTCGGCGTGAAAGAGAGGTCCGCGTCTACGGCTCCGGCTTGGGTCGATACATTCAACGTTGAAACGATGGAGCCGTTTTCGGTGTGGAACTTCGCAGCGAGATTCTGAATCGGCTCGTCGTAGGCACGGGCATTCGCAATCTGAAGCGAGCCGGATCCAATCGGCTCAAGTTGAGTACCTTTCAGGTCAACCGTGGACGAAAGTTCGCCCGAGACGGGAAACTGCTGTTTCACCAAACGCTGAAGATCACTCAACTGTATCTGCTGCGCCTCAATGTGGGCCTTGATCGGACTCGAAGCATCGTAGGACCAGCTCTTCAGTGTGAGACTACCATTGAGATTCACCTGTCCGCGATGTGCATTCACCAATGATGCAGAGTCAATCGTGACTCCAGACGGATTGGCGTGTATCGCAAGCTTGGCGCTGTTCCATTCGCTGCCCTCTACGGTGAGATTTTGCGCATTCAATTGAGCAGTCACTGCTGGCTTTTTCATTGTGCCTTGCAGGTTAGCGCTCAGCGTGGCGGAGCCCGAAACCGCTGGAGGCGCGGATTGCGAAGCGCTGAAGGAAGTCGCCAATGCTGCGAGTTGGTGTAAATCGTTCGCCACGACCTGCACCTGCAGGTTGGAGTGGTCACTGATCGCGCCCTGAGCCGTCAGAGTTGCCGTCGGAATACGAAAAGCAGTGTCGCGCACCTGAATGATCTGTCTCGGGCCGTTATAGTCGACGTGGAGCGCTCCATTGACGGGCACTTCTTTCGCTGAAGGATTCGACCGGCTGTTGGCGTGAGCTTGCACAACTAGATCTGAGTGCGCACGTAAATTGCTAACGCTGCCCTTCCATGAAGCATTGGCCTTGCCGGCTAGCGTGCCGGAAATCGAAGCAGCCTGGATTTGTTGCGTGCCGAGTGCGCCCTGAATCGCCTTCAAAGAGATATTGGATAACGATGCCTGGAGGCGCGACTCGGGGGCGGCGGAGTCAAGATGCTTTATCTCGGCCAACGCGGTCACCCGGCCGCCGAGCGTCTCTACGCTGAAGTTGGTGAGCTGCAGAGTTCCATCGCCCAAACGGTAGGATCCTTCCAACTGTCGCAACTCGACGCGCTTCCCCGATGCAACGGCGGTTAAAATCTTGCTCTCCGCTCTTCCGTCTACTGCAACATTGCGGACTAGTGGTTGATCTTCGACAGTCCGATAGCGCAGCTTCCCGGTTAAAGAGATGTCACCGGCTGGTGACACCGATGGCGACAGCGCGGCGAAGTCCTGGGCGTGAATTCGGATTCGGTAGTCGCCGTCGGCGACGGGATTGGAATAATCGGAAACCTTGACATTAAGACCGACTTCTGACGAGCCGACTGTCAACGACATCGAACGCAGATCGAAGCGCTCTGGCGTAGCGTCGAACTGCAGGTTCAGGTGATGGGAGAGTGGCGCGTACTGCGCATATTCAAGATGTCCGTTATCGTAAGAAAAGGTTCCGTCATAGCGCTTGGCGAGCGATTCGAACCGAATGTTTGTCGCCAGATCATGCAAGTCCGCGACCAACGGTATCTTGCGATCGTTGTAGTTGATTTCGCCATTGATCAGCTGAGCATGCGCAACGGCGAGGTCGAAGACGCTGGTGTGGCTGCTGCTCTGGCCAGGCGGAGCAGTCGGCAGGTTGTTTTTTCCGTCGCGGCTGACCTGTACATACACCACCGGATGCTCGACCACAAGCTCATTCAGAGAAACCTGGTGGTGGAGTGCAGAAACAATCTTCAGACTCACGGTCAATTTGTCGGCATGGAGTAACGGCGGCTGATCAGCACCCTCAGTGCCGCGGATGGTGATGTTATCGAGATGAGCAGTCAAGCTCGACAACTGAAAATCCAAGCCGCCAATCTCAGTCTTTCCTCCCGTGGCAAGATTGGCCTGCTCGACAATTTTGTGGATGGCAAACTGCTGAAAGCTGCTCGTCCGGAGATAGCAATATCCCGCGACCACAGTCAGAATCAACAGAGCCGCAAGCCCTGCGAAAGTCCAACCCAGTATCATCTTAAACTTCATGATTTTCCTAAAATGCCTGCCCCACGGTGATGTAGTACTGGAGCGGATTAATTCCCGGTACCGGGTTTAGGTTGCGGCCAACATCAAATCGGATGGGACCGATCGGCGTGGCGTAGCGAAGTCCCACGCCAACTGTATTGGTGTAATTGTTGATGAAATTCTGCACGTTGATCGCGCTGTACACATTGCCTCCGTCGTAGAAGACAACTCCACCCAACGCCTTCGTGATATGAAGAGGAAAGCGCGCTTCGGAGTTGAGAATGAAGAGTTGGCGGCCGCCGACGGGCACGGTGACGTTGACGCATCCGGACTGGCCCTGAAGCACGTCGCAGAACGGCACAAGGCGTTGCGGGCCAGCCTCATCGATCGGAAAGCTACGCAGTGAGGTGCCACCGCCGGAAAAGAAGAGCTGGCTGGTGGGAACAAAACTGCCCGCAAACGGACTGGCGAGGCCGAGCCGGATGCTATTGGCAAAGACGACGGAATGAATCGGCTTGTAATACGCGTACTGAGCAAACAGCTTGGCGAAGTTTGCGCTGGAGCCGAAAGCTGTTGGCGTAATGCCCAGATTGATGGTCGAGAACACGCCGCGGTGCGCATCCAGTGGCTTGTCTCTCGTGTCACGGATGATAGTCGCAGAAACTGTGGAGAGCCGCACGCTCCGATCCCGATCGAGCACGAGTTGCGGAACGAGAATGTGCGAGAGGCCAGTCTTATTGAAGTCGTAGCGCAGCTGCAGGCGTGTATTGGTTTTCGTACTTATGAGCCTTTCCACCTCGAATGACAGATCGCCTAATCCTGCGGTAAAGAGTGGATTCTCGCTGTTTCGCTCGATCGACAAGCTGGTTAAAGACTGCCACTGAGAATGCAGGAAATGCGGCTGGCCGTAAGTGCCGAGAATCCGCTGGTCGAGGCGTGATACGAGAAGCGAAGCGCTGGCTGTCTCAGCCAGGCCGCGCATATTTCGGCGCGTGAACTCCAACACTCCCCGGGGACTCGCGAACGTCGATTGGCTGGGCGCGATCTTATTCCCATTCAATCCGATCGTCCCTCCACCGCCCGGAACAGCCACAGTTCCAGTGGGAATGTTTCCCCCGCGATGTGAGATCTCAAAGCCGAAACCATATGTGAGCTCATTGCGCTTGGCCTCGTGTACTTTGACCAGAGCCATCTCATCAGTCTGATCGGTAATGGGTTTCCGCGGCCCAACACTAGTCCAGTCGAATACATTCAGGTCGTACAGACGGCTTTCGGCTTCCAGTAGTTGCGCCCGGCGCATGGGCGACTCAGCCGGGATCTTCGACGTTTGCGCCATTAGCGACGCACGCGTCTGCCGCTGTCCGAGGTACACAACCTGGCTCACGCGGACTAACTGGTGCTCGGCAATCGCATACGTGATGTAAACCCGATGCGGATCGTTGAACAACTGATCGACCGTTGTCTTCACCTCCGCGTTCAGATACCCGCGGTTCAGGTAGGTCGCCTGAATGCGATTGCGGTCTTCGGTCAACTTGCGTGGGGAAAAGGGCACTCCCGCGCGAAGTTGAAATCCTTTCGGAGCCGTGAGCGCGTTGTAGGTAACATGCTGGTTGCCGGCGACCTCGGTGTCCTCGACTAATGTTTGCGGACCTTCCTCGATCTCGAAGATGACATCGATCTTCGGCTCGCGATCGACGGTGTGAGAAGTAACCTTCACTTCCTCGTATCCCCGGTCGTGATAGACCGCCTCGATGTTCTCTTTGCTCTTCTTCACCAATTTGTCGCTGACCGCGCCGTGGGTCCAAATGTGCGACTTCTTGACGTTCACCTGATCGAGCAGATCCTTTTGGGGAATGGCATAGTTGCCGTGAAAGAGAATCCGATCGACCTTGTGCTTTCGGCCACGATCGATGTTGTAAACGACAAGAATTTCGTCGGGCTTCCTCTGGAATTCGGTGGTGACTCTCACATCGGAAAAGCCCTTCTTCTGAAAGTAATCGATCAGATTTCGCTGCCCTTCCTCCACCAGATCACGATCAATCGTGCCCTCGGAATAAACTGGGATGAGCTTCCGCATCTGGCGACCGCCAAGAAACGGAATCGAACTCAAGCGCGCTCCAGCGGTGCGTACGGTGACGACAGGTCCGACTTCAATCTTGAATGAGACGGCGACACGATTCTTGACCGGATCGTACTCGGGAGGGTCTTCCTTTACGCTGCTGGCAAGCCTGCGTTGCCCGGTAAGGGCTCTCTTCAAGAGCTTCGATGCCTCATCCAGTCGTTCGCGACTGTAGGGCTTGCCCGCCTTCAGCAACCCACCGGACAATCGCGCTCGCAAGGAGCGGACTGCATGCAACAGCCGGGCAGTCTCTGGTTGGCCCGGCCCTTCGAGCCTGACCGAAGAAATTCGAGCCTGTTTCCCCGTCTCTACGGCAAAAACGACGCTGACGAGTTGGTGCTCATCATCAATCTTCGGTTCAGCGTGAACGTTGGCCTGAAAGTATCCGTTTTGATGGAAGAAGTTCAGCAGCGCATCTTGAGCGACTGGAAGGCGCGCTGGATCGTAGGGATCTTCGTCTTGCAAATTCACGACCTGAAGCAGCGTCGTATAGGAAAAGTGCTTTACGGCGCCGGGAAAATCGATCACCCCGAGGTAGTAGGCAGGTTCCAGCAAGAAGCTGACACGCAATCCTGTGACGTCCGGATCAACGCTGACGCGGACCTCGGGAAAACCACCTGCCTTCTGCAGGGCTTCGACACTTTGCCTGATTTGTTGCTCTGAATACGGAGTACCCGCCTTTTGTGAGACCACCGGATAGAGCGGTTCCAAATTCCGGTGCGGGTTTGCGATCAGGGAAACGGCACTCACATTCTGCCCTTCGTATGCGGCTTGAGGCGCCTGTGGGGCCAGTTGCCCGTTCAACAACGCCGCACTGAAGATACAGAAGACGATGATGGACGAGCGCATAATGGCACCTACATGCTGCAGGCGAGCGCGGCATGGGCCTGGTCGACCTGCGGCTCGAGCAACTGTGCGCGTGCCGAGGTGGGATGCGCTAGATTTCGCTCAGGTTGTCAGCCAGCGTCCGTCAGATGCGACGAATTCGGAAACCGCGCAAATGCTGGCGCAAGGAATTGATGAGTCAGACCGTTTACGTTGGTCTGTGGCAATGAAGAAGGCCCGGCACAGCGTTGAGATTTCTCTTTGCGCTGTCCGGGCTACGCAGCCTCGCGAGAGGCCGAATGTGCGTGAAAGACCTCCGGTTTTCCGTGAGCAGGCAGATGAATCCCCTGTTTCTGATCCGGTCTCTTCTCTTTCCCAATGAGCTGGGGGATTGCGACCGTCCTCCTCGTGCGAATCGAATGGTAAATTGCCTCGATGATATGGACATCCGCGAGGCCCTCCAAGCCGGACGGCTCCGGCTGTTTATCCCGCAGGATGCGATTCGAGAAGTAGGTCAGCTCTGCCGCGAACTGATCCCGCTTCGGGAAGCTTTTGGTTTTCTTCTTTCCGTTGATCGTCACTTCCAGTCGAGTGCCTTCTGCGTATTCATAGGCAGGATCCGCCTGGAGCACGCCTTTGCTCCCAATGAGCTTGTAGCGGCTCACATCGGCCGCTCCAAAACTGCACGTAAATGTCGCTAGCCGTTCTCCCGGAAACCGCAGCACCGCTGATACCATCTCCTCGACTCGCTCGAACCGCTGTTCATCCTTGCTTGCGGCCAGGGCGCTAACCTCCAGCGGCTCCGATCGAAACAGGTAGCGCGCTGCGTTGATGCAGTAGACTCCCATGTCATACAGTGGACCGCCACCCAGAGGAACCGGCTCGGTGATACGGACATTCTTATCGGCAACCTGTTGCGCGAACTCCGAGGTGAAGGCACGCACGTCCCCCAGCCTGCCGTCTTTCGCGAGTTTGACGGCTTCGAGATTCCCCGCCTCGAAGTGGAGACGATAGGCGACCATCAGCTTCACATGGTTCCGGTTCGCAGCCTCGATCATCTCGCGGCATTCTTGCGTGGTTGGCGCCATCGGTTTTTCGCACAACACGTGCACTCCTGCTGCGGCGGCGCGAACAGAGTATTCGCGATGCAGATGATTCGGCAGCGTCAGGAACACCGCGTCTACATTGGAGAGAGCTCTGCTGTATTCCTCGTACGGATAAAGATGTACAAGGTTGTACTTCTTGCCGAGCTTGCGCAGCTTTTCGGAGTCGCCCGACACCAGTGCGAACAGCTCGGCATTGCGTGCTGTCTTGAATGCGGGTAGCACCGCGACTTGTGCGATGTGACCAAGTCCAACGACCGCGTATCGAACCTTATTCTTCGAACGGTTCATGGGCCCTCCGGCACTAGGCGGCACGATCTCGCACAGCGTTCATGAGACCGGCCGAATCTGCGCAGTGTGCGCAACAGAACATGTGATCTCCCACTTCTACGCCGTGACCGATGATCCGGCACAAGCAGTGACCGCAAGTCGGCGCCACTGCCTGAATCGCGCACTCGAAGCTGTCAAAGGCGTGACGCTCCCCCTGAATGACAAGTTCAAAGCATTTATCGTATTCATTCCCGCACTTTTCGCATGTAGCCACTTGAGCGTTCCTCCGACAACTGATTTGACGGTTGGGTGCCTGATGCTGATCGGGAGTTGCACAAATCTGCTTCGAGAGGACTCTGTCAGGTTCATTACGAGCCGGACTAACGAAAGCGCGGTATGGATTGATCGTTGGCGCGCCGCAAGAATGTCCAGGGGAGCTATGGGGCAAATGAAAGCGGAAGGCGCCAACGGGTCTGTTTCGCAGAGCTCCGATACGCTTGATTCACAACAGCCCGATATTGCGGCAGCCGTTGAGCAAGCAGCCGATGGAGTCGAAGTTCTCCAGGCTTCTATCAAGATCGGAACGGTCGCCCAAATCGTTACCGCCCTCATTGCGATAATCGGGCTGCTCTACCTCTTGAAGTTGGTACTCGTCACCATCCTCGCTTCAATCCTGCTGGCCTATATTCTCGAACCGGCCCTCGCGCTGCTCGTTCGTTGGCGATCGCCGCGATGGCTAGGAGCGGGGGTCGTGGTGACCTTGGCTGTTATGCTGGCGCTTGGCGTTGTCTACTTTTCATATAACCACGCTGTCGATTTTGCGAGCGAGTTGCCGGAATACACAGCGACACTGCGCAGAACCGTGAGTAGTATCCGCTCAAGCGCCGACAAATTAGCGAATCAGGCCCGCTCGGTCGTCGAGCCTGCAAAGGACCGCGAGAAGCCGCTGCCGGTGCGCATCGATCAACCGCAGGGTATCGTTCAAATGATCTCCGAAAACAGCAGCACGATTCTCGACATCTTGATGGCGGTTGGTTTCGTTCCCTTCCTTGTTTATTTCATGCTCGCCTCGAAAGAGCATGTCTACGTCAGCACAGTGCGACTCTTTCCCGAGGAGCATCGCTTAGTGGCCCACCGCACGGTGGGCAACATCTCCAAAATGATTCGAAGCTTCCTTCTGGCCAATCTCGCCGTCGGTGTGGTGAGCGGGATAATCTCGGCGATCGTATTTTGGCGGCTGGGTATCCAGTACTTCTACTTCATCGGTGCCATCAGCGGGTTCGTAACATTGATTCCCTATCTTGGTATGTTCCTCGCCCTGCTGCCACCGCTGGCCGGCGGCGCTGGCACCTTGCACCACGGTGGGATCATCACTGTGATTGTGACCGTCATCGGAATTCATGCCATCACGATTAATCTGATCTATCCACGGGTCATCGGTGCCCGTCTCAAGCTCAACGCGCTGGCTGTCAGCTTATCGCTTCTGTTCTGGGCGTGGATTTGGGGAGCTCCGGGCCTCATTCTGGCTATTCCGATCGTCGGAGCTTTGAAGATCATTTGCGACCATATTGAACCTATGAGGGACTTCGGATCCTGGCTTGGTGAATAGCCTTACTGGTCACGCACGTGACCTCCGGTCGTGCAGTATTTTAGCAACTTTACCGGAGCAGAACTCATCTTCAGCTTGACGTTTCTTGACTAGGCGAGACGCGGCGCCCCGCTCTAGTCTTCAAGTCATAGGACGAACAGGGACGTCGCAAGCCCAGTCAAGGTAAGAATGGTCATCCAGACAGAACCCATCGTGTGGCCCGGAAAGCCCTATCCTCTTGGGGCGAACTGGGACGGCGAAGGCGTAAACTTCGCTCTGTTCTCCGAGCACGCCGAAGCGGTCGAGCTCTGCCTATTCGATCAGGCGGGCCGCCGCGAATTGCATCGCGTTCGAATCAAAGAGCAGACCGATCAGGTCTGGCACTGCTATTTGCCCGAGGCGCGGCCCGGACTCCTCTACGGATACCGCGTCCATGGTCCTTACGATCCGAACAAGGGACACCGGTTCAATCCACACAAACTCCTGCTCGACGCCTACGCTAAGCAGATCGTCGGAGACCTGAAGTGGAGCGACTCCCATTTCGGTTACCGCATTGGCAGCAAGAATGCCGATCTCTCCATGGATCGTCGCGACAGCGCTCCCGGCATGCTGAAGGCCGTGGTCATCGATCCGGCGTTCACCTGGGGCACGGATCGGGCCCCACGTACTCCCTGGCATAAGAGCATCATTTATGAAACGCACGTCCGGGGCTTCACCATTCAACACCCCAAAGTTCCAGCATCTTTGCGCGGAACCTATGCGGGCCTAGGGACTGCTCCAGTGATCGACCACCTGCTCAAGCTCGGCGTCACTGCCATCGAACTCATGCCCGTGCATGACTTCGTCGATGACCGACAGCTCATGGAACGCGGCCTGCGCAATTATTGGGGATACAACACGATCGGTTTCTTCGCTCCGATGTCGCGTTACCTGGCCACCGGTTCGATCAGCGAATTCAAGACCATGGTCAAGATCATGCACTCGGCCGGTATCGAAGTCATCCTCGACGTCGTCTACAACCACACTGCCGAGGGCAATCAACTCGGCCCCACACTGTCGTTCCGCGGCATTGACAATTCTGTTTACTACCGCACCCTCCCGGACAATCCCCGGTACTACATGGATTACACCGGCACCGGTAACACCCTCAACATGCGCCACCCGCGGGTGCTGCAACTCATCATGGACAGCCTTCGCTACTGGGTGCTAGATATGCACGTTGACGGTTTCCGCTTCGACCTGGCCGCGACCCTGGCGCGCGAATTGCACGAAGTCGACAAGCTCGGCGCATTCCTCGACATCATTCACCAGGACCCGGTGTTGTCTCAGGTCAAGCTGATCGCCGAGCCCTGGGACCTGGGCGAAGGTGGATATCAGGTCGGCAAGTTTCCTATCGGCTGGGCCGAGTGGAACGACCGCTATCGCGATGCCATCCGCTCCTACTGGAAGGGCGACGGCGGCCAGATCGGAGAACT
>Ga0070732_10001007_pt1 | contig 15868 bp, 8 predicted proteins | sample Coa_R1_5_FD_66449 | JGI IMG/M metagenome (GOLD analysis project Ga0070732, IMG submission 66449) | Surface soil microbial communities from Centralia Pennsylvania, which are recovering from an underground coalmine fire - Coalmine... | ecosystem: Environmental > Terrestrial > Soil > Unclassified ...
GTTCTCATAGCATTGCTCGAGCACTTCCCTGTCCCACTCCAGATAAGTCGGCATCATCGGACCGCTTGATCCGCAGGCGATCAACTGCACGGACCGGTCCACATAGCGCATCTGGCGCGCTGTATCCTGGGCCTTCATGCCGTACTCGACGGCGGTCATATGCCCAATCTGCCACGGCCCATCCATTTCATTACCTAGGCACCAGTACTTCACGTTGTAAGGTTCGGCATAACCGTGCTTCCGCCGTAAGTCGCTCCACTCTGTTCCCTTGTCCACATTGCAATACTCTAGAAGCGCGGCCGCTTGCTCTGGAGTTCCGGTTCCGAGATTAAGGCCCATGAGCGGCAACGTTCCCACGGCCTTGCACCACTGCATGTACTCGTTGGTGCCAAACTGGTTAGTGTTAATGGAGTCCCAGGCTTTATCGAGCACTCGCGGTCGATCCTGCTTCGACCCCACGCCGTCGAGCCAGTTGTAGCCGGAGACAAAGTTGCCGCCCGGATATCGAATGATGGGGACACCCAGTGAGCGCACCTCCTGCATCACATCCTTGCGGAACCCGTTCGAGTCGGACAACTTTGACGCTGGATCATAGATCCCCTCATAAATCGCTCGCCCCAAGTGCTCGAGGAATGAGCCGAACAAGTTTCGGTCAAGCGGAGAGATGCTGCGGCGACTGTCTATCAGAATGCGGGCGGTCTGATCTGCGGTTGAGGATGCCTGCGCCGAGACAAGGCGCCCGAAGAAAGTGCTGGAAGACAGCGCTACAGCGGCGGTAGAAGCCTGTTGCAGAAACTGGCGTCTCGACGGCATTGTTTTCATCCTCCCAGTTTTGTCAGTCAACCCAAAGTTCTGCCCGCATTTCGGATCTGTAGTAAACGATTACCCCAAAGCCGCACTAATATACGACTTGGCAACGTTTGAGGGCAAGGAGAAGCCGGCGGTTTCAGAATCGTAACAGGGGAAGGCTCGTTGACAAAATGGTACAAGGCTCCTAGCCTCTTTCTGTAGTAAACGATTGCTCACATGAAGGGACCCAACATATGCCGTCAGGAGTAGATCGTCGAACCTTCCTCAAGGCAACGAGTGCCACTGCTGCGGGCGCCTGTGCCGCGAGCATCCTTCCAGCGTGGGCCGCCTCCGACAAGAGCCTGGTAGCTGTGTCCACACCTCTCACGACGTTTGCCTATGCCGACGTCCGGTTGCTGGATGGACCAATGAAGCGACAGTTCGAAGAAAACCACTCGCGCTTCCTGAATCTTGATGACGACCGCATGCTGAAGGTTTTCCGGCAGGTCGCCGGCTTGACCGCCCCCGGAGAAGACATGGGGGGCTGGTACGACCTCACGGGCTTCAGTTTAGAAGGGAATGACTTCCGCGGATTTATTGCTGGCCATACGTTCGGGCAGTACGTTTCCGCCCTTGCCCGATCATATGCGGTCACGGGCTCAGAGCCGACGAAGGCAAAGATCCATCGTCTCGTAAAGGGATACGGCGAGACTCTGGATCCGAAGGCCAAGTTCTTCGTGGACTACCGTCTCCCGGCGTACACCTATGACAAACTCTCCTGCGGCCTGATTGACGCTCATGAATATGCTCAGGATCCAATGGCGATGGATATTCATGAAAAACTGACTCGCGCCATCGTTGTCTATCTGCCTGAGAAGGCATTGTCACGCGCGGAAATGCGCTCCCGACCGCATAAGGACACTTCCTACACGTGGGATGAGACCTATACCTTGCCAGAGAATCTGTTCCTTGCTTACCAGCGCAGCGGTAAGTCGTTTTATCGCGACCTGGCCAAGAAGTTCCTGGAAGATGACACCTATTTTGATCCTTTGTCGCAAGGCAACAATGTACTTCCCTTCGAGCATGCCTATAGTCACGTCAACGCGTTCAGTTCAGCGATGCAAGCCTACATCACCCTGGGAAGCGAAAAGCATCTGCGAGCGGCAAAGAATGGCTTCGACATGCTTGTCAAGACGCAAAGCTTCGCGACGGGAGGATGGGGACCGAATGAGGCATTCGGCGAGCCGGGAACGGGGCAATTGGGCAACAGTCTCACGACCACTCATGCCAGCTTTGAAACTCCCTGTGGAGCGTATGGCCACTTCAAAATCACTCGTTACCTTTTGCGCGTGACAAAGGATGCGCGCTACGGCGACAGCATGGAACGCGTTCTCTATAACACGATTCTAGGGGCCTGGCCGATTCAGGCTGACGGAACCTCTTTCTATTACTCTGACTACGCCACGACCGGAAAGAAAGTCTGGTATGGACAAAAATGGCCGTGCTGCTCGGGAACATTTCCTCAACTCGCGGCCGACTATCACATCAGCACCTATCTTCGCGCGGCAGATGGCGTCTACGTGAATCTGTTTACGCCCTCCAGCGTTCAATGGACCGATGGAGGCGGGAAGTACGCCTTGCAGCAGGAAACGAAATATCCCTTCGACAACAAGATTCAGATTCAGGTATCGGCCTCTACCCCAAAGGAATACACGCTCTACGTCCGCATTCCAGCGTGGGCTACGCCTAACCCGGTGCTGATGGTGAATGGAAAGCGCGTTTCCACTGAAGTGCAGCCGGGCACTTTCGCAAGTATTCACAATACGTGGAAAGACGGTGACCGTGTAGAGTTCGAACTGCCTATGCCTCTGAGGCTCGAAGCTGTGGACGCAAATCATCCTGACATCGTGGCCCTGGTGCAGGGTCCATTAGTATTGATGGCCGTGGGTGAGTCCCAGCCGACGTTCGAGCGCAATGCGTTGCTTCAGGCGAGGGCTGCAAGCAACGCTACCGGCGACTGGCTGGCCGGTTCGGCGGATGGCCGAAGCATCACAATGCGACCGTTCATGATGATCGACAAGGAAAGCTACAGCACCTACGTTCAGCTCAAATCCTAAGAGTATATTCGTCTTGGCGGCTGCCCGGATGGTCCCCTCCGGGGCTTCCTCTTGTTTCAAAGCCGGATCTATTTGGCCTGCGTATCCCCTTCGACCAGTTTGTAGCGATACTGTTCCCGCTCATCTTTCGTCGCCTGCTGACGGAGCAGCGCCAGGCGTTTCAACAGCTCTGGAATTTGGTCCTTCTTCTCAGTCTTCCTCAATGCCTGAATCAAGTGATACAGCGCGGTCTGATCCTTGGGATCGATTTCCAGAGCTTTGCGGCACTGGGCAGCAGCTTCAGGATACTGGCCAGACTGCAAATAGAGCTTCGCCAACACGCTGCGAGCTGGACCGAGCGTAGGACGAAGCGCGACGGCCTTTTTCGCAGAACGCATAGCTATTTGAAAATCCGCGCTACCCGGCTCGGCGCCTTTCTGCGTGAGTATGTCAGCCTGCAAGTAGAGCAGGATCGGATCAGCCGGCTTGCGCACCAGTTTTTCCTGCACCCCAGCCAGCGCACGATCAAAATCGTTCTGCTGCACGGCTGCCAAACCTTGCGCCGCGGCGCTCAGCGACTGGGTCGGATCAAGATCATAAGCTTTTTCAAAGTCCGCCTGGGCCTTGTCATACTCGGCAAGTTGCACATAGAGCACGCCGCGAGCAAAGTAGAGTGCTGCTACCCCGGGCTGCAGATTGATGCCTTCATTCACTACATTGATGCCGACTTGGAAAGACTGGTGAGTCGCAGACAAAATGGCAAAGTCGACGTACAGATTTGAGTTTTGCGGATTCAGCAGAATGGCTTGGCGCAGCGCATCGACTGCCTTGGTTGTGTCATGAGTGTCTTCATAGGCTCTCGAGGCAAGCTCCAACGTCTCCGGATCGGCGTTGGGTCCGAGCAACGGAACGAGCGTGGCCAGCGCATCTTCAGGCTTGTGCGCCATTAATTGTAGAGAGGCCAAAACCTGCCGCTCCTGCCGGTTGTCGGGATCGAGCAACAATGCGCGCTGAAAGACGCCAGCCGCTTTGTCGATTTGTTTCAGTCTTACCAGACACGTGGCATAGGCGTGGAGCGCTTGCACTCGCGAGTCAAAAAGCGCAGCAGCCCTTTCAAAGTGCGGGACGGCAGCCCCGCAGTTTCCCTGTTGATACTCGAGTACGGCCAACATACCGTGGCTAGTGACATCGCCAGGTCGCACCAGGAGAAGATGCTTCAGGAGGGGAATCGCCGCCGCGTTGCCAGCGTCATATTCGATCTGGGCAGCGCCTTGCAGAGCTAATACGTTGTCAGGGGAAAATTCCAGTGCCGTGCGGAACGATGTCAGGGCATCCTTTTTTCTGCCCAATCCCGAATATGCCCTTCCTTGCATCGTCCATAGCCCAGCATCTCGAGGAGATTGTTGAAGGGCAGGACGGAGAAGTTCGAGGGCTTTCTCGAATTGCTGGTCCTGAAGTGCCGAGGCGATTGGCAGGGATGGATCACTCGCGCTTTGTGCGAATGCACCAGTTAGGACTAGCAATAGTATGAGGGAAACATGACAACTTTTTTTTCTGCTTCCCCCGTTTCGCCCCGTCACCGGTCCTGCTTGGCTACTCTCGGTCACTCTCTTAATGTAATGCGAGGTAGGCAGGCAAGCAAAAAGCCCCGTCGTTGCGCAGTGGCGCGACTGCAAGTACCCGCCGAAATCGTTAGAACGTGATCTTGCCCCCGATCTGCCAGTTTCTCGGAAGTTGCTGGCTGATGGCTCTTCCAAACGACCCATTCGCCAAGTTTGGATCCACAAACAGATTTGGGTGGTTGAACAGGTTGAAAAACTCAAACCGCATTTCAAAATTCACCCGCTCCGTTATGTGGGTGTCCTTGTAAGCGGTAAGATCGGTTTCGGTGAAGCTTGGCTGCCGGAATTGTTGTGTTTTCTCGTTGCCATTTGTGCCTAAGGTTGGCTTGGTGAATTGCCCCGAGGTGAATACGCCATTGAGGTAAGCACTCCGCGAAGTTAGTTCGTTATAGCTGGTGACATCGGGATAATCCAGGTTGTCTCCGTCAGCGTTGTAGTCTCCGCCAGCGCTAAACGGAGCTGTCGTGACCACGGTAAACGGATAGCCTGTCTGATAAATCGCAGTCCCGCTTACTCCCCAACCTCCAGTTAACAAGCCAGAAGCGCCGTGACCGCCATTGATGCCCGGCAATTGGTAATTGAAGGTAAGCGAAAAGCGGTTGGGAACGTCCCAGGGAGACGGTCCGTAGAACTGGTGCGGATTTAACGCCGTAGGATACGAACCGTTCCCGATACTTGCTCCGCCCGTGCCCGCATCATCCTTTGATTTGGAGCGAGTGTAAGAAGCATCAAAAAATGCGCGTTTGGCGCGCCCTCTGAGGTCAAAAGTCACCCCATTGTAGTTAGCGACGCGATCGTTGTCCGCATAAGTGATCGGTCCAAAGCTGCTATTGAGCCTGGTGGGATTCGGATTCACCAACAGATCCCCGGGCTTCGCGTTGATGTCGGCGCCATAGCTAACAGTTCCGGCCTGGTTACCGTTCGCAACCAGACCGCCAGAGTGAGAACCACTGTAGAGGACACTGGCGACCAGGTTATTGCCAATCTTTCGCTCTAGCGTGGCCGCGAAAATATACGCGGTAGGAGTCGTTAAGTTGGGATTGATCCCACCGATGCCCGGCGATGCACCGGGAATTCCTCCCTTGGCATCAAGACATGGCGCGGTCGGACAAATCGCGGTGCCAGCGAGAGGCGGATAGCTAAACCCAAATGGAGGCTTGTCGCCGCTCCCCTGGGTGAAGACCGGAGAATTGGCGCCGGTGCCACCGAAGAAGGTCGGCATAATCAGACCCGGAGGATTGCCGCGGAATTCCTCCTGCACATTGGCCTGAGACAGCCAGTTCGCATACATGCCGAACCCGCCCCGCACGACCCAGTCACCCTTTCCAGTAACGTCCCATGCGACACCAACACGCGGGTTGAAGGCCTTAGGTGAACCACGAAGAGCGTTTTTGGTGGGCTTTGCAACTCCACTAGCAACGCGGTCCTGGAAGGTCGCTCCTGATCCAAGATAAAAATTCCCAAACACGGTCGAGTCCGATCGCGAATAGGGATTGCCCTGATCGTCAAAGCGCAGACCCAGCGTCACAGTCAAGTTGCGTCTCGCCTTCCATGTATCTTCGGCAAAGATTCCCCATGTTCTGGAAGCGGCGTTCCACTCCCAGAGCTGCTGTTGACCGGTGATGGGGTTATACATCACACCGCCTTCGGTGTGAGGCGCGTCCTGCGCCAAATTCAGCAGATTGTCGAACTGGAATTTCGGCGTGGACCAGGGTCCCTGGAAGGGCTCGACGTCGTCGCCAAACCATCCTTCGTAACCGAACTTCAGGACGTGAGCCCCGCGAACGTGGGTCAGAACGTCGCGCCAGTGATAGTTGTGCTGGATGAAATCGCCTTGCGCAAAGCCTTGTCCATAGAAGCCGCCGAAGCCATCCAGGTTGGAAAGCCCAGATACTCCCACTGATGGGACTGTAAAATCGCCAGTTTGATGCTGCACACCCTCGATTCGGTTTTGGGCGAAGATAGCTTCGTTCAATGTGGTGGGGCTGAAAGTGTGCGTGTAATTCACCTGGAAAGCACGTTCCCAGTTCTTGTTGGTGGAAGAGAACTGCGGGATAGGCGCCGGTCCGCCGAAACTGAGAACAGTACGGAAGAAGCTGCCATAAATTCGGTCGTTCTTGAAATATTTGTCGACGCGGATGAAGTATTGGTCCCCGTTACGGAAATTGCTGGAGTTGAAAACGCCAGTGTCAATCATGGGTGTGGAACATGGCAGATTGCTAGTCGCTGCTGTTCCACAGGTGCCCGGGAAGAGGTCATTGGCTGTCTTCGACACCGTGCCGCCGGTCAATCCCGTGGGAGCATAAGTATTCAGAATCTTAGTGCCGAATGTGTTGGGAAAGTTCTGCTGCGCAAAGACAGCGAACGCCGGATCCGGGGAGTTGATTGTTGCCCCTCCGGTAGCGGCAGATGATCGAAGTGGTTCCACAGAAAAGAAGAAAAACAACTGTTTGTGAGGGATGATGGGACCGCCAATCGCCCCTGAGAAGTTGTTGCTATGAAACGGATGGTACTTGGTGTGGCCAGGAGTCATGAATTCCGTGATGCCATACATGTTCTGGTAGTTGAAGTAATCGCTGGCCAGTCCATGGAATGTGTCCGACCCGGATTTTGTGGTGCTGGTCATCTGGATCGAACTGGCGCCGCCGTACTCCGACGAAAACGTATTGACCTGAATGCTGGTTTCCTGAATCGCATCGGGATTCGGTGTAAGGTTCAGAACCCCTTGCCGGATACTGCTGTTGACATCAAGTCCGTCGATAATGAACTTGTTTCCCACCGTGCCTTGCCCATTGGCGCTCACATCCACAGCCGTTTCGGTGGAGTAGTTATCCACGCCGGAACCTGGCGTTCCACCACCTCCCGGAGTTCCACCACCCATGGTTCCCAATCCTGAAACACCTGGTGCCAGTGTTACGAGGGAGATGAAACTGCGGCCTGCCAGTGGCAGCGTGGACAGCGACTGCGTCTCCAAAGTTAGTTGATTGCGGGTCTCTGCAGTGTTCACGAGCGGAGCCTCGGAAGTGACCGTTACGGCTTCCGAGGCGGAGCCGACCTTTAAGGTGATGGGGACACTCAGATTCTGCTGGGTCAGCAGGGTGACGTCCGTTTCGGACTTGGCAAATCCCGAAGCTTCAGCCGTCACTTTGTAACTACCCGGAGCCAGACTGAGGAAGCGGTAGTTTCCCGAGGCATCAGTCGTGGTCGTGGCTACCACTCCCGTTGCTGCATTGACGAGTTGAACGTCGGCTTTAGGAATTCCCGCTCCGCTCTTATCCTCCACCACTCCTTGAATACTGCCGGTGAATTGCGCCAGGGCTGCGCTAGCGAGTAACACCAAGCTCGACAATACAAAGAAGGAACGGCGGGACGGCATGCATCCTGGCATGGTGGGCCTCCGGCAAAACTCTTCAATTGCGGGTGACAGTTCTGAGCAAACGTTTACCCAAGTGCATAATGTATAAATACTACCTTATCCGTTGTCAAGAACTTTTCGTCTGTCCGAGCTCTGGTGTGCGGGCCCGTGGGCTCTTCAGCCTCGGCTCCAACCCTTGTTGCTTACAATCCCCGAACCTTCTCGAATCGTAATCAACTGGTTGACAGAAACCTTCTTGAATTGTTCGTGGAAACCGTTGGGCCAGTACACTTCGACGTCCGCTACGACAGCTGCACCAAGACCAAAATGCAGGCGTGGATCGTTGCACGAATAATAGCTGGACTGGCTCAGTACCGCCTGCGCCTGTACTTTATTCCCATAGTGGACGAGGACTCGGGCCCCGATCGCGCTACGGTTCGATTTCACACCCTCCAGCTTCACCTTCAGCCAGTTCTGTTTTCCCTTCAAGTCGTTTCGCAATAGCGAGGGCGGCTCATTCATGTTGACGATCAGAATGTCCAGGTCACCGTCGTTGTCGAAGTCTCCGAAAGCACACCCACGGCTACTGTGCGGAGCGGTGATTCCTTCGCCCGCCTGCGAATCCAGTTCTTCAAAAGTGCCATTCCCCAAATTGCGAAATAGAACTCGTGGAGTCTTGTAGGGATACTGCGGCAACTTGCGCTCCACCTCCGGATACACGCTGCCGGTAACGAAAAGCATGTCCGGGTAGCCGTCGTTATCGAGATCAATCATCCCCGTCCCCCAGCTCGTAAACCGGGTTTCGAATCCCACCTTTGCTAACCGGGTCACCTCGTCGAAGTTTCCCTTTCCATCATTGCGGTAGAAGCCAGACGTGTCCCCGATGAAATGAGTCTTGAACAAGTCGAGATGTCCATCGAGGTTGTAGTCACCAACGCCGACACCCATGCCCGCTTGTTCCATGCCGTCGTCACTCAAGGCAACTCCGCGCATTACACCCTCTTCGCGGAAAGTTCCATCATGATTGTTCATAAACAACAGGCTGGGAGTGGAATCGCAGGCCACGAATATGTCGGGCCATCCGTCCTCGTCGAAATCGGCGGTGACTACTGTCATCCCGTAGCTCTCGGTTGCTCCAGCGATGCCCGCCTGTCGGGTGACGTCGGTAAATGTCCCATCCCCGTTGTTGCGATAAAGAGAATGCCTGCCCGTGGGAAGTCCACGTGGCCCACAGTTGACCGGAATACCCTTCCAGTTACAGGTTGAGTTCTCTCCTGGTGCCGGAGCGTGCTCAATCGAAAATCGAATGTAGTTGGATACGAAGAGGTCGAGATGACCGTCGCGGTTGTAATCCAGAAAAGCACATCCGGCTCCCCATCGCACCGGCCCCGATTCCCGGAGCCCGGCTTGCTTGGTCACATCCACAAACGTGCCGTCGCCATTATTGCGGTAGAGGCGATTCTGTCCGTAATAGGTACAGAAGATGTCGTCGAAACCGTCATTGTTGTAATCGGCGACACACACACCGTTTGCCCAACCCACGGCTCGTAGCCCGGCCTTATCGGTCACATCCGTAAAAGTTCCGTCGCGATTGTTCTTATAGAGGCGATTGGTCGCTTCGGGAGGATCGCCCTCCAACCGCGTGCCGGAAAGCAGAAAGATGTCCATCCATCCGTCGTTGTCGTAATCAATGAAGGCGCAACCACACCCGTTCGCCTCTAAAATGTATTTCTTGGAGTCCACTCCTCCGTAGATGACAGGCATATGCAAGCCTGCTTCCTTCGCAACATCGGTGAAATGCGCCTCGAACGGCCGACCCGAAGGCGCGGGCTTGGGCTGTGCCTTTATGTCGCGTGTGGCGATTCCCTGCTGCTGCCCGATCAACTGGTGTGCCGAAGCGCAACAAAGAGAAAAAAGGACGAACGAACGACGGGTAATTGCCATAATAGAGCTTCCATTATCGCGGCCGTGGAGCCCCGAGTAAAGGTTTACTGGCTAGCTCGAACTCCCTGGCCGATGAAACGACCACCTTAAGAGCGGTTGCAATTTCTTTTTCTTTCTGGTGGCGCCGTCAAAAGCAACGATCAGCAAAACACTGCGCGCCAAGTAAAGATCCGCGCACCGGATAGGGCGACGGGAAATCTTTGAGCGGCAGAAGATTTTAATTGACAGAGATTCCGCATAAAGTATACAAACCCTGCATTTCGGTGAAAGTTTGCTCTGTCTTTTTACCAATGCGGTCGAGCGACGCGCCCATTGCAGTAATCAACCGAGACTAAGACTGCATCGTCCCGCCGTGATGCATGGAGACGGCTTCAATCAGCAACGCCCTCATTAATCTGGTCGGGAACCGCCTCTCTGCGTGGAATTGTCACAAAAGACCACGGTCAGCCGGGACATCTCTCGAACTGGTGAGGGCGAGGAGTCGAATGGTCGGTGTTGGCAAAAGCACTGCATCGAAGTAGCGAACTGGGGGAGACGTGACAAGACGTAGCGTTGAATGTCTCATGCGGGCTGGCTTCTTGGTTTTGTGCACGTTGCTCTGTTATCACAACCTAGCTCTGGCTCAGGACGAAGAAATCGCGCCGGGGCATCCGATCGGCAAGGTATCGACGAATGGCAACCTGGTCGTTATGGAACTGGATGATGGTGCACTTGGAAAGGCGAACTTATTCGACCTCGTCGGGCAGAGGCTCCGTTTCACGCCGGATGGCTCCCAGTACCGCGTAGAGCATGGAACGTTGAACTGGGACTCCGATTTCGGCTCTGAACTCGCCGGCTCTGAGGTTGTTCTTCATCAGTTTGCTTTTCCATTCTCCGGCAAGAAATGGAACTCATTCTTCGTAGGAACGACCGGATCAATTAGCTTTGGCACGCGGGAAAAGGATGACAATCCCGACAACTCTCGACGCTCTGAAGGAGGTGTTTCCATTGGCCGATTCGAACCTCTGGCGGAAGCCGCAAGCACGCTAGTCGACAACGCTCCGGCGATATGCGTCTTCTTTAAGCCGCGAATGTCCGGGCCTCATTACGCCAAAGAACTCGCGGATCGTGTGGTCGTTACTTGGGATGTTACTGAGCCATTCGGGAACATCCAGGATTTCACTTGGTTCAAAACGATCAACCAGTTTCAAGTGGTTCTGCACCGCAACGGAACGATTGAAATGTCGTACAAGGAACTCGCGGCGAAAGACGCCATCGTTGGCATCTATTCCGATCTATCGGGCACCAGAAAATCCTTGGCGACGATCGAGGCAGAGCCACATTCAGAGTTGGCCGCACATCTCGATGTTCGAAAGCTCAATTTGTCGCTTGAAGATGGCATTCGACTGAAGGTGACGTTCGAAATGCGAGGGCCAGCGCTCCGCGAAGGCGACCCTGCGGTCGACGGCCTTACTTACCGCGTTTATCTTGATGCGCAAAGACCTATTTCGACAAGTGCAAATGCTGATCAGAAGAAGCTGGCATGGACGGCGCGCGGAATTGCATGGCATCACCGTCCCTCACGGTACTTCGCATTCGGTCCGGGAGTTTCGCGTAAGGTGATGGCAAATGGGAACACGATCACCCTCGAAGGAGTGGTGCCGAGCTCGCTCCGCGGACTGCAGCAGACTTCCGTCTCGGCTGAAGTCGTTGCGCCCGGACATCCCGCTCCGGTTGCTCGGATTTCGCCTCATGTTGTCCGTTTATCGGGAATTCGCAATCCGGAAGTTCACCTTTCTTCCCTGACCCGCAAAGACGGCCCGTTTGCAGTTGTATACGAAGCGTTCTACTACTTGACCTTGCCCAGACCTCAGGACCTCTCTTGCACAGTAATCACGGCGCTCGGCGATAAATTCGATTTCCTCGCCTACTACTCCGATTTCCGCATCGATAACCAGGAAGCCGGAACTCCCAGCGATGGTCCGGTAGGTGGAAACGTCACCGGGATTGCCACACCGATGCACGATCTTAAAAGCTATTGCACGGAGGGCAGGTTTCAGTGGGGATACGTGCAGCCGGTTTACGTTGGCTCGAATCAGATGCAGGAATGGCCGCCCGATGGAGCGCCGGTCGGGAACGACCACGAGGTGACGTTCTACCTGCACCAACTTGCAGAGCGCTCACCGGATGGAAAGATACTTCCCTACAACTATGCCATGTCACAAATCGGGCACGAGATGGGTCATCGCTGGGCTGCGTTCGTGTCGGCGAAACTCAAAGGTGGTGAAACAATTCAGCTCGGTCCGGTCCACTGGGCGCGTGGCCTGCAGGCCCCGGTTGCCTTTCCTTACCAGCGTCCGACCGAAGCTTCCGCGATGGGTGGGAGCGTTTGGCAGGATAACTTCGATGGAACTTACACGCAGCTTGATGACGACTACTATGTGCCAGCAACGGGTTATTCCTACCTTGATCTTTATTTGATGGGTCTGATCTCCCCGTCGGAAGTGCCTGACTTTTTCATTCTGCAGAATCTCGTTCTCGCCGGAAAAGATACGAACGGCCATCCCATATTCAAGGCAGATCGAACGAGAGTGACAATCCGGGATGTGGTTACAGCCGAGGGTCCACGCTTACCCGATGTTGATCACTCCCAAAAGAAATTCAATACGGGGATTGTCGTTGTCGTGGAACACGCGCATACCCCGAGCAAGGAGCTCCTGGAGCGGGCCAATGGGATCCGCGAACGCTGGATCGATTACTGGGAGACGACCACGGGGCATCGGGCATCGATGACAGCCAATCCACAATGAGCCGTCGAGTCGAAGCAGCTTGACGGCCGAGACGAGCGCGTTGGCTCGAAGCTGGCCTACATTAATTCGACGGCGGACCCGGTTCGGTGACCAATTTGTAGCGGTTATGTTCGGCTTCTTCCTTGGTTGCGTCTTGGCGAGCTTTTGCCAGCCGCTTTAGCAGTTCAGGGATCTCGGCCTTGTCATTTGTCTTCCGGAGCGCGAGCACCAAATGATACAAGGCGGTCTGATCTGCGGGATTATCCCGCAAAACCAACCTGCACTCCTTGATGGCAAGTGTGATTTGTCCCGCCTGAAGGTAAAGCTTGGCCAATACGTTGTGCGCGGCGGAAAGAGACGGCTGCAATCGAACCGCCTTTTCCCCTGACTGCATGGCCTGTTGAAACTCGGCACTCCCTGGGTCGGGCGCCTTTTGCGCGAGGATAGCGGCCTGAAGGTACCATAGAAAGGCATCCTGGGGCTTCTTCGCAAGTTTGGATCGCACGGTCGCTAGGGCTTGGTCAGGGTCGTTCTGGTTCCGTTCCTCGGCAACCATGCTTTGTGCGGCCGCGCTCAGGGCTTGGTGTGGGTCCAATTGTTCGGCTTTCTCGAAATCAGCTTCCGCTTTTTCGTAATCAGCAAGCTGCACGTAAAGCACGCCCCGCGCTAAATAGAGTTCCGCGGCCTTGGGCTCCAGCTTAAGTCCAGCATCGATCATGTCGATCCCTGTCTGGAAAGACTGGTGAGTCATTGCAATGTTGGCAAAATCCACGTAGAGCGCTATGTTATGTGGGTCTTTGACGATCGCCTCGTGGAGTATTTTGACGGCGTTAGGCGTGTCTTTGTTCGCCTCGTAGGCAGCGGCCGCCAACTGCATCCCGCTCACATCGGGGCTTCCGGACTTCAGCAGAGGTTGCAGCGTGGTAATCGCATCCTGTGGTTGCCCGGCCGAAAGTTGCGCAGTTGCCAGACTTCGCCGCGCTCGAGGATCGTCGGAGTGGGATGCCAAGATCCGCTGAAATATAGCGATCGCTCTGTCGGATTGTTTGATTTCCATCAAACAAACGCCGTACTCCTGCAAAGCTCCGGGCTGTGAATCCACCAGGGACCCGGTTTGGGCAAAGTGCTGCACCGCTGAGGCGCAGTCGCCTTTCTTGAACGCGATCACTGCCAGCATGGCGTGCGTCGTGGGATCGTTAGGGCGCAATCGCAAAATGTGCTTCAACAGTGGCACTGCGGCGGCGTTGCCGGCGTCGTATTCCAGTTGGGCGGAGCCTTCGAGCGCCGGAAGGTAATCGGGAGAAATCCTCAATGCGCTGCGAAATGCAGCCAGCGCATCCTTCCACTGCCCTTTTCCCGAATACGCAAGTGCTTGCAGCGTCCATAACTGCGCACTGTTTGGGGAGTGCTGGAGAGCGGGCTGAAGCAACTGAAGCGCCGTAGAGAAATCGCGGGCGCGCAATGCTGCTGTAATTTCACCGATTGGATCAGCACCGCTCTGCGCGAAAAGAGAAAAAACGGAGAGACTGATTAGCAATAGAACCAGTAGGCCGAACCCCGAGGCCTGTCTCATGCCTGGTATTATCCCTCGGAAACGATCGGTTGCTGAACCCGGAAAAGTTCGCATTGGCCGACATCGCAAACAGTCTCCAACTCAAGCTAATCTAGAGGCTCGCAGAGTCGCTGGAGCGGAAGATCAAGAAGGCCGCCTTCGTTCTGATAGGGCTGTGCGTGAGACGACAACGATCAGTTCAATGAGACCAGAAACTGCGAAACAAAAAGGGTAGCGACTCGAAGCCCCTGGCGCCAACTAAGCAGCACCAAAGCTAAAGATCGATCTTTGTAACTGGGCATCCCTTCAAAGAGCGAGGCCCCAGCTGACTTCAGTTCGTACGCAGAGCAACCATGGGATCGATCTTCGAAGCTTTTAGTGCTGGTAGATACCCGGCCAGCAGCGCGACCACTCCCAATAGGGCCACCATCCCAACAAACGTAAGCAGATCACTGGGAGCGGTCTGAAAAAGAAGAGAAGCAATCAGCCGCGCAAGCACCAGCGAAGCGATGATTCCGACACCGATGCCAATCAGCGCGAGTCGCAGCGTCCTCCAGATCACATCAAATTGCACCGACGACTGCGTCGCACCAAGAGCCATACGCATGGGTACGTTCTTCCGCCGAAACTCCTCCTTCTTAGGCGGCGTGGCGAGAGTGGCGGATCGCGTCGGCTAAGAGACGCGCAGACTCTTAAGCGAGGCGCAAGCCGTTCCTCGACCGATGTCAGGGATTATGACCAATTCAAGAATGGCGACTTCCGAGAGTTCAACGTGATATTCCTCGTGCTCGCGTGTTGTGTTAGGTGAACTGAAATTCCATTGCTGACGCACGATTTCCCGAAACGAGCGCCCGCAATCTGGAGACCATCGCAAGACGAACTCTTGGGTACGCTCTGTCTCGCTTTCTTCGAAGACGAGCAAGATGCGTGTGAGTTTTTGCGGCTCATCGAAGATTAACCGAATGGTTTGACTGCCAGAATCGGCGGCACGCCAGCCCCGCATTTCTCCTAAGACCAGCGCAGACTCGACGGGATATTCCTTCGCCTCCGACGTAACCTCGACCGTTGCTGCACTGTCGAGATCAAGCCAGCCTTCGTCAAGATGCGAAGCATCCTGCGAAGCCTTCGTGATGAGGCGCTTGCGCATACCCCAATAGTCTACCTCCGGGATTGGTCTCAATGTTCTGCGAAGAGAACAAACCTTCCTCTCTCACACAGCATCCACCTTGCAGTAGAGATCGGAACCCGAATGAGCAAAAAGAATGGTCTCGCAGACCCCTTCCGCCTCAAGCCTTTCGACTCCGATGACAAGCAATTGCTCCGAGTAGTCATCGAAACTCCAAAAGGAAGCCGAAACAAGTTCGCTTTTAATCTCGATGAGCGCATCTTCGAATTGAAGAAGGTATTGCCAGCGGGCATGACTTTTCCTTATGACTTCGGATTCGTTCCTTCAACCAAAGCTGACGACGGCGACCCAGTAGACGTTTTGGTTCTGATGGACGAGCCTGCATTTGCAGGGTGCGTACTATCATGCCGTCCTATCGGTGTGATCGAGGGCGAGCAGGGGGATAAAAAAGACAAAGAACGCAATGATCGAATCATTGCCGTTGAGAAAGATGCGCACAGTTGGGCAGACGTAAAGGCGATCTCTGATCTGGGGAAGGAATTCTGTCGAGAACTGGAAGAGTTCTTTGTGAACTACCACAAGCTTTCCGGGGAACAATACCGCGTGCTGGCACTAA
>Ga0070732_10001008_pt1 | contig 15867 bp, 16 predicted proteins | sample Coa_R1_5_FD_66449 | JGI IMG/M metagenome (GOLD analysis project Ga0070732, IMG submission 66449) | Surface soil microbial communities from Centralia Pennsylvania, which are recovering from an underground coalmine fire - Coalmine... | ecosystem: Environmental > Terrestrial > Soil > Unclassified ...
CAGCGACGATGGCAAGTGCGTGCAATCGGCTGGGCTCATGCGGCGCGCGCTCGAGTATGCGCGCGCGTTCGATGCGGTCATCGCGAACCACGCGGAGGAAGGCGCGCTCGCGAGCGGCGGGCACATGAACGAGGGCGAGGTGTCCTCGATCCTCGGCATCCCCGGGATCCCTGCCGAAGCGGAAGAAGTGATCGTCGCGCGCGACCTCGCGCTGGCGAAGCTGACCGGCGCGCGCTTGCACGTGCCGCACGTCTCGACGGCGGGCACGGTGGAGCTGATCCGCGCTGCCAAGGCACGGGGGATCCGTGTCACTGCGGAAGCCACGCCACATCACCTCTCCCTTACCGACGATCTCGTGAGCGGCTACGACCCTGTGTTCAAGGTCGCGCCGCCGCTTCGAACACGAGAAGACGTCGAGGCCGTCCGCAAAGGGCTCGCCGACGGGACGATCGATTGCGTCGCGACTGATCATGCTCCGCACCCGGCGGAGGACAAAGAGCGTGAGTTCGATCTCGCGCCGTGCGGCATGCTGAACCTCGAGACTGCACTTGCGGTGTTGAACACCGAGTTGCTCGAAAGCGGCTCGATCGACTGGCGTCGTCTCGTCGAGGCCATGAGCGTTGCGCCCGCGCGCGTTCGCTCGCTGGCCGGTCACGGCGGTCCGATCGAACCGGGTGCGCCGGCGAACCTCGTCGTGCTCGACCCGGCAGCAACATGGGTGGTCGACCCCGGGCTGCTCGCCAGCAAGTCCAAGAACACCCCGTTCGCGGGGCGCACGCTGAAAGGGAAGGTCGTTCACACGATGCTGCGTGGCCGGTTCACGGTCCGCGAAGGGAGCGATGCAGATGGGGAAAGGTGATCGCAAGCCGGTCCGCTGGGCGAAGGATCGCGAGCGCAAGAAGCAAGAACGCCAGAAGCGGAAGGCGCAAGCGAAAGGGAAGGCGCGCAAGGGTCGCTGATGGGGGACGCGATCCTCGTTCTCGAAGACGGCGCCGTCTTCAACGGCGCCTCGTTCGGCGCGCGCGGCGAGACGTTCGGTGAAGTCGTCTTCAACACAGCGCTGTCGGGGTACCAAGAGGTCCTGACCGACCCCTCGTACCACGGCCAGATCGTGACGATGACGTACCCGCACATCGGCAACTACGGCGTGAACCCCGACGACGTTGAATCGTCGCGCGTACGCGTTTCCGGGTTCGTAGTGCGCGAGGCGGTCGAGGCCTATTCCAACTATCGCGCGACCGCGACCCTGCAGGACTACCTCGCCGGCGCGGGGATCGTCGGGATCGAAGGCATCGACACGCGCCGACTGACGCGACACATCAGATCCCTCGGTGCGATGCGCGGCGGGATCTCGACGGAAGACCTCGATCCCGAGTCGTTACGCTCCCGCGTGCTCGCCTCACCCGATATGAACGGGCTCAACCTCGTCGACCCGGTGACGACGCCGGAGCCGTACCGCGCAGCCGCCGCGGTCGGCGAGCCGAATGTCCAGCCTCGTTTCCGCGTCGCTGCGTACGACTACGGGATCAAGTTCAACATCTTGCGCCTTCTCGGCGAGCACGCCTGCGACGTCACCGTCTTCCCCGCGAGCACACCTGCTTCCGAGATCAAGGCGGGCGGCTTCGACGGCGTGTTCCTGTCGAACGGGCCCGGCGACCCCGGGGCGGTGAAGGTGGCGATCGGCAACATCAAAGAGCTCCTCGGGACGACGCCGGTGTTCGGGATCTGCCTTGGGCACCAGCTGCTCGCACTGGCGCTGGGCGCGCGCACCTACAAGCTGAAGTTCGGTCACCGTGGGATCAACCAGCCGGTCAAGCGGCTGGACGACGGACGCGTCGAGGTGACGAGCCACAACCACGGCTTCGCGGTCGACCCCGCGTCGCTGAACGACGCGACCGCCTTCGGCCGCGTCGAGATGTCACACGTGAACCTCAACGACGACACGTGCGAAGGCTTGCGCTGCCTCGAGGTCCCGGCGTTCAGCGTGCAGTACCACCCCGAAGCGTCGCCCGGTCCGCACGACGCGCGCTACCTGTTCGATCGTTTCGCAGAGCTGATGGAGGGTTGATGCCGGCGTCGAAGAAGCCTCCGAAGGGTGAACGAGTGAAGGTGCAAGGGCTGCGTACGCTCGGCGACGTCGAGCCGTCTCGCGAGCCCGCGCCGAAGCGACCGAAGGCCGATGCGGCGCTCGCCGAGAAGGCCCGCGCCACGTTGCAGAAGGAGTTCGATTCTGCGCTCGCGCTTAAGGAGAAGCTTGCTGCCGAGGCGGCCGTCGGTGGGAAAGAGAAGGGCCGGGAGTCCCTCCGCCAGAGCGAGAAGCTCCGGTCCCTCGTTGCGTCGCTCGAAGGGATGAACCGGTTCGCGCTTGCGATGGGACTTATCTCGCCGGCCGAAAGTCGGGAGCTCTACGCCGACGCGATGAAACGCGGGCTCTACGAAGGGTGGCGTTAGTGCCGAGACGGACGGACATCGAGTCGATCCTCATCGTCGGATCTGGCCCGATCGTCATCGGCCAAGCATGCGAGTTCGACTATTCGGGCACGCAGGCGTGCCGCGTGCTGCGCGCCGACGGCTTCCGCGTGATCCTCGTGAACTCGAACCCAGCCACGATCATGACCGACCCGGAGTTCGCCGACCGGACGTACGTCGAGCCGATCACTGCCGAGTCGGTTGCCCGCGTGATCGAGCGCGAGCGGCCGCAAGCATTGCTGCCCACCCTCGGAGGACAAACGGCGTTGAACGTCGCCGTCGAGCTGGCCGAGCAGGGCGTGCTCGAGAAGTTCAACGTGGAGCTCATCGGCGCGCGCCTCGAGGCGATACGTCGCGGTGAAGACCGGCGCCTCTTCAAAGAATGCATGCAGGAAGCCGGGATCGATCTCCCGCGGAGCGGCTGGGCGTATTCGCTCGACGAAGCGCGCGCGCTTGCCGAGGAGATCGGTTACCCGTTGATCGTCCGGCCTTCGTACATGCTCGGTGGCGCCGGAAGCGGCTTCGCGTTCGACGAAGCCGGCCTCGATCGCATCGCCGGCGAAGGCCTCGCGCGCAGTCGCATCGGTGAGGTGCTGATCGAAGAGAGCGTGCTCGGATGGAAGGAGTTCGAGCTGGAGGTGATGCGCGACCTGGCCGACAACGTCGTGATCATCTGCTCGATCGAGAACGTCGACCCGATGGGTGTCCACACCGGCGACTCGATCACAGTTGCGCCGCAGCAGACCCTGACCGACGTCGAATACCAGGAGATGCGCGACGCGGCGATCCGCTGCATCCGCGCGATCGGCGTCGATACCGGCGGCTCGAACATCCAATTCGCGGTCGACCCGAAGACCGGCCGCCAGGTGATCATCGAGATGAACCCGCGCGTGTCCCGATCGAGCGCGCTGGCGTCGAAAGCGACCGGCTTCCCGATCGCCAAGATCGCCGCAAAGCTGGCCGTCGGATATCGGCTCGACGAGATCCCGAACGACATCACGAAGCAAACGCTCGCATCGTTCGAGCCGACGATCGACTACGTCGTCACGAAGATCCCGCGATTCGCGTTCGAGAAGTTCCCCGGCGCAGATCCGACGTTGACGAGCGCGATGAAATCGGTGGGCGAAGCGATGGGCGTCGGCCGGACGTTCAAGGAGTCGCTGCAGAAAGCGATCCGCTCGCTGGAACAGGACCGGGCCGGGCTGAACGGGGACGGGAAGGATCCGGTGGGTTCTCCGTCCGAGCTGCTTGCGCGGTCGGCCAGACCCACACCAGACCGCATCTTCGCAGTCGAGGCAGCGCTGCGCGGCGGCGTGCCGGTCGCGACCGTGGCGGAGAAGACCGGGATCGACCCTTGGTTCCTCGCGCAGATCTCGGAGATCTCGAGGCTTCGTCGGCGGCTTGAAGGCTCAACGCTCTCTGAAGGTGTCGTCAGATCGGTCAAGCGCATGGGGTTCTCCGATGCTCAGATCGGCCAACTCTGCAGAGTCACCGAAGAAGAAGTCCGAGGCCTGCGCGCGGCGTGGGGCGTCCGCCCGGTGTTCAAGTCGGTCGATACCTGCGCGGCCGAATTCGAGGCGCAGACGCCGTACTTCTACTCGACCTACGAAGAAGAGTCGGAGATCCCTGCCGAGCGCAAACCGACGATCATCATCTTGGGTGCGGGGCCGAATCGGATCGGGCAGGGGATCGAGTTCGATTACTGCTGCGTGCATGCGTGCTTCGCGTTGCGCGACGCGGGCTACGACGTGGTGATGGTGAACTGCAACCCAGAGACAGTTTCGACGGACTACGACACATCCGACCGGCTCTACGTCGAACCGTTGACCTTCGAAGACGTGATGGAGATCGTCGATGCCGAGCAGCCGATCGGCGTCATGGTGCAGCTCGGAGGGCAGACGCCGTTGAAGCTCGCGCGCGCACTCGAGGCGGCCGGCGTCACGATCCTCGGCACGGCGCCGGATGCGATCGATATCGCGGAGGACCGCGGGCGGTTCGGGAGGCTGCTCGCAGAGATGGATCTGCCGCACGCGCCATGGGGGATCGCGACCAGCTTCGAGGAAGCGAAGGAAGCGGCGGCGCGCATCGGGTACCCCGTGCTCGTGCGCCCGAGCTATGTCCTGGGCGGGCGGGCGATGGAGATCGTCTACGACGACGCGATGCTTGCGCGCTACATCGAAACCGCGGCGCAGGTCTCGCCGGCGCACCCCATCCTGATCGACCGGTTCTTGGAGGATGCGATCGAGGTCGACGTCGACGCGTTATGCGACGGGACCGACGTGTACATCGGCGGAGTGATGGAGCACATCGAGGAGGCGGGCATCCACTCGGGCGACTCTGCGTGCGTGATTCCGCCACATACGTTGTCGCGCGCGCAGATCGCGGAGATCGCCGGTGCGACGCAGAAGATGGCGCTCGCGCTGGGCGTACGAGGGCTGCTCAACGTGCAGTACGCAGTGCGGGCCGGACAGATCTACGTCCTGGAGGCGAACCCGCGCGCATCGCGCACGGTGCCGTTCGTATCGAAAGCGACGGGCGTGCAGCTGGCGAAGGCAGCCGCGCGCGTCCAAGCGGGCGAGTCACTGGCCGCCTTACGTGAGGCGGGGATCATCCCAGCGGGCGACATGCCGCCCAAGACCGATCACGTCGCCGTGAAGGAAGCCGTCCTGCCGTTCAGCAGGTTCCCCGGCGTCGACACGCTGCTCGGACCCGAGATGAAGTCCACCGGCGAAGTGATGGGCATCGACCGCTCGTTCGGCATGGCTTTCGCCAAGGCAGAAGAAGCCGCCGACGCCCGGCTGCCCCGCACCGGAAACCTTTTCGTCAGCGTGCGCGACAGCGACAAGCGCGCCGTCGTGCTGCCGGTGCGGCGTCTCGCCGATCTGGGTTTCGAGATCTACGCGACGTCGGGAACGGCCGAGCTGCTGTCGAGGAACGGCATCTCCGTACACACCGTTCCGAAGATCGGCGAGGGGAGCCCGCATGTCGGCGACCTCATGGAGGCCGGCAAGATCGACCTCATCATCAACACGCCGTCTGGTTGGGGCCCGCGCAAGGACGGCGATTACATCCGTACGTCGGCCGTCCGCTTCGGCGTCCCCAGCATCACGACGCTCGCGGGACTGCAAGCGGCGGTGCAGGGCATCGATGAGATCGAGCACTCCGAGCCAACCGTCCTCAGCTTGCAGGAGTACCACGGCCGATGAATCCGGTGCTCGTTCCCACTGCGCCGATCGCTTCGGCCGAGCGCTTCGGGGCCTATCGCCAAGTGACGATCCAGGCGCCTGAGATCGCGGCCAGCGCACGTCCCGGGCAGTTCCTGAACATCTGCGTCCAGCCGGGAGGCGTGCATATCTTGCGCCGCCCGTTCTCGATCGCGCGCGCAGACCGGAACGACGGAACCGTGATGATCGTGTTCGACCCGATCGGACCGGGAACGCAATGGCTCGGTGCGCGCGAGAAAGGCGACGTCGTGGATATCGTCGGGCCGCTCGGCCACGGCTTCGACGTGACCGCGGACCCCGGCGTCGACATCATCGTCGGCGGTGGATACGGAACGGCCGCCTTGTCGTTCCTCGCCGCCGAGCTCGAGGCGCGCGGGGGAACGGTGCACGCGATCATCGGCGCGCGCACCCGTACGCGCGTGTATGAGGACGCGGTGCTCGACGAATCGTGCGCTTCGATCGCGGTCGTGACCGATGACGGAAGCGCCGGCGTGCAGGGCCTCGTCACCGACCCGATGTCCGAGATGATCAAACGGTTCGCGCCGCGCGTCGTCTATGCGTGCGGACCGATGCCGATGCTTCGTGCGGTGGCAGCGGTCGCGGCGGAAGCCGGGGTCCCGAGCCAGCTGGCCGTCGAGGAGTTCATGGCGTGCGGCATCGGCGTGTGCTGGACCTGCATCCTTCCGATCCGTAGCAACGGCGATCTTAAGCACGCGCGCTCGTGCACCGACGGCCCCGTGTTCGAGGGGGAGGCGGTCGCATGGGCGTAGACCTTTCGATCTCCCTCGGCGGCGCGCGCCTCACGAACCCGGTCGTCACCGCTTCCGGCTGCTTTGGTTCCGGCAAGGAGATGTCGCGGTTCGTGGATCTCAAGACGCTCGGCGCCGTCGTGTGCAAGACGGTTACGCCCGAGGCGCGGCTGGGGATCTCACCACCGCGCGGTGCCGAGACGGCGAGCGGGATGCTCAACGCGATCGGGTTGCAGAACCCCGGCGTCCAAGCGTTCCGCGACAACGATCTCACGTGGCTCGCGGAGCGCGACATCCCCGCGATCGCCAGCGTCGGCGGCCAATCCGTCGCCGACTACGTTCGGTGCGTCGAGGCGCTCCGCGGCGCGAAAGGTCTCATCGCCATTGAGATGAACCTATCCTGCCCGAACCTCGAAGACCGGGGGTTCATGTTCGCGCTCAGCGCCGAGCGGACGGCGGAAGTCACAGCCGCCGCGCGGGCGGCCGCCGAGGTCCCGCTCTTCTGCAAGCTGTCGCCCGACGTCACCGACCTCGTTCCGATCGCCGAAGCAGCGGTCGGCGCCGGCGCGGACGGGCTCAGCTTGATCAACACCACGCTCGGCATGGCGATCGACCCGCTTACGTTCCGCGCGAAGCTCAGCACCGGAACCGGTGGCCTCTCGGGACCCGCGATCAAGCCGATCGCGATCCGGTGTGTCTGGCAGGTTCATCGCGCGCTACCGCACGTTCCGATCATCGGGATGGGAGGGGTTGCCGGCGTCGAGGATACGATCGAGTTCATCCTCGCCGGCGCGACCGCCGTCGCCGTCGGCACAGCCAACTTCTACGATCCGGCCGCGACCGAAACGATCGCGCGCGGGCTGCTCGACTTCTGCAACATGCACGGCATCACGTCGCTGGATGAGATCAGGGGGCAGGTGAAGATAGAAGGATGAACCCGATCATCGTTGCGCTCGATGTGCCGACGCTAGACGAGGCGACCACCCTTGCGGACGCGATCGGAGACTCGGTCGGCGCGTTCAAGGTTGGCCTCCAGCTCTTCGGCGCGGAAGGACCTGCCGCCGTGCGCGCGCTCGGCGACCGGCACGTCTTCCTCGACCTGAAGCTGAACGACATCCCGAACACCGTTGCCGGCGCCGTGCGCGCGATCGCGCCGCTTCATGTCGAGCTGCTGACCGTTCACGCGCTCGCCGGTCGCGCGTCATTGGAAGCAGCGAACGACGCGAAGCGCGAGGAGAAAGTGCTCGCCGTTACGGTGCTCACGAGCTTCGACGATGCCGCGTGCAAAGAGGTTGGATTGCCGCCGCTCGCCGAGGCCGTGCCGGCGCTCGCAGAGCTCGCGTTCGCCGCCGGGTGCGACGGCGTGATCTGCGCGCCACCCGACGTCGAAGCCGTCCGTGCCGTTTGCCCGAAGCCGTTCATCGTCGTGACGCCCGGTGTCCGTCCTCCCGGGTCGGATCACGACGAGCAGGCACGCGTCCGCACTCCACGCGAAGCGATCGATGCCGGCGCCGACCGGGTTGTGATCGGCCGCCCGATAACGCGCGCGCAAGACCCGCGCGTAGCGGCGCTCGCGATCGCGGAGACGCTGCAGTGAATCAAGCCGAGGTGCTGGACGTCCTGAAGCGCACCGGCGCGCTCATGCAAGGACATTTCAAGCTATCGAGCGGCCGCCATAGCGACACCTATGTACAGAAGCAGATGGTGTTCCAGCATCCGCGCCTCACGGCTTCTCTTGGCGAAGCGCTCGCAGAACGCTTCGAGAAGAGCGGACATCCATTCGACACCGTCTTGTCGCCGGCCTTGGGAGCGATCCTGTTCGGGAACGCGGTCGCATACGCGTCCGGTGGCCGGTTCATCTATGCGGAACGCGCCGAAGGCGCGATGACGTTGCGGCGCGCGCAAGCACTCGATCCTGGGGAGCGGGTCCTTGTCGTCGAGGACGTGGTAACGACCGGGGGATCGGCGGCCGAGGTGATCGAGCTCGTGAAGCAGGCGCATGCGACCCTCGTCGGCGTCGCCTGCCTCGTCGATCGGACGACGTCGCAGCTCCCGTTCCGGCTTCAGTCGCTCGTCCGGATCGAGGCTCGGGATTGGGCGCCGGAGCGCTGCCCGCTTTGCGCCGCTGGGGAACCGCTCACGTCTCCCGGCAGCCGCTTCCTCGCCTCTGGGAGCGCCTGAGAGGCCTTAGACGGCCTTCTCGAAAGCTGCTCGGCGAGACGCAGGCCTCTGACCTGCGGAAACGGCACCCGAAACACTTGAACCGTCGGACCCAGGTGTTAGACTCCGCCGCGTCCGGGGTTGGCGAACGGAAGGAGAAAAGATGCCGCTTCCTGTCTTGACTGACGAGCAGCGGAAGATGGCGCTCGAGAAGGCGGCAGAGGCTCGCCGCGCCCGGGCTGAGGTCAAGCAGAAGCTGAAGAACGGCACGCTGACGCTGACGCAGATCCTGACCCAGCCGCCCGACGATACTGTTGGGAAGATGAAGGTTTCTGCGGTCCTTGAGGCGCTCCCGGGCGTCGGCAAGGTGCGCGCGAAGAAGATCATGGAGAAGCTCGACGTCTCAACGTCGCGGCGGATCCGCGGTCTGGGCGAGAAGCAGAAGCAGGCGCTGCTCGCGGAATTCAACGAGCGATAGCCGATCCAACGCGATAGCTCGCGCGCGTTCTACGTCGAAACGGTCTGATCACGCCCCACGGCTGCTCGTGATCTCCGGCCCATCAGGCGCGGGGAAGACGACGATCGCTACGGCCGTTCTCGAGCGCCGTCCCGCTATCGTCCCTTCGATCTCGACGACGACCCGCCGCCCCCGCAGGGGAGAGAAGGACGGCGTCCAGTACCACTTCGTCTCGGTCAAAGAGTTCGACGAGACCGCGAAGGCAGGCGGCTTCCTGGAGCATGCGGTGGTCCACGGCAACCGGTACGGAACGCCGCGGAAGCCGGTCGAGGAGGCGTTGGCCGCGGGGCGTTCGGTCCTCCTGGAGATCGACGTGCAGGGGTCGCGGGCCGTCCGTGATGCGGTCCCCGACGCGCTCTTGATCTTCGTCGAGCCCCCCTCCCGCGAAGTCCTTCGCGAACGCCTCCACCGCAGGAAGACGGAGGACGACGCATCGTTCGCCCTGCGTATGGCCAATGCGGAGCACGAGCTGGAGGCCGCCCGCGAGTTCGACCACCGAGTGCTGAACGACGATCTCGAGGAGGCGGTGTCGGTCGTCCTCCGTATACTGGACGGCGGAACCAGCTGAGCCTGCCTAGGCGGGCCCCTGCCAGACAACTCTGAGGAGAACAGGCGTATGAGCCTCATCGAACCGAAGATCGACGACCTGCTCGGCCAGGTGGACTCGAAGTACACCCTGGTCATCCTTGCCGCGAAGCGCGCGCGCCAGATCAACTCCTATTACACGCAGCTCGGCGAAGGCATCGGCGAATTCGTTGCACCGCTCGTCTCGTCGGTCGACCCCGGTCGCAAGCCGCTCTCGATCGCCCTGGAGGAGATCAGCCAGTCGAAGATCGCGTACGAACGGGTCGTCGAAGGGTTCAAGTGAGCGAAACCCCGAGCGGTAACGACCTGGGCGCCCTGCGGGGCGCCCGAGTGGTCCTCGGGGTTACGGGCGGCATCGCGTCCTACAAGGCGGTCGAGATCGCACGCGTCTTGGGCAAGGCCGGCGCGCGCGTGCAAGCGCTGATGACCGATGCAGCCCAGCGGTTCATAGCACCCGCAACGTTCGCAGCCATCACCCATCGCTCGGTGCCCACTGATGTTTTCGACTCTCCCGAGCTCGTCGTGCACGTCCGCCTCGCGCGCGATGCGGACGTCGTCCTCGTCGCGCCGGCCACGGCGAACGTCATCGCGAAGATGGCACACGGGATCGCAGACGACTTGCTGACGAACGTGCTCCTGAATGCGACCGTGCCCCTCGTTGTGGCTCCCGCGATGCACACCGAGATGTGGGAGCACGCGGCAACGCGGGAGAACGTGCGAACGCTTCGCGAGCGCGGCGCGATCATCGTCGATCCCGAAGAAGGCGAGCTCGCCGGCGGGGATGAAGGTGTGGGACGCCTCGCCGATCCGATCGTCATCGTGGAGGCCGTTGCAGAGGCGCTTGCGCGCGGTCACGACCTCGCCGGCGTGCGCGTCATCGTCACAGCCGGCGGCACGCAGGAGCCGATCGACCCCGTCCGATACATCAGCAACCGCTCGAGTGGGAAGATGGGCTTCGCGCTGGCGCGCGAAGCGGCGAACCGTGGCGCAGCCGTCACGTTGATCTCGGCACCAACGTCACTGCCGGTCCCTGATCGCGTTGAGATCGTTCGCGTTAAGACCGCCCAGGAGATGCGCGATGCGGTGGTCGCGCGCTTCGACGAAGCGGACGTCGTCGTCAAGGCCGCTGCGGTTGCCGACTTCAAGGCGAAGACCGTAGCCGCGGGGAAGATCAAGAAGGCGAACGCTCCGCCGGCGATCGAGCTGGAGCCGACGGTCGACATCGCGGCCGAGCTCGGGGCTATGAAGAAGCGACAGATCCTCGTCGGCTTTGCCGCCGAGACCGACGATCACATCCAGGCTGCTCGAAAGAAGCTTCAGAGCAAGAACCTCGACTTCATCGTGTTGAACGACGTGCGCGCGACCGACGCCGGGTTCGAGGTAGACACGAACCGGGTCGTGATCCTCAGCGCCGACGGGGCCGAGGAGGACGTGCCCTTGCAGTTGAAAACCGGCATCGCCCAGGTGATCTGGGACAGGGTGTCGAATTCATTGAAAGCCCGTAACGAGCGGTAATATCCGCGGCAACCGGTCGGACGCGATTCCGCCGAAAGACGGCGCGACGACCGGGCCCCGAGCCTCCAAGGAGCGACGATGACACGCCGATGGCTGTACACCTCGGAGTCGGTGACCGAAGGCCACCCGGACAAGATGGCCGACCAGGTCTCCGACTCCATCCTCGACGCGATCTTGACCGACGATCCCTTCGGGCGAGTCGCGTGCGAGACGATGATCACGACCGGCTTGGTTTGCGTCGCCGGCGAGATCTCAACGTCGACGTACATCGACATCCCGTCGATCGTTCGCAAGACCGTTACGGACATCGGCTACACGCGCGCGAAGTACGGATTCGACGGTGAGACGTGCGGCATCGCCGTGTCGATCCAGGAGCAGTCCGCGGACATCGCCCAAGGCGTCGACCACGCGATGGAGGAGCGCCAAGGTCAAGCCGAAGCCGACCTCGATGGTCAGGGTGCCGGCGACCAAGGGATGATGGTCGGCTACGCCGTCCGTGAGACGGACACGCTGATGCCGATGCCGATCTGGCTGGCACACCGGCTGGCACACCGCCTGGCCGAAGTACGCAAAGCCGGGATGATCCCGTACCTGCGGCCGGACGGGAAGACGCAGGTCACTATCGAGTACGAGGACGGCAAGCCCGTCCGCGTCGACACGATCGTCGTTTCCAGCCAGCACCAGGCCGAGATCGACATCGACACGCTGCTCACGCCGGATGTGCGCGAGCACGTCGTTGAGCCCCTCTTGAAAGAGCTCGGTCTCGATCACGCGGGGTACAAGCTGTTCGTCAACCCGACCGGTCGTTTCGAGATCGGCGGCCCGCAAGCCGACACCGGTTTGACCGGCCGCAAGATCATCGTCGACACGTACGGCGGGATGGCGCGTCACGGCGGCGGCGCGTTCAGCGGCAAAGATCCGACGAAGGTCGACCGCTCGGCGGCGTATGCGACGCGCTGGGTTGCGAAGAACGTCGTTGCTGCAGGGTTCGCGGACCGCTGTGAGATCCAGGTCGCGTATGCGATCGGAGTCGCGCGCCCGGTCTCGATCCAGATCGAAACCTACGGGACCGAGAAGGATGTCGACCCGCGCAAGATCGAGAAGGCGATCGGCGAGGTGTTCGACCTCCGGCCGGCTGCGATCATCCGCGATCTCGACCTTCGGCGTCCGATCTACAAGAAGACGGCGGCGTACGGTCACTTCGGCCGTGACGACGTCGACTTCACGTGGGAACGGACCAGCCGCGTCGACGACCTCAAAGCGGTGATCTAGACCGCGCGCACCGCGAACGCGGTGAGCGGGTTCTGCTCCGTCGTTCTGGTCGAAACAGCGCTGGCGCACCTCGACCGCGTCTTCACGTACTCGATCCCCGACGACCTCAATGTCAACGTCGGCTCGGTCGTGCGCGCGCCTTTCCGCGGCAAGCGCCGCGTCGGCGTCGTGACGGAGCTCCTCGACCGATCGGATATCGAGCGGCCCTTACCGCTCGCGGCCATCGTGGGTCCGGGCGTCGACGACGAAACGGTGGACCTTGCCCGCTGGGTGGCGGGGCGATACCTGTCGACGATGGGCGAGGCGCTCGCGACAGTCTTACCTCAGCGCGTCGCGGCCGAGGAAGCGTCGGCCGTCGAAGCCGGTCGGCTGCACCAGAAGGGTTCTTTCGACTTCGGGTCGTACTCGCGAGGCTCCGCACTTTCGCGCGCGCTCCAACGAGGCGGCGGAGGGTTCGTGTGGCGGCCGCTCGCTGAAGAGGACCGCGCTCGCGCGATCGTCGCGATGGCCGCCGAGGCGGCGACGCGGGGAGGCGTCATCGTGCTGCTGCCCGAAGTTCGGGTGGGGAGCGGCGTGTTGACGGCACTCCGCGACGCGTTCGGCGAGTCTCTAGGCGAATTGGGGAGTCACCGCAGCGCGCGCGAACGATACCGAGACTGGCTTGCGTTGCGTGCAGGAGCGAAGCGGATCGCGGTCGGCAGCCGCGGAGCGGTGTTCGCGCCGATGCGCGACCTCCGTCTGATCCTGATCGACGACGAGGGCCACCAGTCGTACAAGGAGGGACGCGCTCCCCGATATCACGCGCGCGCAGTCGCTGCGGAGCGCGCTCGCCGCACCGGCGCAACGCTGGTGCTTGTGGGCGTGCCGCCGTCGGTGGAAGCGCGCGCCGCGACGGAGCGCGGCCCCTACGTGCTCGTTGCGCCTCCGAGACCCGAAGAGCGGAAGCACCGTCCATCGGTGACCGTCATCGAGCAAGGGACGCTCGTGCCGTCGGCCCCGACGCTCCAAGCGGCGAAGGAAGCACTTGCCGCTCGGCGACGCGTCGTCCTCGTCACGCATCGGGGCGGGTCGAATGCCGGGTCGATCACCGTGCGCGCGGTGCGCATCCTGGCACCGTCGAAGCCGATGCAGCTCGATTCGTCGAGCCCAGCTGCGGACGTCGCGCGCGCGGTGCGAAGCGCAGACCTCATCTGCGCGACGCCGTTCATCGCGAAAGATCTCGCCGTCGAACGCGTCGGTCTGCTCGGGCTGCTCGACGTCGATGCAGCGCTGTCGCAGCCGGAGTACCGCGCGCCCGAAGACACGTTCGCCGCGTGGTGGCGGGCCGCACGATGGACGGCAGACGCGCGCATCTTCATCGAGACGGCCAATGCCTCACACCCAGCCGTACTAGCACTTACGAAGTGGGATCCGGACGTTCTCTATCGCGCGGAGGCCGCGCGCCGAAGGGAACTCGGTTATCCTCCGTTCGCCGCGCTGGCAAGGATCGACGTGCCGGCCGACCGAGCGAACGAGGTCGCGAAGGATGTGGCAGCGGCGGGTCTCGAGGCCCTCGGTCCGGTCGAGAAGGAGGGACGCACCGTGGTGGTTGCGCGCGCGCGCCGTCGTGAGGAGCTCCTTCGCGGACTCGAGCCGCTGGCCTCTCGCTGGCGCGCGGCCGACGAGCCGATGCGCGTCGACGTCGATCCATGGGAGGTGTTCGTACCGAAGTGGCGATCTTGACTATCCGCACTCTCGGCGACCCCATCCTGCGGTCGAAGGCCTCGCGGGTCACCGTTTTCGACGAGGATCTCGCGCAGCTGTCGTGGGACATGCACGAAACGATGCGCGCAGCACCCGGCGTCGGGCTCGCGGCGACGCAGGTAGGACGGTTGCTCCGTATGTTCGTCTACGACTCGGGCGATGAAGGCGAGGCGGGCTCGCTCGTCAATCCCGAGATCACCTGGATGTCCGAAGAAACCGAAGAGGCGGAAGAGGGCTGCTTGTCCTTGCCCGGTACGTACTATCCGGTTACGCGCGCCGTCCAAGTGAAGGTGCGCGCGCAGGACCTGACGGGCGCGACGGTCGAGAAGGAAGGCGAGGGGTTCCTCGCGCGCATCTTCCAGCACGAGATCGACCACCTCGACGGGATCTTGTTCATCGACCGGCTGGAGCCGGAGCTCCGCAAAGAAGCGATGAAGGCATTGCGCGACCAAGACTTCGGCATGTCCCCGCCGCCGCGCGCCAAAGCGTCGAAGACCCTGTAACGCCATGCGCGTCGTCTTCATGGGGACGCCGGACGTCGCGGTCCCCGCGCTGCGCGCGCTGCTCGACTCCCCGCACGACGTCGCCGCCGTCGTCACCCAACCCGACAAGCCCCGCGGCCGCGGACGAGGCGTGAGCGCGTCGCCGGTCAAGCTGCTCGCAAAAGAACGCGGCCTTCCGGTCTTACAGCCGGCGTCGCCGAAGGATGAAGGGTTCGCCGACGCGCTGTCGGTGTTCGAGCCGCACGCCCTCGCGGTCGTCGCGTACGGTCACATCTTGCCGCGCGCCGTTCTCGCGATCGCACCGGCGCTGAACGCGCACTTCTCGTTGCTGCCGCGGTACCGCGGCGCCGCGCCCGTGCAGCGTGCGCTGATGGACGGCGTGACGGAAACCGGCGTGTCCGTCTTCATGCTCGAGCCGACGGTCGACACCGGACCGGTCGTTGCGGTGGAGGCCGTCGACGTCGGGCCCGACGAAACGGCGGGGAAATTGCTCGAGCGGCTTGCCCCCATCGGCGCGCGGTTGCTGGTGCGCGCGATCGACGATCTCGAAGGCGGAGCATTGGAGGCCATCCCCCAGAGCGACCTCGATGCGAGCCCGGCGCCCAAGATCAAGCCCGACGAGGCAGAGATCGATTGGACGGGGCCGGCTCGAGATATCGCGAACCTCGTGCGCGCGCTGAACCCACGCCCAGGCGCATTCACGACGGCAGCGGGCAAGCGCCTGATCGTGTGGCGCGCGCATCCCGTGGACGGCTCCGGCTCACCGGGCACGGTCTTGTCGGCGGGGCCAACGCTGTCCGTTGCCGCCGGAGACGGTGCGCTCGCGTTGGACGAGGTCCAGCTCGAGGGAAAGCAGGCGTTGGCTGCCGGGGAGTTCGTCCGCGGCAGGCGCTTCGAGATCGGCCGTTCTTTAGCCGGAGACTGAACGAGCTTCAGTTACAATCTGGCGCAATGGCGGCACGGTACAAGCTCGCGCCCTCGATCCTCTCCGCAGATTTCGCGAAACTTGGAGAGGAGGTCGCGCGCGTCGAGAAATTCGCCGACCTGCTGCATATCGATGCGATGGACGGCCACTTCGTCCCACCCATCACGATCGGCCCGGTGGTGGTGAAGTCGCTTCGCAGGATCAC
>Ga0070732_10001009_pt1 | contig 15864 bp, 10 predicted proteins | sample Coa_R1_5_FD_66449 | JGI IMG/M metagenome (GOLD analysis project Ga0070732, IMG submission 66449) | Surface soil microbial communities from Centralia Pennsylvania, which are recovering from an underground coalmine fire - Coalmine... | ecosystem: Environmental > Terrestrial > Soil > Unclassified ...
GGGTCGGTCAGCACTTCCTGGTAGCCGGTCATACTGGTGTTGAAGACGACTTCGCCGAACGACTCGCCGGCGGCGCCGAACGCGCTGCCGGTGTATACGGTGCCGTCTTCGAGGGCGAGTTTGGCGGTGCGTGGGGTCATAGGCGCTTCAAATAAGCTATGGAACGCAAATCGAAAAACCATTACCGCACATTTACGCTAAGGCTTCTGAGACAGGCGTCGCAACGACGCTTTTGCGGCATGTGTCTCTTGTGCGTCGGCAGGCCCACGCGCAAGCTCGGTAAGCAACTTCTTTGCATCTTCAGATGCAATTCGCTCGAGCACCTGGATCGCGCGCCGCCGGCGAATTACTTCTGCGGAATTCCCTTTCCCGGCGTCGGGGGGCTTGAGATTCGTGCAAAGAAACGAGGTGACCAAATCGGGCGGGGCTTCTTCCAGTCGCCAAATGGCGTCGTAGGCGTCGCTCTTTAAGTCGTCCCACCAGTCAGCAATTTCTTTTTCGCCTGATTCCTTGGCCAACTTCCCTTTCGCGGTCAATGCCGAAGATAGGTCCCATACCAATGCGGTGCCATCGGACATTGCCGTGAATGCACGCTTTCCGTCTGGCGACAGAATCATGCGAAGGACCGGCATGGAAAGCTGCCGGTGCATTCGCTCGTCACCCGTAGCAAGGTCCCACACGTGGAGCGATTCCCGGTCGGCCGTAACCAGAAAACGATTGCCCGGCACTAATGCCAAGTGATCAATTCCTTCAACCTTGAGTCGCACGATTTCCGTGGCGCTAGCAGATTCCCAAATCCCTACACCGTCTTTGCGCCGCGCTGCTAGAAGCCGTCCATCCGGCGAGGCCTCCAGCGGGCCACCATTCCAGGTGCCGGATATCGTCAGCTGCAACACCTCTTGATTCGGCCCCATGACAATCAACTGATCTTGGGCTCCTAGAGCCAACAGCTTGCCTTCGTCCGACCACGCGCCTGCGCGGGCTTGGCCGCCCAGCGTTGGAAACGATGATTGTTGCTGTAACTTGCCGCTGATCGTGTCCCAAAGCGCCAAGCGCGGCTTTGCTCCGATTTCATACGTCATATCGAGGGTAGACACATATTTGACGTCTGGAGACACGCGAAGCTGATAAAGATAAAGCTCTTGCGAATTGGGCCGCGCCGGATCGAGGAGTTGAATCGAGCGCAGCTCTTTGCCCGATGCCGTATTCCAGAATTGCAGAAAGCCCATTCCCTGGCACGCTACTAGCGTTTGGCCATCTGCTGAGAACGCCAGGCTGCGGACGTATCTCTCTTTTCCTTTAAGCGGCAGCGATTGCGCCAAGCGCCCGGACGCCGAATCCCAAATGGTTACGGATTGCTCCATCCAATCGCCCGATGCCAAAAGCTGACCGTCCGGACTCACCGCCAGCACGGGCGTATAACCAAATTCCCCCGGCCGGTCTTGAAGCTCCTTGCCGGTCGCAACGTCCCAAAGACGCAGCAAATGACCCGTGCTGGCGACCAAAAACTTGCCGTCGGGGGTAAAGGCTACTGTGATCGGCCTGCCCGACAAACGGTGCAATACCTTTCCATTGGTGCAATCAAGCAGACAGCTCCGGTCCGAAAAGCAACATGCGAGCATCTTGCCGTCCGGCGAGAAGGCCAACGAGAAAAAAGATCCTTGATCGCCCATCGGGAATTGAGCTGTTTCCTTACCGCTCTCCATGTCGAATATTCGTATGAGTGTTCGGCGCTCGCCGTTGTCGTTTTGCATGCTGGAGACCGCCAGGCGCTTGCTGTCTGGCGAGAAAGCGGAAACGCTAGCATAACAGTTCCAAGAGTGAAGTTCGCGGCCACTCGCCAGGTCGAAAACCACTAATGGCTGGTCCCAATGGATACCGAAAACAAATAACTTCCCGTCCGGAGAGAAACCGCCGTGGAAAGTACTGTCCGCGCCGCCGAACTGCGGATTGGGCGCGGGTTGCGATAGGGCAAGGTGTGACTCTTTGGCATTCTTCCAATCGCAAAGGGTAACGCCCCGGTCTCCGATTTTCCCCACAGCAAGCTTATTGTTATCGGGTGAGAACCAAAGGAACCCGACATCTCCGCCCGGGCCGGGGAGCGTCTTCAGTTCCTTTCCGGTTTCGACATCCCAAAAAGTGAGTTTTGCGCCATCATAACCCGCCAGCAGCTTGCCGTCGCGAGAGAGGTCGATCCCCCGAGAGCAGTCACCAGTACCTTGCAATTTAACTGCGCGCAACTGGCGACCGGTTGCAATGTCCCAAAAGCGCTCGATCCGGTCATTGCCTGAAGTGACAATCGTTTTGCCATCAGAAAGGACACGAAAATCGCTCAACCCGGCATGGCGCAGTTTTATTGAGCCCATCCTGGCGACAGCGCCTTCCGGCAACGCGTCGCCATAAAAATCAACCGGCGGCAGTTCGGCAGCGGCAATTAGCTCAGCAAAGAATGTGAAGTGCAATAAGAACAGGCAATACGGGACAAACTTCATCATAGTAGTCCCTCCGGCGAAGCCGCGAGCGGCCTTACATCAATCCATATTCCACCAGGGTCTTGCGAATCTTCGCTTCGCCGGCCGCGTCCAGCGCGCACAGCGGCAGGCGCATTTCGCCGGTGGCGTGGCCCAGCAGCTTCAGCGCCGTCTTAATCGGAATCGGATTCGTGGCCACGCTGAGCATGTCGCGGCAGAGCGGGAAGAGTTTGCGATGCCACTTTTGCGCTTCGGCCAAGTTGCCCTTCTGCACGGCCGCGATCAGCGCCTTCATGTCCTTGGGGATGATGTTTCCCACCACCGAAACTACGCCCTTGCCGCCGATGCTCATCAGCGGCAGCGTCAGGCTGTCGTCGCCGGAGAGGATGGCCAGGTCACACAACTGCATGATCTGCGACGCCTGATCGAGCGAACCGGTGGCTTCCTTCACGGCCACGAATTGCGGATACTCGGCCAGCCGGGCCATGGTTTCCGGCAGAATATTCGATCCTGTGCGCCCCGGAATATTGTACAGCACAATGGGAAGGTCCACGGCCTCGGCCACGGCGGCGAAGTGCCGGTAGTAGCCATCCTGCGTGGGCTTGTTGTAATACGGCCCCACCATCAGCGCGCCAGTGGCGCCACACTTCTTCGCGAACTTTGTGAGCCGAATCGCTTCGCGGGTGCTGTTCGAACCGGTGCCGGGCATGGTCTTGATGCGGCCACGGGCCCGCTCCACCACGGCGGCCATTACTTTTTCATGCTCTTCATGGTCGAGTGTCGGGGATTCGCCGGTCGTGCCAACCGGGGCCAGGCAATCGGTCCCTTGCTCGACGTGCCAATCGACGAGCCGGTTCAACTCTTCGGTATCGATTTGACCGTTCCGAAATGGAGTTACCAGGGCCACGGTCAGGCCCGCAAACAGATCGCCTCGCGTGGACATCGGCCACCTCATTCCCGCATCAGATGCAGCGCTAGGATCAGGCTACGAGTGATTGAAGGTCCTGGCCAGAACTCGTAAATGCGGAATTCGAATTGCGGAATGCGGAATTGAATGGCGAACCGCAAAAACTCTTCGCTCTTCCATTCCGCATTCCGAATTCCGCATTCCGAATTCTCCTATAAACTGATTTGATACGCAGAATCAGGTTCAAGGAGTCATCATGCCGTTTGCGAAGGTTGATAATCAGGTCAATTTCCCGGTGCTGGAGCGCCAAATCCTCGAGTTCTGGGGCGCCAGCCAGGCGTTCGAGAAGCTGCGGGCCAAGAATCGTGGCAAGCCGAAATGGTCGTTTCTCGACGGGCCGATCACTGCTAACAACCCCATGGGTGTGCACCATGCCTGGGGCCGGACCTACAAGGACTGCTATCAGCGCTACTTCGCCATGACCGGGCATGAAATGCGCTACCAGAACGGCTTCGATTGCCAAGGGCTGTGGGTTGAAGTGGAGGTGGAGAAGGAACTGGATCTGAAGTCGAAGCGCGACATCGAGAACCTCGTCCCCGGCGACCGCTTTGCCAGCATCGACCAATTTGTGACGCTGTGCAAGAAGCGCGTCGACACGTTCGCGCGAAGGCAGACTGACCAGTCTATCCGGCTCGGCATGTGGATGAACTGGGACGTGACCGATGCCGACTGGACCAAGCCGCCCGATGAGCGCAAGTCGTACTTCACCATGTCGGAGGGAAATAACTACACGATCTGGTCCTTTCTCAAGAAGTGCCGTCAGCGCAACCTCGTCTACCGCGGCTTCGATTCCATGCCCTGGTGCGCCCGCTGCGGCGTCGGCCTCAGCCAGATGGAAATGCACGAAGGCTACCGCTTCGTGGCCCACAAATCGGTGTTTCTGAAGTTTCCGCTCAAAGATCGCCTCGGCGAGAATCTATTGGTCTGGACCACCACGCCCTGGACGCTCACCAGCAACGTGGCCGCGGCTGTAAACCCGGAGATGACTTATCTCAAGGTCAAGTATCAGGACGAAATCTACTACATCGCCAAAGGTGCTTTCACCTTCAAACGTAAAGAAGAAGAATTCAAGCGCAAGGAGTGGCTGGAGGGCGTGCCGAAGCTGAAGACCATCGAGCAACTGTTCAAGGAGAAGAAAGGCGGCTTCGAGATCGTTGGTGAAATCAAAGGCTCGGACATGGTGGGCTGGAAGTACGAAGGGCCCTTCGATGCGCTTCCGGCTCAGCAAAACGCGGGCGGCTATCCGCAGGAACTCGCCACCGTTGTGCTGAAGCAAAAGTGGGCCCCGGCCGTGTCGGGTCGCGATGCTCATCGTGTCCTCGCCTGGAAAGACGTCGGCGAAACCGAAGGCACCGGCATCGTGCACATTGCCCCGGGTTGCGGCGCCGAAGACTTCGAACTTGGGAAAGAGCAGGAGATTCCGCCAATCGCTCCGCTGGGCGAAGACGGGATTTTCCTGAGTGGCTTCGGTGACCTGAGCGGCAAATCCGCACTCGATCCGAAAACCGCCGAGTGGATTTTCTTCAACTTGCAGCAGAAGAACCGGCTCTTCGCCACGGAACAGTACCCGCACAGCTATCCGCACTGCTGGCGCTGTAAGACGGAACTGCTCTTCCGCCTGGTGGATGAGTGGTACATCAACATGAGTTGGCGGAACGAGATCATCGGCGTGGTCGATCAGGTGGAGTTTCTGCCCGAATCGATCAACGGCAAGGCCCGTGAGAAAGACTGGCTCAATAACATGGGCGATTGGATGATCTCGAAAAAGCGCTTTTGGGGCCTGGCGCTGCCCATCTGGGTTTGCGACAAATGCGACCATTTCGACGTGATCGGCAGCCGGGAGGAGCTCCAGAAGCGCGCGGTGGAGGGGTGGAAAGATTTCGAAGGCCACAGCCCGCACCGGCCGTGGGTGGACAAGGTGAAGATCGCCTGCCCGCTGTGCAAGGCGACGATGAGCCGGGTGCCAGACGTCGGCAACCCCTGGCTCGACGCCGGCATCGTGCCGTATTCCACGATGGGCTACAACAAGGACCGCGCCTACTGGGAAAAGTGGTTTCCGGCCGATTTCATCACCGAGAGCTTCCCCGGCCAGTTCCGCAACTGGTTCTACGCGATTCTGGCGATGAGCACGATGATGGAGAACCGCCCGCCCTTCAAGGTGCTGCTGGGGCATGCCACGGTATTTGACCAGAACGGGAAGCCGATGCACAAAAGTGCCGGCAACGCCATCCCTTTCGACGGCGCGGCCAGTGATGGTTTCGAGTTGTTTGCCGAGCGCGACCCGAAGCTGAAAGTGGAAGACCAGGCTCGCAAGGAACTCCCGGCCGGTTACACGAAGTGCTGGGAAGAAGACATTGTTCTGGACGGCAAACGGGAAAAGGTGGTGAAGGGCGCCTATCCGCCGATTGGCGCCGACGTAATTCGCTGGCTATACTGTCGCCAAAACCCGGCGGCAAACATCAACTTCGGCCCCGGCCCGGCGGACGAGGTGCGGAAGAATTTCGTACTGAAGCTTTGGAACGTGTACGCCTTCTTCTGCAACTACGCCCGCCTCGATGAATTTGACCCCGCTAAGCCACAAGTGGCCATCGGGGAGCGCCCCGACATCGACCGCTGGATTCTTTCCGATTTGCAGTTGCTCATTCAGAAAGCGCGCGCGAGTTTTGAATCCTACGACGTGATGGGGTTCTGCCTGGAAGCAGAGCGCTTCGTCGATGACAAGCTAAGCAACTGGTACGTCCGTCGCAACCGCCGTCGCTTTTGGAAGAGCGAACACGGCCCCGACAAGGACGCCGCGTACCAGACGCTCTACACCGTGCTGGTGACGCTCACGAAGCTGCTGGCGCCGATTGTGCCATTCCTGACAGAATCGATGTATCAAAATCTGTTAGCCCGAAGCGCAAGCGAGGGCGAGGAGGAGCCCTCGCTTGCGCTTCGGGCTAACAGATCGGTGCATCTCGCCGACTTCCCCGAAGCGGACCATTCGCTCATCGATCCCGAACTCTCGCAAGACATGGAAGCGCTGCTGCGGCTCGTCACGCTCGGCTCGTCGGCTCGCAATTCCGTGAAGATCAAAGTCCGCCAGCCGCTTGCGGAAATGAAAGTGCAGCCCGGAAGCGAGGCGGACCAACAAGCCGTGGCACGCTTCGCCGACCAGATTCAGGATGAGTTGAACATCCGCAAAGTCACACTGCACGACCCGAATGATGGGCCATTGCTAAAAGTCGAGATTCGCCCCAACCGCAAAACGATCGGCCAAAAATTCGGCCCGCGCATCAATGAAATCTGCACCGTTATCGAAGGGCTGACCGACGTTCGCCTGGAGTTGCAATGTCCCGGCGGACCGGTGACGCTGGAACCAACTGATCTGATCGTTTCCTACAAGGCGGTGCAAGAGGGCTGGGTTGGCGTCGCCGACGGGGCGACGCAAGTCGCCATCGATACGCGAATCACCGAGGAACTCGCCCAGGCCGGAATGGCGCGCGAGATCGTGCGCTTCGTGCAAGACCTGCGCAAGCAAGCCAACCTGGAAATGAGCGACCGCATCGTGCTGTATCTCGGCACCGATTCGCCGAAGTTGCCGCAAGCCATTGCCGCGAATCGCGATTACATCGGCGAGGAAACGCTAACGGTGAAGTTTTGCGACAAGCCGTTAGGCAGCGACGCGGCGAAGATCGATGTGGAGATCGACGGGCAAAAGCTTGCGATCATGCTGCGGAAGGTGTGATCATGCAATGAGATGGTAAGCCGGGGAACCCCAAAGTGGTTCAATCTCATAGCCCAGGGTTGCCGCGCTTCGCGGCTACCCTGGGAAAGAGAGCCACCCAGACACACATACCCCGAAGGGGTTCCATCAAGGCCACTCCCATGTCCCAATCGTTCGCCCAAATCTATGTTCACATCGTCTTCTCCACGAAAAATCGGCAACCATTTCTCAGTGACAAGCTTGTTCGCGAAGAATTGCACAAGTACCTGGGCGGCACATGTAACGGTCTTGATTGTCCTATTCTGCGCGTAGGCGGTGTAGCGGACCATGTTCATATCCTTTGCTGTCTTGGTCGCAGCATCTCAGTGGCCGACCTCGTCAAGGAATTGAAGCGCGAATCATCTCAATGGATCAAGACGAAGTCACCTTCGCTGACCGACTTCTATTGGCAGGCTGGTTATGGTGTTTTTTCGATCAGCCCCAGCCATGTCGACGCATTAATCAAATACATAGCCAATCAAGAAGAGCATCATCGTACCGAGTCATTCCAAGATGAATTACGGCGATTGTTGAGGAAGTACGGCGTCGAGTGGGATGAGCGATATGTTTGGGATTGAAATTTGATGGAACCCCTTCGGGGTAATTGGGAGAATGATCCCGGCCTCCAGGGTAGCCGCGAAGCGCGGCAACCCTGGGCTACGCGATGGAACCCCGTTGGGGTTCCTGACTGGATGACCTCGTCTCCCTGCGGACAATGACCCCGTCACAGCAACTCCGCAATCACGCTATCCGCCACATATCTTCCGGCCTGCGTGAAGCGCACCGAGTCGCCATCGTCTTCCAGCAAGCCCGCCGCGACATGCCGCCTCAGCGCCTCGCTCGCCAGCGCATCGACATCAAATCCCGTTTGCTCGCGGAAGCGCTGCCGACTCACGCCCTCCTTGCGCCTCAGGTTCAGCGTCAATGTCTCCCGGGCTCGCTCTTCCGGCCCCAGTGTTTCGCTCTGGAACACGGGCGATTCGCCGGCGAGCACCTTGCGGATGTAGCCCTCGACATTGCGGACATTCAGCGTCCGCGTTCCGTTCACGTACGCCGCGGCCCCCACGCCGAAGCCGAAGCAGGGCTCATTGGCCCAGTAAACCTGGTTATGCCGGCAGCGCTGGCCCGGCTTCGCAAAGCTCGAAATCTCGTACTGCTCATAACCGGCCGCTTCCAGAGTCTCCATTGCGTGCTGGTACATGTGCAATTCCAAGTCTTCGGCCAGAGGGCGAACGTCGCCGTGCTCTTTTTGCTTCCACAAGCGCGTGCCTTTCTCGAAGGTGAGGCCGTAAGTGGAAATCTGGTGCGGCGCCAGCGCAAGCGCTTGCCGCAGGTCTTCCGCCCATTCATCGAGCGTTTGCCCCGGCACGCCAAAGATAAGGTCGATGGACACGCAGCCATTGAATTGCTTCGCCGCAGCCACCGCCGGAGCGACGTGCTCCGGATCATGCCGGCGTTCCAGTGTTCGAAGTACATGCGCATGAAACGACTGCACGCCGAGACTGATGCGGTTGACGCCGAATCTGCCAATTAAGCGCGCTTTCTCGGCTTCAAAGCTGTCGGGGTTCGCTTCCAACGAGAACTCGCCGCCCGGCTCTAGCGGCAACCAGCGGGCTAGCGTTTCAAGCAGGTTTCGCAGCTGGTCGAGCTTCAAATGTGATGGCGTCCCGCCGCCCAGGAAGAGCGTTTGCACCGGATGTGGAGAACCCAGTCTTGATACTTCTTCCGCGAGCGCTTCGAGATAGAGCGCAACAAGATGATCCTTCCCTTCCGCGACCGCAAAGTCGCAATAGCCGCAATGATGCGCGCAGAACGGGATGTGGATGTACGCAGATTTTGATACCTCAACGACGATGTTTGACTCGCTCAATGATCTCTGGCTCCCTCTGCGTTCTCTGCGCCCTCTGCGGTTGAATCTCTGAATGAACTCTAACCGCAGAGGGCGCAGAGAACGCAGAGTTTGCAAACAGTCTTCATTCTTTATCTGTTATCAGTGTAATCCGTGGTCTCCTTTCTCTTCAACGCCCTTTCATTTTTCACCACATAAACTTGCCCAAGCCGCCACTTTCCCGCCATAATGATTGCTCGCAAGCTTGCCTTCGGAGAATGCGCCTGTGGAACATAAATTCCAGATTCACCTGCGTGGCCTGATCGATCTGCTGTCGAACCATCTTTACAGCAGCCCGGAAGTGTTTGTGCGCGAACTGTTGCAAAACGGCGTCGATGCCATTCGCGCGCGCAGTTATCTTGATCCGCAGCACCAGGGCGAAATCACGATTGAGATTCATCAGCGCCCCGGCAAGCCGCCGACGCTAGCCTTCATGGATAACGGCACCGGTCTGACAGAAGACGAAGTGCACAAGTTCCTGGCCACGATCGGCGAGAGTTCAAAGCGCGCGGCCCACTGGGACCGGCCCATCGACTTCATCGGCCAGTTCGGCATCGGCCTGCTGTCCTGCTTCGTGGTCAGCGAAGAGATCGTGGTTGTCACGAAATCGGTGCGCGACAATCACAAGCCGTTGGAATGGCGCGGTCGGCCGGATGGCACTTATTCGCTCAAAACGCTGGAAGCCGATTTTGCTCCGGGAACCCAGGTGTTCCTCACCTGCAAGAAGGGCTTTGAAGAGCATTTCGACGGCGACCACGTGCGCGATCGGGTGAAGCACTTCGGCGGCCTGCTTCCCTTCCCGATCCGCGTAGTCGAAGGGAAGCAGAACGAGATTGTGAATGCCGGCGGCGCGCCGTGGCGACACGAATACCGCAACGACAAAGAGCGGTCGATTGCCCTGCTCACCTTTGGCCATGAGGCGTTTAGCCAGAAGTTCTTCGATGCCGTGCCGCTGCGCTCGAATGTCGGGGCCGTGGACGGCATCGCGTTCGTGCTGCCATTCACGCCGAATCTGGCGACCCGGCAAAAGCACCGCGTGTATCTGAAGAACATGCTGCTTTCCGAAGAGGCCGAGAATCTGCTTCCCGAATGGGCGTTCTTCGTACGGGCCGTCGTGAATGCCAATGATCTGCGGCCCACGGCGTCGCGCGAATCGTTCTACGAGGATGAAAAGCTGGAAGCGGCCCGGATCGCGCTGGGCGAGTGCTTGCGTGAATACCTGGTCGGTCTGTCAAAGCGCGATCCGCAAAAGCTGGAGAAGTTCATCGGTTTACATCATTTGTCGATCAAAGCGCTGGCAATTCAGGACGACGAATTCTACAAGCTCTTCATCCACTGGCTGCCGTTCGAAACTTCGATGGGCGAAATGACGCTTGGTGAATATCGGGAATTGAACGACACCATGCGCTTCATTCCCGATCTCGATCAATTCCGCCAGGTGTCGCGGGTTGCTGCCGCCCAGAACGAGTGCATCGTCAACGGCGCCTACACCTATGACGCCGAGTTGCTAGCGAAGTATTCCGAAATCTTCCCGGATGTGCCCACGGAGGTGATCGACCCAGGCACGCTGGCGCAATCGTTCGACGACCTGGAGCTGGCCGAACAGGAAGAAACACACGAATTCCTGAAAATCGCGGAAAGCGCGCTGGCGCCGTACAAGACCTCGGCCGAGATGAGAAAGTTCCTGCCGAAGGAATTGCCGGCCATGTACACGACCGACCGTGAAGGCCGGTTCATCCGCTCCCTGGAGCAATCGAAGGAAATCTCGAGTCCTCTCTGGTCCGGAGTACTCGACAACATCGGCCGCCGCGAGCGCCATGCCGGGCCGCATGCGCAACTGACATTCAATTACCAGAACTCGCTGGTGCGCCGGCTGGCTGCGCTGCGCGATCAAAAACTGGTGCACCGCTCGGTGCAGATGCTGTACGTGCAAGCGCTGCTGCTTGGGCATCATCCATTGAGTTCAAAGGAAATGTCGCTGCTGAACGACGGGCTGCTGGCATTCATCGAATGGGGCGTTCAGAAGCAGGAAGACGGAGAATGAATTTGAACAGAAGGAAACGAAGCAAACGAAGGGAATTGCATGGTAGGGGCCAAAGATGGTTGGGCCGGCCAACGGCTAGCCAACGCAGAGGGGAGTGCAATGTCCTTTCGATGTCCCTGTTGTGGCAAGCATCACGATGACCTTCCTCATGTCGGCATCGACAAGCCGGACCAATGGTGGGATGTTCCGGAAGAAGAGCGGGCGCAACGACTCGTGTTAACCGAAGATACCTGCATTCTTGACAACGAGCATTACTTCATCCGCGGGGTGATTGAAATACCGGTTCACGACTATCCTGATAGCTTCGGATTCGGTGTTTGGGTTTCCCAAAAGCGCGAGAACTTTTTGGCATATTTGCAACAACCGGATAGCGCGGATATCGGCCCGTTTTTCGGATGGCTTTGTACAAGGATCGCCTATTACGAGGACAATACCCTCTTCCTCAAGTCGCGTGCATTCTTCCGTGAAGGTAATTTGCGGCCACTCATCGAATTAGCGCCGGCGGACCACCCATTAGTTGTCGACCAACGTAACGGAATCACGCAAGCAAAAGCTTGGGAAATCGTGCACTTCTACGATAAGAATGCATAGAAGTTGAATTGTGATTGGCCCACCCCACGCGACTTTCTTTGTTTGCTTCGTTTCCTTCTGTTCAATTGATTAAGGATTCTCATGCCCGAATACACCGACCGCATTCTGCAACTCATGCGTGAGGCAGAAGCGCTTTCCGAAGGACCGCAGCAGATCGCCATGGTCGAGGAGGCGGTGCGCATTGCCGACTTGCACAACGATCTCGACTGGGGCTTTCGTTGCCGGCGGCGGCTCATGTCAGCGGCCATGTGCGGCGGGCAGCCGGACCTGCTCATGGTGGCCTTCACCTGGTGCCTGGCCCAGACCGAGCGCGATCCGAAGCGCTTCGACACGCAGGAATTGCTCTGGGCGTTTCGCTGGGTAATCTTCGAACTCACGTCGTTCCCGCAAGTGAGCAAAGAGAAGATCGAGGAACTGAAGCGCGAAATGGTCAAGCGCTACGAGGCGGCCGGCTCGAGCATGCGCGGCTACCATTTGCTCTGCAACCGCGTGGCCGTGGAAACCGGCGACGTGGAGGCATCGAACCGCACCTTCGAGACATTCAAGCAGTGCAAGCGCGACTGGCTCAGCGATAGCGAGGAGACGGAAATCGCATTCGAGGTCTTGTATCGCAACCTGCTCGCGGATGATGAAAGGACACTGCAATCAGCCACACCGATATTACGGAATGTCTACAAAAGTGAGTTGTACCAGGGGATCATCCTCTCCACAGTGCTGATGCCGCTGCTGCGCTTGCGGCGCGTACCGGAAGCGATGAGCTATCACTTGCGCTGCTACCGGCTCATCTCGCGCAACCCGCGCTACATTGACCGGATCGGCGACCACATCATCTTCCTGTCGCTGACCGACAACCTGGGAAAGGCGGCCACGCTGCTGCAGAGGCACCTGTACACGGCTCTCATGTCGGTGGATATTTCCAGCCGGTTCGATTTCTTCCTGGCCTGCCGGCTCCTGCTTGGCCATCTCGTCGAGAACGGCAAAGTGAGTGCGAAACTTCGGTTGCCACAGCAATTCCCACTATTTGTCGAAAGTGGCGACTATGACTTGAAGCTGCTTTCCGGTTGGTTTGCGGAGCAAACGGCCGACTTGGCCCGCCAATTCGATGCTCGCAACGGCAATGAATTCTACCAGAGTCAGATCGACGCGTTGCCGAATATGAAGAAATGGCGGCAACCGCTGCCGTTGCCTGCGTCCACCGTTGCAGCCGGGCACTCCGCAATCTAGAATAGTGTGCACACACGCTTGGTTTTTTAACAGGGTGGCCCATGACCGAGATCACCCGCGAACAGTTGCACGCCTACCTGGACGATTGCTTGCCGGATTCCGATACGGCGCGCATCGAACAAACCCTTCGCTCCAACGAAACGCTGCGCCATTTGCTCCGGCAAGTGATGCAGGAGCGCGATCGCGGCGAACACAGCGTCGGCGCCATCTGGAGGCGCGAACGGCTAAGCTGCCCAACGCGCGAGCAACTCGGCAGCTACCTGCTGGAAGCGCACGACCCGCCGCTACAGGATTACCTCACCTTCCATCTGCAAACCATCGGCTGCCCCTTCTGCAAGGCGAACCTGGAAGACTTGAAGTCGCTACAAGAAGAGCCGGCCGCCAAGATTCAGCAGCGCCGCAAGCGCATTTTTCAGTCGAGTGCCGGCTTGCTCTCGGGAAAGGCGGCCCGAAGGAGATAAGCGAATGTAGAACGGAATTCATTCCGTTCGAGAATCCAGCGGGAACGGAATAAATTCCGTTCTTGGTTTCTACACCATCATGCCAGCCGAACTCTTGCATTTTCTCGATTCGTTTCGCCGACTCTCGATCGAAGAATTGCTACTGCCAATTCTCATCCAATTGGCCGTGCTCATCGCGTCGGCTCGGCTGTTCGGCTGGCTCTTTCGTAAACTCGGCCAGCCGAATACGGTCGGCGAAATCGCCGCTGGCCTGGCGCTGGGGCCATCCCTCTTGGGCTGGCTGCTGCCGCAAGTCTCGCGAATGCTGTTTCAGCCGGAATTCCCCGGCGTGCCGCATGAAATCGTCGATCCGGCATTGCAAAAGACATTCGCGGTCCTGAGCCAGATCGGGCTGATTTTGCTGCTCTTCCTGGTGGGGCTGGAATTCGACTTCAGCCATTTGAAATGGCACGGCCCTGCTGCGCTGTCGATTTCCATTGCCGGAATCGCTCTTCCGTTCGGGCTTGGTTTGCTCCTCGCGCCATTGCTGCTGCAAAAAATTGAACCGTTCGCTCCGAATGAGCCTGTGCCGGCTTTGGGTTTCACGCTGTTTCTTGGCGTCGCGCTGTCGATCACCGCTCTCCCGGTGCTGGGCCGAATGATCATGGAGTGGGGCATTGGCCGCACGAAGCTGGGAACTGTCGCCATCACCGCTGCGGCCGTGAATGATGCCGTGGGCTGGATTCTGTTGGCCGCGGTGGCGGCTGTGGTGCGCGGCAAGTTTCGGCTGCTCGACACGCTGGTGATGATTGGGCTCTCCGCCGCGTTTGCGCTATTTATGATCTTCGTCGGCCGGCCGCTGTTATTGCGCTGGGCGCGCACGGCCGTCAAGCGCGGCAACGGCGACCTGGGGCTTAACGATCTGGCCATTCTGCTGGTGCTGATGCTCGCCTGCGCAGCGATCACCAACTGGATCGGCATCTTTGCGATCTTCGGCGCGTTCTTGCTGGGAGCGGTGCTGTCAAGCGAGGCGGCTTTCCGCGAAGCCATCAGCCGCCGGTTGCACGATCTGGTGACGGCGTTCTTCCTGCCGATCTTCTTCACCTACACCGGCTTGCGGACCGATGTGCGCAGCCTCGGCTCGTGGGAAATGTGGTTGCTGGGCGGCGTCGTGATTGCAGCCGCGATCGTCGGCAAGTTCGCCGGCTGCACACTGGCGGCTCGTATTGGCGGGCTGCGCATGCGCGAAGCCGCCTGCATCGGCGCCATGATGAACACGCGCGGCCTGATGGAACTGATTGTGATTAATCTCGGCTACGAATTGCGCGTGATCCCGCAAAGCGTGTTCTGCATGCTGGTGTTGATGGCGATGACTACGACGCTGATGACGACACCGCTGCTGATGCGCTTCATGCGCGGCACAGAACTGGAAGCGCCGATTCGGGCGTCGGGGTTTTTGCGGCCCCCTTAGCCGCCTGCGGCTTCGTGTTCACTGAGTGTAATCAATGTCGTTGGTTCTTGGGCCCGAGCGCGAAGCCGCAAGCGGCTCAGGTTAGTATCCCCTTCACCACATTCCCCGCGACGTCGGTTAGGCGCATGTTGCGTCCCTGGAATGGATACGTGAGCCGCTCGTGGTCGATGCCGAGAAGGTGCAGCATCGTCGCATGCAGATCATGCACTTCAACGATGTTCTCGACGGCGTTGTAGCCGAGCTCGTCCGTCGCGCCGTAGGTGATGCCGGGCTTGATGCCGCCGCCGGCTAGCCAAATCGAAAAGCCCTTGATGTGATGATCGCGGCCATCGCCCTGGGCCATCGGCGTGCGGCCAAATTCGCCGGTCCAGACCACCAGCGTGTCTTCCAGCAGGCCGCGCATCTTCAGGTCGGTGATCAAGGCAAAGCAGGCTCGGTCGATCTCGCCTGCCACCACGGGAATATCGTTCTTGATGTTGCCGTGGTGGTCCCAGTCGCGGTGGTAAAGCTGAATGAAGCGCACGCCGCGTTCAGCCATCCGCCGGGCGAGAAGGCAATTCGCGGCGAAGGAACCATCGGCTCCTTTGGTGCCGTACATTTCCAATGTCTTCGCGCTTTCCTTCGAAAGGTCGAGCAGCTCCGGTACGCTGGTTTGCATGCGGAATGCCATTTCGTACTGGGCAATGCGCGTGAGCACTTCCGGGTCGTCGATGCTTTGGTTTGCTAACCGGTTCAGCTGCGACGAAGCGTCCACCACATCTTTCTGCTGCTGGTTCGAAACGCCCGCGGGGTTGCCGAGATACAACACCGCGTCGCCCTTCGAGCGGAACAGCACGCCTTGGTATTTGCTTGGCAGAAAACCAGAATGCCATTGCCGGGCCGCAATCGGCTGCTGCTGGCCCGATCTTCCGGTGGACGTAAGCACGACGAAGCCGGGCAAGCTATCGGTCTCGGCCCCGAGACCATACCAGATCCACGAGCCCATGCTGGCGCGGCCGGAGATCGTAGTGCCGGTGTTCATGA
>Ga0070732_10001012_pt1 | contig 15838 bp, 14 predicted proteins | sample Coa_R1_5_FD_66449 | JGI IMG/M metagenome (GOLD analysis project Ga0070732, IMG submission 66449) | Surface soil microbial communities from Centralia Pennsylvania, which are recovering from an underground coalmine fire - Coalmine... | ecosystem: Environmental > Terrestrial > Soil > Unclassified ...
CAATTTTCGCTCTCTCAGCGGCGGACAACACGCGCTCTTTTCGCCAGTTAGTTCCCGGTTCGTCGAATCGCCCAGAGCTTTTGCAACCGCTGGTACTCCGTTCAATTGGTGCTTTAGCTTCCCTACCAGAAATCACAATCTAAACTCAGGTGATCTCATGGAAGAACAGCGGAAGCACGCGATTCTTCTTCCCCCAACGTTTTTGTCTGCGCGAAAACTGATCGAATCGATCGAACACGAAAAGCCGAATGTTTGCCGTATTTGTTTTTAATGAAATACGGCAAGAGCACAAACTCCGCAATCGATGGCATCGGATCCTTCCTGGAAAAAACGGACTCGACACGAGTGGCCTTTAGTGAATGCCAATATGCGTCGAGCTTAAGATAGCCATCCAGAAGATCATAAAGGACTAATGGAACGTCGGGAAGAAGTCGCATCCAACCCAGACCAGACTTTCCGCGTGCTGGTGCTACCTGCATGCCGCATTGATCGGCGAACAAGAGATATGGAAAATCCACGCCCGCCGCGACACCCAATCCGTGGAAACCCCAGACTCGGGCGTTCACATCTAGCAATTTGTACTCACCGTCGCGAGGATCTTGTTTGAACTCAACTTCCACAATTCCGTAGAAATTGATAGCCCGCAGGAATCGCTCCGATAGCTCTTCAATTTCAGGAAGGTCGACGGTTTCCACATACGTGGCAGCACGGCCAAATTCGCGCGGATGCTGGCGCAGACGTCTGGCCAACATCACGGAATGAGCGTGGCCGTCACGGAAGAAAGCACAGTAAGACAGCTGGCGAAGACCATCTCCAGGAATGATCTGCTGAATGAGAATCTCACGCGGATCGATATCGCGACAGGCGCGTAGGTAGAGCTCCCGGAGTTGCTCGGGCGTTTCTGCGCGCCAGGCTTTCGCCCCGGTGGCGTAAAAGAAATTTTCTTTCACAGCCGGTTTGACTGCGAGCGGCAGATGAGCATAGAGGGCAGAAAGATCATCGACATTCTTGGGGATCCAAGTGCGGGGTGCGGGAATCCCGAGCTTCTCGGCAAGTTTGTAAGTATTGGTCTTGTCCCAGGCCCAACGAACAGTTTCCCACGCCGGGGTTGTAAGTCGAAAAAACTTAGCCAAGCGGTCGCGATGGATAGAAAAGGCCGCGACATTCTCATCGCGAGTCGGAAAGAGAACCCAATCCTTCAACCCAAAATGTTGACCCACTTCAAGAACAGAATCCACAGCCGCTTGCTGGTCTTTGAGATCAGGCACTCGCTCGAAGCGGGTCACGTACCTGGAAAACCTTGAAATCGAATACTGATCGTCGATCACCACAACGGGAATGCCACGCCGCCCTAGACTGCGAGCAATCGCGAGCCCTGGGTGATCGCCGCCGACAACAACCGCACCGATCTGATCTTTTTTGCTCATTGTACTCTCGCAGATGCCGCGGAGAAACGGTGAAGGTCTGGGGTCCGTGTCATCGGCCGACCAGCCTGTGTTTGGAAATTTCAGAAGTCAACACCATGGAGGAAAATTCTGTGCCAGCAACAAAGTAGAGCAGAGGGCCGAAGGTCCGGGCGGCTGGGGCGCCAATGAAATGCAGCCCGGGCAAGGAACTGCCAAAACCAGAATCAAGCACAGGATATCCATCGAAAACCTGAACCTGCCTGAGGATGGCTTGCGGAAGGAATTTGTATCGGGAGATATCGACGGAATATCCGGTGCCAAGCAGGACGTGGTCAACAAACGAAACACTGCCATCATTCAGTTTTAACCGCACCTGTGAAGGGGAGGAACAGGCCTCGGCAACGAAACGACTGGTCTTGATGTTCACATGCTTGAGGCGAGCGGGCAACCAGGCGGAGCCGGCGGAACGGACTGCTCGTGTCCTAATTTTGTCGCGCCATTCAAGCGGGATGTGCCGTACCAAATTCGGTGCAGCCACGAGCCGGCTGATTCCTGCTGGACCGATGTCGTGCTTGGAATACAGCATGGAAGAAATAGGACCAAGATGATGCAACCACGAATGCTGGCCAATCCAGCGAAGAGCTGCAATCTTGGCGATGACCTCCACTTCGGCACCGGCTTCATGAAGCAGAGCGGCCGACTCTAGCGAGCTCTGACCGGCGCCGATCACCGCCACTTTTTGACCCGCAAATGTTTTGACGTTGAAGCCGGAATAGCAGTGGGTGACCTGAGAGGAGGGCAGCCCGCGAAATACTTCCGGGACTCGCTGGAATGGACCGGTACCGGCCGCGACGAGAACCCGCTTGGACAAGAATGAGATTCCCTCGTTCAGTAGAATTCGGAAACCCTTGCCGCAGACCTCAATGGCTGCAACCTCCCTAGGATCCAAATTCGAAACCAATTGGCGTTGAAACCATTGGCCATAGTCAACAAAGGTTTCAAGCGCTAGCGGAGCCGCTGGCACAATTCCATTCGCCGACTCAAAAGCATCGAGCGTGTGAGAACCAGAAGGATCCGAGATATTCGAAGCAATCCTGGGAGAGCGCAGGAGCATTCCTGTGGGCATCTTGTCGGCCCAAAACTCCATTGGCTTCCCGAAAATTCGGACATCCACGCCAGCAGCTTTCAGATGTGCTGCTGCTGATAGGCCGTAGGGGCCCGCCCCGATCACCGCGACCTCGGCATCAGGAACTCTTGATGGCCTATCAGATCCTGTGGGCCGGACGAGAGATGGGAATTGCGCAACGGAGCTCATCGCCTTGCTCTAAAACCCGTCCACAAAGAATCGATTTGGACTTCCATTGAAGATCGTTGTTAACCCCGTGCGCCCAGCATCTGCAATCCTGTGGATCGAAGGACAATCGGAAGGGGAGCGAGGTAAATCGGATTGCGACCTTTGGACGAATTGGCTCTTCTCAAATCGGACGGACAGAATGTCTATGGGTCGATACCTCCCTTGGTCATCATAGAAATCCTCACCAAAGCCATCAAGTTACGTTCGTACTAAAAATGGACCAAGCCCGATGGAACGAAAGTACCGTGAGCGGCCCCAGTAAGCTGCACATTGTTCGGCGTCAAGGGCCACTCGGAAGGAATCCTTCACAGTAGGGAGCTGCTAGCAGAAATGCTGCTGCAAACTGCTTTGGGTGCGATGGCCCAATTCCACTTGCCTGGTAAGTTTGAATGTATAGGTCGAGGGAAGAGCGCTTGGTGTACAAAAACTGAACTCAGCGAGCGAGCTGATTCAGAGACACCAAGGAGGCTCCCCCATGCAGAGCATGTATTACATCGGGCTGGATGTTCACAAGAGGATGATCAGCTACTGCGTGAAAGATAGCAGTGGCATGATTCACGCCGAAGATACGATTGCCGCCACACGTTTTGATCTGGACCGCTGGATGAAAACACTGGCGCATTAGCCCATCCGCTGATGCTGCGGGCCATTGCGACGGCGAAGAAGAAGAACGACCGCATCGACGTGAGCAAGATTTGCGATTGTCTGCGGTGCGATTTTCTGCCGGAGTGCTACATGGCCTCGATGGCGATTCGCGAGCGGCGGCGTACGCTGCGGTACTGCAACCTACTGGTTCGGCAGATAGTGCAGATGAAGAACAAAATCGGCATGCTGCTGATGGAAGCAGGCGTGAGCTATAACAAACACCGGCTGCACGAGACGGGCTACTTTCGCGAACTGCTGGCGACTAACCCCACTATCGATGAAGGGTTAGGTTCGCTGCTGCGGTTGTGCCTTCGCAACGGAGTTCTGGGCGGGTTATTGCCCGTCGTGGGGCTTTCTGTTTGTGCCGCTACGGGCAATATTTATGCCGGTCCCTATTACCTAATGGTCGTGACAGGGCTGACTCGGGTGGTTGGGCGTTTGTTGCTGAAGGAGACGCACGCGATCCGCATCTGGGCCGAAGTAGAGACTTAAGAGTCGCCGCTAGGCAATTTCTGGCGATCTCATAGATTGGCTTTCTCAATACTGTCGCAGTTGTTGTTTTTTCATGGACGAAATTGAGATGGGTATCTCGGATCCATGCCTGGCCCGCTTGGCTAGTTCCCGTCCGATCGGCGCGAGCTAACGCGGCATCCTATCGGGCAACCTCTCAGCGGACAAGCCTTGGCAGGTTAGCAAAGCACGATTTTTCCGCGGTGGCGCACGACGCGGCGCGTGGCGTTCCGCGTATCGATGACTAGCTTCGCGCTGTCGACGATGGATACGTAGTCGTAGCTGGAATGATCGGTGGCAATCACCACAGCGTCGTAACTGGCGAGTGTTTGCGAACTCAACGGCACGGACTTCATGTGCTCGTAATTGTAGTGGCGCATCTTGTGGAGCTGGGGGAAGTAAGGATCGTTGTAATCGAGCGTCGCGCCCCGCTGCCGGAAGAGCTGCATGATTTTGAGCGATGGAGATTCACGGAGATCGTCCACGTCTTTTTTGTACGCCACACCCAAGAGCAGAATCTTCGAGCCTTTCATGCTTTTCTTGTGATTGTTGAGGGCGTTGGCGGTGGCTTCGGCCACGTGGTAAGGCATGGCGGTGTTCACTTCGCCGGCTAATTCAATGAACCGGGTGGAAAAGTCGTATTCGCGCGCTTTCCAGGAGAGATAATACGGATCAACGGGAATGCAGTGGCCGCCGAGTCCTGGCCCGGGATAAAACGGCATATAGCCGAAAGGCTTCGTGGCTGCCGCGTCGATGATCTCCCAGATGTCCATATTCATACGCAAGCATAACTGCTTGAGTTCGTTGACGAGGGCGATGTTGACACAGCGAAAAATATTTTCGAGCAGCTTGGCCATTTCCGCAGCGCGCGTCGAGCTGACAGGAACAACGCGGGCAACGACCTGGCTGTACAGCGCCTGCGCGGCACGGCCGCTGGGAGGATTCAAACCGCCGACGACTTTGGGGATCTGCGCCAACCCGAATTGTTTGTTGCCGGGATCCTCGCGCTCCGGCGAAAAAGCGAGCCAGAAATCGCAAGCCACATCTTCATTTTCCTGGCCCGAGGCAATCGGGCAGCTCAAGCCGCTTCTTTCCAGGATGGGCAAAACGAGCTCTTCCGTGGTGCCAGGGTAGGTTGTGGATTCCAATACGATCAGTTGTCCTTTTTGCAGGTGCGGATAAATGGAAAGGGCGGTTTTTTCAACGTAACTCAAATCGGGTTCGCGGCGCTCATCAAGAGGAGTGGGGACGCAGATGAGGATGGCGTCACACTCTTTGAGTTTTGCAAAATCCGTAGTGGCACTGAAGTGCCTGCTGATGACGAACTGCTGGATCTTGTTTTGTGGAATGTGCTGGATGTAAGACCGGCCGTTATTGAGCATGGCTATTTTGTTAGGGTCAGTGTCAAAACCGGTCACCTTGTGACCGGCTTCGGCAAAGCGCAGGGCCAGCGGCAGGCCGACGTAGCCGCAGCCGATGATTCCCACTTTAAGCTGGGCGCCTTTGAAAAACTCGGATTTCCGGTCGATGGGCATGGGTTGAGCAGCACTCCTGTGGTTTGACCTCGACGCAAGCCGCGGTCAGAAAAAGTTACGTTCTCCGGGATTCGCCCTCACCTGCGCCCAGTGCGGCTGCAGGAAATCGGCTAACACGGCAAAGACAGGCCAATATATACCAATTCGCCGCGAAACGAAAAAATCCGGCCTTTCCCGTATATTGATACCCGTTGAATGGACGGTTGCCGCGAGCCGCAGGACAAGGGAAGATATATCGAGCACAGCCTCTAAATCATTATGATTGGTTGGTCGCGCGGGAATCACTCATGACTTTGATCATTCTTCTGCTGGGACTGGGGGTGGGTGTGCTTGTAGGCCTTCTGGGCATCGGCGGCGGTGTAGTGCTGGTGCCGGCGATGGTGTATCTGCTGGGGATGGACCAGCACCTGTCCCAAGGCACGTCACTCTTCATCTTGATACCGCCGATTGGTTTGGGCGCGCTACGGGAGTACTGGAAGCAGGGCCAGGTTGATTTGAGAGCGGGGATTTTGTGCGCACTAGGGATTCTTTTTGGCGCGCTTGGAGGGAGCCTGGTAGCGTTACCCCTCGCTTCCCGCAAGCTGCAAGGTTTGTTCGGGTGCTTTCTGATGGTTTCTGCAATTCTGTTATGGAGAAAGGAACAGCTCGACAGCCAGCCGCTTGCCGCAGGAGAACACGTCCATGGCTGAGGGGTTGAGGAGAGACGCAGGAATTTTCCTGGTGGCGTGCGTCTGCGGAGTTGCTTCGGGGATGTTCGGGATAGGAGGCGGAGTGCTGCTGGTGCCGCTGCTTGGTTTGCTGTTCTCTTTCAGCCAGCACCGCGCGCAGGGCACAAGCCTGGTGGCGTTGATCCCACCCACAGGGCTGCTGGCGCTGCTCGCTTACGCGCGGCAAGGCTTTGTCTCGTGGAGAACCGGGCTCCTGCTGATCCCCGGTGTCTTTCTGGGAGGCATCCTGGGAGGAATGCTGGCAGAGAAGGTTAAGCCGCATCGGCTGCGGCAGATTTTTGCCGGCATTTTGTTTGCGCTAGGCGCGTGGCAGGCGTTCAGCGCGTGGTGGCGGTAAAGGGCGGGCCGGTATGGTTGATTTGCACTGTCATATTTTGCCCGGGCTCGATGACGGTCCCGACAAAATCGAAGAATCGCTGGAGATGGCGGAAACGGCGATCGCCGACGGCATAACGCACGTTGTCGCTACGCCACACTCCAGCGACAGGTTCTGGTTTGATTTTGCGCAGGTCCGTCGGCTGCGTGACGAACTGCAAACTCGCATTGGAGACCGGCTCAAGATTGTGACGGGCTGCGACTTTCATCTCAATCCGGAGAATCTGCTTTCGTTGCGCAAACAGCCAAAGCAATACTGCATCAACCAACATGATTATCTGCTCGTGGAATTCAACGAAGTCGCGATTCCGCCTGCGATGGATAACACGTTGCACAAGATGCAGCTTTCCGGATTGCGACTGATCGTTACGCACCCCGAACGCAACGTCATTCTGCGAACGCACCCAGAGCGGCTGAGAGAATGGGTAAGGCGCGGGTGTTTTGTTCAGGTGACGGGCAATGCGCTCACAGGAGCGTTCGGGCCTACGGCGCAACAGATCGCGCTGCAATGGATTAGTGAGGGCATGGTCCATTTTGTGGCCAGCGACGCCCACAATAATCGGAACCGGCCGCTGCGGCTGCAGCCTGCGTATGATGTGGTAGCAAACCAGTTTGGCGGAGCAAAGGCCCGCGCTTTGTTTTTGGAGAATCCGCAAGCCGCATTCGAGGGCAAAGAGTTGCCGCAAGTCCCGGAGGTCGAAGAGACAATCGCACCGCCACGGCGAAAGCGATTCCTTTTCTTCTGAAGAGCGCTAGCCTCCGCTTCTTACGCAAGAAAATAACAAGCGTCAATGCGCCATTGAACTTGTCATCCTGAGCGAAGCGTGCATTTTGCCCGTCGGACACCTTGCGGAGCCATGGATGTCGCCGAATGCACAGTTTATGCCTCCGATCGGCTGAGATTCAGCATTTTGGTGGCGCACTCATCCTCAAACGATATGGGCTTGTGAGGAATTGCGCTACGTCGACAGACCAGAATCACCGGGTGCGCGTAAGGGGCAAGCCTGCCCACGCATTCATCAATCCAAGCACCTCACGCACAACATCCAGGGCATCTCTTGTGTTGCGCCACCAATGCTGAGAATCAAAAGGATCGTCGGAAGCGGCGCGCACGATCGCGCGGCATTCTCCAGGAGCTAGTTTGTGCCAAAGCAGCCGCGCGCGCCGTGTGTGAGGCTTGCTGGTTACGACGATGACGGAGCGATCCTTCTCCCGACCGAGCGCTGCGCTGATCACCCTGACTTCATCGGCGGTGTTCACAATCGAGGGCTCCAACACATGAATCGCTGTCGCGGGAACGCCTTCATGGATCAAAACGCGAGTGCTGTAAAGCTCCTCTCCTCCTTCGAAGGGAATTCCCATCGCTTTCAAAGATTCTCCCGGCTCGGGAGAGTGGGTGAGCCAAACTTCGGGCGCGTAACCCTGGCGATACAGTTTGGCGGCTTCCATGGCTCGCACGGGCATTCCTCCGCTGAGAACGGCAATGGCTCTTGCCTTTGCCAAACGATCTTCAACGACCAGCCATCGACCAACGCCAAAAAAAGCGGCAAGAGCCAAGATAATCAGGAGGCAAGCGACACCAGCAAGTAGAATCCAACGGCGCGACCTGCGAGCGCAAATGACGGCAGGATTCTGAGAAGTAGCCATAAGGAAACTCGCGCATGCTATCCCGGCGTGAAACCGTGGTCAATTCCTGAAGCTATGGGTAAACTGTCAGTTTGCATTTTCAAGGAGGATGCATGCGCGCTGTGGTCACCGGAGGGGCGGGATTCCTGGGATCGCATCTGTGCGACCGCCTGATTGCGGAAGGCTGGGACGTGCTGGCCCTGGACAACCTCGTTACGGGAGTGGACAGCAATGTGGCGCATCTGCTGAAGAATCCGAAATTCCGCATCCTGCGCGCCGACGTTTCCAACTACATTGATGTGCCCGGGCCGGTGGATTACGTGCTTCATTTTGCTTCGCCGGCAAGCCCCGTAGATTACCTGAAGATGCCCATTCCCACTCTGAAGGTTGGTGCGCTCGGCACTCACAATGCGTTAGGCCTGGCGAAAGCCAAGAACGCAAAGTTCTTTCTGGCCTCCACCAGTGAATGCTACGGCGACCCGGAAGTTTCTCCGCAAAACGAAGAATACTGGGGACACGTGAATCCCATCGGTCCGCGCGGCGTCTATGATGAGGCTAAGCGTTTTGGGGAAGCGATGACCATGGCGTATCACCGCTATCACAATGTGGACACGCGCATCGTACGCATTTTCAATACCTATGGGCCGCGCATGCGATTGAACGACGGCCGCGCGCTGCCGAATTTCGTCTATCAGGCGTTACGCGGGGAACCGCTGACCGTTTATGGCGACGGAAAACAGACGCGGAGCTTCTGCTATGTCTCCGACCTGATCGATGGCATTTACCGGCTCATGATGTCTGACGAACACTTGCCGACAAACATCGGGAATCCGCAGGAGATTACGCTGCTCGACTTTGCCGAGCGCATCCGGAAATGCTTCGACAATCCTCCGCCGATTGTCTTCCAGCCGCTCCCGCAGGATGATCCAAAGCGGCGCTGCCCGGACATCAGCAAGGCGAAGCGCATACTAAAATGGGAGCCAAAGGTCGGATTGGAAGAAGGACTAAAGCTCACGCTGGCTTATTTTGAGGGCGTGTTTAGGAAAAACTAGGAGCGACGTCGTTAAGATGAGGGCTCGGAGTCGTTTGGATTCTTCGCGCGGGTCGATTGAGATCCTTCGCTTCGCTCAGGATGACACGAGGACAGGGCCGCGCTGAGCACCATCAGTCTGATCTGCGAGAAATGCGGATCAGATAATCGCCAGAACGAAAAGCTAGTCTCTTCCGAAGGAATAATACTCGAAGCCCATGTTGCGCATTTCCTGGGGCGCATACAGGTTTCTTCCGTCGAGCACCAGTTTGCGCGCCATGAGGCTCCCCGCGCGCTGCCAATCCAGCTTGCGAAACGAATCCCACTCGGTGCAAATGAGCGCAGCGTCGGCCTCGCGCAAGGCATCGTAAGGGTCTTCGTGATAATTCAGTTTCGGGAACAGGGCCTTGGTACGAGGCATGGCTTCCGGATCGGTGGCGTGAACAACCGCCCCTTCTTCGAGAAGCGCCTTGACGACTTCGAGAGCGGGGGCAAAGCGAATGTCGTCGGTGTTGGCCTTAAATGCCAAGCCGAGCACGGCGATGCGCTTGCCGTTTACTACCCATAGCGCCTGATGGATTCTCTCAAAGAAGCGTTGGATGCGCTGCTTGTTGACGCGTTCGGCGGCTTTCAGGATGTCGAAATCCACGCCAACTTTTGCCGCCAAGTGAATGAAGGCCTGGACGTCTTTCGGAAAGCAGAAGCCGCCGTAGCCCAGCCCGGCTTTGAGGAATTGTCCGCCAATCCGCGGGTCCAGGCCCATGGCGCGAGTGACTTCCTCGACGTTGGCGCCAAGCTTTTCGCACAAGTCCGAGATGACGTTGGCATAGCTGATTTTGAGCGCCAGAAAGGAGTTGGAGGCGTGCTTGATGAGCTCCGCGCTGCTGATGGTGGTGACAAGAAATTCGGCTTTCTTGCTCGGAGGGCAAGACCCGTTGTGAACCGGGCAGTGAAAACTCCTATCGAGGATGGGGCGGTAGATCTCCCGGAGTTCCGCGGCAGAGGAAGGGTCCTCCACGCCCACGACGATGCGATCGGGGTGAAAAAAGTCACCCACCGCGGTTCCTTCGCGAAGGAATTCCGGGTTCGAGGCCACGCGGAACTTCACGTTGCTGTTGCGGGAGTACGCCGAGAGAGCGCGGCTAAGCTCGAGACCCGTGCGCGCGGGGACCGTGCTCTTCTCGATGACCAGCTTGGACGTCCGGGCTTCTGTGGCGATTTGGCGCGCGACGTGATCAATGGCGGAAAGGTCCGCTTCACCGGACTCTTTCGGGGGAGTTCCCACGCAAATGAAGATCGCTTCTCCAGCGCGGATGGCTTCCCCAGCGTCGGCGGTATAAGAAATGTGTCCTGCTTTGCGCGCAGAAGTCAGGATTTGCTCCAGGTGCTCTTCATAGATGGGCACGCCTCCCGCCTGGAGCTTGGCAATGCGCTCGCGATCGATGTCCGTGCAAACAACTTCGTGACCTGCTTCTGCGAGGCAGGCTCCGGTGACGAGTCCAACGTATCCGCACCCGATGACAGAAAGACGCAAAAGAAACCTCCCTTGCATTGGAGCTAAACAGGCAACTGCGCGCTTCAAGATTCCTGTTGGTATTGTGACTGAAGCGAGAGAAAGAAAAAAGCCGTCGTTGCTTACGGATGCCCAAAACAAGAATTGCGATGTGGTGGCCTATCTCTTGATCCTCTTCCCCATTAGCAGCCCGCGCAATCCCAATAGCAAGAGCCGTGGCTGGCGGCAGACGAGGTTCCAAAGCAAGCGGGCAGACTCGTCGCGATGAATTGCTCCCAGCGACTCTCGGGCAGACACGTCCAGCAAATCAACAAGCTGGGAGTAATCCTTCTGCTGAAAATGATGCAGCGCGCGGCGGATCATCCAGTGCGTGCCGAGCTCGCGGCGGAGGGCCGCCAGTTCGTTGCTCGCGCCTTGCTTTAATAGCGCTTGCGCGACTCCGAGTGCACCGCGGAAACCCGTGACGATGCCGCCGACCGTGGACACCTTAACCTGCGCCGCCGCGTCTCCCACCAGATACACTTCGCCATGCCCGATTTGCCGCCGAACCGGCACCCATTTGCGGTAAACCGGGATGCGCGCGCCCTGCCATTCCAGCGGTTCTAGTTTTTTCCTTTCGAGAAAATCCTTAAAACAGCGTTTGGTGTCGCGGCCGTGCTCACCAATGACACCGAGGGCACCGCGCTCTGCAGACTCGGGAATCAGCCAATAAAAATACGGCGTGTCGTCTGGAATGAACCATACACGCGTGGTATCGGGGGGACAGTCCTTGGGAAGACGCACGATAGCTTGTACGAGAGGAACGGTCTCAACAGGGGGCCAGCCAGCGGCGCGAGCCACACGGCTTGCGGCGCCATCCGCGCCTACAAGACTATTGGCGTGCAACTCTTCGCGCCTGCCGCCGCTTTCGATTTCCAGGCGCAAACCCCGCTCATTCGGCGCGACTCCCAGAAAACGCGTGTCAAAAGAGAGCGAAGCGCCAGCCTGCCCAGCTTCTTGCGCCAGGGCGGTAATCAGCCGCGAGCGCTCAATAATCAGATCCGGTTTCTTCAAGGCAATTTGCGCCGAGCGGCCATCGGTAAAAAGTTCAAAGCGGCGGATTTCGTTGATGACACTGGCTTGCGCCACCGCAGGCATCTGGCTGCGGAAATGATCGGTAACAATCAATGTTCGTGATGCGGGCTCCAGATGCGGCTTGGATTCCAATACACGAACAGGGTTTCCGCCGCGGGCCACGTTCGCGGCGGTGAACAGGCCGGCCGCAGATGCTCCTACAACAATCACTTCCCGTAACGGGCCGCAATTGTCTTGATGGGCTTTGCTATCTTTCACTTGTATGTTCCAAAAAGAGTGCGGTCTCCCTACATTCGCTTCAGAGAGGTTCTACAAAAAAACTGGAACAGCTTCCCGCCCGGCCCTGCGGGACTCCCAACGGAAGTGGGTGGGAGGAGCGGTGTAAGTATACAGAATCACTTGCTAACCGCAAAGAAAGGCGGGGCTTACGGGGAATCTGGGATGCTGCAGCAACAGTCCGCCGAATTCAGGAAGCCTGAGAAGTCTTGCGCTCCTGGCGCTCATAGGGGGCGCGCTCCAAATACGCCACGCCTAACAAGATGATGGCCAGAACCAGAGCGCCAAGAGCGAAGGCCCCGCGCGTGGAAAGGTAGGTGACGAACACAGCCGCGCTACCACTAACGGCGCCAAGAAGATACAGCGTGAGCACAGCGCCGCGATGACCAAGTCCAAGATTGGACAGCCGGTGAGCCGCGTGGTCCTTCCCCGGAGTAGCAAAAGGCAGCAATCCGCGGCGGGACCGCGAGATGGTAACCAACGTGGTGTCAAAAATGGCCACACCCAGAATCAAAACCGGAGCCAGCCACACAGAAAGATGCGTTGCATTTTCTGTGCGCAACTTCAATCCCAAGGTGGCCATCAGAAATCCCAAAAACATGGCGCCGCCATCGCCCATGAAAATTTTGGCCGGCTTGAAATTCCAGCGCAGGAAGCCTGTAGCAGCTCCAAGAACCGCCGCCGCCAGGATCGTGACCAGGGTTTGGCCGTTCATGTACGCGAGCAGTGCGAAGAACACGGAAGCCATAGCCGCTACGCCCGCGCAAAGCCCGTCCATGTGATCAAGAATGCTGAACGAAGCGGTAATGCCGACCACCCAAAGGACGGTCAGCGCGGCGTCCAATACGTCGCCGAAGAGGCCTCCTACAAGGACGCTGAAAACCTGTGCGCGAATCCCAGTGAGGAGCAGAATCGCGGCAGCCAGCGGCATGCCAACGAATAACTTCACTTGATGGTGGAGCGAACCGCGGTCATCGAGGATGCCAACGGCCGCCACTAAAGTGGCACCGATCAAAATGCCGGCGATTTGGGCTCGAGCAGGTCCCTGAAACGCCAGCAAGACAGCAATCACGACGGCGGCGTACATCGCCAGGCCACCCAGAAGGGGAATTGGCGCGCGATGCACTTTTCGCGGCCCGGGCAGGTCCACCATACCCACACGCAATGCAAAGGTTCGCACCGGGACAACCAACATCATGGAAGCAAACAAGGCAACGAAGAAAGCGAGCAGGCCTGCCGCCATGCAAACCTCATTTCATGCGGTGAACAAGTTTCGCCCAGGCTGGTAAAGCGGGTAACTTCCGCAAAGCGTGCCGGGTTCGGGTCCGGCTCCCAAGTCAAGAACGAGAATTGCTGTCCCCACGCAGCGCAAACACGATACCGCGATTTTTGTTGCGCGGCAATCCCGATAATAATTGTCTTTTCGAATCAGTTGCATCGGAACGACAAGAAATCCCGTTTCCAATTGTGAGGCGATTCCTTCCATGCGGCCGGATTGTCAAGCGCCATTCGTGCTTGGCCTCTATCATTAGCGCACTGCCATGTGGTCGAAGAGGTCCAGGTATTTCTGAAGTTCGCCGGCTCGATCGTAGGAAGGTGCGGCGGCTCGCGCAGCATCTCCCATAGTTTTTAGTCTTTTTGTGTCAGCCATCAAGGAGCAGACAACGCTGACGAGCTCCGCAGGTTTGTCCGGGTCAGCAGCCACAGCGAAACCCTGCTTCCGGCCAAGCGACACCACGTCAGTTTCTTGAGGGGCCACGGCGACGATCGGTTTTCCGGCCGCCAGGATTCCGTACACCTTGCTAGGCACCACTACTCCTTCCAGCCCGCGTCTTATTGTGACGACATGCGCATCGGCCGCCGCCAAGACGGATGGGATTTTTGCGGAGGGGAAATAATCCAGAAAGCGGATATTTTCGGCGCCAGCGGCCGTTGCTTCGACCGCTGGCCGCTGCGCTCCGCCGCCGACAAACACCAACCCAACTCCTTCGCTCGAGAGCTTGCGAGCTGCAGTCACGAGCGTGTTCCACGCGCCATAAAACCCCAGGTTGCCAGCGTGCAAAAGAACAAAGGAAAATTTGCCGCGGATGGCGCGCACCACATCCGGGTCGAGAGGGGCCAAAGCTTTCTCCGGAGGAAAAACTTCTGCGCCATCGCGGATAACCACCACGCGCGAAGGGTCAACTCCCTTTGCGATGATTCGCGCGCGCATATCTTCGCCGAGAACGATGACGTGGTCGGCCCGCCGCAACGCCCAGCGGTGCAGTCTTTCCCACACGCGAGCGAGCAGGCCACGGCTTACGATGCTGCCGCCGACTGCCATGTCCGGATACAAGTCCCGGATGTTGTAGACGTACGGCTTTCGTTTCAGCATAGCCACGAACGCGCCAACGATTCCCTGAAACGGCGGGTCAGTCATGGCCAACACGATGTCACAATTCAGAAATAGGGCGCGGGGAACGGCCAGCATCACGTAGCTCAGATAGTTCAGCAGCCGTTTTTTCATGTTGAACCGCGGTAACGCCGTCGAGCCAGTGCGAATAATTCGAACCAGGTCCACGTTTTCCGTTTGGTAGGGACGCCAGGGACGCCGCTCCGTCGGGTCGTACGATGGCCTTCCGCATAGAACGGTGACGCGATGATGAATGCAAATCGTGTCCACCACGGCGTGGGCCATTTTTGCAGTCGCCGAAGTATCTGGCGGATAGTAGAGATTCAGTAGCAGGATCTTCATGCGGGGCGTAGGTGCACGATGTTGCTCAATGCCTTGTGATCAGAAAGTCGCCGAGGACAAGCGCGTCCATTTGCGTGCGCTGGAAGCAATCAATCGCTTCTTCGGGGCGGCAGACAATCGGCTCGTTGTCGTTGAACGAAGTGTTCAGTACTACGGGCACTCCGGTGAGGTCGCGAAACGCGGAAATGAGTCCGTGGTAGCGAGGATTCGCTTCTCGCGAGACGGTTTGGAGGCGCCCTGTGCCGTCAACGTGCGTGGGCGCGGGAATTTTTTCGCGCTTTTCCGGGCGAACGGAATAAGCCAGAGTCATGAAGGGCGAAGGATGTGACTTTTCAAAATATTCCGCCGTCGCTTCTGCAAGAATGGAAGGAGCGAAGGGCCGGAAGATTTCGCGGTGTTTTATGCGTCGGTTAAGAATTTCTTTCATTCCCGGGCGGCGCGGATCAGCGACGATGCTGCGGTTGCCCAGCGCGCGCGGGCCCCACTCGGCGCGTCCCTGGAACCAACCGAGGATTTTCCCATCCGCGATGATTGCCGCCGACCGCCGAGTCAGTTCTTCTTCCTTGAGTTCAGTAATCGCGCAGCCTTTTTGCCCCAGGCCACTTGACTCTACCGCGCGGCGTATCTCTTCTTGCGAATATTGCGGACCCCAATAGGCATGATCCATCACAAACGAGCGCGGCTTGCCAAGAATCTTATGCCAAATATAAAATGCAGCGCCGACGGAGAGGCCACCGTCTCCTGCCGCAGGCTGGACATAAACTTGTTCGAAGGGCGTCACATCAGAAATTTTCCCGTTTGCCACGCAGTTAAACGCAACGCCTCCCGCCAAACATACGGCTTTTAACCCAGTACGTTCCGCAAGCTTCCTCAGCATGCCAAGATAGACTTTCTCCAGGCGCGCTTGCAGAGATGCAGCTAGATTGCGGTGCCGCTGCTCCAGCGATTGGTCCGCGCCCCGCGCGGGACCAAGCCGTCTTTCCATTCCTTCCGAGAATAATTTGCCGAGCGTGGGAGTTTTGTCCGCCTCCG
>Ga0070732_10001013_pt1 | contig 15837 bp, 14 predicted proteins | sample Coa_R1_5_FD_66449 | JGI IMG/M metagenome (GOLD analysis project Ga0070732, IMG submission 66449) | Surface soil microbial communities from Centralia Pennsylvania, which are recovering from an underground coalmine fire - Coalmine... | ecosystem: Environmental > Terrestrial > Soil > Unclassified ...
CCAGCACAGCCCCAATCACAGCAACAATAAGGCTATACAGGTTTACGCCCGTGACGCCGTGTGCTCCGAACATGCTGAACACCCAGCCCCCGACTACCGCTCCAACGATTCCCAGCACGATATCCAGGAATACCCCTTCGCCAGTCTTGTTCACTAACTTGCTGCCTATGAACCCAGCAATCAATCCCAACACGATCCAGGCCAAAATCGACATGATCCATCTCCTTAGTACTTGGTAATTGGTGCTCCTTCGGTTGTATCGAAGCAATTTTTCAAAACTCGGCGCGGACCCGAGGCGCCCCCCGGTTTCGGAGGCCACCCCGGTCACGTGCTCTCAAGCAGCCTTGCTGTATGCATCTGAGCCGTGCTGCTTTACCATTTTGTTGTAAACACCCATTAACAGAAATGCCGCCGGCCATTGTCCCACGAACAACGCCCAGTCATCCTTGCCCACAATCTTCAGAATGGCTGACGCGGTGATAGCACCGAATGCTGCCGCCAAGTAGCCCGAACTTGGGATCTTGGACGTTTGCGACTCGATGGCACCTGTGAAACGATCCTCTGAAATGCCACTGCGAACTTTGTCTTGCATGAGCACTCCTTTTCATTGACTCGTTGATTTTTACGCGGACTTCTTCACTTTGGTCTTTCCAGTCTCTTCGCTCACGAGCCGGTGGTTCTTGGCAATCGTCTTCCCGCTACGCGCCTCGACTCCCCGTTCCAGTTCTGGTGACTCAACAATTTTCCATTTGCCGCCCGTGTTCCACGGACCGCGAGCGTCAGTTTCGCCTTCATCGCCCACTCCGGTAGAGTCGTTAAAGTATTCGTCCACCAAGCCCGGCGTGGTGGGAATATTCCCAATAGAAAAAGCGTCTTTCCCCAAGCTCTCAAGCGCAGCAGTGAATGCTTTCATGTGAGTGATCTCACGCGTCATCAGGAATTGGAGTGCATCTTTTGTTCCGGGGTCGTCACAGAAATTGATCAAGCGCTCGTAAACGATTTTCGCCCGCGCTTCGGCGGCTATATTGCTGCGCAGATCAACATCCAGTTCGCCGGTTATCTTCAGATAGTCCGCGGTCCAGGCGTCGCCCATGGAGTTGAACAAGCCAACTCCGCCTCCACCCGCGATCGCGATGAGGGGATCAGCCTCGGCGGAGTCCCGACTTTTCTTCATCGGCTTAAGGTGCATGCGTGCCAACGTGCCCACGATTTCCAAATGGCTTAACTCTTCTGTTCCGATGTCCATCAGCATGTCTTTGCGATCTGGATCATCACAATTGAGGCCTTGAATTGAGTACTGCATCGCAGCCGCAAGCTCGCCGTTCGCGCCGCCGAATTGCTCCAGCAACATGTTGCCAAACCGGGGGTCGGGACTTCCGACATTGACCGTGTACATTAGTTTCTTTATGTGGTGGTACATCCGTATTTTTTCCTCTGGTTTAGGTCGTCTTTGTTTTGTCGGAAATGGATCGCCGTAGTCGCGTTGACTAAGCGGCGTGCTTTGGCGTCTTCTTTCCCGCCCCGGATGAGTCCTGTTGTTCTTCAGAACCTTCTTCGTTGGCTTGGGAGTTGATCTCCTCTGCGAGATCAGCAAGTTTTTCGTCGGTTTGCTTTTCTTCCGCTAGAGTTTTTTCGAGCAGCGACGCGTGCTTTGTTTGTCCGAGTACCTTCGCGAACTCCCAGACCGCTCCGTACGCTGCCATCTCGTAGTGCTCCACGCGCCGGGCCGCGCCGATCAATCCCGCGTCCAATACGGCGTCTTCGAAACCTTCTTCCATCACCTCAGACCCTTCTTTGACCAAACCCTCCATGCCGACGCACTTCTTGCCCTTTGGGCTCTCGTCTAGTGATTCGAAGATCTCTTCAAGCCGTTGAACGTGGACCTTCGTTTGTTCCAGATGCTCTTCGAAGCCGGTTCGGAGTTCGTCTGAAGACGCAGCTTTGGCCATCTTTGGCAGCGCCTTGAGCAGTTGATTCTCTGCACTAAACAGGTCCTTCAATTCGTCCACATACAGTTTTTTCAAATTCTCGTTTGGCACTTTTCCTCCAGGAAATGAGTTCGTTCAGTGGGCACGGCAAAGGTGACACTCCCACCATCGGTTAGAAATACGGGGCAGCGAACCAATATCCGCCATCGCGAGGAATCAGTTCGCTGCACCCAGTGGCTCAGGCTACTTCGCGAACGCGAGCCTTATCGTCTTTGTCGGCCGTGGCTTCGCCGGTGGAGGACACATCCTGGGCGCCAGTGCGCTCCAATATTTCCTTTGCTCTCTTGGTCCATGCGGAATCGTCGGAATGAACTGACAGGAGAATCCCGCCGTCTTTAACGCGGCCTTCGTAGCGCTTGGCTTCGTACTCCGGGATTCCCATGCCGATCAGAGCACCCGTAAGCCCACCTACCGCTCCACCCACCCCGGCTCCAGCAAGGGCAGCCATAATAGGCCCGGCGGCTATGAATGGCCCCAGTCCCGGAATGGCGAGGGCACCGATACCAAGTAACCATCCCAAACCGCCGCCTAGCAGCGCGCCGGTTCCGGCACCCGTCGTGGCACCTTCAGGCGCCTTGGTGTTTTTCTCATGAGCAAAATCCTTCGTCCCAGCGCCCTCGGGAAGAAGTACTGAAATATCTGAGTTCCGAAAATTGGCGGCTTTCAATGCGTCCACCGCGTTCTCGGCACTCGTTCGATTCGGATAAATGCCAAATACTGCTGTGTTCTTACCTGCCATGTTGATTCTCCTTTGTCTTCTAAGTCTCAATGTTGCGGTTTGATGTTCAGTTCGCTGGTGACCTTGCCGTCGCCGGCGACTTCGGCAGCCTTAGCTTCAATCGCTTTCTTCTCGTCCTCTGATCGCACCGGCCCTTTGAGCGTTACCTGACCGTCCTGCGTAACAATCTTGACGTTGTGTGCATACGTGGAGAGCGACTTGTCTTTCATGATGGATTGTCGAATCTGCTGCGTGATGTCGCGATCAGAACGATTGTCCTTTTGCTGATCTGCGGTCGGCTCATTCTGGCTCCGATCCCGTTGGTTGACTTTGGTGTTGTCAGGCGCCGGAGAGGCCTGCTGGGTAGATGGTTCTTGCGCAGACGCCACTACTCCAGCACTAAGTAGCAGGCCGGTGCACAAGACCGTGCGAACAACATTTCTATAAACAGCTTTCATCGTCATTTCCTCCTGAATAGAGCTTTCGAGAATCGAAGCGTTCGATTGCCTCCGAACGTTCGGTAGCTGAAATTGTTTAGGGATTCTGAATGGTCAAATGGTCTTGGACTTCCCGATCACCGGCATACGATCTGGCGATTCGAACTGCCTTGTCACGGTCATCAGCGCTGACCACAGATCCGGACAGTTTCACCGCGTCGGACGTCAGAGTCACTTGGATGTCTTTACTCTCCAGACCGGGCTCGCTCCTGAGCTTCTCCTCAATTGCGCCCTTTGCTTCCCGCGAACCCAAGGCCTCATTCTGTGCACCGGTTCTCTCTACTGCAGTGCCGCGGGCCGACGCTTCAGCAACGTTTGCCTCAGTACCATACTTTTTCACTGCCGCCATGAATTTGTGCGAACCTTCGGGAGCTTTCACTTGCCCCTTCAGGATTTGAGCGGACGGGATCATCCGCCCGTAGAGAATGCGGGTTCCGTCTTTGTCTTGCGTTATGGAGGCGCCCTTCACAGTAACGCCGGCAAAAGCGCCACGAGCACGAGAGTACGTAAGGACTTCGGCGCGCATCTTCCAATCGGTTTCGCCTTCCACATGCCGTCCCACGGGCCCTGCGGCAGCGGAAGCATCAGCGCCGATTTTGAACTTGCTGGAAAGCATTTTTTCCATTCCGTTGTCATTCATGACCAGCATGACCACGTCGATCGCTTCGCCGCCGATCTGCAATCCCCAACTACCTCCAGTCACAGAGAAAGGAGCTGGAGCGCTCCATCCAGAACTGGTGCGGCAGGTGGCGATTCCTCTCCCGTGGCGCCCTCCGAAAACAAAGCCTATTTTGATCATCGAGGGTATGACTGCCACGCACTTTGCGGAGTCAAGAAGTTCCTCCGGAATCCCCTTGTCCGGCGTTCCCATGATTTCGTCCAACACCGTTGCAGCGGCATCCATCCGTTTGACTTGCTCCGACGGTTCTTCCGCCGCGGTCGCCATCGTGCTTGCCAAGAAAGTGGCTGCGAGCACCGCAAGTATCCCTGATTTGAATCTCATCTAAAAACACCTCTTGCGCGAATCCGCGCGATTCTTTAAGTAACCGATTAAACTCGTGCCTGGTCACTTGTATTTGATTGGAGAGTTGCGGGTCGCCAACCGACGTCACTGTCGATTCCTGCCGGAAGCGGCCAGGAATGATAAGGAAGCTGTGCTTGACAATATCGGGAAGAGTGCGCTCGTACTATCCCCATCCCACTGTACTAACCCAGACGATGTCCTGTAGGGCGCGACCGAGGGGCGTGCATGCTGAGCGACGCTTCGCAGTATAGGCTCTCCTACGGATACTAGCGACGCAACATAGGCTGCCGAATCTCCGCGCTTTGGTCGGCCAGCACATCGCAAAAGGATAACGGGCTGTTGAGCCAACGGCCGGTTTCTCGTCCGTTTTTCTCACGCGTATGCGTGCCTAACTGACGCAGTATACGCCAGATTCGTGTATTGCCCTGGATCGCGCTGTGTGATCTGCCGGGCGGCATAATCAGTCGTCCAAATCGCTGTTACGAGGGGGAAAATCGCCTTGTCGACCGTCTGTAGGCGTAGACTCAGAGAAGAAGTTCTTTCGGGAAGAGTTGCTCAATTGGAAAAGCAAGCGGTTGGCGTCCTGAGCAGATTTGTCGTGGCTAATGACATGGATGCCGAGGTCAAGCGGGCTTTCATTCTCCGTCCGCATCTAGTCGACGGTGCCGCAGGGTTTGTCCGGATGGACATCCTCAGCCCAGAGGACATGCCGAATGAAATCTGGCTGATGACATATTGGGTGGATATTGCAAGCTATCGGACATGGCATAAAAGCCACGCTTATCATGAATCGCATGCGGGAATACCGAAGGGGTTGAAGCTTGTGCCGGGCAGCGCCGCCTTGCGTATATTCAATCTCATTGCCTCCTAGGAAATAATGCGAAGGAGGCACAAGCGTAAGAGTTGTTTTGTGCGTCCGGTCCCGGTCGGCTTCTCTGAGCGATTCAGCCTTCAATTCACCAAGCGCCACCAAGGAAACGACGGTGCAGCTGGCCGCCACTCCATGCAGTCAACAGCTTTTGGGTCGTGGAATCGATGTCGGAGCTACTCGAATCAACGCGCGATTTCATTATTGAACGGCAAGAGGGTCTCGCTCGCGAAATTGTTGAGCGCCACTGGCAACTTAGGCCCGCTTTGGAACAATTGTATGGAAAACAAGGGAGGGCGAGGTGTTCGGAAGATGCCCGTTACCACCTCCGATATCTCTCCGAAGCCGTAGGGGCGCGAGAGCCGGCTCTATTCGTCCACTACGTCACATGGGCCAAAACAATGCTTCTAGCGCGCAATATCCCAGTTGAGGATTTGGTGACGAATCTCGAAGTAATGTTGGATGTCTTGGGAAAGGAACTCCCTACGTCGATGCAAATACCCGCGGTGGATTATGTGAAATCCGCCATTGGGAGTCTGACGCTCGCAAACGATAACTCATCATTTCTCGACCCTGGACAACCACTGGCCGAGCTTGCCCACCAATACCTAAGCGCGCTTCTTCGCTACGACCGACACTCGGCATCGACTCTCATTTTGCGAGCCGTGGAAAACAAAGTCAGCATCAAGGAAATCTATTGCCATGTTTTTGAGCCTTGCCAGTACGAGATTGGCCGCCTCTGGCAATCGAACGTTGTCAGCGTCGCTCAGGAGCACTATTGCACCGCTTCCACGCAGCTCATTATGTCGCAGCTTTATCCCTACATATTTCGTTCGGATCGAACCTTCCGAGGCACGATTGTGGCTGCCTGCGTGAGTGGGGAACTGCATGAAATTGGTGCCCGCATGCTTTGCGACCTGCTCGAGATGGAAGGCTGGAACACAATCTACCTCGGCGCCAATGTGCCGACAGCCGGCATCGTCGATGCGCTTCGCGACAACCATTCCGATATTCTCGCCGTCTCTGCGTCCATGACTTTCCACATTCCTGCCGTGCGGGAGGTAATCGCGGCGGTACGTTTGGCAAGTCCCGAGACGAGAATTCTCGTCGGCGGTTACGCTTTTAAAATCGCGCCCAATCTCTGGTGCGATGTCGGGGCCGACTACTGCACCAAGGATGCCGCCGCCGCAATATCTGTGATAGACGGGCTCGACGATAAGATGGCGGGTGCCCGATAGCGTGGTAGCTTCGCAAGACGACGGATCACTGGAGCTGAAGCCTGATCGTAAGGGCTCGGAATGGATGTTATGAACGCAAATTCTTTGGGTGACCTGGATAGCGACGATCGTCTTTATAACGAGCTATCCCGCGTGAACAATGAACTGATCAATGCGCAGAGGGAGGTTGTCCAAAAGAACGTTCGACTCGAGCGCGCCGAGGAGGCACTGCGCAAGGCTCACGGCGACTTGGAGCGGCAGGTCCAGGAACGAACGAGAGAACTAGAAAATACTTTGTCCGCGTTCCGAGAAGAAGTCAGCGTTCACCAGAAGACAGAAGAAAAATTACGACAGCTTTCGTTGAGCGTACTTCGCATTCAGGACGAGGAACGGCGTCGTGTGGCGCGGGACTTGCACGATACCGTCGGCCAAACGCTGACCGCGTTGAAAATCACCCTGAGTACGCTTGAAAATACGGTGGCGCGATACCCTCAAACAGCCGATTTTTTTACCGAACTAAATGGGCTTGCCGATCAGGCCCTTCGGGAAATCCGGACCACGTCTTATCTCTTGCATCCTCCGCTCCTTGACGAGTCGGGATTTGCTGCCGCTGCTGCCTGGTACGTCGACGGATTTAATAAGCGCAGCCCTATCCAGGTAAAGCTCCAACTGCCGGAGGGCATTCGTCTTCCCGGCTCGGTTGAAATTGTTTTATTCAGGGTCTTGCAGGAGAGTCTGACGAACATCACCAAACATGCGGGATCTGCCACGGTCGATGTGCTTCTACAACTCGACCAAAACGTAATATCCCTTTCAGTCAGGGATTATGGCAAGGGAATATCAGCCGAGAGACTTGCGAAAATGAAAGGCAGTGGATCGGATGTCGGAGTCGGCATTGCTGGTATGCGCGAGAGGCTTAACGAGTTGGACGGAAAACTGGAAATCGAGTCCGATTCCACAGGTACTCTATTGAAAGCCTCCATACCCTTGCCTAAAGCTGTTTAATCGATCACAACAAACTCTCCGCCGATCATAGCTGTTTCTATGGCTGTGACCAAAGCCGCGGCCTCCTGCGTGACAGGGCAGAGGTCTTAAATGAGAAAGGCCCCGCCAGAACCCGATGAACCGCTCCAGTTCGGTGGAAAATGGACCGGCTCCGCGTCCGTAAAAAGTAAGGACGTAAATACCGTTCACGGGAGAGACCGCAAACGGACATCTGTGTTGCGACGGGCGCGGTCGTCAGCAAATATTGCAATCACATACCGCTGCATCGGCAGAGCGTGATCCTGGAAAGAGATATTGGCTTGGAAATCAGCCGAGCGACGCTGGACGGCTGGGTTCTGAGAGTAGGCGAATTGCTGATCCCGATGGTGGCGGCAATGAGGCGAGAGTTGATCAGCGGGAGCTACATTCAGGCGGATGAAACCCCAGTCGATGTACAGACACGCGAGGGCCAGGGACAGAACCACCAAGCGTATCTCTGGCAATACAGTCGCCCCGGAGGATCTGTCGTGTTCGACTTCCGCTTGGGTCGTGGACGTGAGGGACCGAAGCGGTTCCTGGGACAGTTCGAAGGTATTCTCCAAACTGACGGGTACACCGCCTACGACCAGATCGGTGGGAAGCGAATGGTACATGCCGCTTGTTGGGCGCATGCAAGGAGACAGTTTTTTGAGGCGGTGCACCTAAATCCACGAGATCCAGTTGCAACTCGATAGTGTCGCGGATGGACGAATTGTTTGCTGTCGACGCGGACGCTCGCCGCAGAGCGCTGACTACTGCGGAGCGCCATATCCGGCGTCAGGAAACAGCCACGCCTCTTCTCAATGAAATTCGTAACAGGATCGCCGCAGCGCAGATGGTTGCATTGCCCTCCAGCGCACTCAGCAAGGCTTGCCAGTACGCGCTCACACTCTGGAGAAAGCTGACACGCTTCTTGGAGTATGCCGAATTAGAGCTAAGTACCAATCTGGCGGAGAATTCGATGCGTCCTGTGGCTCTCGGTCGAAAGAATTGGTTGCACATCGGCAGTCCACAGGCGGGACCGAAGGTTGCGGCGATTCTCTCGGTCGTGGAGAGCTGTCGTCGGTTGAAAGTCTCCGTACGCGACTATTTGGCCGCTGTTCTGCCGGGGTTTGGCGATCTCCCGATCCGGTACCTCCCAGGTCTCACTCCCGGTGCGTGGGCCGCCCGGCATTCATAAACCCAAGCAACAGAAATGCAGAGTGAAGGTGGTTTTGCGACAAGAACCGCGTAGCTTCCTGTTTGCCCCCCGAAATGTTTTCCTGTAATGGCAAATCAAAAGGCCCGGCGAGTCCCGCGCAACTGCACACGCTCGCGACCTCCGCTCCCTCACGGGCATGTGCCGTTTACCAGGCTTTGCTGCGCGAAGTTGCTCGGGCTGCCACTGTCGAACGAGCCATTGATGTGACCCGTTATCGCATCCGGAGTCGCGACCGCTTAGGACGTCGATCCTCCCCGCAGCTCGGTATTCGCCGTGGTTAGAGAATCCCGGACCTTCATCCCACTCAAACTGGGGTCATGTTGCAGAGCGCGAGATCCCCCAAACTTTGCCATCCACTCCTTTAATATGCTGCCGGAGCGGTTGGAAAGAACAAGAGAGCGGCAAGCCTTACAAAGTTTCGCCTACCGCCTCTTATAATCACCAGTCCATCACATCATGGCCCAACCTTGGTGCTGAGCGTGGACGTGTTGTTTGCCGGATTCGGGTCGAACGTGGCTTCGCTAACGGACGCGGTGTTGTTAACCAGTACGTTGCCGGGTGTGGTCACTTTTACCACGAACGTTATCGTCTGCGTCAGACCCACCGCCTCCGTATTCAGCGCACAACTTATCGTTCCCTTCGAGCCCACAGGCGGCGCACTGCAAGTCCATGGCCCTGGCGTCATGCTCACGAAATAACTGCCGTTTGGAGTGGGATCGGTTAGCAACAACTGCTTGCCGATGTACTTGCCCAGGTTCTTCACGTTGACCATGTACTTGAGCTGGCGATTGGTCAACTTCGTCGTGCTCTGGAAAACGTACAGATCGGTGTTGTCCAGTGCCGTGAAGCTCGTTGATGCCGAATTGCTGGTGAGATCGGGATCGAAGGTAGTAGATGTCGCTGACGCCGTATTGGTGATCGTCGATCCATCGGCGACGCCGAAGTTCAACGTGGCCTGAATGGTGAGCGTAGCTGTACTGCTGTTGGTCAGTGCTGACAGATTCAGGCTGGCTCCCGTTCCAGACCAAATGCACGTGCCCAGGGTTGAAGTGCATCCGGTGAAGGTCACGCCTGCGGGCGCGGAGTCAGTCAGCGACACACCGCGCGCATCGTACGGGCCTTTGTTGGTCACCGCGACTGTGTAGGTTAGCGAGTCTCCGACTTCTATGCCGGTTGCAGGCCAGTACGGACTCGTTGACGATGCAGACTTGGTGACAGCGAGATCGGCGCGATTGTGGATGGTGAAGTAGGCGGTGCTCGAGTTGTTGTTGGTGTTAGGATCGGTCGGCGACGATGCGCTTACGCTCGCACTGTTGCCCACGTTCAGACCGTCCGTCACGCCCGAGTTCAGGGTTGTGTTAATGGTGACCGTTGAAGATGCGCCGTTTGTCATGCTCGCGTAAGTCACCGTAACCGTGCCGCCGCTATAGGTGCACTGGCCAGTTCCCGTGCTCTCCGTGCAGGAGACGAAGGTCAACTGTGTGGGTAGAGTATCGCTGACAGTCACGCTGTTGGCCGTGTTCGGTCCGGCGTTGTTTACCGCGAGCATGTAAGTGACCGTGTCGCCGGGTACTGCCGTCGCGCTCGAAACTGACTTGACGATGCTCAAATCCGTGGATGGTGGAGGCGCTTCATAGGCGCCGATGTCTGAATGCGGCCCCTGTGGGCGCGAAACGCCACGCTGATCCGTCGCCAGAGCAGTGCTGTCGTCGCCGGCTTCAACTGCGGGGCTGGTGCCGTACTGGATCGCCATCGTCGGCGTATCACCCGAGTTTGGCGGGTTGCTCGTGTTGAGTTGCAGCGGGCCGAGTTGGGGATCGGAAGTGACCACCACACCCGGGCAGCCGCCGTTGCTCATGATGAGGTTGCCAGCGCCGACCTTGTTGACCGTGCCGATCACATAGCATTCGTTGGCGCTGTCGGTGCCATTCAGACCATTGTTGGCGATAATTGTGTTGTCGAGTGTGAACTGGAGCGTACTGTTGTCATTGTCGTTCATGACAATTACGCCGCCCTTGTCACTCGTGGCCTGATTGTTGCTGATCGTGGCGTCTTGGATGGTTAGCGAGCCATTACGGGAGAAGATTGCGCCGCCTGCGTCTGAGCCGTCGCCCGCATAACCGTCATTACCGGCATGACCGTGATCGAGAAAGTTATTGTAGAAGGTGCTGTTCTGGACGGTGACATTGCCGCTGTCGTTGAAAATGGCGCCGCCTAAAGCCGCTCCGCCGCCACCCCCGCCGCCACTTCCGCCGTGCCCGCCGAAGGTGCCGCCCGAACCCAAACTACCAACCGATAGGCAGCCGCCGCCTCCGCCCCCGAAGCCGCCATTACCTCCATTTCCGGCAGCGCCGGTAACGGTGTCATTGGTGCCGCAAGACCCGCCTCCACCGCCGAAAGCGCTGCTACCGCCGTTGCCCCCCGGGATGGAGGGCGTGACAGTGCTGTCGCCTGCTCCGCCGCCGCCTCCGCCGCCGCCATAGGCTCCGTTACCACCGCTAGCCGAACTGAGAGCCTGACTAATGCCAGCGCCGCCCCCTCCACCGCCGGAACATTTCCCATAATGGCCGCTACTTTGACCATCGCCGCCGTTACCGCCGCAGTATAGGCCACCTGCTCCCCCTGCTTGAGAGGCGTCAGTACCACCATCAAATGCGGTTCCGCCACCACCACCGCCGCCAACATCCACTGTTGACCCGCCATTCCCTCTCGCACCTCCGCCACCACCGGCTCCTCCCCCGGAGGGGCCCCCCGAGCCTCCCGCGCCATTGCCATACAATCCACCGCCACCGCCGCCGGCGACGTTCGAGTCACCATCTACAGGACAGTTCGTCGTGCCGCCAAAGCTGTATAAACTTCCATTGCCTCCCACGGCCCCATTGTTTGAAAACGTGCTGTTTACAATTGTCAGGACCGGGGCTGCCCCTGCCTCAGGTATCTTTCCAATGTAAATTGCCCCACCGGCTCCCATCCCGCCACCACCACCGCAAGCGCCGTCTCCGCCTTTGACGTTGAATCCTTTTATCCAGACATCCTGCAGGGTCAGATTGCCGTCGCCCACAAAAGTGGTTCCAGTGAGCACCCCGGAGGTCGGCATGATTTTCGCCCAGCCCACGGCAAACATTCGTGCGTGCCCCTGTCCGGTCCACTGCAAAATCGTGCCGTTCCCCTGGATGGCCATAAAGCCGAAGATGATTGGCGTAACTGTTGGGCCGAAAGGATTATGCCCGTCACCATCCCAGAAGTGATCGAACGTGAGCGTTCCGTTCGTGTAGTCTGCCGGATTAAGGACGATCGTGCTCCAATCGCCGTTTGGGGCAGTACACCCGGTGCTGTAGGTGTCGTCAGGTTCGGTCTGGTCGAGAGCGATGGCTTGACCAAATTCCGACGCGTAGATCGCCTCTTGCAAGGAGCAATGGCCGCTGGTAATCCCCTCGGTATCCGTGTCAACGACAATCTGCGCCGCGCTGGGCGGGCTCAGCGCGAGACTTGCGACCAGCATCGCCGCAAGAAAGAAACATCGGCTAAAGCGCGCTTTCCACGGGATGCATATCCGGCTGGCGGGAGTGGAAATGTCGGCAAAACTAACGGAAAGCAGAGAGACGAATTTCATGACGCACTCCTGGGAAATTTCGGTTGCGCTGGCCGGGTTTATAAAGAAACCCTTGAGCTACAACTCTGAAAGTCCGCGCAGGATGCCTGATTCCAGCCTCCGACCTCAATAGCGGATGCCTGTCGGATGTCTTAAGTTTTTATGTCGCGTTAACAAACTGAAGACACGAGAGATGGTGCCAAAGGGCCAAATCGGAGGTAGAATTGCACGCAGCTTCGTCAGGGCCAGTCTGCAGCCTTGATCGGGTGTAAACGTCTGGCATCACAGACTCGGTTGGGAGCGCCACTTGGTATCGGAACCAGTCAAACTGCAGGGGATTATCAGTCTTGGGGAGGACTTCGAACTTGACCTGCGTGCCTACGAACTGCGCCGGGACGAACGTACTCTCAAACTCGAACGCATCCCCATGCAAGTCCTGCTGTTTCTGATTGAGCACCGGAACGAACTGGTCACCCGTGAGCAGATCGTCGAGAAAATCTGGAGCAAGGATGTTTTCTTCGACACAGACAACAGCATTAACGGAGCGATTCGCAAAATCCGGCAAGTTCTTCGCGACGATCCCGAGCAGCCGCGATTCATTCAGACGATTACCGGGCAGGGCTATCGTTTCATCGCTGCAGTACAGTGCGAAGTTGCGGTTCCGACCGAAAACAGCGCCAATGGCGGGCAAACGCCTTCCTTGCTGGATGCTCTACCGGCAAGATCGCCCGTAGCTTCGCAAACTGAAATACCGGAAGTTCCGCCATCGCGACCCGAGTCACGGAAAAAACTGCGGCTGGTGTACGCGGCGTTGGCTACGGTCATGGTGGCCGGCGTAGCCGGGTGGGTGCTGTGGGCTCGTGCCCATCAAACGCCGCCAACCACCCGCAAGGTGATGCTCGCCGTATTACCGTTCCAAAACCTCACGGGTGACGCCACCCAAGAATATTTCAGCGATGGATTGACCGAGGAAATGCTCACTCAGTTGGGCAATCTAGATCCCCAGCACATAGGAGTGATCGCGCGTACCTCGATCATGCGCTACAAGAACAACCAGCCATCGCTCGAAAGTGTGGTTCGCGAATTGGGGGTCGATTACGTGCTGGAGGGTAGCGTCCGGCGGGATGCCGACAAAGTGCGCATCACGGCGCAGTTGATTCAAACTCGGGATCAAACGCATCTCTGGGCGCGGGAGTACGACCGCGAACTGAGCAGCCTGCTGTCGGTGCAGAGCGAGATTGCGCGGGAAGTGGCGGACGAAATCCAGCTCACGCTGGGTGAAAAAAAGCATGGTGAAGCCGCGCCGCAGTCACCACTTTCTGCTGAGGCCCTACAAGCTTACGACCTTTATCTACGCGGCCGCTACGTTTGGAACAAAAGAACGCCGCAAAGTTTCAGGCAGGCTGCCGATTATTTTCAGCAATCCATTGCCAAGCAACCGAGTTATGCGAAAGCCTACGCTGGCCTGGCCGACACCTACGCCCTGATGAGCAATTACGGATATGCTGAACCGGCCGCGGTCATGCCGAAGGCGCGGACCGCAGCGCTCACGGCCCTGCAACTGGATGATGGCCTTGCGGAAGCGCACACATCGCTGGCGCTTATCGTTGAAAGTTACGATTGGGATTGGAAAACCGCGGAAAGTGAGTATCGCCGGGCAATTGAATTAAACCCGAACTATGCCACTGCCCATCAGTGGTATGCCGAATACCTCGGTTTTCAGGGACGCTTCGATGAGGCACTCGCAGAAAGCGAGCGCGCCCGCCAATTGGATCCGCTCTCGCTCATCGTTGCCTCCGACCGCGGTGCAATCTTCCTTTTTGCGCGACAGTATGATCGCGCGATCGAGCAATTTCGGGCTGTGATCGAGGCCGAACCGGACTCGCCGCGCGCCCATCTGATTCTGTTCGCCTATGCGCAGAAAGGGCAGTTTGCAGAAGCGCTGCAGGGAACCCAGCAGTGGCGTCGAGCAGAAAGCGGCCCATGGACCTGGGCGGTTGAGGCTTACGTCCATGGCCGCGCCGGTCAGCAGGCTCAGGCTCGGCAGGCTCTGGTGAAAATGGAGCAGGCAAATCGGCGGTGGCATCTGGATCCGGCGCCGATGTACGCTACGGCTTACGCCGGCATGAACCAAAGGGACGAGTCCATCGCCTGGCTGGAAAAAGCCTTCGCGCAACACTCCAACCTTATCGACGCGCTCACAGTGGATCCGGTTTACGATTCGCTGCGCAGCGATCCTCGATTTCAAGACCTGCTGCGCCGCGTTGGATCGTCCAATCAGTGAACTATAAATTGAACGATCCTAACGGCATTTTTATATCGATTATCGGTCCCTGCCCACGGAATGCCTGGTGAAAAACCAGGGGCATCGGTGAAGCGTATTTCCTCTCGCGGACGACGGGCTAACTAACCGGCAGTAATCCGCCCTGAACGCAGATCGAAGACTGACCGCCTTAGAATTTATTCCTCCAGCGTCGGCGAAGTTGGGCTGGCTGCGATTCAATCTGTCAACCATGTGTTTGCTCTGACACTTACGTTCGAAGGCGCGTTCTTCAGCCGCTTCTGAGGACGAGATCAGATTCCAATACCGATCAGCAAGGGTTAGAATGCTCGCCCGGTCATTGAATGGGAACGCGGAAAGAACGACCGCAGTCGAGACTTGCCCTTGGGTTGGAAAATTTGACCTTGGGGCTGTTACGACTCGGGACTGTAGAGGTTCTTCGAGTTTCTTGCGACCGCTGCTCACCACCCGTGCAAGGCGAAAGTAGTTCTGCCCGATAAGTTCGAACTCAAGCTCGGCTCGCTCCCCCAGCCCTAAATTGTCGAATACTTCCGTGCAACTGTATTGCCCCCCGCGCCCGCTCGTGAGCTAATCGTGAACGTAAGGATCATTGTTTGGGCTTATCGAGTTCATTGTTCCGCGCCATGGTGAACCTTGCCCTAAGTCGAGCACAATCGCCTCTTTCTTGCCGAGTGGGATTGTCGAGCGATGCCTTTTATCAAAATAAAGAGATAATCTTCGTGAAGTGGGTGTCGTCCTAGTGTTTCGCAGGTAGCCCATGATCGCCATAACATTACTCCTGCATCAGCCGAGGCAAGGTTAGCACAAGGTCCCGCGCCGGACGCATTTTCGTCCGGCGCGAGCCTCGTTTATTTATCAAATTGAAGGATGCAGCTAGGCGCCTGAGTGTCCCAAGTTCTCAAACCCGACTGGCGTCGGGCTTTTTCTATTTTCGATCCAACCTCTTCAACACTGCTCGCACTTTACGCCAATCGTCCAACCGCTTCCACAGCCTTTTGAAAAGCGTCACGAAGACCTTAGATGTTCCAGAGTACATTTGCGATCTATTTAATTTCAGCCACTACCCGCATCGTGCAGCGGCGGAATTGAGGCAAACCCAGCGCGTCCGCGAAATTTTGGGAACAGAACGGAACAGAATGGAAGAGAAACAGGGTTGAAGGCGGAACGCAGGCGCTTCCGACCAAACTTAGGGCAAACTCGGCGTCTACGTCACCAGTTATCTCTCCACATCATCTAGAAAATAGGCTTTACCGCCCTTTAGTTCCATTAGCTTCGTGGACCAGACTCGGCCTTGCCGTTCTAGTCGCGTCACGTTTCGTTAGGTCCGTGCCGGTGGAAACTTCCTCGTAATCATACCCAGTGTTGGGGTGTGTTTTCTTTAGAAATCCGATGACCAATTCCTCTAGT
>Ga0070732_10001014_pt1 | contig 15837 bp, 15 predicted proteins | sample Coa_R1_5_FD_66449 | JGI IMG/M metagenome (GOLD analysis project Ga0070732, IMG submission 66449) | Surface soil microbial communities from Centralia Pennsylvania, which are recovering from an underground coalmine fire - Coalmine... | ecosystem: Environmental > Terrestrial > Soil > Unclassified ...
CTTTGATCTGGAGACGCGCGTCCTTGAACCGCTCGACAATCCGTTTGGGCCGAAAGTGTTACCCATGTCTTAGGTACAAAGTGTTACCTATGTCTCCGGGCTGGACCCAGAAAAATCTGGCGCGCCCGGAGGGATTTGAACCCCCGACCTACGGCTCCGGAGGCCGGCGCTCTATCCGCTGAGCTACGGGCGCGCGTCTACGCTTCTATATTATAGCAACGCTCGCAACGGGACTTCGCTGCATGTTGCCGTTACGCCGGCGACGAAGGCGGCGCCGGAGAGGGCGGCGGCACGGATGCGGACGTCGCCGCTCCTGCTGAGGGCGGAGACGGCGGCGCGGGAGGAGGCGAGATCGGTCCGTGGTTGCGGCGCCGCTCCACGATCACCATCACCACGCCGCCCGTGCCCCACGTCATGGCCGCCGCGCCCGCGAGCCAGCCGAGATGCGGAACGGCAAACGCGATCGCCAGCAACAACGCGCCGATCAACGCCTCGACGGCGACGCGTCCCGGCCGGACGCGGTGCCCTACCAACACCGCGACCGCGCTGATGCCGACCTGGACCGCGACAAGCAGCGCGGCGATGAGGACCACCACCAAAAGAATGCCGGCGATACTCAGGACGAGCAGCACGGCGATCGGGCCGGTGAGCAGCCAGACGAGAATCCCGGCGATGCCGGCGCCGCCCGGATTTCGTTCCAGCACCTCGGCGACCGAGGCCGTGACGCCGGGAAACAACGCCGCGGTGAGCCAGGCCGCCCCGATGAACGTTCCCAAAGAGAGCACCAGCAGCAACCCTGCCAGCAGATGCCACGCGGCCAGCATGCCGAAGAACGCGGGCGGCATCCAGGCGGGCGGCATCCCGAACGGCGGCAAAGTAGGCGGCTCCGCTTGCGGCGGGAAGGGCAGAGGGTTCGGCGCCGCACCGCCCTGATGCACCACGGCCCCAGGCGCGATGCGGACGGTTCCGCCGGTCGCGTGGACACCGCCGCCCACGACGGCCGTGGAGTCCAGCACGATGCTGCCGCCCACCGCGCGCACATCAGCGCCGACATGACCGCTGACGTGGACGGATCCGCCCACCGCGACGGCGTTGCCGGTCACCGTTCCGGCAACGTCGAGGTTGCCGGCCGCGGCAATCGCGTCGCCGTAGACGATCGTACCCACGGGCACCGCGGTGTCGCCGACCCGCAGAAGCACTTCGGCCGCCTGCGCCGCGGTGGTTCCACACATCGCCGCGGCGGCAAGCACAAGGCCGCACAACAAGAGCGCGCGCCGAACGGCCCGCGCCGCGCGCGCGGAACGTCGCGGCGCGGGCCGGCGATTCCATGCGGGACGGCGCGCGCTATCCGCTAAGTGAAGGAATCGCGGGCTCATCGAGGAAGAGGGCGCCCGGGAGGGACCATGTCCCGAGTCGCCGCGATCATCCCGGCATTCAACGAAGAACGCACAATCGGCGACGTCGTGACGGCCGTCAGGCAGAGCGGCCTCGTGGACGACGTGATTGTCGTGAGTGACGGCTCCCGCGACGCGACCGGCCGGACGGCGCGGGCCCAGGGGGCGCGCGTCGTCGAACTCCCCGAGAATCTCGGCAAGGGCGGTGCGATCGCGGCGGGGCTCGCCGCGACGGATGCGCGCGTGCTTCTGCTCCTGGACGGAGACCTCCGCGGACTCACCGGCCGGCACGTCGCCGATCTGCTCGGGCCGGTGCTGCGCGGCGACGTAGAGGTCAGCATCGGGCAGATAAAACCGGACCTGATGCAGCGCTTATTCCCGAACTTTTCCGGACAGCGGGCCGTGCGGCGTGCGGTCCTCGACGCGATGCCCGATCTCGGCAGCACGGGCTTCGGCGTGGAGGCGGCCCTCAGCCGCCACGTTAAGGACCGCGGTCTGCGGAGCTGCACGGTGCCGCTCGGCTCATTGACGCACCTGTCGAAGCTGGAAAAGCACGGCATCCTTCGCGGCTACGTCGGCAAACTCAAAGCCACGTGGCAGATCGCGAAGTGGAGCGGGCGCAACGGCCGCGGCAAAACGGACACGGGTCAGACTTCCAGCAGCGAGAGGCCCGCGCCGACCCTCGGCACCAGCTCCGACGCATCCCGCTCCGCGCAGTAGCGCAGGTCTTCTTCCAGCCCGATCGCGACCACGTTGCGCCCGCCGGCCGTCAGGCGAAAGAGTGCCGCGGCATCCGGGCAGGATCGGTAGAGCGTCACCGCCGCCAGCGCGGCGTCGGTCGTCCGGCACGGCGAGCGTCCGGCCAGATAGTCAACGGCGGCGTCGGCAATCGCGCCCGCGGCGTATGCGTCGTCGAGGCTGAAGCGTCCCTCCCGGCCCGCACAGACGATCGTTAGATCGAGCGCGCCCTCTATCGCGGCATCAGCAGCGGCGCGCGCCGCGGCGGTCCGGTTCCGGAGGCAGCCTGCGAACACGACGGGCGCGCCGCGGACCGCGTGGAGCGCGCGGGTCCCGTTCGTTGTGGCGATGACGAACCGGCTTCCGGCGACGTCGGCACGCGCGAACGCCGCCGGACTGTTGCCGAATTCGAATCCCTCCGGGGCCAACCCGCCCTGCTCGCCGGCGGTGCGCACCGGCTGCGCCGGCGGCTGAGGCTGTTTCTCGCCCGTCCGGCGGCCGCCCGCCGGGCCGGGTGCCACCCCGACGCGGCGGGCCTCCTCAGCGTACCGGCGAGCCGCGTCGACCGTGGGCGCGACGATCACCTCCGCGCAGCCTCGTTCCAGCAGCGTCAAAATCGAGGTCGTCGCGCGCAGCACATCGACGACGACGGCCGCGCGGCGGCGCATGTCACCCGACTCCTCCGGCAGGAACGCGATGTGCAGCTCCACTTGGAACTGCCGTTTAGAACTTCCGGACGTAGGGCGCGGCGGAAATCACCCGCGCGAGCTTGGCGTGGATGTCGGCCGCGAGCGCCTCCGGGCTGGTCTGCGCGAAGGCGGCGTCCTGGGGGGTCACCTCGAAGAGCGGCGTCTCGCCGCCGACCACGCCCCACCCGCCGTCGACCATGACGGCCCGGACGTCGAACGGCTCGGGATCCCGATTGAAGAAGCTGTTGAGCCGCGCCGCGAACGCGGCCGCACGATCGGCCGGTCCCTGGCCGCCGACGGTGGCGCCGAGCACGACGATGGGCTGCCCGTCGACGCGGAGCGTGACGGGCGCGCCCGCGGCCGGCTGCGCCGGCTCGAACGCGATCCGAAGGTAGCCCTCCACCGGCCGGCGGACGATCGCGATGTGGCGGCTGACAAGATCATCGTGGATGTAGGCGACGCGCTCCTGCGGCAGCGGGTGATCCTCGAACCCGGTCGGATCCGGCTGGCCGACAAACCGCGTCTCTTGGGCGAGGTGTTCCATCAGCGTCATCATCGCGATCGGAGCGTACGGCGTCTTCGTCAGATAGGCGACGCCGTTGAGGTCGGCTTCCCGTTCCAGGTCGCGCTGGTAGTCGTTCATTACAGACTCCATCGAAATCTGCGCGCCGAGCAGCGGCGCCGGCGAATGCGCGAGGACCGACAGCGCCAGCGCGAGCAGGAGCGCGGGACCCATGCGCGCCTGGCGCGCGGCCTGAATGTAGTAGTGGCGGTGGTTGACGTGCGTCATCTCGTGCGCGACGACGGCGGCGAGCTCGTCGTCCGAGCGGACGAACCGCATCATCCCCTCGGTGACATACACCCACCCGCCCGGGATAGACAGCGCGTTGATCCCCGGCACCGACACGATCTTGAAGTGATACACGAGGTCCTGGCGCTCCACGACGCGGGCGATCGCGTCGCCCACGCGCGAGAGGCGCGCCACTTGCGCCGGATCGGTGATCAGGCGGTAGTGCGATTCGATGGACTGCGCGATCTGGGCGCCGAATTTGATCTCGTCGGCGGTGGACGGAAACTGGGCCGCGGCGGACCCCGGCAACGAGCGCGTGCCCGGCGCGCCGAGCAGCGGCACCGCCGCGACCGCGATCGCTGCCACCAGCACACCCAGCCGGCGGTACCACTGTCGTGTCATTCGCGTCTACGGCTCCTCTGCCGTCCCTTCGGCGCTCGCGCCGAGAGCCCTCTCTTTGGAAACGCCGAAGAGCCCGCGCGCGTTCCGGGCGACCGCAGCGGCGAGTGACTCCGGCGTTACATTCCGGAGCGCGGCGACCGCGCGCGCTGTGTAAGCCAGAAACGCCGGCTCGCAGCGGCGACCGCGCATCGGGACCGGGCTGAGGTACGGCGCGTCGGTCTCGATCAGCAGCCGGTCCTCCGGCAGCGCCCGTGCCGTTTCCCGGAGGGCGCCCGCGTTTCGAAACGTCACCGGCCCCGCGAGCGAAATCATCCAGCCCGCCGCGGCACACCGCGCCGCCATCTCCGCGGGTCCGGAAAAACAATGCAGCATGACTCTGGACGCTCCTTCGTCTTGTAATATCCGTTCGACATCGTCGTGGGCCTCCCGATCGTGGACCACGACGGGCAGATCGAGCCGGCGCGCCAAACGGACCTGGGCGCGGAACGCGTCAACCTGCGCCACCCGGTTATGGACGCCCCGGACGTAGTCAAGACCGATCTCGCCGATGGCCACCACCGACGGGTGCCCGGCCAGCCGCTCGAGCGCCGTAATGGCCGCCTCATCCACCTCGCCCGCGTGCTCCGGATGAATGCCGACCGCCGCCCGGACGGCAGGGTAGCGACGAGTCAGCGCCACGACCCGCTCGGCGTCCCGCAGCGAGGTCGCCGCCGAGACCATGACACCCACGCCGGCCGCCGCCGCCCGCGCCACGACCTCGTCGCGGTCGGCCACAAATTCCTGCGCGTCGAGGTGCAGATGTGCGTCGATCCACATCGAGCGAACTCCGGCGTGTCCTTCCGCTCAGCGCGCCCGAGGCGCGTGGACGGGGCGATCGGGGCGGTACGGCGTCACATCCACGCTCGTCCGGCCCGCCGTGATGAGTTCCGCGATCAGGCGGCCGCCGAGCGGTCCCTGCGTAAAACCCTGGCCGCCGAACCCGCCCGCGACGTAATATCCTTGAAGATCCGGCGCCGCGCCGAGAAACGGCCGGCCGTCCGGAGAAATCGGCCGGATCCCCGCCCAAGCGCCGGTGACCGGCGCGGACCGCGCCGAGGGAATCCGCCGCTCCGTCCGCGACAGCGCGGCGTCCAGATAACCCCATTCCACCGCGGCGTCCAGCGTCTCGCCGGCGGGCTGGCCGCACACCATAATGAGCCCTTCGGCCCGCGTCTTGCAGTAGAAATCGTCCTCTTCTTCCATTATAAAGACCGAATCCGGCGGAACGTCCGGCGGCGGCGCCAGGACAAACACCTGCCGCTTCCGCGGCGAAATCGGAAGGCGCATCCCGTTCAATTCCGCGACATCCCGGGCCCAGGCGCCGGCGGCGTTGACGACCGTCCCCGCGGCCATCCCGCCGTCCTGGGTCACCACGCGCTGCACGCGTGCTCCGTCGGTCTCAATGTCGATCGCCCGGCAGCGTTCTCGGATCACGACGCCGCGGCGCCGAGCCGCATCGGCGAGGCGTTCAACGGTCGCAAGCGGCGTGGCCCATTGATCGCCGCTCGTGTGCGTTCCGAGGACCACATCGTCGGCGGCCAGATACGGAAAATGCCGCCGCAGCTCATCCGGCCCGAGCGCTTCCACCTCGACGCCGCAGGCCTCGTGGAAGGCGAGGTGCGCCCTCGCAGCCTGCGCGGCGCCGGCCGACCGCCAGAGCAGCAGGCTGCCCGAGGCGTGTAGATCGGTACCGGCCTCTTCGCGGAGCCGGCGGTGGACGGCGATGGCTTCGAGTTGGAACCGCAGGCTCGTTTCGGAGCCAGACTGGACCAGCATGACGCCGGCGGCCCGTCCGGTCGCGCCGGCGCCCACGGTGTCCTGCTCCAGCACGACGACGTCGCGGACGCCGGCGTCGGACAGAAAGTACGCCGTCGCGATGCCCACGATCCCGCCGCCAATGATCACGACGTCCGCGGTGCCGTTCACGGCGCTTCGGTTCTGCGCGGCCGGGTGGGGCCCCTACGCCCCACCCGGACACGGCTCTGCGTCATGCACCGGCCGGCGGCTGAGACGGCGCGGCCGGCACGGACACACCGCCGTGCGGTCGCGGCGCGGGCCGCCGATGCCGTACCGCACCGCCGCGGAAGCCTCGCTCCGATGACGCCGCCGCCGCGGGGACAATCCCCGAAACGATGGACGGACCGGGGCATACCCGGAGCCCGAAGGGAGGCGGCGTGGGGACGGTCAGCAGAGCGCTGCCGGCCGAATCGAAGTAGCGCGCTTGACGAAGTGCCATCGGGCGCCGCGCTCCCGCGAGGACAAACACCATCCCGTCCGGGATACGGACGATGTCGTCGGGCAGGGCCAGCGGACGCACATGCGGGTGCACAGTCGTCCGCGCCCCTCCCAGCCCGAGTGTACGCGAGATTACCGGCACCGTGGTCTGACCCAACCACGCGCTCACCACCCGGGCGGTGTCGAGATCACCGGCCCGGAAGACGATCTTCGTTTCCGTGTTGGCGATGAGCGTCCGGGCCTCGCGCGCACCGTAGACTTCTTCGATCTGGCTCAGCACCTGCGCGCCGAGCAGCACACTCACACCGCGCTCCCGGAGCGTCGGCAGCCGGTCGCTCAGTCCCGCGAGGTATCCAAAACGGCGGAACTCGTCGAGATACACTCGGACCGGGCAGCGCCGTTCACCGCGATCGGCCTGCTCGATCAACGTGTCCAGTACGTCGGCGATGAACCAGGCAACGAGGGGCTGCAGCCGCGCCGCCTCCGGCTCCGGGAGGAGCACGAAAAGCGCCGTGGGCGTCCGCCCCAACTCTCCTGGGTCCCAGTGGCCGGTCGTGGCCTCGTCGACCGCGGGATCGCCCCACGCGGCAAGCCGCTGTAGCAGTCCGGTCACCGCAGCGTCGCGGACGCGACGCTCGCGCGCGGCGAACACCCCGGCCCGCTCCCGCACCGCGGCGAGAGGACTTCCCGCCAGTGCCGCGCGGACAGCGCCCGCGCCGCCCAACAGAATTCGGTACACCGCCCCCACAGTGTGGCCGCCCACGGGCCGATCGCGCTGGACGTGGAGGAACAACAGCGCGGCGAGATCGGCGGCCGCGGACGCGTACACCTGCGCATCGCCGGACAAGTCGCGGGGGGTCGTGTTATGAACGAGAAGCGCGGCCACGCGCTGCGCGTCGCCGATCGTCTCGACGCGGTGGAGCGGATTGTACCGGATCGAACGGTCGAACAACGGACAGAAGAGATGCGCCCGCGTCCCGTAGCGGCCGGCCGTGACATTCCAGAGCGACCGCGGACCCGTCTTGACGTCGAGGACGACGATGCTTTCGCGCGACGGATCGCGCAGCAGGACGTTCGGGGCGATGATCCCGGCCGTCTTGCCGGTCCTAGACGGACCGAGCAGCAACACGTGGGCAGAGGCCTGTTCCTCATCGAGATAGAGCGGTGCGCGCGAGGAGGGCCACAATCCGAGCAGCAGGCTGCCGGGCCGCGTGAGGTCCGCGGCGTCGGACCAGACCGCCCACGCCGCCGCGGCCGGCGGAGCCACCGCCCGGCGCCGCTCGCGGCGCATCCCGGCAAACGCGCCAATTAGGCACAGCCACGCCGCGCAGGCGAGCACTCCTCCCGCGACGGGCAGATCCGTGAGAAATGACGCGAGCCCCGCGATGAGGAGGCCGGCGAGGAAAAGTCTCAAGGGCACGGGCATGCGGCTCATGTTGGATCCTCCTCTGATACGGTGTCGGGATCGGCGGCCACGAGCGCGCCGTTTGCCCACAGCGGCAGCGGCGGGCATCCCCGCGGCTGTGGTAGGCCACCAAGGGAGGCCGCAAGTCCGGCCGGGCAGTCGGCGGCCGAGCCGGCCCACACGCGGTCGAGGCCCGCGCCGGCCGCCAGCGTCGCGATGCGGAGGGCACGCCGGGTATCGTCGCACGCGAACAGCACCCAGGCGTCCGCGCGGACCTGCCACGACGGATCCTCAGGCTGGGCCGCCGCGGTCTTGAAGAGCAGGCTGTACCGGTCGAGCTTGTCGCGAATCGCCTGGAGCGGCATGGTTCCGCGGTCGCGCTCCACGTAGTACGTCCACCAGCCCTCGGGGCCGGCGATCAAGACCACGGCGTCCGGGATGAGGTGCGTGTGGCCGAGATCCGTCGCGGCACGATGGCCGGCAAGCCAGTAGAGGGGCGGGAGACGCAGGGCGCGGCGCATCTCCCACAGCGCGCAGAACAGCTCATTCGTGCCGACGACGTGCTCGAGCTGCAGCGCCGCGAGCGCGGCCGGGCGGGGTGTCGCGGCGCTCTCCCTGCCGGCACCGCGTTCTGCGCGTTCGAGCGCGGCCGCCGCGGCGCGCCCGAGCGGCGCGAGGCTCCAAAACCCGCGCCGGTCGCTGAACGCCTCGCGCCGCAACCGCTGAAGCAGCGCGCGCCGCCGGAGCTCGCCGAGCCGCGTCCGAACGCTCGGCAGGGCGAGGCCAGCGTAGCACATGCGGTGGGCCTGGTCGCCTGTCAGATAACGCAGTTCGCCGAAGATGCGAAGCAACTACGCGGTCGCGCGGCGTCAGGCATGCGAGCGCCGGCGCCGCGCGCTCCCACGAGCGCATGGCGATCATCTCCCTTGAGGATCGATTTGGAAGAACCTTATGAACCCGGTGCAGGAGCGGAACTTACGGGGAACCGCTCGTCCGCAGGGATGAGACGACGGTCCAGAGCAGCCTGCGAGGAAGATCTACACTCCAGCGGCATGCGAGTACGCGCGTCGACGAGGGGGCGGGTTAGGCCCAACGCTTCTGAGGGGGTAAAGCGTCCACCTCGAGGGTGCCTCGTCTACGCGTGCACTCGCGCGAAGGAACTGTCCGTGCGATTGCCTGACCGATTGCAGCTGCGAAAAACGTGCACTGCCGATCCACCACGTTCGCGACTCTTGCCGTTGCCGCTCCGGGCTCCACTCCAGGGCCGCCCGGTCTCTGCGCTGCCGCCGCACGGTGGCCCGCGGCAGGCGTCGTCGTTCGATGGCCTCACTTTATCATTGTGATGTATAGATGTCAATACAGTAATATGTTCGCCTGCGCGGGGGATGCGCACCGTCCCGCGCAGCGGCACGGTGCACCAAGACGCGGCGGTTCGCGCTGGTGACGCGCGGCGGAGGCGCTAGACGCCCAACGCCTCGATGATGAGCCTCGCCGCGGCGGCGCCGGAGTACTGTTGCTGGCCCGTGATCAAGTTTCCATCGCGGATCGCGTGTGATTTGAACCGGCCGCCCACGATGAAGTTCGTGTTGGGAGTTTTCTTGGCTTCTTCCTCGATCCAAAACGGCTGGATGCGCCGGCCCACGTATTCGTCGGCGTACTGCTCTTCCGAGTCGGCGAAGCCTGTCCACGTCTTTCCCTCTACGAGCAGACGGCCCGTCGAGAGTTTGACCTTCAGCAGCACGCAGGTCGCGTGGCAGATCACCGCGGTCGCTTTGCCCGCCTCGTAGAAGTCGGCGACGAGTTTGTGGACGCGCTCGTTATCGTAAAACGTGTACATGGGACCCTGGCCGCCGACGCACAGGACACCGTCATAGTCGGCGACGCGGACGCCGAACAAGGATATCGAGTCGTCGACCAGCTTTCGATGATCCGGTGAATTGATGAAGCCCAGGCTGATGAGGTCGTACGCGGAATACTTGCTGTCGTCGCGCGGATCGCTCCACTTATCCGCTTCCAGCCGGCCGCCGTCGGGACTGGCGATGTCAACGTGATAGCCCCGCTCCGTCAACTCCCAATACGGATGCGTCACTTCGGCCCACCAGAAGCCGATCGGCCATCCTGTCTGTTTGGACACGGCCGGATTCGACGCAACAATCAGGATGCGCTTCGGCTTGTCCGCGTTCAGCATGTCTATGCTTCCGGCCACGGCCCTCGCCTCCCGTCCGGTCCCCGCCGCCCCGGCGGGGTTCCCAGGCGTACGATACGTCGAGGGTGTAACAGCCGAATCACGCGCGAGCCTGCACGGCGAACCCGCCCGCTCACTCGCCCGAGGCCACTTCCTCCACCCGGTCGAGGACGCGATCGAGCAGCGCCCTGGCGATTTTGTCGGCACCCGCCTCGAGCAGTCCCGTATGATAGACAGCGCCAAGATCGATGCGAATGACAGCGGGATCCATGAGCGCCGGGACCCCCGAGCCTCCGCCGATCGGCTGACCCTGCGCGCTGGCCGCAAGGACGATCCCGTCCCCCGCTCCATACGCGATGGTGGCCTCCGGCAGAATGCCCGTGATGCCCACGGACGTCTGCGGTCCGGCGGAACGGCCCGGATCGTGGCTGCCGTAGAACAGATAGACGCGAATGTCCCGCGGAAGCGCCCGGGCGTTGAGTCCCGCGAGAAGTTCGTTGTCGACGTCCGGCGGCATGGTCCACGGATGTGTGGAGTCGGCGCGCCAGAATGGGAACGTCGGCAGAAACGCCGGTGTGGCCGGCCGCCGCCCCAACCCGGCAAAGGGCACGAGGGAGGGCGTGTGTGCCGCGACGTACGCCATGACCGTCCCTTCGTTGGGCACGCCCACGAGAATCAGGCGGTTGACCAGCGTGCTCCAGCCGTCGACGGTGTACGCCACGTTCCATCGCGCCATGAGGCCGCCGAGACTGTAGCCGACGATATTGACCCGTGCCGCATAGGTCGCCGGCAGCACGACGCCCCGCACGTACGCGGCGAGCGCCGCGGCGCCTTCCGGCAGCGTGACCTGTTGAGACGGATAATTGAACCAGAACAAGTTGCGCCCCGGCCCGGACGCCGTGTAGCCGTGGCGGTGGAACGTCGCGAGAACATCCGCGCCCGGCCCGCCCCACTCGTTGAGGTATCCGGGGACGATCACCACCGGCAGAAGAACCGTCGCGATGCTCCGCGCCGTGGCGGCCAAGGCGCCGCGCCGGACTGTGACTTCCACTGGGAACCGGAGATTCTCCCGGAACGGGGCCACCGGCGCGAAACTCCCGACCGCGACGCCCCCCAGGCGCACGACGCCGGCCGGAAGGTCCAGATCCATGGAGAAGAGGGACGGCATGTGGATCAAGGGCAGCTCGGCGCGAATCGGCACACCATCGAGCCACGCCGAGACCGTAAGCGCCACGGAGTCTTTCTGAGCGCCGGCCGGTCCCGCCGTGGCGACGGTGATGCGCAGGGACTGCCCCGTCATGCTCACGTCGAGGATCGCCGCCCGCGGAGCAACAAGTGGCTCCCGCTGCTCGCCGGCGGCGGGCCCCGCCGCCGCGGCGAGCAGCGACGCCAGCACCACACTCGGAATCACGGCGCGCCGCATATCACCCTCGCCCCCTCGTCCCCGCTGTTCCCACTGGGGCGATGGCGCCCGATACGATCGGAGAAGACCCGCCGCCCGGGCGGTCGAGCGTCGAGACGCTCGACTGTGCCGACTGTTTGTACCGTCCGTCTACCAGCTTGACGGCACCCACGAACATCGCCACAAGCCCCAGTGCCAACATCTGACGGAATGTCTCACCGGGCAGGTCCAGCATTACAGTCGCCCCCCCGGCGCCGGCGTATGAGATACTGGCCGGCGACCGGCGCTTTCAAAAATAGCCGGGGGGCGGCGATGGCGATATGATTCGCGTCACAGGTGCGTTCGATTACCCGGGGGCGCTACGACCCCGAAGGTGCCCGCAGTTATGCCCGTGCCTGGCGGCCGGGCGGCCGCGGGGGATCAGGCGGGTGTGCTAGAGAGGATACTGCCGGGAGCGAAGGCCGCGATAAAGGGTGCCGTTCTTAGGCCGCCGCGCACGCCCCTCGAACGATCAACTGTTCAACGCGGATCGTGCGAAACTGGGACCACCCTGTGCTGCTGGTCAGGCGTCCTTCTTGACCGCGTGCCCGCCGAATTGGGCCGGCAGTGCGGCCAGCAGCCGCTCGCCGAACGGTTCGGTCTCCTGCGAGCGGAAGCGGCGTTCGAGCGCCATCGTGATCACGGGAATCGAGCAGGCCTGCTCGATTGCTTCAATCGCGGTCCACCGGCCTTCGCTGCTGTCTTCGACGTACGCGGCGATCCCCCGCAGATCGGGATCTTGCGCGAGCGCGTTGGACGTGAGATCCAAGAGCCAGGATCGGACGACGCTCCCGTAGCGCCAAAATTTCCGCGATCTGGTGAAGGTCCAGATGGAACTGTTCCTTATGCCGCATCAATTCAAAGCCTTCGGCGTAGGCCTCCATCATGCCGTACTCAATCGCATTGTGGATCATCTTGACGAAGTGGCCGGCTCCGTGCGGGCCGACGTGCCCCCACCCTCGATCGGTGCCCGGCGCGAGTGTCTGAAAGATCGGCGTGAGACGCTGCACGACCCTTTGGTCGCCGCCCACCATCAGGCTGTACCCTTCCCGTAGGCCCCAGACCCCGCCGCTCGTTCCAACGTCGACGAAGTGGATGCCTCGCCCCGTGATATGCTCCGCGCGGCGCACGGAATCTTTGTAATAGGAGTTGCCGCCGTCGACGATCACACCGCCTTCCCCGAGGGCCGGCAGCAACGCGTCGATCGTCTCGTCCACGGGAGGCCCCGACGGCACCATGAGTCACACGACCCGCGGCGGTGTCGTTTGCTGAACGACGCCGGCGAGCGTGCGCGCGGCGACCCCTCGATTCGACTCGTGCTGCGCCAGGACGTCCGGCCGTGGATCATAGCCCACCACGCGGTGGCCGCCACGCAGCAACCGCTCGGCCATATTGAGCCCCATGCGTCCGAGGCCAACCATTGCCAGTTCCATCCGCACACCTCCGGTGTCCGGAACACCATTGGCGGACGGCGGCGCGCGACACCTTCACGAACAGGAGGCCTCTCACGCGTACTGCTCCTGGCGGCGGGGCCGCCTGTCGGTGCACCGGCGGCGGCCCGGACTCGTTCCGCCGGCCGCGGCCCCGCCCTGCGCGTGCGTTACGAGGTGGCGTTAGTCTCGACAGCTGCCTCGTCGGGATCGCCGATCAACTCGGGGGCTGACTCCTGCGCGTCCGCGCCGACCTGTGAGGCCTCACCGTCGCCCTCGACGCGGCGGCTGTCGAGGAACCACACCCGGTCGCCCACCACTTCCGTAATTGTGCGGCGCGATCCGTCCGGCGCCTCGTAGTTGCGGGTCTGCAGGCGTCCCTCCACCGCAACAAGCCGCCCTTTCGCGCAGTATTGGCCCACCTGCTCCGCCAGTTTGCGCCAGGTGACACACCGCACGAAATCGGCCTCCCGCTCGCCTGCCGCGTTCTTGAAGTCCCGGTTGACGGCGATCGTAAACTGAGCCATCGGGTGCCCGTTAGTAGTCATATCGTATACCGCATTTATCGCGTTGCGCCCGCCTTTGGCACGAACCCAGCCCTTGAAAGTCAGTGCAAGTCCACCCAGTACCTCGTCGCGACACTGGATTGATTCTATCGTTTTCTCTTTTATGAGGACCCTCGCAATGACAGTCCTTACTAACTCCTTTTGCTCCTCTGGGGAGAGCGCTTTCCAGACTGAGGGGAAATTGCGTAGCGTCGCGAGTATCCGCTCCCGCTCCGCGGACGCGGCAGCCTGGTCAGCTACACGATTCTCAAGCGTGCGCAAGTTTCTTTGGAGACCCTCTTCCTCATGAGCCAACCGTTCCATCTCTGCTTGGAGCTCCGCTGTCGTCAGGACGCGAGCGTAGGCCCACTCCATCGCCGTTGATCGCTTGCGATCGACCTGCTCGAGCGATGCTTTGAGTTTCGAGATCTCGGTCGCCAACGCCGGGTCTTGCGAGGCGCGCCTGCGATCCGCCAGTTCGAGAACAGCGGAAACGACCCGCTTATCCTTCGTCACAGCGCCGAGTACGGAGAGGACGACACTCTCCACGGGTTCGGCGGCCATACTTGGAGCGTGACACTTGTGCCGCCGAACGCCGTCGCAAATATATCGACGCTGGCGTCGAGGAGTCCAGCCGTAAAACGAATTGCCGCACTCCGCACAGACCAAGATGCCCGTCAGCGGATAAGGACTGGCGACCTTCCGGCCACCCCGGGAGCGCTCCTTGCGTAGATGCCGGACCCTCTCCCATTGCTCTCGGGAGATGATCGGCTCGTGAGTCTGCGCGCGCTCAATGACCGCCGCCTGAGGTGCCCAAACAATTCGAGGACGGCCACTCGGACCATGCTGTATCGTACGGCGGCCCCACACGAGATCGCCGCAATGGGCACGATTGGATAGAATACGCAGTATCTGGCTGGCGACCCATCGACCGCCACGCTGTGCCTCTTCTTTGCGCTCCTGCAACGCGCGTGCGATCCGATTAGCACTCCAGCCGTTCTCGTACCACTGAAAGATCTGCCGGATCACGCCGGCCTGATGTGGATGAGGGACCAAGTGCCGCGCCTCGGCGTCGTAAGTGTAGCCAAAGGGGCCGGGCCCGCCCTGCCAATGCCCGTGCTCGGCCGACTTGCGCATTCCCGGAATGAGCCGTTCCTTGAAACGCTCGCGCTCGAACTCGGCGAAGCTCCCGATGATCTGAAAGAAGAGGCGACCGGCTGCGGTACTCGTGTCGATCGACTCAGCGAGGGAAAACAGCGAAACGTCCCGCGGAATGAACACGTCCTCGTAGAGCCACAAGAGGTCTCGGAGCCGCCGACTGATTCGATCGAGCTTGGTGACGAGCACGCCTCGCACCCGCCCCGCCTCGATGTCCGAGAGCAACTGCTGAAGCGCGGGCCGGTGCAGCGTCCCTCCCGAAACGCCGGCGTCCTGGTAGATCCGGTGGACCGGCCAGCCGAGACTCGCGGCAAATGCGGTGAGGCGCTCCCGCTGGACTTCGAGAGACAGCCCTTCTTGGACTTGCTCTTCAGTGCTGACGCGAATGTAAAGGGCGGCAGGACGGCTGCTAGTGGACAGCCCCCGTCCTGGCACGCCAGCGATCAGGTCGTTGTACGGTCTGCGGTTGAACGGCGTGTTCGCCACGCGTCACGCCCTCCCCCTCGACTGTTTCGGACGCAAGCACACGCCGGATGCCCTTTAGGAGAATATCGGCAAGGTGCTCGAGCGAAGGCGCAGGTCCACTGCCCATGCCGCCCAGCATAGGCCAAGATTTGCTGTTCGAAGCAGTTACCCGACGTTCCTGTTCTATCCGGCCTCGGCTCTCGCGACTGTCGAACGTCACATGCGCGGAATGGATTGCGGAGCACACCAGTGAGGTGCCGTTCAGCGTCGTGCCGCGTCGGGTATGTGAATCACTTGTGACGCTCACGGCCGGCCTGGTCTCGGCCCATCGATACGGCCGAGGCGCTGGACGCTTGATGACTACCAACTTTGATGGCGCTTGGATTGAGTCTGATGTTGTTCGCGTGATGAATGATCAGCGTGCTGAGCCAAAGAATGCGGCGCTGGAGGGTCTCAAGGACGTCCAGCGCGACGGCGGTACGTGCGTACTGAGCGTCGGGGTGAGCTGTCTTTAAATCCATCTTTCTTCCCCCCCGTTTTCAACACCATTCTCACGCGCGGCGCAGTTTGCCGAATCAGAATAGAGTCGAAGCCTACAAGATGCCGGATTCACTGACAATCCACTATGCTTCCTGCCGTGGTGCGGGGAGGCTGATGGAACCTCTCCCTTTGTGGTCCCGTGAAAGTCTTCGCGAGGTGAGCGAAGGAAGCACCTGGAATTGGTGTCATGCTGGATAGACAGAGCCCCAACACGGGCGGATTGGGGATAACACAGAGCATCTATGGGGGGGTGCCTATAGTGAATAAGAAAAGGAATGACGGTAAGGAGATAACCGATGCGATCGCGGCGCGCCAGATAAAGCGTCGGGAACTCATCTGAAGTTGACCCGGTTTCGTGGAGAGTGATTGGTTAGGCTACCA
>Ga0070732_10001016_pt1 | contig 15834 bp, 12 predicted proteins | sample Coa_R1_5_FD_66449 | JGI IMG/M metagenome (GOLD analysis project Ga0070732, IMG submission 66449) | Surface soil microbial communities from Centralia Pennsylvania, which are recovering from an underground coalmine fire - Coalmine... | ecosystem: Environmental > Terrestrial > Soil > Unclassified ...
GAAGCCCGCATTTTTCAAGGTTCTAAACGGCACGGCTGAAGCCGTGCCCTTCCCAAAACCGATTTATGAAACACGGTCTAAGAACACTGGACTTATCGCAGCGCTGAAATCGCTGCGTCCGCCAAATTCGACTTTTTCCGCTAGCTGTGAAGCCGTGCCCTTCCCACAACCGACTTATGAAACACGGTCTAAGAAATTTTGAGCACGACTTTGCCGTAGTTCTTGCCCTCCGCCAGCAGTTTGTAGGCTTCGGGAGCGCGATCGAGAGGAAAGACCTGGCCGATCACCGGAGCCAGCTTGCGATCGGCGATCCATGAGGAGAGTTGCTGCCACGCTGGTTCCATGATCTCGCGCTTTTGGCAGAGATAGGTCAGCCACAAGCCCTGCAGGATCGCAGACTTCGCGTACAAAGCCCGCACGTCGAGTTGCGGCTGCTTGCCCGTCGCCGTGCCGTATTGGATCACGCGGCCGAAATCGCGAAGGCAGCGCAAACATTTCGCTGTATGCTCGCCGCCGAGCATCTCAAATACAGCGTCGACACCTTCGCCTTGGGTGAGGTTCTTAACAGTTTCTTCGTAGTCGTGTTGCTTGTAGTTAATGCCATGTTGCAGGCCAAGTTCTTTGGCTAGTGCTAGTTTCTCATCGGACGACGAAGTGCCGAAGGTTTCGATGCCCAGCAGGCGGCCGACCTGGATCGCGGCAGTTCCGACGCCTCCGGCCGCGGCATGAATGAGCACGCGGGAAGTGCGCTGCGGAGCTGGGCTCCGCGGGACAGCCGAGGGCGGCTGTCCCCACATGGGCTGTGGCGTCATGCCCGCTTCCCAGTAAAGAAGATAGGCAGTAAAGAAGTTCACCGGGAACGCAGCCGCCTGCTCGTCACTCCAGTGGTGGGGGACCGGCCACAGGAGGTTCGGGTAGGCGGAAGTTTTCTCGGCGAATGCCGCCCACTGTACGTATCCCATGACGCGGCGTCCGGTGGCCTCTTCGACCCCGGCAAATTCGCGCCCAACAATGAGCGGAGGCGCGGGCGTGCCGGGATAACCTCCGCGCGTGGTCATGATGTCGGCAAAGTTCATTCCGCCGGCAGCCACACGCACCAAAACCTGGCCTTGCTGGGGATGAGGTTCGGGAACGTCTTGTGCGGCGAGGGCATCTGGACCGTTCAGGCTGGGGAGCACGAGTGCTTTCATGGCGAAAGTTTAGCAGGAGCGCGACTGTGACTTTCGGGCGCCGCGCCGCCCAGCCCGCTCCCCTTGACCTTGGCATATACCTTGGCTAAAGTTGGGTGCCTATGGCCAGTGAGGCTTACCCCACGATGAACGCCAAAAACGCTTCCCGCAAGACGGGTCTTCGCCAGAAGGCACAACTGATGTCTGCATCGGAAATTGAGCGCACCCTGGTGCGCCTGGCCTATGAGATCGTGGAAAAGAACGGCGGAATCGAGGGCCTGGGCCTGGTGGGAATACGCCGCCGCGGCGTGCCGCTGGCCGAGCGCCTGGGAAAAATCATTACCAGGATCGAGAACGCAAAAGTTCCGGTGGGAAGTTTGGACATCACGTTTTACCGCGATGACCTGTCGACGCTTGGCCCTAAGCCGGTCGTCCAGGAAAAGGAGGTCGGGTTTTCGATCGAAGACAAGAACATCGTGCTGGTTGACGACGTGCTCTTCACCGGGCGAACGACCAGGGCGGCGTTGGATGCGTTGTTTGCTCATGGAAGGCCGCGGCGGGTGCAATTGTGCGTGCTCATCGATCGAGGCCATCGAGAAATACCAGTGGAGGCCACGTTCGTCGGCCGCAATATTCAGACCACGATGAACGAAGTGATCGAGGTCAAACTCACTGAAGTCGACAACGCAGAAAAAGTTCTTCTGATGGAAAAGTAGCGCCCGCCAAAAATTGGAGTTAGAGCGGGTTTCATAAACATTTATCGGGGTCGCGAGGCGCAGTCCCTCAGGGGCTGAAGTGTGTGCGTGAGAGCTATCTTCCGCCCCGTTGGGGCTCTCCACCTTGATTCCACCGCCACTCTAGAATTCGAGTTCTCACGCATACACTGATGCCCGCATTTTTCTAAGGTTCAAAACGGCAAGGCTTTGAAGCCGTGCCCTTCCCAGAACCGATTTATGAAACACGCTATAGAAAAAAGGGCGACGGAAAACCATCGCCCTGGCTATTTCGGTAACTTCGTTAAGCTGCAAGCTGCGCGCACACAGCCTTGGTTTGCGTGTACAGGTTGAGCACGTCGTGTCCCATTTCGCGGCCCCATCCGGATTGCTTGTATCCTCCGAAGGGCAGCGAAGCGTCAAAAATGTTGTAGCAGTTGATCCACACCGTTCCGGCGCGCAATTGAGCGGCCATGCGGTGGGCCTTGCTGATGTCCCTGGTCCAAACCGCGGCCGCCAAGCCGTACTCGCTGTCGTTGGCGCGGGGCAAGATTTCTTCCGGATCACTGAACGGCATTGCGGTCACGACAGGCCCGAAGATTTCTTCCTTCACAACTTTCATGTTTTCTTTCGTGTTCACGAGCACCGTGGGCTCCACGAAATAGCCGTTTGAGGCAGTCTTGTGGCCGCCGGCCACAGCCTTCGCGCCTTCCGAGAAGCCGGCTTCCAGATAGCCGCAGACGCGATCCAGTTGCTCTTTCGAAACCAGCGGTCCCATCTGGGTTGTGGGATCAAGTCCCGAGCCGACGCGGATTTTCCTGGCGTGCTCGGCGACTCCTTCGACCACGCGATCGTAAATCGATTTCTCGACATAGAGCCGCGAGCCGGCGCAGCAGCACTGCCCATGGTTAAAGAAAATCGCGCTTGCCGAGCCCGGGATGGCCGCGTCGAGGTCGGCGTCCTTGAAGACAACGTTCGGAGATTTGCCGCCCAGTTCGAGCGACACTTTTTTCAGGTTGCCGGTGGCAGCGTGAACGATCAGTTTCCCAACTTCGGTGGACCCGGTGAAAGCGATTTTGTCCACGTTGGGATGCGCCGCCAATGCGGCTCCGGCAGTTTCACCGTAGCCGGGAACGATGTTGACGACGCCGTCGGGGAAGCCGGCTTCCATGATCAGTTCTCCCAGAAGCAGGGCAGTGAGAGGAGTCTGCTCGGCGGGCTTCAAGACCACGGTGCAGCCCGTGGCCAGCGCGGGACCGAGCTTCCATGCCGCCATCAGCAGCGGGAAGTTCCACGGAATAATCTGGCCGACGACTCCAACCGGCTCGCGCAATGTGTAGGCCAGGTACTTCGCGCCCGGGGTGTAAGGCACCGAAATTGGGATGGTGTTGCCTTCAATTTTCGTTGCCCAACCAGCCATGTAGCGGAAGAGATCAACGGCCAGCGGCACGTCGGCAGCTTTCGCGATACCGAGCGGCTTGCCATTGTCGAGGCTCTCCAGGTAGGCGAATTCCTCGGTGTGTTGTTCGAGAAGATCCGCCAGCTTCCAGACCAGACGGCCGCGTTCCGAAGCCGTCATCCGGCGCCACGGCCCTTCGTCGAAAGCCTTGCGCGCGGCTTGCACGGCGCGCTCAATATCCTCACGATCGCCTTCTGCCACCTGTGCGAGGACTTCTCCGGTGGCGGGATTGTAGCTGGGGAAAGTCTTGCCGGAAACGGCTTTGACCCATTTGCCGTTGATCAGCATCATGCGGGGTTTTTCGATGAACTCCGCGACCTGCGGATGAATTTGCGGGGAAACTGCGATGCCCATAGGCCCTCCTTGAATCAGGTAGATACTTTCATGAGTGAAAATGCCGGATGGACGAGTGACCGCAGTATGCTAGCTCCGAGTCAGGACAAATGCAATTGCCATTCCGGCTCAGCAAACAAAAAGGTCCGGGGCGCAGGGCGAAGGTTTACAATGCCCACCGAACTCAATGCCCAAGCCGACGGTTGCCAAGAACGCCAGAGACACACTCATGCGCGCGGCTGAAAAAGCCATGAAGAACGCGCACGCGCCCTATTCGAAATTTCGCGTGGGATCGGCCGTCCTGCTTAAGGACGGGAGCGTATTCGCGGGCTGCAATGTGGAGAACGCTTCGTATGGAATGACAAACTGCGCGGAGCGAACAGCAATTTTTTCTGCGGTGGCGCAGCTCGGCCCGAAGATCGAGATTCGCGCAGTCGCCGTCGCCAACGATAAAGGAGTGCCCTGCGCTCCGTGTGGGGCCTGCCGTCAGGTCATTTATGAGTTCGGTCCGGATGCGACCATCTTCTTTCAGGGCGCGAATGGGCCGAAGCGGGCGCACATTACCGAACTGCTTCCGGAAGGATTCCGCCTGCTGTGAGCCAACCCGAGGCGCCGTCCCCGATATTCCGTGCTATCGATGTGATCCGCCAGAAGCGGGATGGCGGGGAGCTGTCAGCCAGCCAAATTGAATCTCTGGTTGCGAGCTACACCAGCGGCGGGATTCCGGATTATCAGGTGTCGGCATGGCTGATGGCGGTTCTGCTGCGCGGAATGACTCGCGCAGAAACTGCGGCCCTCACCGATGCCATGCTGCGGTCGGGAGAAATTCTCGATCTCTCCTCGTTGCCCGCGAAGAAAGTTGACAAGCACTCCACTGGCGGCGTGGGCGACAAGACTTCGCTTATCCTGGCGCCGCTTGTCGCCGCCGCCGGGCTGATAGTTCCCATGATCAGCGGCCGGGGCTTGGGACATACGGGCGGCACGCTGGACAAACTGGAATCCATCCCCGGCTTCAACGTAAATCTTTCGGTGGCGGAGTTTCGCCGCGTGCTCGGTACTTGCGGCTGCGCCATGATCGGACAGACCGCAGAAATTGCTCCCGCCGACCGCAAACTGTACGCGCTCCGCGACGTAACAGGCACGGTCGAGAGCCCTTACCTGATCTGCGCTTCGATTATGAGCAAGAAACTCGCGGAAGGGATCGACGCCCTGGTGCTCGACGTCAAGACTGGCTCCGGCGCGTTCATGAAAAGCGAGAAGGACGCGGCTTTTCTTGCCCAACTCATGGTCGAAACCGGCGAACGGATGAACAAGCAGGTGGTGGCGCTGATCACCGATATGGATCAGCCGCTGGGGAAGATGATAGGCAACTCGCTTGAAGTTATCGAGTCGGTGCAGATTCTGCGGGGTGAGGGCCCGGACGATCTGCGCCAGCTTTGTCTGGAACTCGCAGCATGGATGCTGCATCTCGGAGGAGTCGCGGACAGCATAGCGAGCGGCCGGGAGCAAAGCGAAAAAATGATTGCTTCGGGCAAGGCGCTAGAAAGATTTCGGCAGATGGTCGAGTTGCAGGGAGGAGATACACGGGTTATCGACGACCCCAAGCATTTGCCGCAAGCGCGGAACAGTACCGACGTGTTGAATAAGAAAGATGGGTACATCGTATCGCTGCAATGCGAACAGATCGGCACCGCCTGTGTGATCCTCGGCGGCGGTCGCGAACGGAAAGAGGATTCGGTGGATCCGGCGGTCGGAATTGTGCTGCACAAGAAGGTTGGGGACCGCGTTTCCGCCGGAGAGCCGATCGCGACCATTCATTTCAATGAAGAGTCCCGCGCGGCTCGGGCAAAGCAGCTGATCGAGCAAAGCTGCCAGATTGCGGATTCTCCCCCGAAGGAGAAGAGGGCCCTGATCCATCAAGTCATCGGAAGCACCGGAAAGAGGCACTGAATGGGACGATTTACGGGAATCCTCGGCCTGTTGGCGATGCTTGGGCTGGCGTATGCGTTCTCGACCAATCGCCGGGCGATTCGAATGAAAACGGTGTTGTGGGGCCTGGGGTTGCAAATCGCCTTCGCCGTTATCGTGCTCCGGCTCGACGCCGGCCGGCGCGCCTTTCAGAAAGCCGGTGACGTGGTCAATCATCTGCTGAGTTACGCGTTCGCGGGATCCCAGTTTGTTTTTGGGGAGCTGGGCAAACAGGGCTCTCATCTTGGCTTCTATTTTGCGTTCCAGGTGCTGCCGACCATCATTTTCATCGCGGCATTCTTCGCCGTGCTCTATCACTACGGCATCATGCAGTTCATCATTCGAATTGCGGCCTGGGTCATGACCCGGGTGATGGGAGCCAGCGGCGCCGAGTCCCTCAACGTTGCGGCCAGCATCTTCATGGGACAGACCGAGGCTCCGCTCACCATCCGTCCTTTTCTGCCAGAGCTGACTCGATCCGAACTGATGACCGTCATGACCAGCGGCATGGCTCACGTTTCGGGAGGCATCATGGCGGCTTACATTGCCTTTGGCATCGAGCCGAAACACCTGCTGAGCGCCGTCATCATGACCGCGCCGGGGACGTTGCTGATGGCAAAGATGCTTGTGCCTGAGACCGAACAGCCTAAGACCGCCGGGCGACTGGTCATGAGCGAGGATGAAGAGAAAACAGAGCAACAAGAAAATCTGCTGGGCGCGATCGCTCGGGGAACCACCGACGGACTCCACCTCGCGCTCAACATCGCCGCCATGCTGATTTCGTTTCTGGCGTTGATTGCGCTGACCAACGGAATCCTGGGGGGAGCGCACAATTGGCTTGCCGGCCACGGCATCGCGTGGTTTCCGGAGAGCCTGGAGAAGATTTTCGGGGTTCTTTTTGCTCCGGTCGCGTGGGTGATCGGTATCCCGTGGCACGATTGCCCGATCATTGGAAATCTTCTGGGGACCCGGATGGTTCTAAACGAACTGGTCGCATTTTCGATGCTGGGACCCCAGAGGGCGGCGCTCGACCCTCGCTCATTTACCATTGCAACTTTTGCATTGTGTGGCTTCGCCAACCTGAGCTCAATCGGAATTCAGATTGGAGGCATCGGAGCGCTCGCTCCCAACAAGAAGGGCGAACTAGCCCGGCTTGGCATTCGCGCGATGCTGGCGGGCACGATGGCCAACCTGATGTCGGCGTCAATCGCAGGCATGCTGCTTTAATCGGCGGGGTGGTCTGACGAGGGCGCCGGGGTCCAGAGACCCCACCATCTGTGGGAACGTCACTTTGGGGTGGATATCCGAACAAAATTACCGGCTTCCGCTCACCTCTGCGGAAACAAAACCAGCCGAATCAACTAATTACGTTTTGGCATGGCCTGTGCTGGTAAGATTCAGAGTGAAGTAACTCCCATGACATTTTTACTTTTTCGACCTGGCTGGTAGGGTCATTCCTGTATTTCATACGGCAGCTTAATCCGGCGAAACTGCATCCAAGATTGGCTCCAGCAAACTAAACGGTTTGCATAGTTGCCGGCGGGGCATTGTCTGAGTCGGATGGGTTCGTGCGGCCTGCTCCCATGCAAGAAAATCGGAACTGGCGCGCAGCGATCGTCGTGACTCGACTTGAGGATTCCATACATGCGACTGCTGAGCGCCCGGCTGATCGTCTCTCTCATTATCGGCGTAACCATGGTGTCGCTCTTCTCCTCTTACTATGAGGTGCTGGTGCAGAAGCGCGCCTTGAAGCGCGATCTGCAACGGCGTGCCGAGGTCCTGGGGGAGAGCCTGGCTCGGAATGTCGAGCGCGACCTTGAGCGAAACGCGGTTCAAACTTTGCAGCGAACGGTGCAGCGCTTCGCGAATCGTGAAAACCTGGATGGCTTGGCGGTCTACGACACATCCGGACATATTGTCGCGGTGACCTCGGCTCTGGCGACACGGATGGACACGGCTCCGCCCGTCGTATCGCAGGCGTTGCACGAAGATCATCAGGCCGACGTGTTCCAAAAGCTTGAAAGAGATTCTGTACACATTTGCGCCTTGCCTCTGCACAGCCCGGACAAACTTTTGGGCGCTCTGGCGATTGTCCACGATGCCGGCTATATTCGGGCACAAAGTCTTCTCATCTGGCGGGACACGTTTCTCAGCGCCTTGGCCCACGTCGTCTTGATCGCGCTGATCACCCTGCTGATTGTTCGCTGGAGCATCGAGGGTCCGATTGCGCGCACCGCGCATTGGATGCGGGCTTTGCGGACCGGCCGGGCTTCGGCTTCTGGATCACGCATCAAAGTACCGGACCTGGAACTGTTCCGTCCGCTGGCGCGTGAGGTCGCGACGTTTGCCGAGAGTCTGACCACGGCGCGCTCCGCCGCGGAAACGGAAGCCCGCCTACGGGAAGAAGCTCAGTCGCAATGGACGGCAGACCGTCTCGCCGTGCATGTTCGCTCCCGCGTGGAGGACGGCCGGGTCTTTGTGGTTTCAAACCGGGAACCTTATATGCACATGCGCCACGGCAGGTCCTGGGAGGTGCGCGTGCCTCCGAGCGGCCTGGTGACTGCGATTGGGCCGGTGCTCTGTGCCTGCGATGGTATCTGGATCGCACACGGCAGTGGCGATGCGGACGCCGAAGTCGTCGATCAGTTCGATCATTTGCGCGTCCCGCCGGATGATCCCCGCTACACGCTGCGCCGGGTGTGGCTAACCAAGGAAGAGGAGCAGGGGTATTACTACGGATTCGCCAATGAGGGATTGTGGCCGTTGTGTCACATCGCCCATACGCGCCCCATTTTCCGGTTTGACGACTGGACGCACTATCAGGCGGTCAATCGAAAATTCGCGGATGCCCTGCTCGAGGAAATGGAAGGTATCGCGAAGCCGCTGGTGCTGGTGCAGGACTACCACTTCTCGCTGCTGCCGCGAATGATCAAGGAAAAGAGGCCGGACGCTCGGGTCTCGATTTTCTGGCATATCCCGTGGCCGAATCCCGAAGCCTTTGGCATCTGCCCATGGCAACGCGAACTGGTGGACGGACTGCTGGGCGCGGACCTGATCGGTTTCCACATTCAATCGCACTGCAACAATTTCCTGCATACGGCCGATCGCGTGGTGGAATCGCGCACCGATTGGGAGCACTTTTCCGTGCAGCGGCTCAACCATCTGACCACGGTTCGTCCCTTTCCGATTAGCGTGGACTTTACAGAATTCCCGTCGGAATCCCCTTCGCCGCCGGCTTACGCGGAACGTTCCGGTCTTCTGAAGACTCTCGGGGTGAAAGCGGCGTTCCTGGGCGTGGGTGTCGACCGCCTGGACTACACCAAGGGAATTTTGGAACGCTTTTTAGCCATCGAACGCTTTCTCGAAAAATATCCCCGCTATCAGGGACAGTTCACGTTCGTGCAAATTGGCGCGCCCAGCCGCACCCACATTAAGCGCTACCACGATCTGCAGGCCGAAATCGAGGCCGAGGCCGAACGCATCAACTGGCGCTTCCAGAAAGACAAATGGTCGCCCATTGTTTTTCTCGACCGCCAGCACAGCCATCAGGAAATTCAGCGTTATTACAGGGCCGCCGATATGTGTCTGGTGACTTCGCTGCATGACGGCATGAATCTGGTGGCGAAGGAGTTCGTCGCTGCCCGTCACGACGAATGCGGGGTTCTGGTGTTGAGCATTTTCACCGGCGCGGCGCGTGAACTCCGCGATGCATTGCAGGTGAATCCCTATGACATCGACCAGACTGCGGAAGCCATTCGAGCTGCCTTGGAGATGGAACCGGAGGAAAAGCAAGCCCGCATGCAGCGGATGCGCCGGGAGATCCGCGAACACAACGTTTATCAGTGGGCGGGAAGCCTAATCCAAGAATTATGTGACCTGCGTTTAGATACTCACATCACAGACGATAGGAGGTCGCGCGCCAGCGCCAGCGCTTCGATCGCTTGAAGGAGAACCTTAGTGCCCATTACAACTGATTACGACGAGCTGGATAATTTCTTCACCGAGATGGCGCGGTCGCCCTCGTCAGCGCTGCTGCTCGACTATGACGGCACCCTGGCGCCATTTTCCGTGGATCGCCAACGAGCGCTCCCCTACGCAGGAGTGACGGCATTACTGCAGTCGATCTCTGATAGCGGACGCACTCGCCTCGTGATCATTACCGGACGCAGGGCTAATGACATCGAGTCCTTGCTCCGGCTTCGTCCCTCGCCGGAAGTCTGGGGCTCGCATGGATTGCAGCGGCTGCGGCCTGACGGGACTTGCGAGATGCCGCGCCTCGATCCGCTCGCACTTCAAGCTCTCATTGACGCTGAACGCTGGCTGGCTTATCAGGGACTGCATCATATGGCCGAACCGAAGCCGGGCAGCCTGGCAGTTCACTGGCGCGGCCTCGATCAGAACGAAGCGATGGAATTGCGGGTCAAGATTCTGCTTGGATGGCATACCATCGCCGAGAAGGCTCCCCTGACTATCTTCGAATTTGATGGCGGCGTTGAATTGCGTGCCGCAGGTCCTGACAAAAGCAATGCAATTCGAACTATTCTGCAGGAAGTTGGACCGCGCGTTCCGGTCGCTTACCTCGGCGACGACGTGACCGATGAGGCTGCATTCCGCACGTTGCAGGGACGCGGCCTCTCTGCCTTGGTACGTCGTGAGTGGCGCAAGACAGCGGCGCGGGTATGGCTGAGACCGCCCGAGCAATTACTGGAGTTTCTGATTCGCTGGCGCGATGCCTGCCGGGCTGCTTCGGTGGTTCACACCATGATGCATTCCGCGTAAGAAGGAAGAGGGCAGACTCTGTGCCTGGAAGCTAAGGCTGGGCTTCTGAAGCCTTGGATAGTCCCCCCATCTCCTGCCCAGGACCAGGAGACTTAATCTGGAACCATCAAGAATAATGTTCTCAGTGTGTGCCCGAGTTTCAAGAAATGAGGACGTTGATGAATACCAGAACACGGCTTGCGCTGCCGCTCGTTCAAGTGGTGGTTGCCGCTGCTTTGACAATGAATAATCTCCTGAGACCCGACCGTCTAGGGAGTCCTTCATGGACGGCGCCCGACAGGCAGTTTTGTGACGGGTTGAACGCTCCCGCTGCGCTGGTCAGGTTTTGTCTGATAAAAATCGCGGACCGATGGCTTCCCGGGCACTATCCGATAGAGTTCGTCCTAGAAACGATCGTTTATTTGGTACTAGTATGGCTAGTGTGGTACATCGTGAGTATTGAGATAGGCGGCAATGGTCAAAGCATTCTCACTCCCAAAACTGGGAAGCGGAACGAGACAGACGTACTAGCGATTATCTTCGGTGGTGCACTGGGGCTCAGCGGGTTGCTGGTTCGTCGTCAATTTGGATACGTTAGCACCTACTCGAATCTCGTGGCTCTGCCTTATTTCTTTTGGGGCGCAACGGTCATGCTTTTCTACGGACACGATATTTGGACGAGTTTCGGTAAAACGCAAAAAAAGGCGTGACGGGGACCTGGGGCTACGGAAATTATTCAGTATGGATCCCGCCAGCAACGACGTTTCTCTTCACCACGAGTTACATGCGCGGCTGTTGCGGGTGGGGATAGGCGCAGGCGGAATCGGGTGGCCGCTCATTTCCTCGGCTTGTACAATTCCTTCACATCGTTATGAAAATCAGCGAGCGCTTCACGATCGCTCCGATCGTTGTAGTTGTGCTTCTTACCGCGGCGAGCTTTTCCCAGAACAGCGAACCGACACAGCCGGATCCCTATAAGTCGACTCTGGAGCGATTGGAGTCGCTCAGCCACCAAGGCGAGCCGGAGTGGCGCGTCCATACCGATATTCCTCATCCGGAAAGTTCTTTACTCGACGATTCGGCTTGGGACGTTTTCACGGTGAGGAACATTTCAGATCCGGCGGGAGATTCCAATGCAAAACACTGGACTGGAGCAGGTATCTTACGTCGGTGGATTCAGATTCCGGAGAGGATCAACGGCTATGCCACCGAAGGATCACGCGTAAAGCTCGATCTGCGCTTTGCCAGTTCGAAGCCCTTGATGATCACAATATTTTCAAATGGCGCGATTCTCTATCGCGGTAATGAAGACGATCTTCAGCCTCTTTTGCTTACCGAAAATGCCCAGCCCGGCCAGAAGTTTCTGGTGGCGGCGCGCGTCGTGCCGAATGACGACGACGCCCGGTACGAGTTCCTGCACAGCGAACTCAGTATCGAACCGCCGCCTACGCGTCCTGATCCAAGCCTGTTGAGGATGGAAATTCTCGCCGCCCGGCCGCTTGTCGCCGCTTATGAAGAGGGTAGAGCGCAGCGGGAGCAACAACTCGATGCGGCTGTAAAGGCGATCGACTTTTCCCCTCTCGAAAAGGGAGACCAAGCCGGATTCGATGCCTCTCTCCGGAAGGCGCACAAGGAGTTGGAACAGCTCAAGCCCTGGCTGCAGCAATTCACCATTCGGGCGGTGGGCAACTCTCACATTGACATGGCCTGGCTGTGGCCATGGACGGAAACCGTGGAGGTCGTGCGCAACACATTCCAAAGCGTACTGGATTTGATGCGCGAATATCCCGACTTTAAGTTCACGATGTCCTCGGCTCGCACCTACGAATGGATGCAGGAGAAATATCCCGATCTTTTCCATCAGATTGAGCAGCGCGTGAAGGAAGGCCGCTGGGAAATCATCGGGGGCATGTGGGTCGAGCCCGATCTCAACATGCCCGCGGGCGAATCGCTGGTGCGACAGATTCTGGTGGGCAAGCGATATTTCCAGAAAAATTTCGGGGTCGACGTGAAGATTGGATGGAACCCGGATTCCTTCGGCTACAACTGGCAGCTGCCGCAGATTTACAAGAAATCAGGAATGGATTATTTCGTGACCCAGAAGCTTTTGTGGGCGCACGAGTACACGGTTTTCCCCTACAAGCTTTTCTGGTGGCAATCGCCGGACGGCAGCCGGCTGCTGACTTATTTCCCGCACGACTACGCCGGCGGCATCGATGCCGACAAGCTGGGAGAGGATCTTTCCGTATGGATGCCGTCGATCTATGGCAAGAAGCTGGAAGATACACCCGAGATGATGCACTTGTACGGCGTCGGCGACCACGGCGGCGGTCCCACCCGCACCATGCTCGATCACGCCGAGCAACTGAAGGCATCAGGCACGGTCTTTCCGAAATTTGAATTCAGCTTCGCTCGAGATTTTTTCGGCGATCTGGAGAAGAAGCTTCCCACGATGCAGGTGCCTACCTGGGACGGCGAGCTCTACTTCGCGTATCACCGCGGAGTCTTCACGACTCAAGCCGAGACCAAACGCAGAATCCGCCATGCCGAGGAATCGATGCTGAACGCGGAGAAATTTGCGTCGATTGCCGCGCTCTATGGCCGCGTCTATCCGCGGGACGATATGGAACTGGCGTGGAAAAATCTGCTATTCGATCACTTTCACGACATCATGCCGGGCTCCGGCATTCCGGTGAATTATCTCGATGCCAAGCGGAATTTAGAGGATGTGACGCGGGTTGCTAGTGAAGTCACTCAAGGCGCGCTCCGCGAAATCGCGGCACGAGTCAACACGCAGGCCGATGGCGTGCCCGTCGTCGTCTTCAATTCGCTGTCCTGGCCGCGCACCGAGGTCATCGAGGCTGAGGCGCAACTTCCAGGTCCAGCCCGCCAGATTCAAGTTGTGGATTCCTCGGGCAAGCCTGCGGAATCGCAATTGCTTTCAATGGATGCAGAAACACATCGCGCCCACTTTCTTTTGTTAAGCCATACGCCAGCCTTCGGCTACGCGACTTATTTTGTTCAGGCTGCGGCCGCCGCTCCAGCGAGCCGTTCACTCCTCAAGGCCTCCGCCAATTCACTGGAAAATGAGTTCATCCGTCTCAAGCTCGATCCGCGAAGCGGGTGCATGACCAGCCTTTTCGATAAGCGAAGCGGCGCGGAGGCCCTGGCTCCAGCCGAAACTGAAACCGGTGGTCCAAAGAATTCCGCCTGCGGAAACCTGTTGCAGACATTCGTGGATAAGCCCAAGCAGTGGGACGCATGGAACATCGACGCGGATTTCGAGGACAAGCATTGGGATCTTGATAAGGCTGACGAAGTGAAGCTGGTGGAGAACGGTCCTTTGCGGGCGGTCATTCGCGTCAAGAACCATTTTCAAAACTCAAGTTTTGTGCGCGATATCATCATGTACGCCGACGTGCCGCGCGTCGATGTGAAGATGCAAGCGGAGTGGCACGAAAAGCACATCCTGCTAAAGGTCGCGTTTCCTCTCAGCGCGCATAACGACAAGGCGACTTTTGAGATCCCATTCGGCTCGGTCGAGCGTCCCACGACCCGCAACACTCCCGCGGAGAAAGCACAGTTTGAGGTGCCGGCGCTGCGCTGGGCTGACATTTCTGACGGGAAACACGGATTCAGTCTCTTGAATGACTGCAAGTACGGTTACGACGCCAAGGGAAATGTGCTGCGGTTGTCGTTGTTGCGCTCTCCCGAGTGGCCCGACCCTCACGCCGACGAAGGCCGCCACGAGTTTACCTATTCTTTGTATCCGCACGGCGGAAGTTGGCGGGAAGCTCTCACCGTCCGGCAAGGGTATGAACTCAATTACAAGTTGATCTCGACGCAAGTCGCAAAACACGAGGGCGCGTTGCCGCCTGAGTATTCATTCGTGCACACCGAGTCGGAGAACATCCTGATTACGGCTCTAAAGAAGGCCGAGGACGGTGATGCGCTGATTCTGCGTTTTTACGAATGGGCGGGCAAGGGTGGAGATGTAACCATCCAACTGCCAGCCGGAGCTCAATCTGCGACGGATGCGAACCTCATGGAGAAGGCGGGAGAAAGTCTTCCAATAATGAATGGTGCTGTGACCATACCCACCAAGCCCTATGAAATCAAGACGCTGAAGGTGGAGTTTGCGAGTGCTCGTCCCACTCCGTGAAGACGGGTTGACGCTCTAGCCGGGGTACCTGCCGCTGATGTAGCCTTCCAGTTCCACGATGGCCTGGGCCTGGCCGGAGATGATCCATTTCACCAGGTCGCCAATAGAGACCATGCCCGCCACCACGCCGTCTTCAACGACGGGCAGGTGACGAAAACGATGCTTGGTCATGATGGCCATACACTCATCGACCGTGTTTTGCCGTCCCACGAAAACCACCGGACTGGTCATGATCTGATGAACCAAGGTCTCCTTCGAAGAGCGGCCTTTCAAGATCACGTTGCGGGCGTAGTCCCGCTCCGAGAGAATTCCTACCAGGCTATCGTTTGAAATAACCAGCACCGCCCCCACGCCTTCCTCGGCCATGATCTCGATGGCTTCGTAGACGGAGTCATCGGGGGACACGGAAACGACCCGATTGTCATTCTTGTTCTTTAGGAGGAGTTCAACTGTGTCGGAAAATTCCATTGGTTCCTCAGCCTCGTCAAGTCACTTTCCGGTGCGCGAATCCCAGACGGGGTTGCCTTTTGCATCGCGGAACATCAGCGTATCGCTGCCCTTAACCAGCTCTCGGGCCAGGATCACGTCCGCCGCTTCCTGCTTCACCTTCGATCCGGTTACGGCGATCTCGTCTCCCTTGCTGAAGCTGATGCCCATCTCTTCCTGGAAGGGTTTGGGACACACATAGATGTTGATCTTGTCCTCGCCACTCTTGAGGATCAATTCGGTGAAGTCCTTCCTGGTTCCGATGGCGAGAAGTTTGATCTCATCCACCACTCCCTTGGTCTTGGTTTCAGTCTGGAGGTCATACTTCGGAATGGTCTCATCTTGCGAGGTTTTTTGGCACAGTACGGGAGTCAGGAGCAACAGAGTCCACAATAAGACCAGGAGCGATCGAGGGATCGCGTGCCCTGCCGGAGCAAAGACGCGCCTGGGATTGAGTAGCATGGCTTCTCCTCCTTGCTCATCCGGAACCAGGTGCGGAAAGTCCATCTTTCTCCGATCAACACCGGAAGAACTGCGCTCAGTTCCTGGATTTTGCCCAAATGACGGTCTTGCGACCGCTGAGAGATAAGGCCCACGAACTCAATCGTCGTTCTATGAGGAAGAGTACGGGAGAATCCTACACCCGGACCCTCCAGTAATCCACACTTCCGTTGGGTGCAGGGCTGCGGACCGATTGATTGGGGAGGCTGGGCTGCCTTCCATAGCAGGCTGCCTGCCCCTTTAATACACTTTCTTGTCAGGCATGTCGGCCCAGGCGCGAAATGC